>ERZ761607.25-NODE-25-length-375982-cov-53.092960_pt1 | contig 375982 bp, 338 predicted proteins | sample MGYA00511164_ERZ761607 | MGnify/ENA primary metagenome ERZ761607 (study PRJEB28899, sample SAMN02445080) | bioreactor sludge metagenome | biome: EBPR sludge | place: Australia: Brisbane, Thorneside Wastewater Treatment Plant | collected 2011-06-22 ... | reverse complement strand
AAATTATATGCTTTATTTAAAAATACTTTAAGAACCTCACCCCCAGCCCCTCTCCCAAAGGGAGAGGGGGGCAAGGTGGGGTAAATTATATGCTTTATTTAAAAATACTTTAAGAACCTCACCCCCAGCCCCTCTCCCAAAGGGAGAGGGGGGCAAGGTGGGGTAAATTATATGCTTTATTTAAAAATACTTTAAGAACCTCACCCCCAGCCCCTCTCCTGTTCGCAATCCCGCTAAGCAGAAAAGCGGGACGGCAAAATGCGCCGGAGGGGAATAAGGTGGGAATAATTTCTATTTTTTCTTTAGATCTTCTGAAACCTCAATACTACTAGTTAGCTGCATTCCGGCGTTTGTTAAGAATAGATGCAACAAGAAGTCCCCCAATTGGACCAAAGATACAATGAGATACTATTCGTGAAAATAGTTCAACGCCAATCATCATTATACTGAAGCCGTTCTTTTGGTATTCATCGTAAACACCGTTTAGGATCTGCTGTGTTTCCGGCGGAATGGCGAAGCCGTACTGTTCGGTCATTTTGTACACCAATTCCACGGGATTCTGTTTACTGATCATGATTATCATGGTAGAAAACATTACGTAAACAATCGCTGAAATTATGCCGGCAAGCAGCCCAATCATAATGCCGTCTTTATTCTGTATGAACTGCCCCGCTTTTTCAAGCTGCCTGGCGTAGTACCATGTGCCGGCTGCGCCGCCGATGATGATACCCGCGCAGCATAAGAGGTTAAGCAGGTTCAGCCCCGGGAAAATGGAAATGAATACCATTACAAAAGAGCTGATGATAACAGGTGTAAATTTACTTGGTTGGTTCATATTTTTTTGACCTCACCCCCCAGCCCCTCTCCTGAAAGGAGAGGGGAGCAAAGTGGGATAAATTTATTTACATTTAAAAATCATTTTACTTCTTCGGAATTACATCAGGGGGAGTGAAATACTCATAAAATACCCTGATGGTACCCGGAATAATGAAAAACGGTAATACTATACCTATAATCGCGCCCGTAATTTCGCGGGTTATGAAAGAATTTTTCTGCACATCGGCAATATCTAGTCCAACATCAAGGAGCATGAGTCCGACCGGGATAAAAAGCCAAAGCAGTGAAGGCAGATCAATATTACTCAGCTTGCGGATAAATGGATATAAAAAAACTCCCAATAGAAACGCAAAGTAAATTGATGTGCAGCGTGAACACACGCCAAGCTTTTCACCGAAGAGATGATGTGAACGCTCGCTCACCTGGTGACAAGACTTGGCATAGAATGAGTAGATTCCTTCGGATATATCACCGGTTATGCCGTTACTGCCCGCCCAGTTTGGGGCAAGGATTATTCCCCCGCACCATAAAACTGATATGGCAAGTATGACTGAATATACTATTTTTTGATATCGTTTGGTTTGCATTGTATAAGTTGAAACACCTCGTGCCACGAATATTAAAACGAAAAATTTTTTAAACTATTTTTGTTCGGAATAAAGCAGAGAAATCTTAAGTATCTAATTTCGCGGCACGAGTATCTCTCACAATATTGGTTAAATCATACAGAAGATATTCGTGCCACGAAATGAGTGTCATAAACTGAATAACGTGTATCTGTAAATGCCGATATTTATATATCTATGCGAAAGCTCTATTCGTGGCACGAAAAAAGCTGAATTCTTTTACAAGATTTGCTGCAATCTACAGAAGCTATTCCTGGCACGATAACTTAAGTACCCTCACCCCCCTGCCCCTCTCCCGAAGGGAGAGGGGGGAGAAGTATAAAAAAATGGATTATTGAAGATTTTAAAAATTCACTTTACAAAACGAGATCCTTCCTTCTCGCCGCATGCGGTTTTAAGGCAGGCGATTCGCTCAGGATATAAAAAAATGTCCCGCAAAATTACGGGACATTTGTGTCAAATTCTATGATATAATTTTATTATTCGCCTTTACGCCTGAATTTCTCGTCATCAAGGGTGAACATTACGGATATCCTGTGGGTATTACCCAGCTGGTCAGAGCCATCAAATTTAGCGAATGAGTAATCTAAGTTAAGTTTGGGTAATTTAACTCCCGCCCCGAAGGTAAGCTGTTTAACATCGTTGTAACCTACGCGCAAAGCGAAGAGGTCTTTGAATCCGTATTCCAGACCTGCATGCATATCAAAGCTAACGGGTCCAACAGCCGCAAGCGAAGCGAATTTCCTGTTTTCAAACCTTACGTCAAAATCCAGGGCAGGTGTTATCCTGCCGGTTTTAAAGAACGGGATATCGTAAGAACCGCCGATCTTTGCAGTTGGCGTAATAAGTTCTCTGCGGCCTGTATTCCATGCAAGCAGTGTTGTTGTAACATCCTGCAGGTTAGCGCCAACTCTGAATTTAGGTGTTACATTATAAATAGCACCAACATCAAAACCAATGCCCCATGCGGAGCCGTCATCGATTGAGCGTGATATGACTTTCAGATTAACGCCATAGGAAAGCTTTTCGCTGTGTTTTTTGGAATAAGTTGCAATGAAAGCCCAGTCAGCCGCGTTGAAGAAATTTATCTGGCTGTAATCAAGCCTGTCGCCGTTATCAAAGTAGCCGTTGTTATTGAGATCAACCCATGCATTTTTGGTATTTGGCACATCATCAACGCCAAGCCTTATGACGCTTAGGCCAAGCGAAGCATTAACGCCCCATGGCACTGCGACAGAACCGTAATCATAGTTGACCAGGTTTCCGAAGCGTTCATCGTGCATAAGTGAAAATTGCGGATAGTTTATTCTGGCAAGCGCGCCGGGATTCCAGTAGCCTGCGGTAACATCGTTGACCAAAGAAACGAAAGCTCCGCCCATGCCAAGGGGTCTGCCCCCAACGCCAATAGCTAAAAACTCACCTGCGTATTTATTTCCTGTACCCTGCGCAAGGATATTGCCTGCAGATACCAAAAATAAAAAAAGGAACAGAATTCTTCTGTGATTCACTAAGGAAGCAATTTTTGTTTTTTGCATTATTTTGAGAATATTTGATTGGATAAAAGTTAAAACAGAAGAATTTACTCTATAATTCCCTTTCTATTTGCTGTAAATAACGAGATTTTTTTTAGTAAGTCAAGGAAGAATTTAGGGACGATTTTCCTAAATTAGTCTAAAATAGTGTATAATTTGTAAAAATGGAAATCAAAACTGCACATCTGCAGGAACAGTGAATTCATCGGCTGTAAAAGCCGGGTCTTCGTTGATCAAAGTTGAAATTGTTTCATACCCGGGCGCGGTAGATTTTAGCATAATTCTATCCCACATGTAATATTTTGAGCTTTGCATAAGAATATCTATGGGTCCCTGATATATATCGCACTCTTTACCGTTCACAGTTTCGGTACCTTCAACTTTTTTATAGCTCATGTAAGCTTTCCCCGGCGGGATCCCCCTGAAAAAAACAGGGTATTGAAGGTAAAGAACAACGTAATCGTCATCCCATGCGGATTTCAGTCCTTTTTTTACGCCGTCTTTTTCGGTAACTGATATAACGGTTCTGTCTGTTATATCTATATATGTAGTAACGATACCTGATTCAGTTGGTGAATCGCTCAGGTTTCTAACAAGTTTATACTTATCACCATCTTTGTACAGCTTGAATATCATTTTATTCGCAGAGTTTTTGCCGGTGTGCTCATACTCTATATATACTTTTACAGGATCAGCATAAGTACTGAAAGCGAAAACAAAAAAAAACGCGAAGAGAATAAATTTTGATGATTTCATAATATTATATATTAATTTATGAATAATGTAATTTAAGGGCAGTTTTACAAATAAAAAAGGCGGGGTTTTTAGCCCCGCCGGTAAATGCTGAAACAATTAATTACTTAATGAGTACAAGTTTTTTTGTATCTGTAAATTCACCTGCTGTTAGCTGATAGAAATACACGCCGCTTGTGAGTGAACTTGCGTTAAAATCAACTGTGTAGCTGCCAATGGTGAAATCCTTGTTGACAAGCACAGCTACTTCTTTACCAAGCACGTCAAAAATCTTAATTGTAACCAGGGAATTTTTCGGAATCGAAAAATCGATCTGAGTATTTGGATTGAACGGATTAGGATAGTTCTGGCTTAATGAAAACTTTTCAGGGTTATTATTATTATTATTATTTACACTGGTAACAGCGCCGAATCTATCGAAATACAATCTCTTGTTGGCTCCGTCAATTCCGACCCATAAAGCTCCGGCATCAGAGCCCGGGTCATTGAATTCGATAAGTGTTGGAATATAGCCTCTTGATGACCATTCCAAAGGACGGTCATTAAGCTGCGTAGGAGTAACAAATGTTCCCGGTGATGAATTGGAAGCGTAAGTATTAAACAATTTATCCGAAGAAGTTGTAGGTGCTCCGCCCTGCAAACTATCTGAATAATAGATCAGGTCTACCCCAGATGCGTAATGCTTTGCGTCGAACCAATACTCATCTCTTCCGGGCATAGATCCGATCACAACGGGCGCACCATAGGTTGTGCCGCCATCAACACTTGTCATGCAATTCAAGTCGATACTTCCGGTTAAACCGGTTGTATAGAATATCCAGGCATTTGAACCATTCCTTACGCCCATGAATTGATCTTTGTGAATTCCGGGTGCAATTGGCGTTGTAAATGAACCAACAATGGCCAAAGTTCCGGGGGCGCTTTCTCTGTAGCGGACATTTCTGATCTGGGACGTTAAAGTATCTGCAAGCGGAGTCATGTAATTGATAAGACAAGTATCACCTGTGCCGGACATATACATTGTAGGTCTTGCTCCCGAAGAAGTAAGAAATACAGCACCAGCCCACGAAACACCTCCATTAACTGAGCCAAAGAACCTGACATCGTTATTTGTATTAAGATCAACTATAAGGTAGATGCTGTTTGTAGATGACATTACTGCATCAAAATCCCTGATGTTGGTATAATTAGTGAACGCATTGAAGTTGTTTGTTATAACATTCCATGAATATACCTGGCTGCCTACAATAACGAAACAGTAAACGGAATCAGAACCGGTACGGCAAACCATTTTAACTTTAGGCACAATGATGCCTCCCGGCGACAAAGTGGCTGTGGTGGACCAGTTAGCTCCATTGTTGGTACTTGATAAGACAACAACACTTCTGCCTGACTGAATATTTGTATCAGGTATAGCCACATAAATGGTATTGTTTGTTGTTCTATATACACCGGATGGGCGGCCCAATGGTTCTGTATTTGAAACAAGATAATCTGTTCCCCATGAATCCACCTGGCCTGAATACGGAATTGGCGGATCATAGACGGTTGTTGAAATATCCTGTGAAACCAGTGTTGAAATACCAATAACAATGAAGAATAACGCAGAAAGCAAATTTCTCATGAGTTTTACTCCTGTTATGATTTGTGAATATTATATTATAATGATTTATGAATGAAATAAAAGTATAAAAAAAGCGGGGTATTTTACCCCGCCTTTAAAAAATCCGCAAAAAAGTGATTATTTAATAAGTATCATCTTTTTAGTTTCGGTAAATCCGTCAGCAACAAGTTTGTAGAAGTAAACACCGCTGCCAAGCTGTGACGCATTGAATTCAGCTTTGTAATTACCAGCGATAAGCTCACCGCTGATGAGCGAAGCTACTTCCCTGCCGGCAACATCATAAACTTTAAGTAATACTATTCCGCTTTTTGGAACAGAGAACTTAATTGTAGTTGCGGGGTTGAACGGATTCGGGTAATTCTGCTGCAGCGCGAATGATGATGGTATTACACCGCCAACAGGTTCAACGCCTGTAAGCAGAGGCGAACCGTCATAATATAACGCGCTTGTACCTGAGTACAGAACACCGCCATCAAAACCGGCTCCGCTTCTGTAACCAACAACATCAGGCGCATTATTAACAACGCTGTTGGTGTTCACAACAGTTCTTCCTGAAAGAGTGGCTGCAGTGAAACCTGACATATAAACCACAGTATCAAAACCTGAGCCCTGTGAAACAAATGCCAGCCTGAAAGCACCCTGTCTATCCTGTCCTTTAATAGTACTGTTATTCTCATTTCCGGGCAGCCCGCTGACAGTCTGGTCAACAGTCCATCTGCCGATCGGTCCGGTTCCATCAGGTGAATAACTTACCCTGATATCCTGGTTAGTTCCGGTAAACTTGGTATAAAGTACAGCAATTTCATTTGTTGTTCTGTTCATAGCAACAGTTCCAAGCCTGTCATGATCAGCGGCGTTAGCGGGATTAACCTGCTTAAATGCAACGCCTGTACCAAGATTGCCGAGAGCATTATACATTAAACGAAGATTTTCGTTTGTAGTTGTTAAATTATTGGTGAGAAGAACGTAAATTGAATCACCGCCAAAGTTATAATCAATATCAAGTTCGTAATCATTGAATGTATTCCTGGCAGTATCAAGCAGCCATGTTCTGCCCCAGTTAGTGCTCCATGCAAGTAAAGCCTGGGTACCAACTCCTGTAGTTGCGTCAACATTCTGATATGTCATATACCAGTATGTTAACCCTGCTGACCAGGTAAAACCATCGGAGACAAGCGCCGGGCTGATATAACCTCTGCCGCTTGCGGTTCCTACAACCGGAGTAACTGAAATAGCTGTACCGCTCTGATCAACTGAAAGCCAGTACATTGAACCGGCATAAGTTGGATCCGCATCATTAATGATTGTTATCGCAAAACCAAGCCTGAATGATGAAAGTGAATCTGTTACGTGCATATCAAATGAGTGGATATATCCTGCACCTGAACCCAATACAGAAAAGATCCTTGTCCATGCAGCGCCCTGGTTAGTTGATTTGAATACAATGATGGTATCTTTATTCCCGGAAAGGAACGAAGCATACTGATTTCCGAGTGTATCGGCACCAAGCCTGACATTCCTGTTAAATGCAGTCGGGTTCCCAACTGAAGTACCGCCTACTGCGTTTGCGTAAACGGTAATATCACTTCCCCATACATCCGGAGTGAAAGGCGGCTGCTGATGATTGATAACCCTGAACATATCTGCTGTTACAGGCTCGCCTGATGTAAATTTATCAGCGCAGTTTTCTGTGATCTGTTTGGAAACATTATTATATGTTTCCATATCACCGGATTTCCTGGCATCGACCTGTTTTTGCCATAATTTGGCATACAGAGAGTTATCAGGTTTGTAAACATAATCAGTACTTGCCTCTTTCCTTATCATATCGGAAGATTGGCTAAATACAGTTGAAGCAATCAGCATAATTAAAAACAAGAAAATGCTTCTTTTCATTTTTTCTCCTTATTGAGTTTAACTAATGTTTATTTGGATTAGTATAAGATATATAATAAATTAACATAAAAAAAGACAGCAATTGCTGTCTTTTTTAAATTCCGGTTAAAACCTGAGATCATTCATTCTTCTTCCTGGTGTTGTAATTATCATATTTACCTGATTTCTGCATTTCGTTACGCTCTTCTTCGGTTTTTTTCTCAACGGATTCAACATCTTTGGAATACCTGTCTATATTATCAGATTGCCGTTTCATTTCAGGTGAAGGGCTTACGGTCTTAAGCTGCTCATCCATATAATTCCTTGCTCCGCTCATCAGCTCCTTAGCCCGGTCATAATTTCCGTCATCAACATTGCGCAAAGCTTCTTCCATAATATCATTAGCTTCGAACATCGCAACATTCTGTATCACAGATTCATTTTTGCTGCTGTTGTATTTATCCAGGCTGGATGTTTGTTCGATCCTGTTAACATTACTTTCTGTGACTAAGCGAAAATCAGCGGTTACATCTTCATAGGTAAGTTCATTTTCGAAAACAAGTTTTCTTTCGGTATTTTTAATTACATCAAACTTAAGGAGCACCGATTTCTTTTGAGAAGAAAAAACATCTTTGAAATCTATGGTGACGTAGTCACCTTCAACTTCGTACGGATAGCCGAATACTTTGCTGAGTTTCAGGTTTTCTTTGGGGAAACGAACCTTCATTTTGGTATTCTGCCCAACAAGGTTCTTCATTCCTTTGAGCTCAGTTGCGAAAATTTCGGGGATATCACTGGAATTTTTGATATAGTAATAATTACCTCTGCCGTATTCGGCAATATCAGTCATCATATTTTCGTTGAATTCAGTACCGACGCCAAAGGTAGAAATTGTTATACCATCCTTTCGGTTCTTTTCTTTAACCATGGTTGAAAGCTTGTACCTATCGGTAATGCCTCGGTTAGCAAGTCCATCGCTTAACAGGAATACTTTATTCACATAACCGCGCATATAGTTGCTGTTTACCTGGTCGTAACCTTCAAACATACCACCGCTAAGGTTAGTGAAACCGCCGGGTTTAAGTGAATTTACCTTTTGGCGCAGCTCGTATTTATCATTTAATATCTGTGTTTTCTGCAGAACGTCAACGTAATCGTCATAAGTCACAATAGAAACATAATCATCGGAACCCGCTTCATCGATCAGATACTCAACAGCTTTTTTTACGTACTCAAGCTTATTCTTTTCGCTCATGGAGCCGCTTCTATCAATAACGATAGAAATGTTCATTGGTGTTTTTGTATAATTTTCGATCTTATCAGCTTCAAGATCGATGTAAAGATAGACGCTGTTCTTATCGTAGTAATAGTTGTTATCGAGTGAAGTGGTGAATTTTATGGGACCTGCGCCTATCTTTCCGTTGGCATGCGGTGTGGAATTGATATTTTTGGCATTGGTCTGCTGCACTTTAACAGGTTCACCCGTATTATAAAATACCAGGTATGCTGATATGGATAAAGCTGTTAAAATGGTAATGACCGCCAGAAATGGTAAAATGGTTTTTTTCGCTTGTTTTTTCATGGCAATTTGAATTTAATTTGGCTGTTAAGGGTTTTACTGTAGTTTAGAAGAAAATGTTCCGGAGAAACAAGAATTTGAATTTTTTTCCTGATATAAAATTGCGGATCACTTTAATTCTTTAAGCATTTCAAGCAGCCAGAATTTTTCTGAGGTATATTCGTTCTTGATTATTTCGTCTTTTAAAATTGCCAGGCGCGATCTAGTTTTACTTTCACCTTCATCTCTCAGTTTGAATAAAGCAGTTACAAGTTTAATGAAGTTTGAATCAAGTTTTCTGTGTCTTTCAGATATAATATCACTGGTTTTCAGGAATTCTTTAAAACTTGATACAGCCGATAGAAATGATTCTGTTTCACCGGCGCAATAGTAAATTTTTATCAGCATGGGATACAACTGCTGCTTATACAATCTATCCAGCTTTTTCACTTTTGCCAGCACTTCAATAGCTTTAGAGTACTCAGCCTTTTTCAGGTATAGATCCGCTAAGGCAAGATTATAAGTTCCTTCTCTGTGCTCCCCGGGCAATTCACGGGTATATCTGGCCATAAACTCTTCGGCAAATTTGAGCTCTCCCAAACTCACGGCACAATTTACAACCCTGTTATAAAAGACGTGTGAAATATAATCCAAGCCTTCATACTGGGCGTTCCTTTCAAGAATTTCCCTGTAAATACTGAACTTCCTGCTAAGGTATTCTGTTTTACCCTTGTTGATCATTTCTGAGCAGTAGTTAGCGAGAACAACGTAAGAATTTTTCTTATCAATATCCGGAAGCTGCTCATAGTGGCGCAGCGTAATTTCATAAACCCGCTCAAAGTATTTTTCTTCGTTTGTGTTAAACAGCATTATGGAATTGTAATACAAATGAACATAATGCATATCTTTGAAAAAGTGTTCATTTTCTTCGAAGAACTTCATGATATAGGGCAGAAAAATATATTTGTAGTTATGCTCTTTCAGATATTTTTCAGCGTTAATTATAACAGCATAAGCTCTCATCAGTTCTGTTGCGGTGTATCTGACGCAGTTATCAATAAAATTGTGATAGTTATCTTCAGGCAGATAAACCATACTCTTTGAGCGCAGCGCAAACCTTCTTATTTCATCTTCGTACATCATTTTGATATAGTAATAACTTCCGTCTCTGTAAGTAATACTTTGGAGTGTTTCATTGGCTGACTTAACTGCTTTATCAAAGAGGAAAAACTGATTCTTATCACCAAGAGCCCGAAGTTTAAGCAGCATAAAATAACCGGGATTGTTTTCAAACTCTCTTAATACAAGGAACCTTTCTGCAAGTTTAAGCGAACGCGAAATTACATTTCTAAGCAAAGCATCATTGTATTTTTTCCCGGGGAAAAGCTTAGGGAAGAGCGTTTCTTTAACTGTTTTATTTTCATTGAAACCCGGATGCAATGAAACCAATAAATTCACAAGCGTACAAACTGTTTTTTCGTTGTTAAAATAAGGCGAATTTACAAATTTCCTGAAATCTTTGATCTCATCACCTGAAAAAGAGCGCAAAAGTGTAATCAGCTTTGAATTTTTCATAGATTTTTATGATACAATTTTGAAGTAATACGTTAAAGTAAGCATAAACTTAAAATACTATAAATTATTCACTTAACGAGAATTAAAATTAAGTTAAAGTAATTTAAAAGAAAATTTTCAATATACAAATGATAATATTTCTTTTTGTGAAAAGTAATTGTGCGGAGTAATTTTACACTGAATTTTAAAATTATAAAACTAAAACTGAGAGGTTTAAAATGAAGAATATAAAAAGAATGTTCTTTTTAAGTTTCAGCACACTTCTTCTGGCTGTATTTGGCTTCAAACATTACAATTCAGATATAATCACCACGGTTGCAGATTCAGATCTTAACGGTAAAAATGAAATTGTTTTGAATGGTGATAATGGAGGAAGCTGGGTATCTGGTCCAAACCTGCCAATAGGTCCCCGTTACTACAGCGCTTACTGCACATATACAAGAAATGATACATCGTGGTTGTTTGTACTTGGAGGCGATACCACGGGTTCGGGTCACCCAACGCGTACTTCATTCAAGTATAATTTCAGGACAAACCAATGGTCGCAAATAGCGCCTATGCCGATTCCGTTAAGAACACATACGGCAGCAGTAATTGGTGATACTGTTTATACATTTGGGGGACTTGACAGTCCGACTTCAAACGGTGTTTCATCAATTCTTAAATACAATATCAATTCCAACACATGGACAAGCGGGCCCAATCTTCCAAGTCCGATATTCTTTTCGGGGGTTACTGTACTAGATAACAAGTACGCATTTATTGCAGGGGGTGTAACATCAACTACTACTGACAATTTGCCGGCAGAAACCAGTTTAACAGGAGTATACAACGCAATAGCAGGTCTATTTAGAGAAAACAATTCCATGCCATTAGAAGCTGCGGCTATGTATTTAGCTCACATACTAGACCCGAAATCCACAGATAATGTTTCACTATACAAAGTCTTTTGCATTGGAGGATTTAAAACCGGCTCTGTTCCATCTTCTGATGTTCTAGAATGCAATGTAGACCCATTAGATTCGAATAACACAACATACATAGTCCACTCAAATATCATTCCCGGCGGCGGTCTTGCAAGGCACACAGGTGTTACACTGCCTGACGGCAGAGTTCTTGTAAGCGGCGGTGTTAGAACAAACTCATTTAACGCAATTTCGAATCATTATATTTTTAATCCTTATAATATAACATTTTCTTCACTACCTTCTTCAATTTTCCCAATTTGCGCTCACAGCAGCGGAGTTGCGAAGGTTGGTAATGAATATAAATTTATGACAACAGGCGGTATTACAACGGGTCCAACACTCACTGCTCAATCGCAATTTTTCATGGATTCCATATTAATAGGGATAACACCGATCAGCAGCGAAATACCTGTTAGTATGCAATTGCATCAGAACTACCCGAATCCCTTCAACCCTGTCACAAAGATCAGGTTTGAAGTTTCAGAGGCCGCATCGGATGTAAAACTGACAGTGTATGATATTCAGGGAAGAGAAGTTTCAAATGTGATAAACAACAGGCTTTCAGCAGGCATTTACGAATATACATTCGAAGCAAACAACTTGCCGAGCGGAATATATTTCTACAGACTTCAAACCGGGAATATCAGCTTAACAAGAAAAATGATGCTTGTTAAATAAATTACCTCTCAGTAAGCAATGATATAACCGTAAACATCCCTGAAGCAGAAGTGATTCAGGGATGTTTAATTTTTATTGTATTTGAAGTAAGCTTTTATTTCTATCAAAACAAACGTGTATTTACAGAGACAAAACAGAACATTATTCAGTGTTGTTCTATTTTATTAAGATCATTCGTTTTGTTTGAACAAATCCGTCTGATTCAAGTTTATAGAAATAAACACCGCTTGAAAAATTTGCAGCGTTCCAGTCAGCTTTATATTTTCCGCGTGAAAGTTCACTGTTCACCAATGTTTCCACCGCTCTACCCTGCACATCATAAACAGTAAGCTTAACAAAAGAGGATTTAGGAACATCGAATTCAATATTGGTGACGGGATTGAACGGATTGGGGTAATTTTGATGCAAAGTAAATATTTCAGGAATATTGTTTCCTGTTGATTCGATACCGATTGTTCCGGGCGCGTATTTAATAGTGCAGAAATTATTAAATCCCCCGACATTGCTTCCGCCGGCAACAACAATGTTTCCGGAAGCATCGCGGCTTACAGCATTTCCGAAATCATTGAAATTTCCGGATCCGCTGTGAGCTGCTCTCCATTGCAGAATACCTGATGGATTTATCTTTTCTGTGACAATATCAAAATAAGAACCTGCTGCAATTTTACCTGTGAGATAGACATCCCCCATATTATCAATTATAAGGCTGTTTACAATTTCATTGCCGCCAGTACCGGTTACTATTCTGTTCCATTGCAATGCCCCGCTGCTGTTTAATTTAGCGGTAAAGCCGGTTGAACCTGCTGATCCGCAAAAAAAAACATTTCCGGCCGCATCAGTTGAAATATCCTTTGCTTTGTTAAAAAAATTGGATGTATAGATATATACCCACTGCTGAACCCCTGAAGAATTATATTTTAAAACCGCAAGTGTGCCATCGCTAAGCTCGCCAATGCAGAAAATATTACCGGAGTTGTCCAGAGTTAAAGCAACTCCGTATTCAGTTGTATTATTATGCGGACCGGTATAATCTCTGGTAAACTGTACAGCTCCGGCTGAATTATATTTTATCAGGAACAGATCATACCAGGTTACCAGCCTGGTACTGTGACCGAAAATATATACATTTCCCTGGGCATCAAGAACCATATCTCTACCGGAATCCTGTTCGGGAGTTGTTCCGCTGCCATCATGATAAACTATCCAAAGCTGAGTACCATCAGATGCATATTTAATAGTTACAATATCATCGTTTCGCTGCGCATCTATATAGGATTGCCCTGTGACCACAACATTTCCCTGGTCATCAACTGCAACTTTAAAAGGAATATCTCTTCCGGTAGTATTGCCGCTGTAAATTTTAACCCATTGCTGCTGACCGGATGAATTATATTTTATTGTACAGTAATCTCCTGTCCACACAGTGTTACCATAATCGATATTAGCAGTACCCGTAACGTAAACATTCCCCAGATTATCAATTGCTATTGAAGAAGCCTGATCTCCCAGATTATCAGCCCCGTTATAAGTTTCAGACCATTGCAGCACTCCGGAGGAGTTATATTTTACTGTATAGAAATCATTGGTTGAACCTGCGTAAGTAACCCCGGTAACATATATATTACCTGCATTGTCGGTAATCATATCATTTGCTGCTCCTGAAATATTGTCTCTTATCCAGTCAACAGGCGGGGCCGGTTGTGGAAAAATATTTGAAGCACCTGCTAATAACATTAAAACAGCTGCGATAAAAGTTTTTGTTGAATTTTTCATATTTTAGTTCCTTTCATTGAATTAATAATTTCTGTTTCAAATTTATTACATTTTGATGCCTTAAACCAATGAAATTTAACTTATATGAGTACCATAGAACAGGAACGTTTAAGGATATAAATGTTTTCATTAACCTTTGTTTTTACATTATTTACCTTCAATATTTTATATTTCATTTGTCATAAGAATGTCGTATCTTTTCAAAACCGCAGATATAAATATGATAAGAAGTAAAGCAATTGATCTGATAAAAACATTCAATGAGGAAGAATTCCGGCAGTTTGGCCTTTATACAGAATCACCTTACTTCAACAGGGAATTGATACAGGTAAAATTTTATGAACTACTGAAAAAATACTATCCGGAGTTTAAAGCCAGAACATTTACCAAAGAACAGGTATACAGTAAACTATACCCGGGTAAAACTTTCAATGATGGCATAATGAGGAATATACTTTCCAAGACCCTGGAGCTTGCCGAGAATTTTCTCGCAATAAAACAATTCCGGGATGATGAGTTTAATCATTCGCTTCATATGCTGCAGGCGATCGCTAAAAAAGGAAATGATAAACTATTTGGTAAGGTAGAAGTGAAAGCAGCAGGCTTACTTGAAAAATCACAAGTTAAAGATGAAATGTACTTCTTAAATTTGTATCTTCTAAACAACGAAAAGAGACTCTTCAGTAAGAATCAAAAAAGCAGTTTATATTTTCCTGATGAGCTCCTCAAAAGCTCAACTGAAAGCATTTCACTTTCGTTTTTAATTTTTATGCTCAGAAACTACACCGATATTGCGAATACAAATCTAAAAATGTTCAGATTTGAAGAACATGCTTCGTTAACAGAGTTTGAAAAGTATGCTGATTCGGAAGTAAAAAAATATAAAGATACTGAATATCTGCAATATTATTATTACTCTTTTAAACTAGCCAAATCACAAGATGAGAAATATTTTTTTGAACTGAAAAAAATAGCCGATTTATCACACCTCAAGTTTTCGGAACGAGACAGGCGGGATATTTTTACTATTTTAACCAATTTTTGTTATTTCAAAGTGAACTCCGGTGACCTGAATTTCAGAAGAGAACACTTTCAGCTTCTGAGAGAAAATTTTGAAAGAGGTACATATAAAGGCATCAGAAATTACGTTGATCACATCAATTACCTTAATGTAACAGTAACAGGTCTGGATGCAGGAGAGATAGAATGGGTTGAAGAATTCATTCTGAAATATAAACCTGAACTTGATGACTCAAACAGGGAAAATTCATTTAATTTTGCGAATGCGCTGGTTTATTATAAAAAGGGGAATTATGACGAAGCACTGAACAAAGCAGCAAAAGTTAAGACAGATGACCTTTCATACAAGCACCAGCTGAAATCACTATACATGAAAATCTATTTTGAAATGAATGTAATCGAGCCATTCTACAGCCACGTTGATAGTTACAGGCATTTTCTGCTTAACGAAAAACATATCCCAGAAAACACCAGAAACTCAATAAACAATTATGTAAACTTCACAAAAAAGCTTTTTGATATTAAAATTCGCTCTTCTGCAAAAGATTTTGAAATACATAAAGTGCGGAAAGAGTTACTGGAAAGCAAAGCCATCGTAAATAAACTGTGGCTTCTGGATAAAGTTACTGAAATAGAAAATAGTCTGCCCGGTTGAAACGGGCAGGTTAAAAGCGAGTGACTTATTTGATCAGCAGCATTTTTTTCGTTTCAATGTATCCCTGGACCTGCAGCCTGTAAAAATAAACACCGCTTGAAAAATTTGCAGCGTTCCAGTCAGTTTTATATGTTTCGGGGGAGAGTTCACTGTTCACCAATGTTTCCGCCGCTCTACCCTGCACATCATAAACAGTAAGCTTAACAAAAGAGGACGTTTTAAAACGCCCTATTAATTTATATCTTATGGGTAATCAGCTTATTTCAAAAATCTTTTCTTTGTAGGTTTCGCCGCTGAGTAGAGTTATTTTTGACTTTGGTATTTTGAGGAATGCGGAGAGTAATTCGATGACTTTTTTATTAGCTTTGCCTTTTTCAGGTGGGACCGATACTTTTACTTCGTAAATTCCGGAATCTAAAAGTTTTACGGTGTTTTCGCGGGAATTTGGCTTAACTTTTGCTGTAATTTTCAAGAAATTAATATACTCTATATATAGTTACCAATATTGATAAATTTATTCTATTTTTGTTTAAATATAAATACAATTCAACTATGAAGATCAAATTAACATTAATTTTAGTAATTGCTGTAAGTGTTTCATTGATGAGTATTGGCTGCGGAAAATCCGAAAACAAGACCGATGGTTCAACTGATAAAAAGGATAACACAACGCAATCAGAGAACAAAACTGAGCAAAGCAGCGGAAATACGACCCTGCAGGTTTCAGCAAATGATAAGGCAGTGGAAATTAAGACCAACGGCATGACATGCACAGGATGCGAAAATACAATTAAGACCAAGGTGAAAAAAGTAGATGGTGTTAAAGATGTAATTGCTGATTTCAAATCTAACACAGTAAAAGCATCATTTGATCCGGGTAAAACAAATCCGGATGCGATAAAAGAAGCTATCACTTCTGCGGGCTATAAGGTTGAAAGCATTCATTAGAAAAACCGGTGAACCGGTGTGAAGAAAAAAGCTCACTTTTTGCAGAAGAGTGAGCTTTTTTAGTTTACAGAGCTGATTGTCCATATCGACCTAAATTACGGCAATTTAGCTCTTTAGGAACTTTTATTGAACAAATAATCAGTATGTTATGACAATAACCCGAATACAGTGAACCCCCGTTTAAATTGAGAATGTTCTTTAAACAAGATAAAATTTTTCAATTTAATTTCCAGGAGGTTCAAAATGGAAAAAACGCGAAAAACTAAGAATAGTCTAAAGCACTTCTTACCTTATTTGGTGTTAAGCATTCTGTTTGCGATCCTGATATTTGTGCTGCCGGCATGTAATAACGAATCAGAGGTAATTACGCCACCCTCAGCCGAAAATACGACTGTTGGTTTCTACACTGAAGGCGAGCAGGATAATCATTCCATCCAGATAACAGAGGCAAAATTCATTATTAAGAATATGACACTTAAAAGGGATGGCGGAGAAGATGACTGTAATTTGCGGCTGGGGCCATTTATAGTAAAGCTTGACCCTGTTCAGAGAATGGCAATTGGCGTTATAGGTTACATACCTGATGGCAACTATGACGCCATTAAGTTTCATGTTCATAAGCCATCACCCAATGAAGATATAGGAGACCCTGATTTTATTGAATCCAATAACCGCAGATATTCTGTGGTTGTTAAGGGATATTACAACGGGCAGTTTTTCATTTACAAATCGAAGCTTAATGTAGTAAAGAAGATAGATTTTGAGACATACCCGGTATCATTAACATCAGAGCAGGCGATATTTCTGACAATCAGGGTGAATCCATATTCCTGGTTTTTTAAACACGGGAATTTCCTTGACCCTGAAAATGAACATAATCATCACGAAATTGACAACAATATCAAGAATTCATTGAAGCGCGCTTTCAGAGATATGAACCGGGATGGCGAACCTGATTAATTATGCCCGTGGGAATAATAAAGGCGGATATTACTATCCGCCTTTTCAATTGGGGATTGATTGTTTTACCTGCATAAGATATTTTATACAGGCATAATTATATCAACTTAGCAACGAGTTACTTCAAACCCGTTTTCTTTTCAAAAAGTTCATTAGCAAAAGCTGTATTTGCTTATGCTGAATGTTGTTATTTCACAGGGTGAAACATTACCTGAGAACTGAATATTTTTATTTTTTTCCATTCTTCCATCCGTTTTCATTTTTCCTGATCAGTTTGTTTGCTTTAAATAATTCTTCGTTAGAAAAGTTACCGTTCAGTTCATCAAAGGGGTCTATCAACCTGCCTATGATGATATCGTTCTTAAGCTGCGAAATTTCATCAAACCCTCGTTGTTTGTTCCTTTTAGACTGTCTGAGTTTATCTTTTTTCCGTTCATTGGTCTTTTTCATTTCATATTTCTTACGTTACAAATATATCCCGTTTAGTTTGAAATCTAAAAGAAATCATTTACAGAAAATAACCGGTAAATTAGAATAAACCGGTCACCCGAAACATCAACATGACACATAGGTGCTTTATTTACAAGACCTTACAGGAAGAAATGAACGCCTAAAAATAACACTTTTAAAACCAACGGAGTTTTCAGGAATGCAGTAACACTCCCAAAATTCAAAACAAATTTCGCAGCCCAACATAACTTATTTATAATTAGTAAATTACCTTGTAATTTACTTTAAGGAAGAGTAACTTTATTTTCAGGTATAAATTTTTAATGCACAAGAGTAAATCTGTAATATTGCTTTCAACATTCGCGACGGAAGAGATCCGCAGTTTTGGTGATTTCCTCAAGTCTCCTTATTTCAACAAGAACACACGGGTTGTAAAACTGTTTGAAGAGCTAAGGAAAGATCACCCTGATTACACTTCGCGAAGCATATCAAAGGAAAAGCTGTACGGCAAATTATTCAGAGGGAAGCCGTATAATGATCAGGTAATGAAAAACCTGAACACAGAACTTTTTAAGCTTGAGCGGGAGTTTCTTGCGCATGATATGCTGGAAAGGGACAGGTTTGAAAAGAGCGTGATGCTTATTACAAATCTTACAGCAAGAAACGCAGGGCAGATATTTGAAAAGGAAACAGAATCAATAACAAGCTATGCGGCTGAAAACCGGGCAGAGATAAAAGAGTTTTATATGCTTCTTTACAGAGTTGAAGAAGAGAAATTCACAAACGCATTGATAAATAACCGGCAGGCAGAAGCTACGAAACATATCTTAAAAGCAGGCGAGCATTTGATACGATACTTCCTTAAGCACTTGTTAAGACTTTCCATAAACAACAGGATAAATGAATTTTCATTCAACATAACATCTGAAGTGAATTTACCTGATACTCTGCTTAAACACCTTGACATGGAAAGTATAATCAGCTACATGGAAAAGCACGGTATAGAGCACAGCATTCATATTAAACTTCTGTATTACGCAATGCTGTGCAATGTGAATGTGAACGACAGCTCAATATACGTAACTTTCAAAGAGTTACTTTTTGGAAGCAAGAACAGAATAACGAAAGCTGAATTTCAGCATTTGCTTCATTTGCTGGAATCGATCATAGCGCAAAAGATCAATTCAGGTAAACTGGAATTTTACCGTGAATTGTTTGAAACTTATGATTACCAGCTAAAAAACGATGTATATAAACCGGATAAGCAGGCACCGCTTACGGTGATGAAATACAGGAACATTTACCTTACGGCGCTGAAGGCCGGTGAATTTGAATGGGCTGAAAAATTCATCCATGAGTACCGGGATGAACTTCAGAAGAATGACAGGCAAAGTATTGTAGAGCTTTCAATGGCGCAGCTTCAGTTTGAAAAGGGAAATTATGAAGAAACCCTGAAGCATCTTCAAAGAGTCAGAACATCTCAGATATTCTATAAAATTGACGTTAAGAATCTGGGTTTAATGGCTCTTTACGAGCTTTCCCATTTTGAGGCGGCAATATCTTCTATTGAGAGTTTCAGGAAAATGCTTGCCGGGAATAAAACACTTACCGGGCAGTACAGGGATAAGAACAGGAACTTCATTTCGATACTGGGGCAGCTTATAAAAGCCGCGCTCGAAAGAACGGAAGGCTCCAGGGAAGAGATACTTCAGAAGATAAGCAGCACTGAGCAGTTAGGCAACAGGAGATGGCTCATAAGGAAAGCGGAAGAGCTGCGATAGGCTCTAAATTTACTGCTAAAACAAAAGCCCGGCTAAAAATAGCCGGGCTTTATTGTTCAATTAACATCTGCTCTAACCATCAAAGAGCATTTAATCAAACGGAGGTAATGAAAAAGCAAAATTCCAATGACAAAAAAAACTTCACATATTCAATCTTAAGCTTTTGCGGGCGCTTCTTCACCTGCTGAGGGTTTTATCTCATGATCATTTTTCTTTCCGGAAAATTTCATCATGAAATCATCAACCCAGCTATAGATAGCGGGTATAACAACCAGCGTTAAGAATGTTGAAACAGAAAGACCAAATATAACAGCCACACCCATTGGTCTCCAGAAAGCGGTATTCTCACCTCCAATAACCCAGCTGAGCGTGCGCCAGTCAAAATCCACACCGGTAGTTAAAGGTACAAGACCCGCAATAGTACATGCAGCCGTTAAGAATACAGGTCTTAGCCTGATAATCCCGGATTGCACAAGCGATTCATCGCGTGAGAGCCCGCGTTTAACAAGCTCTTTCTGAAAATCAAGCAGTACGATCGCATTCCTTACTACGATACCGCCCAGAGAAATAACGCCGATACCTGTCATCATAATGCCGAAAGGCGTTTGTGTAACGAGCAGCCCGAAAAATACACCAATCAAAGAAAGCAAAACTGAGAACATAATTATCAGCGGAGTTCTTATAGAATTGAACTCCATAACCATGAACATAAAAATGAGGAGCAATGAAACCATAAATGCTTTCATCAGAAAGGAGCCTGCTTCCGCCTGGTCTTCACTTTCACCGGTATAACTTATTGAATAGCCTTCAGGCATCTGGAAATCTTTGAGTTTAGCCTGTACATCCATCAGCACGTCATTGCCAAGGCGCCCTTCGGCATTTGCGGAAATAGTTATAACTCTCTTCTGATCTTTCCTGATGATCTTCTCAAGACCGCCTGAGAATGTTACATTTGCAACTGAGGTTAAGGGGATATTATTACCATCTTTATTTGTAATGTACAAATTATTTATGGATGAAATATTATCACGCTGCGTTTTATCAAGTCTTACTGTAATATCGTATTCATCTTCCCCTACTCTGAACTTACTGGCTTCAGTTCCGTTCACCGCAGTACGAATGGTAGAAGAGATACCGGCAGTGCTTAACTTATTGTAGGCAGCTTTTTCCCTATCGATAAGTATTTTAATTTCGGGGCGTGATTCATTAAAATCACTTTTCAGATCGGCAACACCGGGCACCTGGCTGACGATATCTTTAATGCTGTTTGACAGCGCGCCAAGTTTGACAAAATCATCACCTGAAATTTCAACGTTAACCGGCGGCCCGGTGGGCGGTCCGCCCGATTGTTTTGATATGGTAATATCCGCGCCGGGAATACCTGTGATTGCATTCCTGATCTCATCCATGGCAATGAATGAGCTTCGTTTTCTATCAAGCTTATCGTAGAAGTTAATTGTAATCGTACTCTTATTGGAAACCGACCCCCCGATATCCGTCTGATCGTTGGACGTTCCTACATTTGATACATAATACTCAATATCATCAAAATGTTTAATTCTTTCTTCAACAATTTTGGTTATCTCGTTTGTCTTTTCAATATTGGTACCGCTTGGCAGCACAATATTTATATTAGCCTGGCTTGGTTCGGTTTCAGGGAAGAATTCCACGCCATTATTAAAAGCGCCATAGACAAATAAAGAGACGATCAGCAGACTAAAGGTACCAACTATCACTAAGAACCGGTGCCTGAGTGAAAAACGCAAAGCCTTTTCATATGATTTGAGCACTACACCGAAGAATTTTTCATCAAAGTGTTCTATAAATCTGCCAATGGGTCTGAATTTCTTTTTAGCATCTTTTTCTTTTTGTTTTTTAACGTGTACAAACACGGCAGCCTGTACGGGACTTATCACCATTGCCACAAAGAGCGATGAGAATAAACACACGATAAGCGTTATTGGCAGAAACTTCATGAATTCACCTACAATACCCGGGAAAAAGAGCATCGGGAAGAATGAGGCAATAATTGTCATGGTGGCAATTATAACAGGGAAGGCTACTTCCCTTGGTCCTTCCATGGCGGCATCGTGAGGATTGTACCCTTCTTTTTCCTGAAGCCTGAAAATATTTTCCATAACCACCACCGCATCATCCACAATTATACCCAACACAAGGATCAATGAAAACAGAACAACCATATTGAGAGTAATACCCATTGCATCAAGTATCACAAATGATATTAAGAATGAAAGCGGGATTGATGTCGCTGTCAGCGAAGCTATCCTTACACCAAGGAAAAGGAAGAGGATCCCCACAACAAGAACGACACCGGTAATAACGCCGTTTTCAAGTTCGTGTACGGTATTTTTGATCTGTTTTGATTCATCGCCTGTTAAACTGACAGTTACCCCGGCAGGCAGTGTTTTCTTTTCGGTTTCAACAATTTTTTTAACTTCATCGGCTACATTGATAATATTCTGGCCGCTTTGTTTTTTAATCACAACGGTAACCGCTTCAACTCCGTTTTCGCGGGAAAATGTTTCTCTTTCCTTAAATCCGTATATAACCTGGGCAACATCACGTATGAAAATGGGGTTACCGTTAAGATCTGTTTTAATGACAAGATTACCAAAAACACTGGGATCTTCAACTTCACCGGGGACTCTGAGCAGGTAGTTTAGATCTCCCACATCAACACTTCCGCCGGGAATGTTAAGATTTTCTGAGCTGATAGTATTGGTGATATCATTTAATCCCAGTTTATAATAATTGAGTCTTTCGGAATTTACATTTATTTTCACTTCGCGTTCAAGTCCGCCAATTACTTCGGCGCTTAGAACTCCCTGAACACCCTCAAACTTATCGCTGAAATCATCAGCGGTCTTTTTCAGGTTCGCTATGCCGTAATTGCCGGAAATATTCACATAAAGAATTGGCTGCTCGGAAAGATTTATTTCCGTGATGACCGGTTCTTCGATATCTTTTGGCATATTGGTTTTCGCTATCGAGACCTTATCTCTGACCTTCTGCAGGGCTTCATCAATTTTTATATCCGGGTTAAATTCAACAGTTACCGATGAAAAGCTTTCCCTTGATACCGAGGTTATCTGCTTAATATCAGAAATACCTTTGAGCTGTTTTTCAATTTCCATGGTAACAAGCTTTTCTATATCAGCGGGTGAAACCCCGATATAAACTGTAGAAATAAAAACATACGGTATTGTAATAGATGGGGAAGACTCTTTTGGCATGGTAATGTATGATGAAATACCCGCCAGCACTATTATTAAAGTGAATATATATATAACTACCTTATTTTCCAGCAGCAGCTTAAAAAATTTCATATCTTATTACTCTTTGATTGAGTTATTAATAACTTTATTTTACTACCTGAATCTTCTGGCCGTCCTTAAGGGCCTGGAAACCTTCGGTTATCAGCTGGTCACCGGGATTAAGTCCTTCGAGTATATGCACCAGGTTTCCGTTTCTGCCGCCAAGTTTCAGCACTCTTTTTTGGGCAATATCGCCGTTTGCAATGTAAACGTACTGCTCTTCACCGTAATCTACAATAAGATCCTGCTGAATAGCCACGGAATTAGGCTGAGTTGATTCAAGTATAAGCACATTGGCGTTCATTCCCGGTTTCAGCAGCTTTTGACTGTTACTTATAACCACTTCAACTTCAAAAGTACGGCTTGAGCCCTGAAGTGAAGGAGCAACGTAACTTATCTTTCCTTCAAATTCCACTCCCGTCAGCACATCAACCGTAACATTGACGGACTGTCCCATTTTGATCTTGGTCAGATACATTTCAGGCACACCTGCAGAGACCTTTACCCTGGATATATCGATAATGTTAACAATGGGTGAACCCGGGGCAGACATCTCTCCCCTGTTCATATATTTTTCATCAACCACACCGCTGATAGGCGATCTTATAAAACCGGTTTTCAGCCTGGTTTTGAGAATATCAGCGCCGCGAACGGCGGCTTCATACTGCCACTTTGCAGTTAAGTACTGAATTTCTGTGGTCGCGTTATCTTCGTAAAGCTGTTTTTGTTTTTCATAGTTCATCCTTGCAAGCTCAATCTGCGCTTCGGCCTGTTCAAGCGAAGCAATTTCCACATCTTTTTTGAGTCTTGCAATTATTTCGCCTTTACCCACATAACTTCCTTTATCTTTGTTAAGGCTCACAATCAACCCGCCTTCTTCGGATGATACTTTGGCGGAAGTGAATGGTTTAATTACGCCAAGTACCCTGAAATCATCGGTGAACGTAACGGGTTCGACTGTCATCACTTTGACAACGGGTAATTTTTTTTCATCGGGTTTTTGCGTGGTCTCACCTTCACCGTCATTCCCGCAGGAATAAAGGAAAAATGACATAGCCGCGAAAAACAAAGCAAAAATAATTTTAGGAATGAATTTTATTTCTTTCATTTAATATATTGTTTAGAAAATTTTATTTCCTGTAATTTTTAAATTCAAGGTTACAAACGGCACTATTTTTCAAGAAGCTGTTCAAGATCGCTCCTGGCGTGCAGGTAATCATGAATAGCCTGCAGGTAAGCAAGTTTTACCTGGCTTAAGGCAAGCTCCGCGTCAACAACATCAATCTGGTTCAGCACACCGCTTTTGTAACTGATGAGCGCGAGATCGTAGCCGCGCTGAGCGGTTGTTACAATTTCTTCCTGAGCCCGTATCCTGTTCTTAGCGTCTTCTATCTGTAAAATTACGCTTTGGGTCTGTGTTTTCAGGAGCTCTTTGGTTTTTATAATTGTCTCTTCTGATTTTTTGACCTCAATGATAGACTGGTCTTCTTTATATGAATTCCTGAACAGGTTCAGGTTCCAGTTAACGCCGATACCCGCTATTATTGAGTTGTAAAACCTGTAGCCGGTGATCGAGCGGTCATCGTTCTCGTTTGCCTGGCTTTGCCACTGCCCGAATACATAGAATTTAGGAAGATAGTTGGCATAATCAACATCAACCAGCTGTTCATTTATTTTTTTGCTGAGTTTTAACTGGCGTATGGCAACGTTATTTTCAGATATTTTTTTAATGAGTTCATCGGTTGAGCCCCAGACTTCGAGGCTATCATAGGTTAATGTGCCAACAACATCAATTTCGCTGTCATCCTTGAGCCCGATATTGTTCTTAAGGAATTTTTTAGCGATCTCCAGCCTGTTCTTCGATTGAGTCAGCTGCGGCTTTAATGTTTCAACGTTAACTTTAGCCCTTATATAGTCATACTCCAGGGCTACGCCCGCTTTATATCTTGCTTCAACTACCCTCAAATTTTCCGAAGCGTTATCAATGCTTTGCTGGTTAAGCTTAATTACTTCTTCAAGCAAAAGCACATCGTAGAAAGATTTCCTGACATCGGTTTTAATTTTGGTTTCAACGCTCTTAACGTTCTCTTCCTGGATGCGTGAATAATATTCAGCAATACGGATACCGTTAAAGACCGGTGTTCCCAAAAAAGGAATAGGCTCGGAGACGTCAATAGTAGTAGTAATACTATTATCCGAGCCTATCTCATAGTTTTGCCCAAATATGTTGATGGTCTGTTTTCTGAATGACCTTGCATACCTGGAGCTTAACGTAATTGTTGGAAACAGGTTTTCGCTGTAAACTTCACTAACCTGTCTTTCGGCTTTCAGTTTATCAAGCTTTGCTATTACATAATCTGAGTTGTTCCTTTTGGCAAGATTTAGCGCGTCATACAGAGTAAGCGTTCTAACGCTCTGGCTGTAAACCGCGGAGGCAAACGTTACAAAAAGGATCAAGGCGGCGATAAATTTATTCATAAAATAAATTATGATTTAATAAAGTTAGTATATAAAAACTTAGTTTTGAAGCACATCTTCAAACAGCTTTTTGGTATTTGAAAATTTTTCTTTGCCAAGCACTGTTAAAAAGCCGTTAAAGAATATTTCAGCGGTGATTCTCATTGCTTCATGGAAAGAATATTTGCTGTTGAGTACAAAATCGGCGTGTGTTACGGCTTCAATGGCTCCGTTAAGAGCAGTTATGATAATATCCACCGGAACGTGCTCAACCACTTTTTCCTTTTTGCCCTGTTCAAGGAGTTTAGACATTATCTTTGTGACTTTATCCTGCCTGACTTTGGCAAACTCCCTGCTTAAGTGCGGGGCATGAACTTCCAGATCGCGAAACCAGGTTGGCGAGCAGTTCATAGACATACTCTTCTGCTTGTGGATAATTTTGAGGAATTTTGTGATCGCGTCTTCATCGCTTTCCACAACTTCGTCAAGGAACTCCTCCATCAGGTTCATCCTCATGGAGCACACATTTTCAAGAAGTTCTTCTTTTGAATCAAAATGCTTGTAAATGGTTTTTTTGCTCATCTGGAGGTCACGTGCGATTTCATCCATAGTGGTCTTGTAAAAGCCTTCAGTTATGAACTTCGCGTGGGTAAAATACAGTATTTTCTCTTTTTCCGTGACTTCAGCCATTCTATTAGGTATGGAAACTATTTTCGTTTCTTAAGTTTCCAAAATAATTAACGGAAACTATTTTGTCAAGTGTTAAATTAATATTCTGAAAATTAATGTAAAATTAGCATATATTTGTATATTATTGGAAACGATTCTGCTAAATGCTATTTAATAGTGGATAAACGAGAGACTGAACTCAAGCAAAGAGCCGCTTTAATTTCCCTTTCAATCGGATTTTTAATGTTCTTCGGTAAGGTGGGAGCATATTTTTTAACCGGTTCCGCGGCTGTGCTTTCGGATGCCCTTGAATCAATTGTGCATATTGTGGCAACGTCGTTCGCATTTTACAGCCTGCATCTTTCAACCAAGCCGGCGGATAAGGAGCACCCCTACGGTCACGGTAAGATCGAATTTTTCTCTGCGGGATTTGAAGGAGCTATGATCATAATTGCGGCAATTTCTATTATTGCATACGCAGTAAGGGATATTCTTTATCCAAGAGAGATCTCTTCGCTTGATACGGGCGCGGGAATAATTGCCGCAGCAAGTGTTGTAAATCTGTTATTGGGATTATACCTCATTCGTACCGGCAAAAAAACAAAGAGTCTTATTTTGATTGCTGACGGCAAGCACGTTATGACTGATTCCATTACAAGCTTTGGAGCTGTAGGCGCGTTAGTGCTGGTATTAATTACTGATATAAAGTTATTCGATCCGATAGTTGCAATAATACTTGCGCTTAATATTTTATGGACGGGAAAACATTTGGTGCGTGAATCAATTGGCGGGCTGATGAATGAGAACGATGATAAGATAATAAGCAATATAGGCACGGGGCTGGAATCGCAGCGGAAGGAGCACCCTGACTGGATTGATGTGCACAGGCTAAGGTACTGGAAATCAGGGGATAAGTATATGGTGGATTTTCATTTGATTGTACCATATTATAAATCGGTTAGCGAAGCTCACGAAACGGTTGACCGGCTTGAGCACAGGATAATTGATTCACTGGGCACAAAGCAGGTGGAGTCGTTAATACACTTAGACCCGTGCAATCCAAGGTGCTGCTATATCTGCACAATGCCTGAGTGCGGCGTACGCAAGGAGCCGAATTCGAAATACATAAAGTGGGATTCGAAAAAAATTATATCGCTACCTACATACGATATAGATGATGTAAGCGGGTAAGCGCTATTTAAGCAGTATCATTTTTTTTGTTTCGGTAAACTCCCCTGCGTTCAGCTTATAAAAATACACACAGCTTGGCAAGTCTGCCGCGTTGAAATCAGCTTCGTAGATTCCGTGCTTGAGGTTTTCATTAACAAGTGAGCGGACTTCTCTTCCGAGGATATCGAAGATAATCAGGGAGACGACCCGCCGGGTCGTCTCTACATTCTGCGGAATTTCGAATTTAATTTTTGTTGAAGGGTTAAATGGGTTTGGATAATTTTGGGCTAAGGAATAATCTCTTATGAGTTCCGTTTCATTTCCTGTTACTGCAACTGGTATCCCCGTTCTTAGAACCGTACCATTACTCCCAACAACCCAACCTATTGTTGTATTTATAAAATGAATCCCTTTTAAACTATTTGTAGTTGAACTATTTTCAATAACCCAATTTACGCCCCCATTTATGCTTTTTAAGATTGTTCCATTATCCCCCACAATATAACCAGTATTATCATTTGCAAAATATACCGAGTTTAATGTTGTGGACGTTATATTGGTAGTTATTGACCACGTTGAACCAAAATTAGTGCTTCTTCTAATCCTTCCGTTAGGGCCAACGAGAATAATTTTCATAAATGATGGAAAACAATACATTCCATTAACATAATTACCCGTTTGATTTAATGGATATGTCCAGTTTGTTCCGCCGTTAAATGTAGCACCAAATAATTCTTTTGACGTTCCACCTGCGATGTAACCATTTAAAGGGTCAGGCATGTATACTCCTTTTAAATCTTCTGATTGGATACTGTTCTGTGCATACCAATTATTCCCTGAATTTGTAGACTTAAGTAAAGTTCCGCTGGCTCCTACGCAATAACAGACCGTTGCATTTCCCCAATCAATTGCCAAGAGATTAACATTAACAGATGTTTCAGCAAAAATCCAAGTAACTCCAGCGTCCGTTGATTTCATTATGATTCCATTATTCCCAGCTGCCAATACCAGATTTCCACCTAAAATAGATAATGCATTCATAACAGAAAAATTTGAAACATTATTCCAATTTATGCCGCTGTTGGTGGAGCGCCAAATACCTCCTTGACCGACAACTATTCCAGTGTATTCATCAAAAAAGTAAACTCCTCTTAACTCATTAGTACCAATCGTAGAAATCTGTACCCATTGCGCAAATGAAGCATGTGCAACAAATAATAGTAACAGAATTACTTTTTTGTGTATTTTCATATTTCAATAATAAAAATTTTTTGGAAACGAAGTCGTAAAGATTATAGCAATTAGAACAATTAATCTCACTTAACATTGGTTTCAGGTAAATGCTAAAGATATTTAAACAAAATTAAATTCAATTTCTTACTGATTACAAAATAATAACTAATGTTTGAAAATTCAATAAGTTCGTAAGATTTTATTCTGTCATATTCTTTTTACGCATTTATCCTTATTTTTGCCCTAACATTTCGTATTAAGACCAGTTGAAATATCCCGAAAAGGCCAGATATATTATAGCAATCGATTCCGGCGCGACAAAAAGCGAGGTTTTATTGTATCCGGTGGGAATAGTAGGATATAACAGTGCTATATTAAATGTTGATCCCGCTAAGCAGAAACGCGGGACGGCAAAAAACGCCGAGGGGGGAAATAAGTTATTCAAGTTTCCTTTCATTAATCTGAATTTACTGGGATATGACGAATCACTGAAGCGGCTGGTTAAGATAGTGAAGGATGTTTCAGGAGTGGCAGGAAAAGGAAACATCGCTGCTGTTGCTGCGGGAATATCCGGCGCGAGATATGAAAAGGACAGGAAAAAGCTATCGGCGGACTTAAGGAAAGCAACGGGAATAAAGAGAGTTTTCATTTTGCCCGATACAGAAATTGCACTGGAAGCTGCTTTTGGCAGAAATGTTAAGAATTGCGGGATTTTGATCGCGGGAACAGGCTCAATACTCTATTATAGAGCAGGAACCGGTAAGATCAGCCGCATCGGCGGCTGGGGCAGGCATATTGGCGATGAAGGTTCGGGTCACTGGATCGCGCGCGAAGCGCTTTACAGGGTCACAAAGCACTATGATAAACGCCATAAAGCCGAAATGCTTTCAAGGGTCATAAAAAAGGAATACGGAATTGATGAAACAAATATCATAAAGCATGTTTATCACAACGGATTTGAAATATCGCAGTTAACAAAACATGTTTTCCGCTGCGCTGAAAAAGGCGATAAGGTTTCTAAGGGAATAATCAAAGATGCCGCGGAAAATTTAATGACGCATTTTATTCCGCTAAAAAGACAGAAGTACACTATTGCTATGATGGGTTCATTGTTAACAGAAGAAAAGCTGCTAGCAGCTGAGTTAAGAAAAGCAGCGAGGAAACAGTATCCGAATATTAAGCTTGTTCTGCCGGAGTTCGCTCCGGTTTGGGGAGCGGTGAAGATAGCAATAAACAATGTGCAATCCCGCCAAAGCGGGACTTCGAAAATTACTCCGTAATTTTCTTGTGAGCAATGAGTAATGAGTAACAAACAAAATGCATTAATAGTATTCATAATTTCTAATTCGTAATTCGTAATTTTTTATATGCACGCAGATAAAATAATAATAATTGATTTCGGTTCACAGTACACCAAGCTTATAGCGCGTAAGGTAAGGGAGTGTCACGTATATTCAGAAGTAATTGCATGTACCGCTGATATGACGGGACTTGTACATGATAAAACCATTAAAGGGATAATCCTTTCAGGTGGACCGCAGAGCGTCTATATGAAAAACGCGTACTCACTTGCTGAGCTGATACTCAGCATGAATGTGCCAATACTTGGCATCTGCTACGGTCTGCAATTGCTATCGCATCACTTTAAAGGCAGCGTAAAGGGCGGCAAAACAAGGGAGTTTGGTAAAACCAATATTCACATTACTTCGCGCAAAGGAATACTCGCGGGTGTTTCCAAAGATCTGACTGTGTGGATGAGCCATAACGATCACATAAAAAAATTGCCCCGCGGATTTAAGGCAACCTCACGAAGTGAAAACGGTCTCATAAGCAGCTTTGAAGCGGTGAAGGAAAGAATTTACGGCGTGCAGTTCCACCCTGAAGTAAATCATACCGAGCAGGGAATCAAAATTCTCAACAACTTTTTATATAAGGTATGCCGCATCAAAAATAAATGGCAGATGGGCTCCTTTATAAACGAAAAGGTAAAAGAAATTAAGCAGCTTGTTGGCAATGAAAAAGCTATTTGCGCAATGAGCGGCGGGGTTGATTCCGCAGTAGCTGCATTTATGATACACAAAGCCATAGGCAGAAATCTGATATGCGTACATATAGATAACGGACTTATGCGCAAAAATGAAAGCGCAGAAATAGTAAAGTATTTTAAAGGTAAACTGAATTTAAAATTCATAGATGCATCAAAACTTTTCCTGAAACGCCTGGAAGGCGTGACTGACCCTGAGAGAAAACGCAAGATCATTGGTAAGACATTCATTGATGTATTCCAGGATTTCGCTAAAAAGCAGGCAAAGGGCAAAAACAAAATTAAATTCCTTGTTCAGGGTACCTTGTACCCGGATGTAATTGAATCATCATCATTCCACGGCCCAAGTGTAACTATTAAAACACATCATAATGTGGGGGGTTTACCAAAATCACTGCATATGAAGCTTATTGAGCCATTCAGGGAATTATTCAAGGATGAAGTGCGAGTAATAGGAAAGATCCTGAAGATACCGGATGTAATTTTAGGCAGGCACCCGTTCCCGGGTCCGGGACTAGCGGTACGGATACTTGGGGCTGTTACAAAAGAAAAACTTGATATATTACTCGAAGCCGACTATATTTACAGGTTAAACCTGCACAAACACGGCTTATATGATAAAATATGGCAGGCATTCGCGGTTTTACTGCCGGTTTCGACTGTTGGTGTTATGGGTGACAGCCGTACTTATGAAAAAGTTGTGGCACTTAGGGCAGTAGAAAGTGTTGACGGAATGACGGCGAACTGGTTCCCCATGCCTGCAAAGGCACTTGAGGAAATTTCGACAGGCATCACAAATAACGTAAAAGGGATAAACAGGGTGGTTTACGATATAAGCAACAAACCGCCTTCTACTATAGAATGGGAATAAAGAATACAAAATTACAAATGCCAAATATCAAATTACAAATTAAGATAGCAGTAATACTTTTTACCGGCATATTATTCCTTAACCCGTTGAAGATAAATTCACAAAATGCGGTAAAGATAGGTGTTGCGCTGCCGATGTTCTCAGATTCCGAAGATGGCTCAAAAAAGCAGCTGGGCAATGAAATTCTTGACGGAATAAAATTCGCGCTTCAGAAATACAGCAAAGGCGCGCCTGTAAAGGTTACACTTGAAGTAATGGATACGAAACGCGATCCTGTGCTGGCATCTGATATTATCAGAAGTTTTGGTGAAGATGAAAGTATTATTGGCGTTATTGGCCCTGTATTCAGCAGCGAGCTGAGTGAATCAGCTTTAAACGGTCCGCAGTTTTCACTGCCAATAATTTCACCCACGGCAACAGGCGATGAGCTTGCGGCAAATTACAATTATGTATTTCAGCTGAACCCAAGTTACGAAGTGCGCGGCAAACTGATGGCGGATTACCTTATAAAGAAGAACGGACTGAAGAACTTTGCGGTGATATATGAAGAATCTTACGGCGATAACTTCAGGAAACATTTTGAAACTGAAGTTAAAACAATGGGCGGCAAGGTTGTAATAGCACAATCGTATCCTAAGAATCCCCAGAATATAACGGAACAGATAGGCGCTATCACGAAGTATATCAGGGAAAATGACATGTTCATAAACGCGGCAAATTTGAACCTGACGCAGAAACAAAAGCTTGAGTTAAGCGGTGTGAGATGGTCTTTGATAGATTCATCGGTTAGCTTAAATATGGATGTTAGTATCTATTATATGTTCGGCGTAAACGCCAAAAAGATTCTGGATACAATGAATATTAAGCCCTACAAATTGAAACCTGAAACGACGAAATATATCCAGGGAGTGATAGACGCAATATATATACCTATTGCAAACCCGAATGAAATAAGTATAATAGTACCGCAGCTGTTTTCTGACGGGCTTGGCATGTATATAGCCGGCACGGGGGACTGGAACCACGATAAGGCTCTTGAAGATAACAAGGTATATCTGAAAAATGTTGTATTTGAATCGGAATACTTTCCGGATGAAACAAAACTTAACGAGCTGAAAGAAAATCTGAAAAAAACCAAGTATAAAATATCAAAGAACTTCCTGTTTGGCTACGATACCGGCAAACTTCTTTTCAGGCTTATAGGGGAAGGCGCAGATACACGGCAGGAACTGAATGCGTCGTTAAAAAATCTGGTTAACTACGATGCAATTAAATCAAAAATATCATTAGATTACCACGGCATCAATTCAGAGCTTAATATTCTGAGATACGATGACGGAATAAAGCTGGTTGAAACGTATAAACTTTCAAAATAGCGCTTCAATAAATAAAATAAACAACTAATTGCATAGAACTCTTCTTATAGTATTCCTGATGTTAATGGCGGCGGTACCCGCGGCATATACGCAGACAGATAAACTGCCTGATAAGCTGCCCGATGAACTAGACCAGGCACAGTGGGAATATGTAAGGGATATGTACGCAATAGACGCTATACTGCTTCTGGCAAAACTTGATACGCTTGCGCTTGAAATTGACAGCTTAAGGAAACTGAACGAATACACCGAGAATTTTGACTGCGAAGCTGAGTTATACGCAATTGTGGGCGCTTCAAAAGAACAGGTAACCGATTACAGACTGAAGCTTCAGGAAGCCGAATCAATGTTAAGTAATAACATTGCTCCCGGGGACGCAGAAAGAAATATAGTTGCCGGTCTGTACAGCTCAAAAATTAAGTGTCTGCCTGAGTTTAGTGAACGTGTAGCAGCATTATATGTAAAAATGACAGCCGTTAAACAAACAGAGCTACCTGTTACCGGCGAAGATATGTACACGGTAGCTTACGGAGATGTGCTGACGGGAATTTCTTTGAAATTTTACGGAACGGTGAATAAATGGAATTTCATTTGGGAGGCTAACAGAACTGAAATTGACGACCCGAATTTTATATATCCCGGCCAGTTGATTAAAATTCCCATAAAATAAGCAAAATAATTGATATACAAAGTGTAGCAAATTTAGTACACAAAGCTCAAATTCCTCATTTTTCCCTTATTTTCGCACAATACGACTGTATAGTTTTTTAGAATTACACTTGACAAACAGAAACAAAAAAGTTATATTTGCTATGTTAATTAACCAATTTATAAACAAGCCAATTTAATACAGGAGGTATTTCAATGGCAAATTTAAGAAGCAAGCTTTATATGCTCTTAATCGCAGCAATGTTCTCCGGATCAGCTTTCATGGTTGGTTGCGGCGGCGGTGTTGATGAAGAGCAGATGGAAGCTTTAAATAACCTGAAAGCAGAAGTTGAAAGCTTACGCGCTCAGGTAAAAGGTAAAGAAGACGAAAAGGCTTCTTTGCAGAAACAGATTTCAGATAAAGATGCTAAAATCAAAAAATGCAATGACGATATGGCAAAAACCAAGTCATGCGTAGACGGGATGGGTAAATAATAATGAAATTACATAAATTATTTATTTTATTCTTTTTAGCATTAGGTTTAACATTAAACAATGCTAACTTATTAGCACAGGATGATGATGATGATGACGACGATGACGACCAGCAGATGGAAGAAATGGACGAAGAAGAATGGCAGAGACAGATGGACGAGCTCAATGCTGAGAAATCAAACTTAACAACAAGGCTCGCTTCATTAAACGGCGAAATTGACAACTTAAAAGGAACATCAGCTAACAAAGATAAAGAACTCGAAAAATGCGAGAACGATCTTTACGCTTTAGTTGGTACAACAAAGAGCGGTGTTGCTGATTTCAGAAAGAAATTTGAAGAAACAGAGAAGAAAGTTAACGGCAAAGTTGGAACACCGGCTGACGCTCGTAAAATGTACTTCGACGAGATTTCAAAAGACAAAGCTCGCTGCTTACCTGAATTCCAGGACAGATATGCTTCCATGAAAAAGAAACTTGAAGATTGGGAAGGCATGAAATCACCTGAAGCATGCTACACTGTTGTAAAAGGTGACTGCTTATGGAAAATCTCCAAGATGAAATACGGTTCACCGTATTACTGGCCAGCAATCTGGGATGCTAACAAAAATGGCGTTGCTAACGCTGATGCTCTGAAAAATGCTAGACACAAAAAGGTAACCAATCCTAACTTGATCTATCCTGGACAGTGCATGAAGATCCCAACATTGACCGACGCTCAGAAAAAAGAAGCTGAAAACAAGTCAAAGAAATACAGAAAAACAAGAAAAGTTAAATCAACAACAACTGATACAAAAAAAGAAGACGTTAAAAAAGACGAAAAGAAAGATGTAAAGAAAGATGAAAAGAAAGACGTTAAGAAATAATTAACGCTTAATTGAATCTGACTTTGTCTTGCTTCTTTTGAAGATCAAAGTTTTTCTAAAGCCCTTGGACTTCGGTTCAGGGGCTTTTTTAATTGCGGTAAATCCATTCTGCGGAACTTTAAGGCAGCGACCGGCCGTTTATACCATAACAACCTAACAGATTTTTATACATTTTAATCAATCAGAGGATAAATTTAATTGCCAATAACTGATAAAAACATAATTTTGGAAGATATCGACCTGGTGAACTTCGCGGGGATCAACGAGAGGAATATTGATATCATCAGGGAGCGCTTCGCTTCAAATATTACTTTACGGGGCGAGAACGTTTTCTTAAAAGGCGAAGATGAGGAAGTGAGCCAGCTGGAGACCATTATTAAAGAGCTTAAACTGCTTCAGAAGAGGCAGGGGAAGATAACCGAAGGCGATGTAAACCTGATAATTGAGCTTGTGACGGGCTCCCAGGACCAGGCGCTTGAGCGGCGAACAGGCATTAAACGCGAAGAGCTTGATGATGTTATTTTAGTGGAAAAAAGTGACTTCATTAAGCCCAAAACCATGGGACAGCTTGAACTATTCAGAAAGACCAAAACCAATGAAATTGTGTTTGCTATAGGACCGGCGGGGACTGGTAAAACATATCTTGCGGTTGCAATTGCGCTTGCGGCGCTTAAGGCAAAGAAGATAAACCGGATAGTTCTTTCAAGGCCCGCTGTTGAAGCAGGCGAAAGCCTCGGCTTTCTGCCGGGCGACCTATCGGAAAAAGTGAATCCGTACCTTAAGCCGCTGTTTGACGCTTTGGAAGATATGGTTCCGATGGATAAACTGAAAACATACTTTGAAAAAAATATCATTGAGATAATTCCGCTGGCTTATATGAGGGGCAGAACGCTGAATAACGCTTTTTTGATACTGGATGAAGCGCAGAACGCAACATCCCTGCAAATGAAGATGTTTTTAACAAGACTTGGAATAAATTCCAAATGTATAATTACCGGTGATATCACCCAGATCGATCTGCCCACAAAACAAACATCCGGCCTTGTGCAGATTCAGAATATACTTAAGAACGTTGAAGGAGTTGCATTTGTTTACCTTGAGAAGAAAGATGTAGTGCGCCACCGGCTGGTAAAAGATATTATAAACGCATATGAGGAATTTTCAGTGAAGACTACAGGCAACGGAAATGAAAAAGCAGGTGAGGTGCAGGATAAAGCGACGGTTTCCGATAAAGTGACGGTTTCGGGTAATGAGGCGGTTAGCGCCGGAGAGAACGGAACAGGTTTAAAAAAAGATGAGCTTGAGGGAAACAACAATAATAAAAACGGCAAATAGTTTAGTCAGAAGGTAATGATCTGTTTTTTTGTTAATGTAAACACCAACCCTTGCAAAAGGTATTGATGCCGCAATTACGGGCAGCGCGCTAAGCGTATCTACCATACCGAATGAATAAGGAATATTAACTGCCCCAGCGGGTGAATTAATGAAATAGCTTATTACTCCCGCGACAGCTGTGATCAGGATCGCGGCTGAGGAGGTCCCAATGGCACGTTTGAAAGGTACCTTCATTAAATAGTGCATTAAGGGGATAACGAATACTCCCCCGCCCAACCCCGAAAATGCCGCAATAGCTCCGCTGAGGGTGCCGATACCAAGTGATATCCATGGACTGAAGTTTTCGGGCTGAGATTTTTCTCTCTCATTTAGTTTACCCTTTTTATCAAACAGCATTTTCAGAGCTACTATTATAAGTACAACAGAAAATGTATGTTTCAATACTTCACCCGGAAGGAGAATCGCAATTTTTGAGAACAGAAAAACAGTCACAGCACTGGATAGACCAATATAAAGCGCAGCTTTCCATTCCACGTTGCCATGCCCGAAATGTTTATGAGCCGATGAAATACTTGTGAATATTATTGTAAAAAGGCTGGTTGCGATTGCTATATGAACAATGTAGGGTGAATCAAAATGATTGAAGGCGTAAACAGCAAGCAAAGAAGGGACGATAACAATACCGCCCCCTACCCCGAACAGGCCTGAGAGAATTCCGGCGGCAATGCCGATAATAAGAAGAAATAATATTGTTTCTACGCTCAATTACTTTTATTTAGGCTGCAGCATACTGTTGTAAAGACCCCTGTCCTTAATTATCCTTAAGGCTTCCTGAAGCTGCTGATCATCCTTGGCGGATGCTTCGACTATTTCTTTTTCGGGTTTGTTATATTTACGCAGAATTTCAACTTCCAGTTTCTGCCTGATAACAGGTTTTGAGCTTTCAAAATCCTTGAATTTTTCCGCTTTCAGTTCACCTTCAAGCAATCCGATATAGCTCTTAACTTTTTCTGAATACATTTTTTCATCGGTATCTTTTTTAAGCTGGGCAAGCTCACGCTCTGCGGTAGTATTGAATTCAAATTCAGTTGTGCTTATGAATTCAAGGAAACGGCTCATAATATCATCGGTCATTACAAAATTCGCGCCGCCCGGATTATCGGTGGTATATTTTTCAGCAAATTTGAAGTACATATCCTCATAGTTCAGCGCTTCAAGAAGCTCGTTAGCTTTTATAATATCAACAACTACATCAGGGGTAATGCCGCCTTCAGCAAGAACAACCCTGCCTCCAATGGTTTTAAAATCTCTTTGGTTGAAATAGGGATTTGGTTTAAACACCCCGTATTTATTTTCTTTAAAGTAATTTTTCGCCTGAATCCATCTGCCGCTGGGAGTGAAGTATTTTTGGTTGGTGATCTTAAGCTGGTTGCCGAAACTCAGCGGCTGAAATACCTGGACAAGTCCTTTGCCGAATGATTTTGTTCCAACAAGTACACCGCGGTCAAGATCCTGAACGGCTCCCGCAACGATCTCACTTGCCGAAGCAGAGCCTTCATCTATCAATACAACAAGCGAAACATCGCTGTTAAGCATTGGGTTTTCTGTCGCGAAGTATTTGCGCTCTGAATCAAGTTTCCTGCCTTTTGTGGTTAAGAGCAGGTCTCCTTTATTAGTAAATTTGTTAAGGATACCGATTGCTGCATCAAGTAATCCCCCGGGGTTACCTCTAAGATCAAGAATAATTCCTTTTACGTCACCTTTTGATTTAAGTTCTGTTATCGCGTCGATCATTTCATTTTCAGCGTAGCGGCTGAAGCGGTCAAGCTTTATATATCCTATGCCGTCTTCGATCGTGCCTTTGTAACCGATATTTTTAAGTTGTATTTCCTGGCGGGTTAAAGTGTATTCAATTTCTCTATCGCCTCTTAGCACCTTCATCTTCATCTTTGTGCCGGCTTCGCCGCGGGTGAAAGCCCTTACATCGCTCGCTTTTTTGCCGAGCATACTTGTGCCGTCAATTTCTACTATCTTATCGCCTCTTTTTACGCCTTCTCTTTGGGCAGAATAACCTTCGAGAATATCGGTAATGATTATCATGCTGTCTTTCATTCCCACGGTAATGCCAACACCGCCGTATTTACCGGTTGTAAGCAGATCAATTTCATCTTTACGTGATTCATCAAGGAAATTGGTATATGGGTCTAATGTACCCAGCATTCCTTCAATGCCTGCTTTCATGAATTTATCGCCATCGATCTCATCGACGTAATCAAGCATGATCTCCTTATACAGCTTCCCGAAGACATCCATGTTGCGGTTTATCTGTGTATATACATCATCATCGCCTCCTGAAGGCACGCTTGCGCCTGTAAAGGCAAGGAATATCATAAGGAGAGCCAGCAGCTTTTGGATTTTTTTCAAATTGATCATTTTAAAAATGTATTATTTTAGATTTAGTTTTCTACTTACTGTTTTTGTGATGGTATTGTGTATCTCTTCTATTGAAAGAGCGCCTTTAATGACAACAAATCTTTTTTTATTATGGTTTGCGATATCTTTGAATCCGCGGTAAACCTTATTGTAAAAAGTTAGGTTCTTGTTTTCCATGCGGTCTTTGGCATTACCCCTCAGATTGGCTCTTCCAAAGGCCGCTTTGGGGCCGATATCTATGAATATGGTCATATCAGGTTTTAAACCGCCTGTTGCTATATCATTAACCTTAAGAACGTCTTTAAGTTCCATTTCGCCGCCGTATGACTGGTACGCGGTTGATGAGTCGTAATACCTGTCGCATATCACAACGTACCCCTTTTTGAGGTGTGGCTTAATTACCTGGCTTACAAGCTGTGAGCGTGACGCTGAAAAGAGCATAAATTCAGTGAGGGGTGTCATTTCAATATGTTCGCGGTCAAGGATAATTTCACGTACTTTTTCTGAGATAGTTGTACCACCGGGCTCTCTGAGTAATATAGATCTTATTTTCTTTTTTTTCAGGAATTCATGCAGCAACTTAGCCTGGGTTGATTTCCCTGAAAAATCGAGCCCTTCAAAAGTTATGAACATATTAAATTTCTAAGCATTTAATTGAGTATAAACCATTTAAATTAACTATTAAATTGGTTTAATTAAATTGGAATTTTTTGGTATGATAAATTTTCATATTTTGCGGGAATAATTAAATGAGAGATCAATGAACAGACTTCAAAAGATAGAAACGGTATCAGATATACCTGCAGAGTACAAAGATCAGCCAATAGGCAACTTACTGGAATACCACAACTTAAATAAGCCATTTTCAACTTATACAAGCGCGCAGCTGCTTATTGGGATGTGTATGGATAACCGCAAACATCTGAATGTGCCTGATAATTTTGCGTTTATCATCCGTGCGGGAGGAGCGAACCTTCGTTACAGTGAATTTAAGGTATCATTCGCAATTTCTGTTGGCGGCGCCAGGCAGATAGCCCTGATAGGGCATAATCATTGCGGCATGGTTAACCTGGCCTCAAAAAAGGAAGCTTTCATTGAAGGATTGATGGAGCGCGCAGGATGGACAAGAGAGCAGGCAGAAAAACAATTCGAAGAATCTGTTCCGAAGTTTGAAATAGGAAACGAAATTGATTTTATTCTCAGCGAAGCAATACGTTTAAGGAAAGTATATCCAAAGATAAAGATCGCTCCGATGATGTATCTTGTGGAAGATAACAGGCTGTATTTGATTAAGGAATAAGCGAAGTTAAATATTATCCCCCATTTCTCAATTGAAACTCCTTCAATTTTAAGGTATTTTTACCAATTCCCAATATTTAAAGTGATTTAATGTCAGAAACCCAGACACCGCTTATGCGGCAGTATTCCCAAATTAAGGCGAAATATCCGGATACTATCCTGCTTTTTCGTATGGGCGATTTCTTCGAAACATTCGAAAGCGATGCCGCCATTGCTTCAAAGGTGCTGGGGATAACGCTTACCAAACGCTCTAACGGCGGGGCAAGCGATGTTGCGCTTGCGGGGTTCCCCCACCACGCCATTGATAACTACCTGCCTAAACTTGTTAAAGCCGGCTACAAAGTAGCCGTTTGCGAACAGCTTGAAGATCCCAAATTAGCTAAAGGAATTGTTAAACGTGATGTTGTTGAGGTAGTAACTCCCGGTTTGACCTTCAGTGATAAACTGCTTGACCACAAAAGCAATAATTACATTTGCTGTCTTTTCACAAAGGAAGAAAAGTGCGGATTTGCATTCTGTGATATTTCAACCGGCGAATTTCAAGCGTGTGAAATTGCGTTTAAAAATGTGAAGGATCAGATAGAACTCATAGGACCCGCAGAGATCATAATCTCCAAATCACAAAAAGCGCTTTTTGCGAATGTGATCGATATGGAGCATAATCCGCTTGTGCAGGCACGCGTGACAATCACCAAGCTTGATGAATGGATTTTCAATTTTGATTACTGCAACGAACTGCTGCTTTCGCAGTTTAAAACAAAATCACTGAAGGGTTTCGGACTTGATGATTACCCGCTTGGTGTAATTGCTGCAGGAGGGATATTAAGCTACATCAATGAAACGCAAAAAGGCAGTTTGACCCATATAAACAAGATTTCGTATTATGATACAAGCGATTATATAATTCTTGATGACTCTACCAAACGCAATCTTGAGATAATATCATCGATGGCGGGCGGAAACCGTGAAGGTACGCTGATATCAATACTTGACCGTACACAAACGGCAATGGGCGCGAGATTACTGAAGAACTGGATATCACGCCCGCTGAAGAAGATGGCGCAGCTTCACAAAAGGCAGGAGTGCGTCACCGAATTCTACGAAAATAAACCGCTGGCGGGGAATCTAACTGCGTTGTTTAAAAATATCGGTGATCTTGAAAGGCTGATCTCAAAAATAGCAACAGCCAGGGCTGTTGCGCGCGACCTTATAAACCTGAAGTATTCACTAAAGAACATTGCAGAAGTTAAAAAAATACTTGCAGATTCAAGCTGCAGGACATTGAGTGATATCAACCAGAACTTGAAGGAACTTAACGACCTTGCAGGTCTTATAGACTCTTCGATAAATGAAGAAAATTCGATCCAGATGGAAAGCAAACTTATCATTAAGCCGGGATACAATGCGGAGCTTGATGAACTTCGCAGCATACTTAACAGCGGCGAAGCCTGGATGGAAAATTACCAGCGGAAAGAACGTGAAAGAACGAAGATAAACTCTTTAAAAGTGAGTTTTAACAAAGTATTTGGCTATTACATAGAAATTTCGAAGGCGAACAGGGATAAAGCTGAAGGATTGGAAGGTTATATCCGCAAGCAAACGCTGGTGAATGCTGAAAGATATATCACGCAGGAACTGAAAGAGTATGAAGAAAAGATATTAACTGCCAATGAAAAAATTTCCGCTCTTGAAGCGAAGCTGTTTGCTGATATAAGGCAGCAGGTTGTGGAATATGCCAATGATATTCAGCTTAATGCGGCAATGATAGGTATAATAGATGTACTGCTTGGGTTTGCTGAGATCGCAAGGCAGTATAAATACACAAAACCGGATATTTCGGATAACAATACGCTCGAAATCATTGAAGGCAGACACCCGGTGATTGAGCAGCTTCTTCCTGCCGGCGAAAAGTTTGTGCCAAACGATACAATACTTGATCCCGATACCCGGCAAGTGATAATTATTACCGGGCCGAACATGAGCGGTAAATCAAGTTACCTTAGGCAGGTTGGCTTAATAGTACTGCTCGCGCAGATAGGCTCATATGTTCCTGCAAAAAAGGCTAATGTGGGAATTTGTGACCGTATATTTACAAGAGTAGGCGCAATGGATAACATTGCAAGGGGTGAGAGTACATTCCTTGTGGAAATGCAGGAATCAGCCAACATTCTGAACAACTTAACGCCAAAGAGCCTGGTGCTTCTTGATGAGGTTGGCAGGGGCACAAGTACTTATGACGGCATATCGATCGCATGGGCAATCACGGAGTATATACATGAAAATCCGGCTGCCAAAGCTAAGACGCTTTTTGCTACGCACTATCATGAGTTGAATGCGCTTGCGAGCCTATACCCCAGAATAAAAAACTCAAGGGTAGAAGTTAAGGAAGTTGGCGATAAGGTAATTTTCCTTCACAGGATAAATGAAGGAACCGCTGATCACAGCTTTGGCATTCATGTTGCGCAAATGGCTGGTTTGCCGGATATGGTAACAAAACGCGCGAAAGAGATATTGGGGAATCTTGAAAGACGCGAGGAGCGCACGAGAAGAAAGGATGAATTCCAGATAAACCTGTTTGAATATAAGGATAACGAGCTTGATGATATTCTGAATAAGATAGATCTTGAGAATATGACTCCGCTGGACGCGTTGAACAAGCTGCAGGAACTGAAGAGGATTTCCAAGGAAAAATAATTTTTACCTCACTCCAAACCCCTTTCTCAAAAAGGAGAAGGAAGCAATGAGTGAAGGTTTAAAGTAAAGAAAATTTATATGTCGCCACACGAAATATGGATGCAGTATGCTTACCGCGAAGCTGAAAAGGCTTATGAAAAAGGTGAAATTCCCATTGGCGCGGTAATTGTTTTTGATAGTATGATAATCGGTAAAGGTCACAACCAGGTTCAAACGCTTAAGGATCCCACAGCGCATGCGGAAATTATAGCAATTACATCGGCGGCGGAATATCTCTCCTCAAAGGTGCTGCTGGGATGCACAATGTATGTTACACTTGAGCCGTGTTCAATGTGCGCGGGAGCAGTAGTGCTTTCTAAAATGGATGCGCTGTATTTCGGTGCTTATGATAATAAATCAGGCGCATGCGGCAGCGTGCTGAATATTACGAATAACAAGTCGTTGAATCATCAGCTGAACGTAACGGGAGGAATTATGGATGCTAAATGCGGAGAGCTGATTAGAAGTTTTTTTGATGTGAAGAGATAATTCTGATAATTATTTTTGCAAAGCTATTCGTGCCACGAAATCAGCTATGCTGAAATTTTTGTATCAACCCGGAAAATTCGTTTATTCAGAACTTACTTCAAAACATATTCGTGGCACGAAGATAATTACCAACTTAGATAAATCTTTGCTAACAACATCAGGAAATTTAAACAGACAGATAGTACGGCTTGCATGGCCTGTGTTTTTGCAGAATCTTGGCAGGAGCCTTGCGGTTGCAATACTTGATTCATACTGGATAGGCAAGATATCCAGCGAGCATCTCGCCGCTCTTGCAGTGGGCACCTTTCTTTCATGGGGAGCTTTTGCATTGGGCGAGCTTGTGCCGATAGGCACAAATGCGCTGGTATCACAATCGGTGGGAGCTAAGGATGAAGATTCCGCCCGGCATGTTGGTACACTTAATTTAGTGAATTCCGTGATTTGGGGATTGCTGATAGCCTCGGTAATGATACCTTTGCTGCCTGTGCTGTACGGATTCACAAATCTTGATGCACCAAAGGCAGTGCTTGCCAATGAATACCTTTTCCCGATACTGGTATTGCTGCCGGCGATCATATTGTTTGAATCAGGCAGCGCGATATTCAGGGGTCATGGTAACACACAGACTCCATTTAGATTACTGCTTGTAGTATTTGCGCTGAAAATAATTCTTTCACCCCTGCTGATCTTTTGGTTTGACCTTGGAATGATGGGCGCATCAATTGCCACAATGACATCCTATGGCAGCGTGTTTTTGATAATGCTGGTGCTGCTAAAAAAGAAAGGTTTTATTACTTCTGTACAAAAGAAATTTTCGAAGGTGATAAAGGATGTTAAATTCAACTGGAAGGTCACAAAAGAGACGATTAAAATAGGTCTGCCGCTATCGCTGGAGGGTCTTGCGTTCTCATTCATATATATTTTTGTGAGCCGCTATGTGGCTGATTTCGGCACAACGGGTCTGGCAGCACTCGGTATCGGTCACCGTTCAGAGGCAATCCCCTACCAGGTAGGCGAAGCGTTTGCAATTACAGCATCAATTGTTGTAGGTCAGAATATCGGCGCGGGAAATTATGACCGCGCAAACAAAGGCGCATGGCGCGTGCTGTATCTTTCCTGGATCCCGATGACAATTTATGGGGTGATATTATTTTTCTTTCCGGCGCAGATAGCGGGGATATTCACAACAGACCAGTCAGTAATAGAAACCGCGAAGGTTTATAATATGATAGCGGCATTCAGCATATTTTTCGCCATGAGCGAGCAGATATTTTCCGGTGCGTTTGCGGGCGCGGGTAATTCATTGCCGCCACTTGCGATATATCTGCCGGTAACGGCCATGCGGATACCGCTTGCTGCAATACTGGCTCCGGAATACGGAATGAACGGGATTTGGATCGCGATATTCGCAACATCAATCACAAAGGGTGTATTAATAGCGTTTTGGTGGCGGCTGGGCAGGTGGAAAAACCGTAAGTTCGCCCTTGGGAAAAAACCAGATGAACCGGTTGAATCACCGATTGAGAAGTTTGATATACATTAGAAAATAAAATATTGGATTTATTATAATTAAAAAAGTGTTTAGATTTAAGAAATGAATAAGATCATAAATATAGACCCCGAAATATTGAGCGGAACGCCTGTTTTCAGCGGTACACGTGTTCCGGTAAAAAATCTCTTTGATTATATAGAGACAGGAGAAAATATAGATGAATTCTTAAAAGATTTTCCATCAGTTAAAAGAGAACAGGCAATCTCATTGCTTGAGACCGCAGAGAAATTACTCACTGAATCTGAATTACTTAAATGAAGGTCCTTATTGACGAATGCCTGCCCAGGCAACTTAAAAGTTATTTATCAGAATTTGAAGTTTTTACGGTTTCAGAGTTGGGTTGGGAATCTTTTAAAAACGGCACTTTGCTAAAACACGCTATTGAGAGTCATTAAGACATTTTCCTAACTGCAGATAAAAAGCTGAAGTATGAGCAAAATATGAAACTGCTGAATATTTCTATTGTAATATTTGATGTTTACAGAAATAAGATCGAAAACATTCTGCCTTTGCTGGATAGATTTAAAAGCGAAATAGAAAATTATCCCAAAAATGAAATCCACATATTAAGGGAATAAAGACGTCTGCTAGTTATGTTTTTCAAGTATTGCCTCAAAATAATCAGATAAATTTTCGTCTTTAAGTTCAAATACTTCAGAATTAAGCTTGTAATACTTACCATCTGAGACTATTATCCCAATATCTCTTTCCACTAAAAAGCCATATAATTATTTATTTAGTTACATTAAATTTCATTCAAAAAACCATTTGCATTTTAGAAGATGATTTTATATATTTACCTAACAAACGTTAGTAATTCCGATAAGTGTTGATTTTTCGTTAAAAAAGGATACTATTTCTCGTAAAGAACAAATAATTATCACTTCAGCGAGGCTTTTCAGGCAGAAAGGTTTCGAAGCGGCATCTATGAGAGATATTGCGGCGGAGCTTGGTATTGAGGCGGCGAGTCTATACAGCCACATAAAATCCAAGGATGAGATACTCGAAACGATATGTTTCCGGATGGCTGATGAGCTGTTAAGGGCAATTGATGAAGTGAATGACGTGTACTTTAACGCCGAAGAAAAACTTGCCACAGCAATTAGGAATCACGTCAAAATTGTTACGGGTGATCTTAATTCATCGACGGTTTTTCTGAGGGAGTGGCGCAGGTTACCTGCTGAGAAGCTGGCGGAATTCGTAAAGCTCCGCAACAAATACGAAGATGGTTTTACGCAGATACTTATAAACGGTGAAAATGAAAATGTGTTTGAGGCTCCCGATAAAAAGTTCGCCGTGCTTACAATACTTTCGGCGGTGAACTGGATTACAGAATGGTACAGTCCAAAAGGAAACATGACGCCTGATGAGATTGCGGAACATTTGTTCCGGTTCATTACAACGGGGTTGAGAGTTAAGATAACAGAATAAAATATAAACCAGTCATCGGATGACTTCAAGTCATCCGATGACTATAATAATAAAACTATGTACGGAAACGCGCAAATCGATTCAAAAGATAAGGCAAAGAGCCTTACAGAGGGTGAGGACCCCATAAAACTTGCGGAATTTGAAGCAAGAATTATACGCGGTGAAAAAATTGAACCAAAGGACTGGATGCCCGCGGCTTACAGAAAGCAGCTTATCCGTATGATAGAGCAGCATGCGCACAGCGAAATTATAGGGGCACTGCCTGAAGGTACATGGATAACACGCGCGCCGGGCTTCAGAAGAAAACTTGCGCTGATGGCTAAGGTTCAGGATGAAGTCGGACATGCGCAGCTGCTTTACAGCGCGGCGGAAACGCTTGGCAAAACCCGTGAAGATATGATAAATGATCTTATAAACGGGAAATCAAAATACTCAAATGTATTCAATTACCCCGCTATGACGTGGGCTGATACTGCAATCATTGCATGGCTTATAGATGCCGGAGCGATAATCAACCAGGTAACAAACTCCAAGGGTTCCTACGGCCCATACTGCCGCGCGCTGGAAAGAATATGCAGTGAGGAATCATTTCATTTGAAGTACGGACATGACAATGTTGTATTCCTATCAACAGGCACACAGCAGCAGCGCGAGATGGTACAGGATGCGCTAAACAGGTGGTGGACACCTATTATGCATTTCCACGGTCCACCGGATAAAGTCTCTCAGCACACAGAAGTATTGATGCGCTGGAAAGTCAAAATGGCCAGCAATGACGATATGAGATACCGTTTTCTTGATGAATATGTACCAAAGATATGGGATCTTGGCTTAACAATCCCTGACCCAAAGCTGCGCAAGAACGAAGAGACCGGCGTGTGGGATTACACTGAACCCGACTGGGAAGAATTCAAACGCGTAATAAACGGCGATGGCCCCTGTAACAAAGAACGCCTCCAGGTAAGAAGGTGGGCTGAAGAAAAAGGCGCCTGGGTAAGAAGGGCGTTATTGAAAGCTGAATCTAAATATACTATTCCATTAGCTTAAGGAGAAATTAATGTCATCAATAGACCCCCGAATAAACCGCCTCAATCTTCCCGAAAATAATGACGGGAAAGAGGTACTTGATGAGCTTGAACAGTGGGAAACCTACGAGGTCTTCCACCAGAAAAAGCGCGGAGACCAGCATGTACATGTTGGAATTGTACACGCGGCAAATCCTGAGCTTGCGATCATTATGGCAAAAGAAGCTTTTGGCAGAAGAAGGCAGACCGCTAATCTTTGGGTTGTAAAAAGCTCTGCGGTTACTGCAACTGATTATGATGACCAGGATATTTTTGAAACGACACCTGAGAAAACCTACCGAGAAGCAAGCGACTACTATTGTATGGATAGAATAAGAAAATACCAGCAGGAGCATGGTATTAAAGACCGCAAAGAAGACCGAAGAAAGAAAAAGGAGTCAGTTTAACCTATGAACTACAATGAAACTCAGCTAATAGCAATAAAGGATTTTTTATATAAGATAGCAGATGATCAGCTTATAATCGGTCACAGGAACAGTGAATGGACAGGACTGGGTCCGCTGGTTGAAGAAGACATTGCGTTTTCTTCAATAGCACAGGATAAAATTGGACAGGCACAGCATATATATGAGATATTGCATTCACTTGGCGAAGCGGATGCCGATACAATTGCATTTACCCGTAGCGCAGCGGATTTTAAAAGCTGCCATTTGGTGGAGTATCCGATTGGCGAGTATGATTTCAGTTTAATGCGGAATTTTTTGTTTAACCATGCAGAGAAGATCCGGTTTGAAATGCTGGCGGATACATCGCTGGAACAGCTTGGTAAACTTGCCAGAAAATACCGCGGAGAAATAAAATATCACACCATGCATGCTGATACCTGGGTAAAGCAGCTGGGCAGAGCAAATGAAGAAAGCCATGCAAGGATGCAGACCGCATTGAACGAAACTTTCAATCTTGCGCTTGGAATTTTTGAAGAAAGTGAATATGCGGGTGAGTTGAAGAAAATGGGAATTTTTGAAGGAGAAGTTATTCTTCAACAAAAGTGGATTGAGGCTATAACGCCCATACTTGAAGCCGCAACGCTTGTTATCCCGGATAAAAATACCTGGCAGCCAGTTTACGGGGGGAGAAAAGGTTACCATACTGAGTATCTTGAACCGATGCTCGTGGAAATGGGCGAGGTTTTCAGGCTTGATCCGAAGGCGGAATGGTAAATAAAGCAAAAGGCAAAAATAAAAAAGCAAAAAGCATCCCGCCCGCAGAAACGGCGGGACCAGCTAGAAGCGCTGGAAAGGCAAAAATAAAAAAGCAAAAAGCATCCCGCCCGCAGAAACGGCGGGACCAGCTAGAAGCGCTGGAAAGCAAAAATAAAAACGCAAAAAAAAGAAGTAAATGAGATTTAGTACACTGATAAATATTACCAAAGAAGATATACTTGAAGCGCTGCAGGATGTAAAGGATCCTGAAATACCGACTATAAGTGTTGTTGATCTTGGAATAATCACCGGTGTTGATGTTAATGAAGATAATTTTGTAAAGGTTACAATGACCCCTACATTTTCAGGCTGTCCCGCATTAAAGATAATGGAAAATATGGTGAAGGAAAGAATTGAATTGCTGAATCCTGCGGGAGTAGAAGTAACAACAAATTTTGATACACCATGGAGCACCAATATGATATCACCCAAGGGAATTGAGGGATTAAAAAAGCACGGACTCGCTCCGCCTGAAAAACATAACGGATTGGTTCAGATAGAAATACTTGAGAAAGTAAAGTGTCCCCATTGCGGGAGCAGAAACACCACGCTAAAAACGCCATTTGGTCCCACCCTATGCCGCTCAATGCATTACTGCAATGAATGCCTTAACGCATTTGAGCAGTTCAAGCCGGTAGATTAATAAAGAATTTTACATTCTTTGCTGAATTAAGACGAGCCGGCGGCACCTCTGTACAAGCATGCTAACATCGGTAGAGCCTAAATAGATGAAACTAAAATACTTAACTATTGAAATTATATCATAAATCCAGATGATAAAAATCATTTATTTATAGTAATTTTATATTTAATTTGGGGAAACATTTGTTTAATTAGCCTTAATTAATTTTATGAAAACCAAACAAACAACCCGCCTTTCCTTGTTAATCACAAAAGCAGTTTACTTTTCCTGTTTCCTGTTTCTATTTTCGGCGGCAGCTTTGCATTTTACCGGCTGCGGCGATGATACAGTTTCTACAAATTACAATATTGATATGCCCAGGTTTAACTGGAAAACGGTAAGCTTGAACGCAGAGAATTTTAACTGTATTTGGTCAAGAGATACAGCCAATATGTACTTAATGAGTAATGTAGGGAATAAGCTGTTCAAACTAACCAATGGTTCCCTGACAAACTACAATATTGGTAATCATCTCATCAAGCAGTTATCAGGCAATACAAGCAACGTTGTAATTTTCGCGCTGGATGAATCAGGCGAGATGAAATTTGTTATCTGGAACGGCGCAGCACAAGAAATCAGAACAGGAATATATATACCTGATACATTAGGAAATTACTTCACAGGGTGCGCTACAGATGATATGGGATACTGGATAGCTTCTCAAAGCGGGATCGCTTCTTACAACGGTGGAAGCACCACTCGATATTATGTTAACGACAATATGTTTATTCCAAAGCATATATATAAGAGCCGGCAAAATACGATCAGGATTACAGGAGAAAGCAGGAACACTCAGAAAATATATGAATTGCAGGATACAGCATTTGTGCAGATCTTTGAAAATACAGGCAACTACTACTTAAAAGTCCTGAGAGATGAAGCCTACGGATATTTTATCAATGAAAATATGACGGGTCCATGTTTTTATAATATATCCGGGAATAGTTATATTGAAAATTTCTGCATCAACACAAATATCCCAATTTCATTTGGAAACAGTTTATCCGGTACAGCATTTTCAGATCTATTCTTTGAAGTGTATTCATCTTCACTGTTTAATGAGTTAAGTTCTTTCGGCATTCTGCATTGGGATGGGTATAAATTCAGCAGAGAATTTGAGTTTGAGGTACAACAACCGGGCATAGGCAATTCGGCAACTGCTTTCTACAGCATTGATGAGAACAATCTGCTTATCCTTGAAGGACAGTACCCTTCAAAGAAGCTCTATATAGGTACCCGGAAATAGAACTACAGAATCCGGCCGGAATTATTAAAAACATTAAATGGGTGGCAGGTGACATGTATTCAAAATTGCGTTATTTAGACGTGCCAGCGGCACGTCTGTACAAGTATCAAGCACGCAATAAAAAAAGCGTTCACAGCAAAATGAACGCTTTTTTTAGTTTGAGAAAACTTTACTTTGTTGGAGTCTGCGATTTAATATATTCAGCGGGTACAAGATATATCTTCCCTACTTCGCCATCGTACGCTTTTGTTATCATCCCCAGGAATTCCCCCGCCTCATTAAACACCGCGCCGCCATCAAGTGAAATAGGTTTGTTGGGCTTAATTTCTATCAGACTTGTGTTATTTGTCCATTTCTTAACAGCGCTCATCATACCATCCATTGAATAAACAATTGAGGAAAGTGTATTGGGATAGTAAAACAACTTCACTTTATCACCGTACTTGGCTGAGGATACTGCCGCGTATTTTATGGGTTTGAATTTATCCGGCGCGCCGTATCTTAAGAACACAAGATCCTGTTTCTGATCAAGATCTCTCTCCGTCATTTCATCAATTCCGGCGAGTGAATCAGAAGGAAGGATCACGCTGAAAAATCCGGCTCCCTCTATCAGGTTCATAAGCTCAAAATTAGTAACAAGCAGCCCGTCTTTCAGTACAACTCCTGTACCTATCTTAACCGGTTCTTTATTCCTGTTATAAACCTGCACTCTTATAAGCGGGTTTTCTTTCTGGCTTACTTTACCAATTGTACGGTCAATTTTTTCCGCATAGGTTAACTCAAGGGTTGGATCCTTAACCAGCGAAGCGGTATCGGTCTGCTGGTTAAACATAATGTTATCGAATGTCATTTCCCAGCTAAGTGTTCTGCCGGCAGAAGTCATTGCGTTGGATTCTTTCACATCAAAAGGAAATTCAATTGAATACGACACTTTTTTTGAAGCATAAATCGGACTGAAGACACTGTTCATAAGTTCATCATCAAAGCTGCGCTCAGCCTTACGGGTTGTATGTTTAAAGAAGAGGTCGCCTTCATCATACTGAAATTTTAATGTACTGAACTGCACGGGAAGCTGATTAGACCAGCTGAAAGTGCACTCTTTAATTACTTTAAGCAAAACAATGGGTTCATCAAAATGATACTGCATAAAAATTTCCTTGGTGCCATCAGCATTAGAAGTAACCTTCACTTCTTTTACAGATGTGCCCCCTACCCTGCCCATATCCATTTTGATACGGTTCTCGATCATGGTATTATCGTTGACACTATCAGCGCGCTTTTTCCATTTGCCCGTTGCATCACTTGTCGCCAGGATATTCATCCTCTCGAAGAATTCCTTATCCAGGGTTACGTAAAGATTTTCATCACCGGAACCATCCGGATTCATTACAATTTCTCTTTTGACATCAAAGCATCCTGATGAGATAAAAAGAAAAACCGGCAAAAACGAAAGTAAAATAAATTTTGTAAATTTTACCTTTTTCATGACTTATCAGATATTTTTTTTATATAAAAATATTTTAAATTCATTTTACAGAGCAGAACTTCTTAACCGTCATCCTGAAACCTACGCAGTTACCTTATTCACCTGTTTCTGTACTAAAAATAGAACTAACATTAATAAATTTAAAGGCAAAATGCAGATAATAAGGAAAGCTTCCATGTTACCAAGCAGAGCGCAAACCACGCATAACGTAATATGGGTAGTTGAGCCTATGTAGCTCCACAGCCTTAACAGCAAACGGTTTTTTGCATAATATACTTTGGGGTTAGGTTTTTGTTCAGCCTGATTTTCTTCGTGATCTTTTTGTATCTTCAGCTGAAGGGCGGAATACTTAAGATAAATTGAGATCAAAAAACGCTGGAAACCGTGCGAGCCGGTTTCTTTGAGCCTTAGGCTTTCTTCTTCGTATTCCCTGATCTCTTCGATGATATTCTGCGCCTTGCCGTAAACTACTTCCAGGAATTTATTCCTGTAAAAATCAAAATAAAACGCCTGAACGGCAGAAGAAATTGCGCCAAGGATACTTGCTGCCCAGATGTATGTAACGGGCTTCCAGTGAAAAATAGAATTGCCCCAAAGCCCGATCTCATGGTGACTAAACTCATTTGTAAGTCCAACGCCAATACCTGCAAATACAAAAATGCTTACAATATAATCAACAAAGCCGTCAACTATTCTGCCTACTTTTGTACCGTTCTTTTTCAGACGGGCAATCTGCCCGTCGGCACAATCAAGCACGTTGCTTGTAAAATACAGAATTGCCCCGATAACAAGGAAAGTATAACCGCCAAAGCCAAACATGATACCGGCTGCAGAGCCAATAGTGAGCGCGGCAACAGAAACCCTATCAGGAGTTAAATTGAATGAGTAGGTTGCCTTTACAAAAAGGAAGGCAAGCGGGCGGTAAATAATAAGGTCGAAGATCTCTTCGACCTCTACTGCTTTCAGAGACGCTTTGTATTGACTGTATAAACTCAATATTTATTTTTCTGTTCGTAAATAGCGGCTGTTTCCGTTGTTTATTTCCAGTTAATCTCTTTGCAGTATTTAACTATGGTATCCATTAAAAGCCGGTTATCCTCTTTTGTGCCAAGGGATATCCTTGCTTCTGTTCTGAACGCGTCTTCATCAAGGAATTTGATCCTCAGGTTTCTCTCATCGAGATATTTTTTCAGTCCCGGGCGGATCTCCACGGGGATATCAACCAGCATAAAGTTGGCAAATGATCTGAATGGAACAAATCCTTTTAAACCAAGGAATGTTTTGTACATCATTTCTTTGTCTTTTTCATACTGCTTGCCTACTTTGAGATACCATTTAATATTATCAAGCGCTATTTCGCCCAGTTTTTCTGAAACGCGGTTATAGCCAAGATACCTTGTTGTGAAATTGATAAGTACATCCAGGTTTTTTCCCGCAAAAGCGAAGCCAATGCGGAAACCCGCAAGCGCGAAGAACTTTGAAAAAGTTCTGCAGATTATCAGGTTTGGATATTCATCAATGTATGGCTTTACATATTCATTTTCGGTGGAACCAAAACCCCAATATGCTTCATCGATCATAGTAATAGTATCTTTCGTAGCATCAAGGAATCTTTTCAGGTCTTTGGAATCAATGCGGTTACCTGTCGGGTTATTGGGTGATGCAATAACAACAACCTTGGGTTTAGTATCGTTGTAGATCTGGATCATAGTATCAACATCATACAGGTAATAAGGGATTCCATCCATTACACCTTTTTTCATGGGATACTCAACATTTGTGCCTCCGCGTTCTGATGCTACTTTTTTGTAATACCACCATGCTTCGCGCGGGATGAGAATTTTATCACCGGGATTGACGTAACAATGGATGATCTGCTTCAGCAGATCTTCGGAGCCGTAGCTAAGGAGGACATGTTTCTCATCAAAGCCGAAATCATCGGCAATTCTTTTTGAAAGCCTGGATTTTATGCCCTGCATAAAATCACGGGAGTACCAGGAAAGCAGATCCATATCAACATTCTTAAGGAATTTATATACTTCCGGCACGGGTCCTGTTTGTGATTCATTTCTATCTAAAAACAAAGGTTCTTTAGGATATTTCACTTTATCAGTTTTGCTTTTTTTAACTGATTTTTTTGTGACGGATGATTTTTTTGTTTTTTTCTTATCTTTTGCCATAAAATTAGTTATTATTTAATGCCTCAACCCCGGGAAGAGTTTTGCCTTCAAGGAATTCAAGGCTTGCGCCGCCGCCTGTTGAAACGTGGCTTACTTCGTTTTCGTGTCCCGCTTTAGCAATCGCGGCTGCGGAATCTCCGCCTCCTATAACAGTTATTGCACCTTTTTTGGTTGCTTCTGCAAGCGCCTGTGCTACTTCGAATGTCCCTTTTGCGAAGTTATCCATTTCAAACACGCCCATTGGACCGTTCCACACAACGGTTTTGGCTTTCAATATTTCATCTTTAAAGAGTGATATTGTTTTTGCGCCAATATCCATTCCAATTTTGCCTGCGGGAATTTTATCAGAATCAACGGTTGTGAAGGCAGCGTCATTTTCAAATTTATCTGCTGTAACAACATCAACGGGCAGAATAAGTTTATTGCCTGCTTCAGCAATGAGCTCTTTTGCAAGATCGATCTTATCTTCTTCAAGGAGCGAGTTACCTATCTCATAACCCATAGCTTTATAAAATGTGAAGATCATCCCTCCGCCAACAAGAATTTTATCGGCTTTGCCGAGCAGATTTTTGATAACATCAATCTTACCGGAAATTTTACTTCCTCCAAGAATGGCGACATAGGGATGCTCAGGGGATGCTACCGCTTTGGAAAGATACTCAAGCTCTTTCTGCATCAGGTAACCTGCTGCGCAGGTTTTGATATAGTGCGTCACACCTTCGGTGGATGCATGCGCGCGGTGCGCGGTTCCGAAAGCATCGTTAATATAGATATCACCGTAGGAAGCCAGTTTTTGGGCAAATTCAGGGTTATTTTTTTCTTCTTCATTATAGAAGCGAAGATTTTCGAGAAGTAAAATATCGCCATCCTGAAGATCGTTAACAATTGCCTCGGTGCTATCTCCGATGCAATCATCCGCGAAGAGGACGGGTTTATCGAGCAATTCCGAGAGATGCATAGCAACGGGTCTGAGGGAATATTTGAGATTCTTTTCGCCTTTGGGTCTGCCCATGTGACTCATTAAAATAAGCTTGCCGCCCCCGGCAATTACTTTTGTAATTGTAGGCAGCGATTCAACTATTCTTTTATCATCAGTAATACGGGGTGTATCATCTTTTGACATTGGTACGTTAAAATCAACCCTAACCAATACTCTCTTAGATTTCAGCCCGTCGTTTTTTGAAAGGTCTTCTATTGTTAATTTATTCATAATTTCAATTCATCAAATATTTGATTTAAAAGCTCCTGCAACTTAGTATCAGAAACATTTTGGTGTTCCAAGATCATGTTTCAAAACTAAATTGTCATATAGGACTGACAATTCTTTCTTCAGGGAAGATATTTTCTGATTAAGCGTTTTTACTTCCCTTGGAATCAGTTATACACCTGATGTTCATAATTAATACCCTGCTTTTACAACTTTTTCCAGCAGGTCAACTATCCTGCAGGAATAGCCCCATTCATTATCATACCATGAAACAACTTTGAAGAAGCGTTTTTCGCCTTTGAGGTTATTGCCTACAGTTGCGAGTGAGTCATATATAGAAGCCCTGTCATCATGGATGAAATCGCTGGATACAAGCTCTTCGTTGCTGTAACCGAGAATTCCTTTCAGATAGGTCTCAGAAGCTTTTTTCATCAGCGCGTCAATTTCTTCGATTGAGGTATCCTTTTCGCTGCGGAAGGTAAGATCAACTGCTGATACATCTGCAACGGGAACCCTGAATGACATACCTGTTAGTTTACCTTTGGTAACCGGAAGCACTTCACCAACGGCTTTAGCCGCCCCGGTTGAGGAAGGGATAATATTTATCGCAGCCGCTCTTCCGCCGCGCCAGTCTTTTTTGCTGGGACCATCAACTGTTTTTTGTGTTGCTGTGTAAGCGTGAATTGTAGTCATTAATCCTGCTTCAATACCGATGCCTTCTTTAAGCAGTACGTAAACAACCGGCGCAAGACAGTTTGTTGTGCAGGATGCGTTTGAAATTATGTGATGTTCTTTGGGATCGTATTCATTATCGTTAACGCCCATCACCAGAGTTTTAACTCCGCCTTTGCCCGGTGCGGAAATGAGCACTTTCTTCGCGCCGGCATCAAGGTGACCTTTGGCTTTTTCCATATCGGTAAACAGGCCGGTACATTCCAGTATAATATCAGCCCCAAGTTCTTTCCATGGAAGTTCAGCGGGTGATTTTGTCGCCGCGATACATTTAATCTTTTCACCGTTCACAACCAGTACATCATCACCTTCTGTGGTAACTGTACCGTTAAATCTGCCATGAACTGAATCGTATTTCATCTGGTAAGCGAAGTATTTAGCATCAGTGCTTACATCAACAACAGCAACTACGTCAATTTCTTTGCCTAAGATCCCGCGTTCAGCCATAGCGCTCAAAACCTGGCGTCCTATTCTTCCAAATCCGTTGATCGCAACTTTTGCAGCCATTGCTTTTGCAGCCATTGTAAGTTAAACTCCTCTTCTGTTAAATTATTTTATTGACTGAAAATTTCAGTGTTATATATGTAAAAATACCCAAAATTGCAGATTTATTCAATGTATAACGAAAAAGACCTGTTTAAAAACAGGTCTTTCGAGATAAATTCAGAAATTCCGGTCAAGCTACTCTACAACGGAATAAGTTCCATCGGCATTCAAAATCAAAGTATGAAGTTTGCAGGCATCAAAGCCGGAGAAGGTAACAGAATTCCCTTCCAGGTCAGTTATTTTCATATCAAACGCGCAGGTAGAGCCGTAATCAGCGGGAATATCTACTCTTACTGAAGTACTATTTTCGAAGAGGTCATAGGGCAATATATCACTACCCCAATTACCTGTTTCAGCGGGTGTAACATAAATGTTGTTTAATGTGAAACCTGTGTTGTTTGTCACAAAGAAATATAAAGCCTGTGAATTTGCGCTTGTTTCAGCAAAAAGGAACATTACTACAAGCATTGAAGCAGCAACAAGAATTCTTTTCATTTTGTTATTTAGTTAGTTTAAAATTGAATGAACAAAGATAATAAATAAAAAACAATTCTCCTATTAGCATACAAACTATTACAATTGATTAAATTAGATGCTCCAATATTGATAAAATATGATATAGAACATTGATATTGACCCTACAGATAACTATATTTGTGAATTATATTTAACAGAAACGAGGTGTTTTTGCCCCATTTTTCACCAAAAAGACACTGATTTCATTAAAAATCGATCAAAAATCACTCAAAACCGATAACAATTAATTAAGGAGAATTTTCGCATTTTATGGGTTCGACATCAGATCTACGCAACGGATTAGTAATAAAGTACAACGGTGAGCTTCATGTAATTATTAAATGGGAACACAGGACACCCGGAAATTTAAGGGCCTTCTACCAGGTCAAAATGAAAAACCTAAAAAACGGCAAAACCATAGAGAACCGTTTCCGTTCAGGTGAAGAAATTGATATCATCAGGATGGAGACGAGGGAATTTCAATACCTGTACCATGATGGTTCAGGTTATGTATTTATGGATAACAATAACTATGACCAGGTTTCGATCCCTGATGACATAGTAGGCGAGCAATCTCAGTTCATGAAAGAAAGCGAAACAGTGCAGATAATGTTCGATGGTGAGAAACCTGTTACGGTGGAAATTCCCCCGCATGTTGAACTGAAAGTTGTTGAAGCGCCGCCGGGCAATAAAGGAGATACTGCGACAGGCGGAACTAAGCCGGTGGTAGTAGAAACCGGCGCAACTGTAAACGCCCCGATGTTCATAAACGAAGGTGATATAATTAAGGTTGATACGAGAAATTCAGCTTACCTTGAAAGAGTGAAGAAGTAATAAGGGCAGAAGTGAAAAAATCTTAAAGGCAAAAGTAAAAAGGCAAAAAGCAAAAAATAGAATCAAAAGCTTTAAAAACAAGAAACTTTAGAAACATAAATTTAGATTTTTTAAAAAGAATAAAAGCAGCAAAAATTGAAGACAATAATGTCTAACACCCACAATCTATTAATTATGTGAGGATAAATAAAGCCAATGAAAACTGATCTAAACTACATCAAAAAGCTTCTAAAGATCCTGGAGACCGGCGAGATCAATGAAATTGAGATCGAAGAAGAAGGCACCAGGGTAAGAGTTGTAAAATCAAAGCCGCAGGATGCCGCAGCCCAGGCTCCCCAAATGATAACATACGCGGCCCCGCCAATGCAGCAAATGGCACCGCAGGCTGCTGCTCCGGTAGCTGCCGCGCCTACAGCTCCCAAGGCTGAAGAGAAGAAAGAAGCCGCAGCACCATCAGGTAAAGAAATGATAGAAGTACGCTCTCCAATTGTAGGTACATTTTACAGGGCGCCTTCACCAAATGCAGATCCATATGTATCAGTGGGACAGCAGGTCTCAAAGGGCAACATATTATGTATAATAGAAGCGATGAAACTAATGAATGAGATAGAGTGCGAGTATGAAGGCAAGATAACAAAGATACTGGTTGAAAATGCGCAGCCGGTTGAATATAACCAGGTACTTTTCCTTGTAGAGCCGAACTAACAGCTCTGAGGTTGACATGCAATTGAGCCGAAATTTTTCCGGCTCTCTAAAATTATTAAGATTACCTAAGAAATTGTTAAAGAAAATATTAATTGCCAACAGGGGCGAAATTGCCCTTAGAATAATACGGACTTGCAGGGATATGGGCATCAAAACAGTTGCCGTGTATTCCGAAGCAGACAAAGAATCTCTGCACGTCAGGTTTGCTGACGAGGCGGTTTGTATCGGTCCTCCGCCATCGAGAGAGAGTTATTTGAGTATTCCCAGAATAATAGCGGCAGCGGAAATAACCAACGCAGATGCCATTCACCCGGGATACGGCTTCCTTGCCGAAAACGCTGAGTTCAGTGAAATATGCAGGGAATCAGAAATAAAGTTCATAGGACCATCAGCGGATATGATCAAATCCATGGGCGATAAAGCCTATGCGAAAGATACGATGAGAAAAGCCGGCGTTCCGGTTGTTCCCGGAAGTGACGGAGTTATAACAAACATTGAAGACGCGAAGAAAGTAGCAGCTGAGTTCGGCTATCCTGTTCTGATAAAAGCTTCTGCCGGCGGCGGAGGCAAAGGTATGAGGATAGTTAACCAGGAAAGTGAAATGGAAAACGCTTTCAACATGGCAACCAACGAAGCGCTTAATGCTTTTGGTAACGGTGAAGTATATGTTGAAAAGTTTGTTGAAAATCCCAGGCACATTGAAATACAGGTTCTTGGCGACCAATTCGGTAACGTAGTTCATTTAGGTGAACGTGACTGTTCAGTGCAGCGCAGACACCAGAAATTGATAGAGGAAACCCCATCACCGTTTATTACAGAAGAGATCCGACAGGCAATGGGCGCAGCGGCTGTTAAGGGCGCAAAATCGGTTAATTACGAAGGTGCCGGTACGGTTGAGTTCATTGTAGATAAGAACAAAAATTTCTATTTCATGGAAATGAATACACGTATCCAGGTAGAGCATCCGGTAACCGAACAGGTAACCGGCGTTGATCTTATCCGTGAACAGATAGCCGTTGCATCAGGACTGAAGTTAAAGGTAGATAATGTTAAGCGTACGGGCCACTCAATAGAGTGCAGGATAAACGCCGAGAATCCGGATAAAAATTTCGCGCCATCACCGGGCAGGATAACCTCCTTCCACATGCCGGGCGGAATTGGAATTCGTGTGGATACACATGCTTACGCTAACTATTATATTCCACCGTTTTATGACAGTATGATCGCGAAACTTATTGTTACTGCCGATGACAGGGATGAGGCCATCAGGAGAATGTACAGGGCTCTTGATGAATTCATAATAGAAGGCATTTTTACAACTATACCTTTCCATAAAAAAGTTATGAAGCATGAGAAGTTCATAGATGGTGATTTTGATACAAGCTTTATCGAAAAATACGGCTTGGCTTAATTTCATTCATATAATTGAAAATCAAAAAAGACGGGTTTAAGGCCCGTCTTTTTTTGTTTATTTGTAATATACTGTAAAACTGATTTGCTATCTTTTTGCCGGTTTGCGTTTTGCGGAAGGTTTTTTAGCTGCGGGTTTCTTTTCAGTTGTTTTCTTAGCAGCCGGCTTTTTTATGGTCTTTGGCTTTGCTGCCTTAGTTACTGATCTACCTTTAGGCTCTTCATCGGTAACTTCTGTGATCTCGGCATCACCCCATAATTTTTCCAATGAATAGAAAGCGCGTGTATCCTTCAGGAAGACGTGCACAACCACATCAACAAAATCGAGGAGTACCCATGACTTCATGTTTGTACCTTCTTTGTGCCAGACGGTTTCACCGTCTTTTTTCGCGCCCTCAAGTATAGCATCGGCAACAGCTTTAACCTGCGGCTCGGAATGAGCGGTACATATCACAAAAAAATCAGCTATTGTTGTTATTTTTCTCAGATCAAGGATCTTGATATCATCAGCCTTTTTGGTTAAGGCAAGTTCTGCGAGCTTAAAAGCCAGTGTTTTGGAATCCAAATTATATAAACTTTCTATATGTTGTTAATTTAGTTCTTAAAATAATATTCAAAAAAGTAAGAAACACACCCCTTCGCTTTCTGCACTAAGTGCATCAAGCTCTTCCCCTCTCAAGGGGGGAACATTATCAGGGTGTGGTTTGTGTTTCGGTTGAAGTTTTAAATGGTATCAATTCTTCGTAGTCTTTTCCTATTACTACGGTTGCATCAAGGAAATAATTTTTGTTCATTTGCTGAATTACGAATTTATCTGAGACTCCAAGAGACTGGGCGACACGTTTTGCGTTTTTCATGTTCCCGGCCCGGTCTATAACCATTGTTGTTTTAATATCCTGCGTTGTGAAGTTACCCATTTCAACAACATCAAACCCTTTGGAGCGGAGGAATTCTGTGAATTTATCCGCAATACCCGAAACACCGCACCCGTTCTGCACATCAATCTGCAGTGTACCGCCGGAAGGCTGCTTGGTTAAATACGTTGTGGAATCAACTACCTGGGTTTTTACATCGGTTTGGGGAGTTGTAAGGCGCTTAAAAAGATTATAAAAAAGATAAATTGTTACAACTGCCAGCAGAACAATTAGTATGTTTATGGAATAATTTTTGAACTTACTTACAAATTCACCTGAATTTGCTGATGGCATTAATAACAGTATTAATTATATAATTGTAAAAACCGGCAAAAGCAAACTATCTGCCAAGCCAGTATGGATTGTAGTAATTGTTATAATAATTATCGTACCCGTAATAACTGCCTTTGGGATTAAAATAATTAATGCTTATTGACATATCTTTTGTGGGACGGTAATCAAGTGATACGCGGCTTAAATTGATGCCGTTCAATGAATTCTGAAAATCTTTATTGATTGCCGGATTGTTAGAGCCAATGGATGCATAAGGCGAATACTGCATTGTAACATCGGCGCTCAGATTCATATTCTTTAAAATTTTATAATTCATTGTGGCAGTATAAGAAGCAAGACTAACAGAGGTATTCCCGCCGGACATTACGGACATATCAAAAGAATGTGTAATAGAAAAGTTCTTCGGATTAATGAATCCAAGTAACAGACCATTGCCGCTTTTCAGCTTTGATTTGGTTTTGCCGGGAATCTCTTTAAATTGCGAAAATGAAATTCCGGTTACCAGGGCTAAGATTACTGCTGCTAATGCTAATTTTTTCATTTTTTGCTCTTAATTTAAGTACAGAATAATAAATTATGGTTATTAAATCAATTGAATTATGAGACTACTATTGTAACAAATTGTACCCGGTAATCGTTGCAAATACTGCTAAAAATAAATAAAAAAAGGGTTTCTTATTAAAAGAAACCCTTTTTCAAGTCAGATAAGTTCAGCAACTTTAATTACTTGGGGGTTAAATTAATGCAAACTGAGCTATCTTTCCTTAATTAACTATTTACTCCCATTTCTATGATACAAATATAAATTAAAATAACACGCTCTGAAAACAAGGATTTCGCTGAATTCATAAGTCAATATTTTCAAATACCTTATTAATTCCCCATTTTTTAGCTATTTTTGTAGAAATTACTTGGGGGAATATAGAAGTCGATGAGGGTATCAGACGATCTTTTTCAGCTGATAAAGTCAATGAGCAAGTCTGAAAAAGGATATTTCAAAAAATTCGCTTCAAAACACACTATCGGCGAAAAGAACATTTACGTTAAACTCTTCGATGCAATAGAGAAGATGGAAGCGTATGATGAAAGTGTTATCAAGAAGAAATTCAGCGGAGAAAAGTTCGCAGAGAAACTCTACTCTACCAAGAATTACCTTTTTAACCTGATACTTAAAGCGTTAAGCTCTTACCATGCGGAAAAATTTGTTGTCTCAAGGCTTAACATGATGATGATAGAGCTGAATGTTCTTTTTGAAAAAGGGCTCTACAAACAGTTTAAAACCCTGCTTAACAAAGCAATATCCATCGCTTCTGAAAACGAAAAGCCCTTCTATTTAGCTCTTCTTTATAATAAAGCGTTAACATCAGTTGCCACTGATTATTACACAGACTATGATGAGTTTGATTACGATAAACTGAAGCGTGAAGCTCTTGGTAATCTTGATAAGCTTTCAATAAATGAGCAGTATCATATATTGTACAATGATATGTTCATGTTCACCAAAGAAACCGGCAATGTAAGGAATGAAAGCGATCTGGAAAAACTAAACAGTATTTTTTCAAATCCATTGCTGCAGGATGAAAGTTTAGCTGTCACGTTTGACGCAAAGTTTAAATTATACACTGTACTTGGTCATTATTACAGGATAGTTGATGATAAGATAAACTGGCTTAAATACAGGAAAAGGCTTGTTGGATTAATGGAAAGTGAAAAGAAGTACATCCGTGAAAATCCGAGAAGCTACATACTTGCGCTAAACAACTATCTGCATGCCTGTGTTTATACGGGAATGAACGAAGAGTTTGAAGAGAATCTAAAGAAGCTGAAGGTTTTCGCTAAACAATTTGAGAATAAAAAGGAATACATAGATATACAATCAAGGATATTTATGTTAACCAGCGATCTTGAACTTAATTTTTCTATTAAGTCACTGAACTTCGAAAACCTGAGATCGATCATTGATAACATTGAATCCGGGTTTAAGAAATTCGGAGCAATGATAAGTGAGAACAGGAAAATTTCACTGTATAACAGGTTAGCATACGCATGTTTTCTTATGCGGGAGTACGGCAACAGCCTGTTATACCTGAACAGGATCTTAAACGCTACCAATAGCAAAATTGAGCCGGAGCAGCATATTTTTGCACGGATACGAAGCCTGATAGTACATTTTGAAGCCGGCAATTATGACCTGCTTGAATACAGTGTAAGAACGACAAGGCGTTTCCTGGAGAGATCGAACCGGATATTTAAATTTGAGAAGCTCATTTTAAAATTCATAACTTTGGCTGTAAACTACAGCGATGATGAGCAAAGGCTGGCTCTTTACGGCAGACTAAAGGAAGATATATCGAGGCTCCAGGATGATAAATTTGAAAAGAATATATTAGAGCAGTTTGATTTTGTTTCGTGGATAGACAGTAAAATAATGAATACGGCAATGCTGAATGTATTGAAGAAAAAAGCGGTATAAAGAAATTAGCTTCAGGAGAATTTAACCGCAGCCAAGCCGGTTTCACAGCTATCAGGGTAGCCCCTTAAATCAACACAAAATCCGCAACGAGCCCTAAAAGGGCTCGACTACAAAAAGCACTGCATTCTTGATATAATAGAAAAGACCCCGCAAGCGGGGTCTTAGAAGTGTGTTAATCTTGATTCAGGTTTTTAAAGAGTCAATTTCATTACTTTATCAGTCTTAGAATCAAGACATCTAAAATAACTTCGTTATTTTGTCAGTCTTAGAAACAAGACTTCTAAAATAACTCCGTTATTTTATCAGCATCATTTTCTTTACGGCGGTGAATCCATCAGCATCTATTCTGTATAAGTACACACCTGTTGCCAGATCTGAAGCATCAAAATCCACAGTATAAGAACCCGCATTCATATTCTCGTTCACAAGTTTTGCAACTTCCCTGCCGGTAATATCAAATACGGTTATCTTAACAAATGAAGAGCGCGGAATACTGAATTTAATGTTGGTTACAGGATTGAACAGATTTGGATAATTCTGCTTAAGTGAAAATTCAGCGGGGACTTCATTGCCGGTTGGTTCAACACCAACGGTGCTGCAAATAAGCCTTGAGCAGTATGCTCCTGAACCTAAGTTGGGCGACCAAACGACTATACATGAATCCGGATTAGGTGAATTCCAATAACCTGCCCTGCAGCCGCCATAAGTTACATCGCCGGTTATATTATTTGTTTGAAGCGGATTACCTAAAGTTGTGCCGTTAAATGAGCGGTAATAGTGTTCGCCCCCGTTTCTTGCGCTGCCTGTTACAAATCTTCCGTTTGCCAGATCAATTGCCTGAAGACTTATTAACATTGTTGTATCGCCGGTATATTCAATATACTGACCTGTAAACATTCCGGTTGTTGTACCGCCGCCTGCTGAATATTGAATGCGGTAATCCCACTCATTAGCGTATTGCAGCCTGTAGCCAATTGCCATTGTTGTTCTGGAAGTACCACCGTTTGCAGCGCAAACCGCACCAAGGATGTTGGTGGCTTCGGTGAGAGAAAGTGTGTTCCCTGAGCCAACTGTAACACCGTAGTCATTGCTCCACGCGATAAATACACTTTTATCAGTTGCAGTACCTGCGTGGTTGTAAACTGTATATATTCTATCAACCGTACCGTTGTTATAGTAACAAATATCCTGGTGCAGGTATGCGGAGGAAGAAATCCCGTTAGACTGCCACCAAAAACCGTTGGGAGCGTTAGGCTGCCTGTATGTAAACACCGGCGTGGTTGTGAATGGACTTGTTACAAGCAGGTATCTTGAAGTGTATCTTACAGTACCCGCTGAATCAAATGAAGAGGTCATGTAAACATACGAAGCTGATGTGTAAGTAGTATTATCACTGGTTACTTTAGGATTGTAGTAATTTACATTAGCATTATTATATCCACCAAAGCTCCATGTATAACCTGCACCAACACCTGTGCCGATATTGGCAACAATCATTGTTGACCATGCATGACTGTTATAGTTTATACCCACAGCGCAATAAACAATTGTATCATTTCCGCTGATGATGGGTTCGATATCAATTTCCCCTGCTCGGCAATCAACGGCCGCATTAAAACCATTGTAGGTATATTTAAGGACCCATGATGAGCCGCCGTTGTATGAAACGAATATTTTGATAATGTCGCCGCCGCCGTTCACATATTCTGATGTTGCCGCGAATATTGTTGAAGTTCTGTTAGAACTGGCGGTTGCAACACCCCAGATGGCGGCGGTTGAAATAGTAGAAACTGAAAAGTCAGATTCCTGCATAAACGGGACACGAGTATTCATAGTAACAAACTTCTGCTTTATCGGGTTGTTATCGGGGTTTGTAATTTCCACCGGGGTGTAAGCAGTTAGACCGTCTATTTCATCAAGCCTGTTCCTCAGTTGAGATGCCTGAACAAGATCATTATTAAGCCTTGCAGTCCTTAGCTGGTTCAGCAATGTTTGCTTTTCAGCAGTGAACTGCTGCTCCTGCGGCTGATTGGAAGTTGAAACCGGGTTTGATGTGCTGCCATCGCTGCTGTTTGAGTAAAAAATATTCGCGGGTTCATTCCCGCCGGATTTATCCTGGCTGAACAATGTCATTCCGAAAACGAGAATCATTAGAACCGCCAGCGCGGTTTTGGTTAAGCTGAATTTTGGTGTGATGGATGAAAAGTGTTTCATGTTTTTGCTCCTTTTTGGTTAGTTGGTTTATTATTAATTTTTTTTTACTGAATATTTTTGTTTGTTTCTTTTCTTTTGTTTGCGCGTTTTACTGAATTTTCAAACATTCTGCATGCCCTGCTGATAACATCTTCTTTTGTTCCGTTGATCTGTTTTGTCAGTTTTTCAACAAGGAAGTGGGTTTGCGGTTTCAGCCTGTATCCTTTGGGTATGGATTCATCGCTTGCCGGTTTGCCGGCTTTCAATTTTCCGCGTTCTTCGTTTTTTTCATTTCTCATTTACTTCCCTTTCAATTCTCTGAGTGCACGTGCACTTTTATGATACAAAGATATTCCACAGGCTTGAGCAGGACAAAGAAGTTTTTCAGCGGATTAAAGTGAAAAAAAAGGGCTGATGCCCTCAAAAAGCGTGATTTTTCTCTGAAATCAGTATTTTATTTAATCTAAAATTCAAGTAACTTCATTTGAAATTATCCGCATTCCATGCTGCTAAAAAAGCTAATAGAAATACTAAAGACATTTGATAAGGCCGAACTGAAAAAATTCAGGCGTTTTATCAGCTCTGATTACTTTAATACAAATGAAAGCGTAACAAAACTTTTCAAGCTGATCGCGGCGTTTTTCCCGGAGTTTGATGTTAACGATCCGAAGATGAGTCCGGAAGCGCTTTTTAAAAAGATATACGGCACAAGAACTTACGATGAAAAGACATACCGGTACCTGCTTTCATCGTTATACAGTCTCGTGGAAAAATACCTGGCAATATCAATGTTTGAAAAAAATGATATGGAGATCCGGAAATATGTTATTGATGACCTTACCGAAAGAAGATTATTCGGGATTGCGGGCAAAAATCTTTTGGCACTTGAAAGCTCACTTGATAAAGATAATCTCATAGGAGGAGAATATATTTACAATAAAGAAGATATTACTTTGATATGGCACCAGCTATATTTTCTTTCTAACATTCAGGAACCAATTATTGAAAAAAGATACGAACAGGGGGAGCTTCAGCTATTCAGTTCTTTTGTGGAGCTTTCTCATATTTACCAGATATTGCATCAGGTCAGCCATACTTACAATCTTCCTTTAAAAGATAATATTGTTTTTGAGTATCTTAAAAATATTGATTACAGGAAAATACTGGAATACATTGAAAGGAATGAAAGCAGAGGGATTCCCGCAGCTGAAAACGAAAGATTGATAAAAGTACTTAAGATCTACCTGTGTTTCATGATTACTATCCAGGACGACAAGGACGAGAAATATTTTAATAAAATGAACGATTACGTGGAACAGTATTCACAGTTTTTCGGGAAAAATGAACTGCAGAACCTGCACTTAATGCTGGCAACGTGCTGCAACAGGAAAAGAACTGCAATTAACGATGAAAAATACCAGAAGATAAATTTTGAGATCATAAAAAGAGCTGCATCACTTGACCTGTATACATCTTACACTGCACAGTATATGGATGTTAATAATTTTATAATAATATTCCAGACAGCCCTGCAGCTGAATGAAGCTGACTGGGCTGCGGATTTTTTACGAAAATACGGCGAAAAGATATCTCCGGAATATTCTGTTGATATGACAGGATATTCTTTTGCGGAGCTGTTTTTCTGCAAAAAGCAGTTTGAAAGGTCACTGGCCTCGCTTTCCAAAGTAAAGTTAAAACTATTCAGACTGAAAATTCCGGTAAAGGTATTGATGTTAAAACTCTATTACGAGTTGAACTACATTGAAGAATCATTTTCACTGATCGATTCTTTCACTCATTTTTTATCTTCAAATAAGAAGATCCGTAAGAACGAATCAGATAATTTACTGAGATTCTTGAATTTCTACAGGGAACTGCTGAAAGTGAAGGCGGCAAGCGGAAGCTCGAGGGTAAATAAAGAACTGAGGAAAGAACTTGCATCTTCAAGTCTCCTGCCGCACAAAGCATGGCTTATTGAAAAAGCGGATGAATTGAAAGTTTGAGCGGTTTAATTTTCTGCCAGTATCTCTTCGTAATACTTTTCGTATTCAGGAATTATCTTTTCTGCAGAAAAGAGTGTAGTAGCCCTATCAAGCGCGTTTTCAGAAAATATTTTGTACTTATTCGGATCTTCAAGAAGCCTTAAGGCGTAATCAGCCATTTTTTCTACATCGCCAATTTCAGCAATGTATCCGGTTTCACCATGCAGATTAAGCTCCGGCAGTCCGCCAGCGTTTGAAGATACCACGGGAACTCCGCATGCCATTGCCTCAAGGGCTGAGAGCCCGAAACTTTCTGATTGTGAAGGCATGAGGAAAAGATCTGATACAGAAAGTATTTCAGTAAATGATTCCTGCTCACCATAGAATTTCACATTTTCCACTAATCCCAGATCTTTAACAAGGTATTCGCATTTGCTTCGCTCTGGACCATCACCAATCAGCAGTAACTTTGAAGGGATCTTATCGTTTATGATCTTGAATGCACGAATTGCGTCATCTACACGCTTTAAGGCACGAAAGTTTGAGGTGTGAACCAGTATCTTTTCACCATTTTTAGACAGCTTATCTTTAAGGCATTTTGTTTCATTGTTATTGATCTTTTTATAGATATCCTGGTTAATGAAGTTAGGTATAACCTTTATATCTTTAGTGATCTCGTATTGTGACTGGGTTTTTTGTTTCAGAAATTCCGAAACCGCCGTTACACCGTCAGATTTCTGAACGGAAAACTTCATTGTGGGAAGGAAACTTATTTCCAAACCGGTTAAAGTAATATCAGTGCCGTGCAGAGTTGTGATAATTTTTATATTACGATTATTTTTCTTCTTTGAAAGAACTTCCTCTTTTATTATTTCACGGGCAAGGTATGCGCTTGTTGCATGGGGAATAGCGTAATGCGCGTGAACAAGATCGAGTCCGTTGAACTTGGCAACTTCAACAATTTTGCTTGCAAGCGCTATACTGTATAACGGAAAATCAAACAGCGGGTATGAAGCCATTTCAACCTTATGGAAGAAAATGTTATCTGAAAACCCCATATTCAGCCGCATGGGCATGCTGTAAGAAATGAAATGCACCTGGTGCCCGCGCGCGGCAAGCTCTATACCTAATTCAGTTGCAACAACACCTGAGCCACCATATGTGGGATAACAAAGAATACCTATTTTCATAAATAATATATGTTTAGAAGAAAATTAAAATCGCTGATTTATGTGTGTAAACAAAATAACTAATAATGTTAATACTTACTAACACCGTTAATATCACTTATTATATAAATTTGCTTTTGTTATTGATAAAGACGAACACGGGGATAAAATGTTTGAATTGCGGAATTACAGAGATCAGAATTCTTTCTTATCAATGCCTATGTGACATAATGCAAAATCGTATTTCACAGGGTCAAAAGGGTCAAATGTTTTCAATTTTTCGGTCAGTTCTAAGGCAAACTTAAGATCAATACTTTTCCTGTTCACTAATTTCAGATTTTTTGAGATCCTTGCAATATGCGTATCAACAGGCATAATGAGTTTTGCAGAAGGGATTTCTTTCCATAGCCCTGTATCAATTTCATCCCGGCGAACCATCCATCTCAGAAATAAATTCATCCGTTTACAGGTACTGTTGTTTGCGGGATTGGAAAACAGGTAATGATAATATCTGCTTTCTGCTTTGGGAGTACTTTTGTTAAGTTCTTTTGTGAATTCAGTGAGTGCGGGAATAATGTTGCTGTGAGATTCATTAAAATGAATTAAAAATAAGTTCTTAAGTGAGCCGTAATTTACAAGGACTCTATTCAGTGAACTGAACATATCCAGCAGATCAAATTGAGAATTGAACCGGTAATACATTCCATCTAAATGCTTTTTATCTTTACGTTTGGAAAAATTTATGGTAAATTCGTATGGTTTGTTGCCGGTTTTCTGCAACAAGTCCTCAATAAACCGGTTGATCTGATCAACAGAACCGTAGGCGTAAGCTGCTGTTATTAAACCAATAAGCTCAATATCTCTTCCACGGGAAAACCTGTGAAGTATCCATACCGGATCTTTGGATGAGAATTTCTGCTTATAGCTCAAATAATGAGCTTCCAATTTTTCTTTTAATTCAGAATTATTCAATAAAATAATGACTATAGTTTATTTACAGGGTACAGAATCCATAAACAACGAGTTTAGGGAGTTCTTTAGCGGCAAAGCTGAATTTACAACAGAGCCAGAACATGCCGGAATCATAATAAACACGACGAACTACCCGGAATACGAACAATCCGAAGAACTGCAATATATTGAATCAGCAACAGCGAATAATATCCCAATCTTTACATCATCCCTTTGCTCAGCAGTTTCAGAGCAAGGCAGGAGGCAGGCGAATCCGGAAAGACTCATTGGTATTGGGTTATATGATACATTTTCAAAAGCTAAAAGGATTGAGATCGCGCCCTCAAAAATAACAGATGCGGCAATACTTAAAAATGCAGAAAAATTCTTAAGCGAAGTGGGAATGAATTATTCGATAGTACCGGATAGAGTAGGGATGATATTCCCCAGAATTGTATCTATGATAATCAATGAAGCCGCGCAGGTTTACAGCGAGCAGGTTGCCAGCAAAGAAGATATTGATACTGCGATGAAGCTGGGCACGAATTACCCGTACGGTCCGCTGGAATGGGCTGACAGACTTGGCGTTGGGCTGGTATATAATATTCTTGCTGCGCTGCAGCGTGATTTTGGGGAAGACCGGTACAGGCCTCACCCATTATTGAAGGAAATGATGGATATGGATTTGAAGTTTTATTGTTGAAGCTTTTAAGGTGCAGCATTGACACAGTCAATGCACTCCAAGAGAGGCAAAAGCAAAACAGCTTGAATTAAATTACGCCTGATGTTACAGTGATGCAGCATTGACACAGTCAATGCACTCCAAGAGAAGCAAAAGCAAAACAGTTTGAATTACATTACGCGGGATGTTTCAGTGATGCATCGTAACAGTCAATGCATCCCAAGAGAAGCAAAAGCTGTTGGACCTATCCATTTAATATTTTCATCTCTGCGGAACCATGTCAATTGCCGTTTGGCAAAACGGCGGGTGTTTTGTTTGATAAGTTCCGTCATTCGTTCTTTGGTAATTACACCATCTAAAAAATCAAATATCTCTCTTGCGCCAACAGTATTCAATGAATTATGGGTTCTATAATGGTAACCCTTGCTCTTTAAGGATTCGATCTCTTCCAACATTCCGTTACTTAACATTACTTCGGTTCTATTGTTGATCCCGGCATATAACTCACTTCGCTCAATTTGGATCCCGTACATATCAGCTAAAAAATTGATCTTGATCTTCTTTTTGTGGTGAACTGAAATTGGTATTCCGGTAACATAAAACACTTCAAGCGCGCGGATTACACGACGCTCTTTAATTTCTTTCATTTTATCAAATGTAACAGGGTCATGGGTTTTAAGCTCAGCCAGAAGGTATTCAAAACCTTTTTCCTCTTTTGCTTTATAAATTTCTTCACGCTTAGTTTTAAACTTCTCATCAAGCAGCTTATCATCGCTGCCTATTTCGAAGAATCCATATACCAGGGAATTTATGTACAGTCCGCTTCCGCCAACAACCAGAGGGATCCTGCCTTCGCTGAATAACCTATCAATCAGCGTGCGCGCTTCGGAGCCAAAATCGCCTGCATTGAATTCTTCATTGAGTTCAAGAGTATTTACGAAATGATGTTTGAATCTGTTTAATTCTTCGGTTGAGGGCTGGGCAGTGGTAATTGGAATATGTTTAAATACCTGGCGGGAATCCGCCGAGATGATCTCAACAATCTTACCTGTGTTTTGCTCGATTTTTTCGGCAGTATTCAAAGCAAGGGCAGTTTTTCCTGATGCTGTGGGGCCGGTTATTACAATTACTTTTGGCTCAGGCATAATTCAGAAATTATGATTTCCAGCCTTCTTCCCCTATCAACGGGACAAATTTGAATTTATCGTAATACTTCTTTTCGATGCCTGCATCAGTTTTTGTAACAACCAGCAATCTTTGCATATCCTGGTCACCCACGGGAATAACAAGTTTGCCACCGGTAATAAGCTGCTCAAGCAAATGCTGCGGAACATCAGGCGCACCGGCGGTAACTATAATTTTATCGTATGGGGCGTTCTCTTCCCAGCCAAGAGTGCCATCATCAAGTTTTAAGTTAACTTTATAGTCCAGTTCGCTCAGCAGACTCAATGCGTTTTCATAAAGTTTTTCTATTCTTTCAACTGAATATACATCAGCGCCTAACCGGTTCAATACCGCTGCCTGGTAACCGGAGCCTGTTCCTATTTCAAGGATCTTATCACCCGGTTTAACTTCGAGTGTTTGGGTCATAAACGCAACAGTAAAGGGTTGAGAGATTGTCTGGGCGCATTCAATAGGCAGCGCGTTATCATCGTAAGCAAATTTTCTGAGAGCGTTGGAAATGAATTTTTCGCGGGGAATATCGTAAATAGCCTTCAGAACATTTTCGTCTTTTATGCCCTTGCTCCACAGGCTTTCAACCAGTTTTCTTTTTTCTTCTTCAAGCAGAAGCATAACGGCTATTCCTCATCCATTTCTTCGAATATTTCTTTTACTTCTTCTTTAACGTCGGTGGATTCAAGTTCTTTTTTCATTTCGCGGCGCAATTCATCAAGTCCGGAAACAAACTTCAGCTTACCATCTTCGGCAATTGAAAGTCCGCCGGTCTCTTCCGATAGAATTATCACCATCGCGTTAACATCTTCTGATGCGCCCAGCCCGGCGCGGTGCCGCGTGCCAAGTTTGCGTGTACCAATCTTTTCTGTGGGTGAAAGCGGCAATATGCAGCGCGCGGCTTCTATGGTATTATTATTTATGATAACGGCGCCATCATGCAACGGTGATTTTGTATTGAATATTGAAATGAGCAATTCTTTGCTTACCTTAGCCTGCAGCTGTTCGCCGGTTTCCACAAGGCTTGTAAGCCTATCACCCATCGAAATTACGATAAGCGCGCCCTGTTTTCTTTCTTTCAATTCACGCAGACCTTCAACTATCTCGTTAATAGTTTCGCCGGCATTTATTTTCAGGAAGTAGCGCGCTATTCTGGTACGCCCTATAACGAGTAATAGTCTTCGTATTTCCGGCTGGAACAGTATGATAAAAGCTATGACCCAGATATCCGTTAGTCTGCTGAAGATCCACCCAAGTGATTTCATGTTAAAGGTCTGCGCAATTAACGAAGCAAGAATGATGAGGGTTAATCCGAGGAAGATCTGTGAAGCAATAGTACCGCGCATTACAAGGTATAGCTTGTAAAATATATAAGTGACTATAATTATATCAATTATATCAATTAAATTTACGGTAATAAAGCCTATTTTGAACAGTTCCATATTAATGCGAATTTAATGATTTGGCTTTTTACATAATAGTTAATAATTTTGAATAAATTATTAACAGCGCAGGCAGCATTAACTGCGCAGAACCCGAAAATTATCATGCCAAAAGAAATAATACGCTGCCCATGGTGCGGAAGCGACCCGCTGTATATGAAATATCACGATGAAGAATGGGGAGTGCCCGTTCATAACGATGACAAGCTTTTTGAGTTTATAGTACTGGAGGGCTTCCAGGCGGGACTAAGCTGGAGAACGATTTTATATAAACGCGAAAACTTCAGGAAAGCGATTGACGGCTTTAATGCTGAAAAGATCGCAAGGTATAGTGACACGAAAGTTCAGAAATTACTTAATGATGCGGGAATTATCAGGAACAGGCTTAAGATAGCAGCTACGATCACGAATGCGAAAGCATTCTTAGAAATTCAGGATAAGACAGGTTCATTTTCTGATTACTTATGGCAGTTCACAAACGGGAAAGTTAAGAAGAATGAATGGAAGTCACTGAGAGAACTGCCCGCCAGAACAGCGGAATCAGATGCAATGAGCAAACAGTTAATTAAGGATGGATTTAAATTTGTTGGCTCAACAATATGCTACGCGCAAATGCAGGCAACGGGAATGGTTAACGATCATTTAGTCGATTGCCACAGGTATAAGAAAGTGAAGTAAAGAAATGCATGTTGTGAAAATTCGATGTAAAGATTTTTAGTTCTATTTGCGGAGAAGGTGGGATTCGAACCCACGATACCCTTGCGGGTATACTACCTTTCCAGGGTAGCCTCTTCAACCACTCGAGCACCTCTCCTGACAAGAATGAAACAAGGGGTTACAACCCCTTGTTTACACATATTTTTGCGGAGAGCGAGGGACTCGAACCCCCACAGGCTTGCGCCCGGCGGTTTTCAAGACCGCTGCAATACCATTATGCGAGCTCTCCGGGCTGAAAAATGCCATTTTTTGAGCACTTTTGATATTTACAAATTTAATAATAATAAAAGAATTTTTAAAGTCATTATAAAAAAGGAATCCTGCCATTGAGTTTTAAGGTATTGTGAATTCATCGGGGGATCATTTTTCTGGATTTCTTTGTTAACACTCTAAACCATTCGTTATTTATTAATGATTTATGACAAATATTTTTTTGTGCACTCTTTATTGTTTAATTAAAAAATAAATTCTTGTTATATTAGTATTATTTTAACAAAATCTGAACAATGACTTTAAAAACAGTGTTTACCCTGTTGTTTCTTTTAGTAATGCAGCCAGTCTTCAGCAACCCGTTCGATTCAACTCAAACAAGTTTTGAAAAAGGATTGAGCGCCTATAAGAGTGATAATTTTGAAGAGGCCATAGAATACTTCAACGTTTATCTGAGATCAGCAACTATGCATGATGAAATTTTCTACCTCAGGGGGAATTCCTACTATGAATTAAATAAAACAGAAGAAGCAATCACAGATTACCTAAAGGCTAACGAACTTGGCTACAAGGATGAAGAAATGTACCTTCGGCTTGGGAAATACTACAGGGACAAAAAATCTAATTCTTCAGCTCTTCAATTTTATCAAAAGGCAGTAGAAATAAATAAGGAATACGCCGAAGGCTATATAGAAATTGGTAATTTATATATGAGTGAAGGGAATGTTGAAAAGGCATCTGAAAACTATAATAAAGCCCTGCAGATTGACCCATTCTATCCTGAGATCAATTTTTCACTTGGCAAAACATCATATGACACAGGAGATCTGAATACTGCGCTATTCCATTTCAGGAGCGCATACATTCTTGATTCATTAAATCCAAAATTCTCATACTACATCGGGAAGACTTTACTAAGCCAAAATGATACTGATAATGCGGTAAAATACATTCTGAACAGCATAAAAGTTGATTCAGCATATGCCCCTTCATATTTCGAAATGGCAGAAATGAATGCAGCTAAGCGGAAATATGATACAGCGGTATATTATTTCAGTAAAACAATTCAATATCCTGCTTCGGGACTTTCAATTCCGGTAACTCTCAGAAAACGCTCTGATATTTATTTCATCCTCGGAAAAGACAGCCTTGCCGTGAAAGATCTGAATTCAGCGCTGACGATGCAGCCTACAGATACTGCGGCATTGTATAAGAAAGGATATTATTATCATAGGACCGGCAATGATTCGATGGCAATGATATTCTGCGAAAAAGCTCTTCAGATGAACGCAAAGTTCTCACCGGCTATCAGTTTGAGAGGAAACATATTGTTTAACAGGGGTAAGTATAAAGAAGCAGAGTCAGATTTTAAAGAAGCGCTGGATATTGACCCTAATGATACACTGGCTTTGATGGGGATGGGCTCCATTTTGATAAATATCGATGACTATCGCGGAGCTTTTACATACTTTGATAATATTCTGAAAGTGAACCCCAGATCAAGCAGCGCGTATGAAAACAGGGGTATCTGTTATTTTAATCTGGGATTTTACAAACAGGCTACATATGATTTTGAGAAAGCCATACTATATGATCCCAGCCTTTCAGATAAACTTAAACCATTTATGGTAAGATGAACTTTTGGGGAAAGTATTAAAGAAAAAGCCGGCATGACCGGCTTTTTCAATTTTAAGATAAATGCTGAGATGATATTTACTTTAATAATACAAGTTTTTTAACATCGGTGAAATCACCTGATTCCATTCTGTAGAAATAAATACCGCTTGCGAGGTATGAGGCGTTGAATTCGACTTCATAATTCCCCGTGGATCTCATTTCACTAACAAGAGTCTTTACTTCCCTTCCCAGCAAGTCATATATCCGTATAAGAACAAATGATTGTCTTGGAACAGAATACCTGATACTTGTTACGGGATTAAATGGATTTGGGTAATTTTGAGCAAGCTCAAACTTAACCGGCAGCTGCTGATTGTTAACAGCAAGCACTGCATTATATAGAATATTCAGGCAGTAGTTTTCAACCCTTCCGGTATCACCTGATGCCTGATCTGTAACTTTAAAGATCCATGCGCCGTGAATATCCTGCCCGTTAAACACGTTCAGCGGGCTTTCGGGTCTGAATGAACCGGTGAACGGCGCCGTTCCGGCTGAAATTGAAACTGAGGCAGAATCATCGAATATTGTATTTGTATAATTATCACCGCTGGAACCGCGCTGATTTGAGAGCGAAACCTCTGTGCCTGTTGGTGATTTAATACTGAAAGATATATCTCCATCATAAGTATGAATCAATGACGTCATTTTGAAATTCAGATCCACTATTGTTCCGTATTGCGGAATAAAAAGTGTATCATACGAAGTAACATTATCTCTTATCGGCACATAAGTTGATTTGCAGAAACTTGATGCAGCCTGGGTAGTGATATTGAATTTGAAATATCCGGATGACGGCAGCATTCCGATATTATGATTTGATGAATTATCCCGGGCTTTGATGACATAGAATATCGAATCACCTGCTGTAACATCGCTGTTCACGGAATTAAAAATTCCGGTAAAAGTACTTCCTCCTGAATTATTCAGCCTGAAAGATCTTACCGGTGAAGGAGTGTTTTTATACCATTCCACCCAAACGCTATCGATACCGATATTATCAGTTACATTTCCTGTAACATTTACCGGCCACATTGGCTGACCAACTCCGCTTAACTGTGTGTGAGTTATTACGGGTGCCGTAACATCTGCCGATGCAGTAAAAGTAAAGTACGATGCCGGAGCATCAGGCGGAAGGATAGTCACACGGTTCAGCAGGTCACATGTCTTAAGATAATACTTATACACTGCGGCTGAACCATTCCCGGGGATGGACGCGCTCCAGTTGTTACCTGCGGAATTTGTCATGGATATGCTATCGGTAAATGTGCTTCCCCGCGTCCAATACAGTTTCGTTTTTGCCGGATCAATTGCGGAACCGGAAGGAGTGATAACGCAATTCACACTATAGGGTCCGTTCAGATTTTCTGTGTTGGGCAAACATGTGTGCGCTATTACCGGTCCGAATGCTGCCTGGTAGATTGAAGGATCACCAAAGCAATTATACATTTCAAGATACCTGCGCATATCGGTAGTTACGCTGCCATAATACTGCACCAGGTAGTACTTAGCCAGCACGAACATCGGCGCGGTTTTCTTAAGACCATCGGTGAACATTGCCCTGTACAGCCTTCGTTCCAGGATATCATCTTCATCCCAGAAAGAATTAACCGAAGATCCCCAAAACACTGAACCCGCTTTCGGTCTGCGAATCCATGTCTCGCCAAAACATTCCGCATTCTGATACTGACCTGTCAGGCATGCGAAGGAATAAACGTAGGGGTAGTATGTATTATTGAGTGAATTAACCTGTGACTGCGAAAGCGGCGGACCATCGGCCCAGCTTGTGGTGCTGCCGTGACCGGAATAGATCGCAAAAACCTGGTTATTATTCAGCGCATCGATCAACTGCTGAGTAGTTGCGTTATAAGTATGAGTGTATAGTTTTATGTTGGTATAAACGGAGGGAACGAAGAAACTATCAATAACGAAGTTATGAGTACCTTCGGTAATTGCCCAGTTATCGGTTGACGCCATAAAAACATTCTTCTTAGGCAGACCTCCGATATTGCTTTCCATATAAATGGTTTTATTAATGATATTGGTAAGCTCCGCTGCGGATGAAACTGAAAACCTTCCGATAAATGCATCCGCGAAAGCGTCACCGCCTTCAAGGAGGGTATAGTTCAGATCTGTGTGCGGATTATCAGAGCCTATGCCTGTCCATTCAGGGATCTTATCAATATCACCGGCAAGCAGAATGAACTCAGGCCTGGTGGCAATATTGTTATACCTGTTCTGAATATAAGACTGAATAGAGGTGGTTGTTGTACCGGTGGTGCTTGTATTGACCATCAGGACGCTGTAACCCATGCTTGCTTTGTAAGAAGCAAATGTACCCATTACAGATTCATACTCAGGGGGAGTTATGATCAGGTAATTGTTTGTCCCTGCTAAACGAACAGCTTCCGGGTTTACAGCAAGCGCACTGAAAATTTCACCAAACGAACCGGCATCAGATGTATAAGACGGGTAGCCGGATTGCAGATTTATCCTGAACCTGCTGTTTTTGGTAACTACAAGTTTTCCCGCGGAAGGATCATACCTGAACGGCGTTATTGTAACCATAACAGCTTTTACGCCGCCAATAACTACAGCTTCAGATAATTTAACGAGCGGGGTATTTAAACTGCCTGAAGTTGTATAATAGCTTCTGTTAATTATGAAAGGGCGGTCTTTCAGGTTCCTGGATTTTTCCCAGGGTGCCTGCGAGGGAAATATTTTCCGATGAAGAAATGCTTCTTCCGTTGATTCGGTTTGTATATAAAATGCCGGTGATGTTTCTGCTTTATTTATGATGAGGATGAAAGTGAGCTGGGGTAACATTGGTAAGCCTTCATTTGGGGTGATACCATAATTTTCAACATTAATGATATCAAATGATTCGCCTTCTTTGGTAACAGTTTGCAGACTGTATGAAGGCAGAGTGAATTCTATTTCATACCCGCTCTCAGCTTTTGTTAACTTCACTCCGCTGATATTCTGCGAATACGAAACAAAACTTACCGCCATGCACAGCAAAATAACTGCCGGCATGAATGCAGTAAAGCGCTTCATGTTTTTTAGCTCCTGGTGTAAGAATTATTTAAAAGAACGTATTTACACCATACAAATATAATGCGCTAAAAAGGGTTTTAATATATAATAAAGTTAACCACTTATCCGGTAAAATGTAAGTTTATCTAAAACAATTATTTGTCTATGCTGATAAGCCATCAAGTCTATCTTTGTAACTCTTTGACGGGAATTTAACTATATATTCTGTTCCATTGTTCAGATTAAGCTCAATTTTTCCGTCAATTTGATCGCACAGCATTTTGATCAAGGTCATTCCAAGTGAATTGGTTTTTCCGGGGGCAATTTCTTCGGGTAAGCCGCAGCCGCTATCGCCAAGTTTTAATATATATTCATCTTCGTTTTCAGTAAGCTCAATATATATCTTACCTTCAGCATTTTCATTAAAACCGTGTTTAAGTGAATTTGAAAGCACTTCATTTATCAGCAATCCAAGAGGAATTGCAGTATCAATGCTGATATGAATTCCGGAAGTATCTATCAGTAAAGCTGTTTTCTCCCTGTTAAAGCCGAATATTTTGAACAGGTTTTCAGCGAGTCTTTTTATGTAAACAGAAAAGTCAATATCCGAAAGGCTGTTTGACTGGTAAAAACTCTGGTGGATAAGAGACATGGATACAACCCTGTTCTGAATCTCCCTGAAAGAGTTCATTACCTCCGGATCATTCAGCTCAGATGACTGCATATTGAGCAGGCTTATAATGACCTGCAGATTATTTTTCACCCTGTGATGAATTTCTTTCAGCAGCACTTCCTTTTCTTTGAGTGAATTCAGGATCAGTTTTTCAGCGTTTTTCCTTTCGGTAACATCTCTTACAATTCCAAGGATCTCACCCGGGATATTATCCTGCCATATCAGCGCGGTTAAAATTTCACCATAAAGAGAAACACCTTCGGAGTTAATGAACCTGATCTCATATCTTTCCGTTTTGTTTCCCGCAATTGTATTTTCAAATTTTGAAATTGCCAGAGGCAGATCTTCAGGATGGATGAGCCCCGAAAAGTTCCTGCCGATCCAGTCTTCGCGTTTAAGCCCGGTAATTTCATCAAAAGCTTTGTTGAGTGAAACAATAGTACCGTTGGTTGATAGAGTAAAAATGACATCCCTGGCTGATTCTATCAGCAGGCCGTACCTGTTTTCAGCAAATTGCCGCAGTTTCTTTTCATTTGCTTCAACAAGCGCCCTGTTTATAGTTGGTATAAGTTTATAAAGTTTATTTTTGAGCACATAATCAGTTGCTCCTTTTTTCATTGATTCTACTGCGGCATCCTCGCCCAATGTGCCTGAAACAAGTATGAACGGCAGTTCGGGTCTGATTGCGACAGAACGTTCAAGCGCCTTCAGGCCGTTATAAGTAGGCAGGCTGAAATCACTGAATACAATATTATAGTCAGGGTCACTAAGCGAAGAAACGAAATCCTTTTCATTATCTACCCTGTAATAACTGAAATTCAATCCCGCAATTTCAAGTTCATTTCTTAACAATTCAGAATCATTTTCATCATCTTCAAGATGTAAAATATTCAGTTTTGCATTTTCATTCATAGGACATAATGTTAATTTTCAAGAGGTTTTCTGGGAGTTTCATTAATCAAAGCCCAAAATACCCCCAGATTTTTTACAGCATCCACAAAGTCATGAAAACCGACCGGCTTAACAACATAGGCATTTACCCCTTTTTGATAGCTGTTCACCAGGTCAGATTCTTCTTTTGAAGAAGTTAATATTACTACCGGAATTGATTTAAATTTTTCGCTGCTTTTTATTTCATCGAGTACTTCCTGTCCGCTCTTTTTAGGAAGCTTAAGATCCAGCAGGATCACAACAGGGTTCCCGTTTTCCCGGCCTTCAAATTTACCCTTTTTATGCAGATAGTCCATCGCTTCCTGCCCGTCACGGGCAATATCAATGTAGTTAGCCATATTGTACTCAGAAAGCGCGTCAATGGTAAGCTCAAGATCGTTATCGTTATCTTCAACCACAAGAATTTTGTTTAGATTATTTACTGGCATATTATTATTGTTTTAGTTAACAGATCAAACTACAGGCAATGAAAAACAGAACTCAGAACCTTTTCCCGGCACACTTTCGGCCCAAACTTTACCGCCGTGTCTGCTGATTATCCTTCTTACGGTTGCAAGGCCTATACCGGTACCTTCGTACTCATCATCGCGGTGCAGCCGCTGAAACACACCGAACAGCTTATCTTTGTACTCCATATCAAATCCGCAGCCGCTATCTCTTACATAAAAGATATTTTCACCATCTTTGGTAAATCCTCCAACCTCGATCTTTTTGATCTCAGATTTCCCGGAATATTTAACCGCGTTCCCAAGCAGGTTATCCAGAACAATTTTAATCTGCAGCGGGTCAGCATAGAAACGGGGTATTTCTTTCACTTCAAATACGTAATCAGCATATTTTTCTGAATTACTTATTTCCGTTAAGAATTCATCTACAATTTTATTCAGGTCAGTTTCGGCTTTTGAAAGACCAGTTCTGCCCACCCTTGAAAACATGAGCAGATCGTCAATGAGTCTGCCCATTTTATCAGCGCTGCCTGTAATTTTGTTCAGCAGTCTTTGCTCTTCATCGCTCATTTTTTGGGCAGCTATCCTGCGCAGTTTTTCACCGAAACCAATTATATGCCTTAACGGCGCGCGAAGATCATGAGAGACCGAATAACTGAAAGATTCCAGTTCGTTATTACTTTCAGTGAGCATAACGTTCAGTCTCTTCAGTTTTTCATCTTTTGCTTTTCTTTCACTGATATCCCTTATAGCCGCTGAGACAAGGATCTCTTCGTTTGTTTCTATGGGAGAGAGACTAATTTCCACCGGAAATTTTTCACCGGTCTTCTTAACAGCGAAGAGTTCCAGCCCGCTGCCCATGGGTCTGACGCTGTGATCATTGAAAAAATTATCCCTGTGGCTGCCATGCCTGCTGTGCAGTTCTGCCGGAATAAGGATTTCCACTTTTTGGCCTATCAGTTCACTTCTTTTAAATCCGAACAATTTTTCGGTCTGTTTATTTACAACCTGAATAATTCCATCTTTCCCAACGATCACCACGGCATCAGGGGCAGCTTCAAGAATTGCAACTATTTTATCGGCGGCATTTTTTCTGTAAGTAATATCAGTAGAGACCCCGCACATCGCATAGATATTTCCGTTATAGTCTCTCAATGGAAATTTTTGTGAAAGATACGTGTGTGTACCATCGGCAAGTTCGGCAGACTCTTCAAATTCCAATGCTTCCCCGGATTCTATAACGCTCCTGTCATTTGCTTCATAACCTTTAACCGCATCCGGATTCCCAGGGAAGAGATCTGAAAGAGTTTTACCTATAATTTCATTTTCAGTAACGCCATGATTCTGAAGCGTTGTTTTGTTCACAAGAATGAACCTGTTATTGAGATCTTTCAGATAAATCGCCGAAGGTGAATTATCGAGAATAGCCTTCAACTTCGCTTCGTTTTCAATCAGATCATTTTCATAGTTTATTCTTATCAATTCCGCCTTTTTCAGTTTACCCGCGGTAAAGAGTATAAACAGGAAAAATGAGAGTATTACAACAACCACAAAACCGGCAACGCCAGTTGATTCGCTGTAATAACCCTGCTTCTCGCCGTACAGCCTTATCCAACCAAGAATTACCGGCAGAATAATAATAAATGGTATCAGCCTTCGCGCAAGTACAGCGCTTGTACCCGAACCGGTAAACAAAGAAGTGAAGCCAACGGTTTTGTTTATAAACAGAAGTCCGGCGCAATTAAGTAAAAAAAGTATAGCCGTGTTAAGGGCCATAGGGTAATCTGTGCCGGCGGAATAGAACGCGGTAATATTGTAGAGGTAACCAAGAATTACGATCAATGAATAGAATCCGGAAAGCAGAAACACGCACTGCAGCGCGATGACCGTATTCTTATTTCTGCTGTAGATAAATAACAATGAAATAGAAATAAATATGAATAGTACTGCTGCCAAAGGTGACATCATGCTGCTGCTTCTTAAGCTTAACGGCAGAATATTATCAACAGAGATATTTATCTTAAGTAACAGCGTAATGAATGACAAAGAACTAAAAGAGAAGATCAGCAGAGAAAGGAACCTGATCAACAGAGTGTTCTTAAGAACTTCAGAATCGTAATAGATGACAATTAATATACCGCCGAGCAGAATAAAATTCAAAGCGGTCACTGAGTTCATTTGTATCAAGCCCGGCAAAACGCTCTTGAAAAGGGTAATATCAAATAACATTCCGGCATAGCTCAAGAAAGCCGTCAGAAGAGTTACAACTCCCGAAGCGAGTACAATAGCAGACCTGTTTGAATCTTTTCCATGCATTGATTCTGAATCCAGGTTAAATTTACATTAAATACAACATTGGGTTTCCGTGAGATTAGGAATAAGGAAGCCTCTTATGATTATGAGTTCACTAATTTACAGTATAAATATTGTAAACTTTTAAAACTAAAACAATACCATTCAAACAGGTAATTGGATATATATCTTATGTTTGATCCAGGCAGTATAAATAATAAAGTTGCATCTTAAATTACCTGAATTCAACATAGAATTATGGCAATAAAATGAGTAATTTGCTTATTAATTGAACGACATCAAAAATGAATCTTCCCACCGGTTATAACGAAAAGCTTTACAGCATGCTTGAAGAAGTTCACAAGCTTAAATTCAGTGAACCTCAAAAGGCGCTGGAAATGGCAAATTTAGTTTATGTTCAGTCGCTGAAATCAGCAGATGAGGAGCTGGAAGCCAATGCGCTGTACGCGCTTGGAGTTTGCAATGAGATAATTTCGAATTATCCGCATGCGATGAAGTTTCTTTCTGAGGCAATAAAACTTGCCAGGGAGCTGGGCAACAAAAAAATTATGGGTGATGCGCTTAATTATGTTGGCGTAATACACGATAACCTGAACAACTATTCCAACGCACTTAAAGCTTACTTCAGAGCTTTAAAACTTTACGAAGATATAAAAGAAAATAAAAAAACCGCGATAGTTCTTTCAAATATCGGGCTGATATACACCAATATCAAAGATTTCAGGAATGCGCTTAAGTTTTATTCACACGCGCTTGATATAGCAGAAGAAGAGAACGACAGCGAATCTTTGCTGATAACGAACATAAATATAGGGTTAACCCACAGCCAGCTTGGGAATTTTGATGAAGCGCTTAAATTTCTGAATGACGCGTATAACAAGGCTTCCGCATCAAACGATAAGCTGCGCGCCTCAATTGCGCTTGACCATATAGCGGAAACCCAAGTTAAACTAAACAACAACGCCGAAGCATTCAGATTGTTTGAGCAAAGCAAGAAGCTGAAGCTTGAGCTTGATGACAAACGCGGACTGGTTAAGCTGCACTCCACAACAGGAAGTTTATACCTTCTTGAAAACAATATAGTTGAAGCCAAAGCAAATCTTGAAAAAGCGCTTGAGCTTGCCACAGAGCTTGGTATAAAACGCTCAGTGCATGAATTGCATAAAATGCTGGCCGAAACATACGAAAGAATTGAAAATTCTTCAAAGGCGTTATATCATCTCAAGATTGCTTACAGCAAAGAAATGGAGCTTTTGAGGGAAGAATCTGAATTACGCGCGAAAAATATTTCAACCCAGCTGGAAATTGAACAGGCGCAAAAGGAAGCGGAGATACAGCGTTTAAAGAATATAGAACTTGCACAGGCTCTGGAAGATGTTAAAAAACTTAACGTCAGTCTGAAAGATCTTAACACCGAAAAAAACGAATTCATGGCTATAGCGGTGCATGACCTCAAAAATCCGCTGCAGAACATACTTTCTACGGCAAGGATCTTAAAACGAAGCAGCGATCTTACCAAAGAAGAAATGAACGAGTTTACGGCGAATATTATAAATCAAACAGACAGGATGTTTAACATCATAAAAAAGCTGCTTGATCACAACGCCATTGACCAGGGAGAGATGAAAATTAAGATAGCTGATACCGAAATAAATACTGTTTGCCGGGAGGTGATATCTAATTTCAGGGAAGAGGCTGAAAGAAAAAACCTAAAGCTGGAACTTGAAACAGGAGAAAATGAAATTTACCTGCAAACAGATAAAGTGATACTCTATGAGATATTACAGAACCTGATCTCAAACTCAATTAAATTCTCACCTGAAAATAAGAGTATTTACCTTAGAGTGACAGAAAGTGCAGAAAGGACAGCTATTTCAGTAAAAGATGAGGGACCGGGATTCAGCGAAGAGGATAAGAAAAAAATGTTCAATAAGTTCGCCCGTCTCAGCGCAAAACCTACCGGCAACGAGCACTCAACCGGGCTGGGTCTTTCAATAGTAAAGAAGTTATGCGAACTGATCGGCGCAAACCTGAAACTTGAGAGCAAGATAAACGAAGGAGCGGTTTTCACTGTATTTCTTAAAAAATAGATGTAAACTACTGTAAGTATAAGCACTTCTTTATAACTTATTCACGTTATTACATTTGTTTAAAACCCTTATAACTTTATAACAAGCATGGAACAAAATCTTGAAAATTTACACAAAACAGGGCAGGAATTAAGGGAAACAAACCCTTCGGAAGCAATGTTGTATCTGGAAAGAGCATTTAGTTTGGCCCGAACTGTTAAAAACAATGAGGCTGAAGTTGAAATTCTGTTTGATTCAGGTGTTGCAAAGCACAACCTTTCATTGCATACAGAAGCAATTTCTGATTTTAAGAAGGCATTGAGCTACCGGGAGCTTTGTAAAGCTCCGCATCTCAAAGCGAACATTTTGAGATGCCTTGCAGTTCAGTACATACGTAACAACGAAATTGAAGAAGCAATAAAATATCTTTACGAAAGCGAAAAGGTCAGTCTGGAGTGCGGTTATGAAGAGAACCTTCATATGGTAGAATCCACGCTTGGCAGCATTTATATCCAGCTTAAGATGTTCACAAAAGCTTTGGAGCATGAGCAGAGATCGCTGGAGATCGCAAGGAAGATGAACGATGAGCAAATGATCAGTTATTCATATCTCGGTATAGGTTCATGTTATTACCTGCTGGGCGATCCGGTTAGTGCGGAAGATTTTCTCCTCAGAGCTTCAGTCGGCAGCCAGACAAAATATACGCATGCGAATACTTCTTACTACTTATCTAAAATCTATTTTGATAAGAAAGAATATGAGAGTTCGGCAAAATATGCTCTTGAAGGCTACAACGTTTCAGTTGAGAACCATATCTATGATTATAAAGCTTTATGCAGGGGCATGCTGGGGGCGATCTCGCTGGCAGCAGGTAAATATGATGAAGCAATAGAATACATGCTCGAAGCCATTGAGATTTCGGAGAGTTTAGAGAACAAAAGGATCTATTTTAATCTATACAAAGACCTGATAAAAGCTTACGATATCACCGGAAATTACAAAGCAAAATCAGAAGCGTACGAAAAACTTTACAATTATCACACTGAATATCTTGAAAACCAGTCAAAACTGAAAATTAAACAGTTAAACACAGAATATCACATTGAAAAGGCAAACGATCTTGCAGAAATTGAAAGATTAAAAAATGTTGAACTCAGAAACGCGCTTGAAAGTGTAAACAAACTGAACAAGGAACTGGAAATTCTGAACCATGAAAAGAACGAATTCATGGCAATTGCGGTTCATGACCTTAAGAATCCATTGCAGAATATACTTTCAACTTCACGGATGATAAAACGCAGTTCCGGCGGGAATGATGAAATAATCAGTCTTTCAGATAACATTGTACAGCAAACAGACAGAATGTTTAACCTGATAAGAAAACTATTAGACCACAATATAGCCGAAGAAGGCAGGATAAAAATCAAGAAAAGTGAGTTCAAAGCAGAGAGCATTTGCAGAGATGTAATGAATGATTACAAAGAGGCCGCCGAAAGAAAGCGTCTGAAACTCAATTTCACAAATTTCTGTAACGGGCACAGCTTAAACACTGATTATGAAATTTTATACCAGATATTATGCAACCTGGTATCAAATGCTATAAAATTTTCACCGCAGGATAAGAATATATACATAAGCTTAAATTCTGAAAACGGAACGTTTTATTATGAGATCAGGGATGAAGGTCCCGGTTTCAGCGAAGAGGATCAGGACAGGATATACAGGAAGTTTTCAAAACTAAGCGCGCAGCCGACGATGGGAGAAAGCTCCACGGGTTTAGGGCTGGCAATTGCCAAGAAGCTTAGCAGTTTAATAAACGCTGATCTGAAACTGGAAAGCACTGCCGGCAGCGGCGCATGTTTTACTGTACAGATATCATCAAACTGAAGTAACAAAAGCAGAAATAATTAAAACAGAATAACACTTATAAATCACATTTGTTAAATGTGTAAAAACCATAAAACATGAAAAAAATATCAACTCTTATTGAAGAAGGCACAAAGATAAGACAGAGTTTGCCTTCCAAGGCTCTGGATATATTCACCAGGGCGCTGAACGAAGCTGAAACAGAATCCAACGAAGAGTTCAGGACAAAATCGCTGTTCAATATCGCCATAACTTACCTCATTCTGGGAAACTACAACAAATCTATTTCTTATTTCCAGGATGCTTTGGATACCAGTTATGGCCAAAGTGACCCGGAATTACAGGCAGAGATCCTTCGCGGCATTGCGGGTAATAACGGAAGGAAGTACAACTACAGAGAAGCGCTGAAATATTTTTATCTGGCGGAAGAAGCCAGTATAAAATGCTGGCACATGGAAAACCTTCACTTGGTTTACCAGGGTATGGCTTCTTTGTACACCAAGATCAACCTGAATGAAAAGGCTCTTTCTTATACTCTGAAATCGCTTGAAATAGCTGAGCAAAGCCGGGATATTGGCGCGCTGCAAACTTCGTTAATGTCTATTGGCGCATGTTATTATAAATTAGGCAATACAGAAGAAGCCCGGAAATACTTTGAAGAGTCACTGGCAAATCCAACACAGCCGTTTGCCGAAGCAAACGCTCTGCATTTTCTTTCCATAATGAAATATGACGAAGGTTCCTTTGATGAAGCTGATGAAATGGCAAACAGGCAAATAGAGATATGTGAAAAGAATAACTACTATGATTTTGCGGCACTCGGCTACAGGTTAAAAGGCAAGACGATGTTCAGGAAAGGAAAATTTGAAGCAGCACTTGAATTCTATGAAAAAGGTATAAGCGTTCTGAACAGTGTTGGGGATAAGAACATTAAATTTTCCATCCTTAAGAATATAATAGATACCTATGACAAAATGGGTGAAACGGGCAAAATTACTGAGATGTACGGGAAGCTGTATAAAGAACACACTTCTCATCTTGAAAAGGATATCCAGGTAAAGATCGAACAGCTTGATTTTGAAACTGAAACCGAACTGATTAAGAAGGAAGTTGAAAAGGAACGTGAAAATAACATGATGCTTAAAAAAGCCCTTGATGACGTTCACCTGCTGAATGATAAGCTGAAGGTAATGCACGATGAAAAGAACAACCTGATGAGTATATTGGCCCATGACCTTAAGAATCCTCTGCAAAGCATACTTTCCTCTTTAAAGCTTATGAAGAACGAAAAAGATGACAGCGAATTCAGGGAGGAGATGTCAGAAAATATAAGGGAACAATCGGGCAGAATGCTTAATTTGATCAACAGGCTGCTTGATTACCGCGCAATAGAAAGCGGAAGCATCAAGCTTAATATAAGCTCATTTGAATATGAAACCCTGATAAGCAAGTTAATTAAGCAGGCAAACATTCACGCAGTTAAAAAAGGAATTACAATCTTCAATAATTGCAGCTGCGGTAAATTGAAGATAAAATCTGACGCAGAACTATTCTACCAGGTTCTTGAAAATCTACTTTCCAATTCTATCAAGTTTTCACCAAACGGTTCTAACATTTACATCAAATGCAGCTCAGTTAACGGCTATACTCACTTTGAAATTGAAGATGAAGGTCCGGGATTTTCTGATGATGACATTAAAAAACTTTACAGTAATTTCGCGAAACTGAGCGCAAAGCCAACCGGAAACGAACACTCAACCGGGCTTGGACTTTCTATAGTGAAAAAACTATGTGAAATCCTGAACGCTGAAATTGAACTTAAATCAGTACGGAATAAAGGTTCAAAATTCATAATAAAGATCAGGAATAGCTGACAAGATAACAATTCCGCTAAACACCGGCAAAATCTGCCGGTGAAACAATAAAAAAAAGCAGAAATAATTTCTGCTTTTTTTTATAACTACACTCTGTTTGAATTGATTAATTTAATCGCCTTGCGGGATTTGTCCATGCCTGAATGTTCCTGAACTTGCCTTCATAGTTCGGGTATGAGATCATCTGGTAAGCGGAGCAGTTTACAATTGTATCGCATCCGTAGGTCCCCAGAACGATCGGTACCTCATTGGGCACTTTAGGATATTTTGACCATGTTGCGGCAACAAAATATCTGCCAGATGGAATTCCATTCATGGTGAACGGAGTTTCGTACAGCCAGTCTCTCTTTTTTAAGTTAAGTGAATCGGTTCTGACCGGAACCCTGTTAAACGGGTTAAGGCTATCTGCATTGTAAACTGATATCGAGTAATACCCGTCAGTCATATACAGAATAGAATCGTTGTGCGTTACATACCCGGAGAGTTTATCGCCGGGCCTGTTTACTTCCATCGGCGGATCGCATGCCGAGAAAACAACAACTAAAGCAAATAGTATTTTGGTTACATATCTCATCCCGCACTAATATGCAAAGTTATTGCGGGTAATACCATAACTAAATTAGCTATTTTCCGGTAGTATATTCACGCTACTACACTAGCTGATAATCTTGAAAATTTGCCACTTTTGAGTGCCCGGGATGATAACTTGCGCCATTCTTTCCGCAAAAGGCTTAAACTGAGGCTGCGCCATATCAGCCAGCGCTTTTTCAAATTCATCCAGTGAGTTAAAAACATATTCATCAACAATATGCGCGGCTGATACACCTATGTAGCCGGTGTAAACTACACCACCGGTTGATTTTGCGAACCCGGAGCTTTTCTTTTTTTCCGCGCCCCACTCTTTTATGATCTCAAGCGCTGCACCCAGCTTCCCGAACTGCACATCCAATGACCATTGGCAAAGATACATATTGCTGCTCCTTTCAATTATTTTGTTATCATCATATCTGAATACGATGATCTGAGAATATCAGAATCTTTTACTTTGAAAATACTTTTCAGGTATTTCATTTTCTCCCGCGATTCATTTTCATGATCCAAGGTTTTGCATACGATTTCAAATTCCATGAACTTCCCAAGTTCTTTTACAGAGTCAATGTGGATCCTTACATTATGCCACAAAAATAACTTTCTGGTTTTTGAAACGATGGTTTTAATACCATAAACTTCTCTTAAAATTCTCTCGACTCTCTCCTGGTGTTGAATCTCTTCGATGAAATAATTGCTGAACTTTGCTGATGCTCTGTTTGCCCTTTTGTAATAAATTAATTGATGAACTGAATTGTTGATCGATCTCAACTTGAGCCTGCCGGGTGAAATATTAAAGTAAACATCGCGCTGATTCAATATGCCTTTATGAGCTGCCCTTAGCAATTTAACAGCAGCTAAAGCTCCTTTGTGATCTTTACATTTTACTTTTAGTTCAAAGTTCTTCAATTGTTCTCAATTTGAACGTATTTTTTTTGCTTCCTGTAATACATTACCATTAATATAAATGTTATCAGGGGGATGAAAATATCACCCGCATACAGAAAAATACCCGAATTATATGGCGAGTGGTCACCTTTTGCCAGCTGCACAAAATGCCCGTAAGCAGCACCCCACAAAAAAACACAATTACCTATAACTACAGCAGCCCAGAACTTACCGCGTATGAATATACTAAGAACACCCAATACCCCGAAGGAAAGATTAGCTATAGCAACTTCAAACTGGAACGGGCTGCCTGCAGGCCAGCCAATTTCCGCGGCAATTTTATCGGGAATAAATGCATGACCCATGAAGCTGTACAGACCGGATAGTCCGATATTCATGACAATTATGTAAAGCAGAAATATTCCGGCCTTTTCATAGCCAGAAAGTTCCTTTTTTGTAAGTGCGACCCTCAAAGCTGCAGCAATCACAGCAATAACAAAAAACACTACAGGAAACATATTGCCTCCGTAATAGAATTATTAGTTAGTAAATTTTTTACTTAACCTTCAAGTAATTTTGCGAGCTCCCCCGGAGTCTTAACGGGCAGCTTGCATGCAAAATTTTCGCAAACATACGCCGTTGTTTCCGGTGAGCTCTGAACGATCTTTGAGGCGAATGTAATGCTATCAGCCGCATCGGCGGGATCTATCTTCACAACAACTTTATCCGGCATGAAGCGGTTTTGAACTTCGCGAAGCATCCTGTACGCCGTTTCATCATTGCCGCCGGCAATGATGATCTGTTTTGGTTTGTGAAGCAGTGAATCAAGGGCAACAAGAATTTGCGGCATTGCATAAGGCATTCTTTCAAGCTTACCACTGAATGCAAGCACTGACTTATACGCCATATCGTACCAGGCGGTATTGTCTGTTAAGGCTGAAAGCCTTAACAGGTTATTTATGGCAACAGAGTTGCCTGTAGGTTCGGCGGAATCATAATCCTCTTTGGTCCTTACAAGGATACTTGTATCTTTGCCGGATGTATCAAAAAATCCGCCTTCGGTTTCATCGTAGAAATCATTTATCATTATTTCACTGAGCTCAACTGCATGCTTCAGATACTTTTCATCAAATGAGGCTTCATAGAGATCAATGAGACCCTGGGAAAAAAAAGAAAAATCTTCCAGCGTCGCATCTATCTTTGCTTCGCCATCGCGCCAGCGGTGAAGTAATTTTTTTTCTGTGGAATTATATAAATTTCCGAGAATAAAATCTGCGGCTTTCTGCGCTTTTTCAAGTTGGGCAGGTTCATTAAATACTGCGTATGCTTTCGCAAAAGCGGAGATCATCAGTCCATTCCACGAAGTGAGGATTTTATCATCCTTATGCGGCAGCGGGCGTTTTTCGCGGGCAATGAACAGTGACTTTCTGCAATCTTCTAATATTTCATTTATTTGGTCAGTAGAGCGCTCAAACTTATTGGATGTTTCACTTAACGAATGCGCTTTATACAGAATATTTTTTTCCACAAACACGCTGTGCGGGTCGCTGCCCTGCGGCGCATTTCCGTGAGCGTTCACACCATAGAAATAATTGAATATTTCGGCATCTTCACCAAGTAAAGTATCTATTTCGCTTTTGCTCCATACATAAAAAGCCCCCTCTTCCTTTTCATGCGGCTCGGCGGGGTCAATCACAGACTCTGCATCCTCGGCGGAAAAAAACCCACCTTCCGGGTGAGTCATAACACGGCTAACATAGCCAAGCACATCGCGGGTTATATCACCGAAGTACTTATCCCCTGTTACCTGATACGCTTCAAGGTAATTTACGGCGAGCTGTGCCTGGTCATAAAGCATTTTTTCAAAATGCGGCACACGCCAGTAACGGTCAACTGAGTAGCGGTGGAATCCCCCGCCCAGATGGTCATACAATCCCCCTTTTGCCATTTGCAGCAGTGTGCGGATAACCATTTGCAGTGATTCAGAATCATCGAACCTGTAATATGCTCTCAACAGAAAATTTATACCGGGCGGCCTTGGGAATTTTGGCGACTCACCGAATCCGCCATACTCATCATCAAAGCCATTTTTGAACTGCTGCGCTCCTTTGAGCAGCATTTCATTGTTCAGCTCACTTGCCGCGGCAATATTCTGCGAAGCTTCGCGGATATGTTTGAGAATATTTTCACCTGATTCATTCACTTCATCACGGCGGGTTTTCCATCCAACGGCCAACTGATGGATAAGATCTTCAAAGCCGGGCAAACCGTATTTTGATGTAGGCGGCACATATGTCGCGCCGTAAAACGGCTTCAGGTCGCTGGTTAGGAACATTGACATTGGCCAGCCGCCGGAGCCCGTCATTGCCTGCAGGGCTGACATATAAACGCGGTCAACATCAGGACGCTCTTCCCTATCAACTTTTATGTTCACAAAAAGTTTATTCATTTCTTTGGCGATGTGTTCGTTCTCGAACACTTCGCGCTCCATCACATGGCACCAGTAGCAGGTTGAGTATCCTATGGATAGGAATATCGGTTTATCTTCATCCCTGGCTTTTTGAAAGGCTTCGTCTCCCCACGGGTACCACTCCACCGGATTATAAGCATGCTGAATAAGGTACGGCGATTTTTCGTTAATAAGTTTGTTTGGATTAGGCATAGTTTTAGTCAAATAGTCCGTTAATATCTATTTTAATAAATTCTTTCCAGTTTATAGTATCGTTACTTACAACAATTGTTTTAAAAGTCTTGAATTTGTTCGCAAACTGTAATTGTCCACTATTACTTTTCATCGTGCCTGATTTGACTTCTAAAGAAATTAGTTTACTGCCTTTCTTTAAAATAAAATCGACTTCATTGTTTCCTTCACGCCAATAATATAAATTAATATTGTTAATTCTGCATTGATTAAGCAGATAACTGCCAATTGCCGATTCAACCAGCCTGCCGTAAATTGCACTGCCCGGCTCGCAATCATTTGGGCTTAAGTTAGAATAAACATTAAAAAATGCATTATTATATACGTTCCATTTGGGGATCGAATTTCTGAGAGATATCTTGGAACCTGAATATTTTTGCAGACCAGATATGAACCATATCTTATCAAGAAGAAACTGGTAATGCGCAAGAGTGATCGTGTTCCCTTTATCGCTCAGATTACCAATGATCTTAGTATAGGAAAGTATTTGAGACGAATACATACAACTTACTTCAAAGAGATTTTTCAGTAATGCCGGTTTTTTGATATTTGTCAGCATTACAATATCTTTTGATATTGTTGTCTCAATAATTGAATTCAAAATGTAGTCTTTCCATCTCTTTTCATCATGGATAAAACCGGCGGAACCCGGATAACTTCCGAAATACAGATACTGATCTTCGGTAAACCCAAATGCATCATGCATTTCAATATAGTCCCAGTGCGGCAGAAAAATTATTTCAAATCTTCCGGTCAATGATTCCGTCAGGCCCTTATCTATTAACAGAGCCGACGAACCGAGCAGTATTACTTTAACATTTACGTTTTTTCTTCTGTCTTCATCCCATTCTTTCTTTACAGCATCACTCCAGTTGTCAATCTTTTGCACTTCATCTATTATCAATAATACACTTGCAGCCTCTGAGGTTTTCAGTTTGACTCTTGCAGTTTCCCATTGGATAGAGATCCAATTTGTATCACTTGAAGGAATATTATCAGCTGTTGAAAATTGGTATGGAAAATTTATATATTGCAGTAATTGTTCAACAAGTGTGGTTTTGCCAACCTGCCTTGTACCTGATAATATTTGGATATAACTGGTTTTTTCTTCTAATCGATTTCTTAATAATTTGAGCTGTTTTCTTTCGAACATGTCAATAAATTGATTTTACTAGTTCTAATGAGTAAAATTACTAATTCTAATGAGTAAAATCAAGAGATTGGGTATAAATAGCTGTTATTATAAATATATATAATTGATAATAAATAGTAATAATTTAACCAATTCAACTATGTCACCTAAAGATTACTCTGAAGATTCAAAGAATTTTTACATTAATGAACAGAATAAGAAGAAACAGAAAGAACTTGAAGAAAAGTATGGTATGACAACCTTTGACGGAAACAGTGAAGCCCCACCGGAAGTAATGAACAACTTCCTGAATTACGTTCAGCAGTTTGAGGAACAATGGGAAAAAGCAGAGAGAAAAAAGTTAAAGGATATACTAGGAAATCCGGAATTCAGGAAAATTGAAGATATCGACCCGGATTTACTCGAGGATGAAATTGAATGCGTTCTGAATATATATGCAAAAAAGAATTACAATGTTGACATTATAGAAAAGGACGATGTGAGTTCTGAAGATTTCTATAAATTTCTGACCGAAGAATTAATGGAGCATGAAACAGATTTTATTAATGTACCCGGTATGAACACAAATTTTATTTATGAAGAATTCCATCCTAATCCGAAACTAAATATTAAAGATTGCATTGAATATTTTCATTGGGGATTAAGAAATAAAGATAAGGAACAAACATTGTTATGGTCAGCAAAGGAAAATATTATGTTAAATGATATTAGCTATAACAAAGCTGAATTTGCTGATAATTTATTTAAATTGTTTCCCGATGGCATTGAAGATACAAAGATAACATTCAAGAATATCAGTGTAGAAGATCTTAGGGCACAAATTGAACTTCTGGTTAATTACAAAACAGAGAACAAAAGCGGATCAGAGATCTATAATATTAAATTAGGTTTCAATAAAGTTGATGCGGATTACATGGAAGTGAGTTCTGTAGAAATAATAGAAAGATCATAGTTTGCCAAAATTTGATATAACGCTCCTCACCTCAAGAGAATTTCTAGTTGCTGAGGATGGTGATGAATTCGCTGAAACCATACTTGATGAAGACAGGCTGCTAACGAGCGCGCTTGAAAAGCGCGGTCTAAAGGTAACCCGCACGAATTGGGATAACCCTGATTTTAGCTGGGCAGAAACACGCTGTGTTTTGTTCAGGACACCCTGGGACTACTTTAACCGCTATGATGAATTTGAGCCATGGCTAAAAAACACGGGCAAGGTTACAAAATTCATAAACCCCACAGAGATCATATACTGGAACATAGATAAACATTACATGCTTGATCTTGAAAGAGCGGGTATTAATATTCCGCCCACTGTTTTTATTGAACCAAGTGATACAAGGAAACTCAGTGAAATAACCAAAGAGCTAAACTGGGTTGAATTTATTTTAAAGCCGGCAATTTCAGGGGGCGCGTGGCATACATACAGAATAAGCAAGGATAACATTGCCGCACATGAAGAAATATACAAAGAACTTATAAAGGATAGATCATTGCTCGTACAGGAATATCAGAAAAGCATATTGACCGAAGGCGAAGTTTCTTATATAGTGATCGGCGGCGAGTTTACACATGCGATACTCAAAAAAGGAAAGGCAGATGATTTCAGGATACAGGAAAGTTTCGGCGGGACAATTCACGAATATACCCCAACCCCGGAAGAAATAGAATTCGCGCAAAATGTTGTGCGGACTTCAAAGCCCGGTATTATTTACGCACGGGTTGATGTAATGCGCGATAATAACGGTAAGCTATCGCTGGGTGAGCTCGAGGTATTTGAACCGGCACTATGGCTCAGAAAACATCCCCCGGCAGCAGAGCTGTTTGCAGGGATAGTTGCCGGAATTCTACAAGATAAATGATAAATCCCCTGCTGATGCAGAACCCAAGCTATGACATATGATGTTAAGTTGTAAACAAGTAAGAAACGGAGTGAAACACTATGGATACTAGCAAAGCTTTCAGTGGTTTTTCGGTGGATGATACTTCCAAAGCAAAAGAATTTTACGCAGGTATTTTGGGAATGAAGCTGCGCGAGGGTGAAATGGGCACTCTTGAACTTATAATAGCCAACAATTCTATTGTGATCATTTATCCCAAACCCAACCATGTACCTGCTGAGTTTACGATACTTAACTTTCCCGTGAGTAACATTGATGAAGCGGTTGATGAGCTGAAAGAAAGCGGGATTGAGTTTTTACAATATAATAATGAATCAATAAAGACAGATCATAAGGGAGTAATGCGCGGAAACGGTCCCAATATAGCCTGGTTTAAAGATCCCGCAGGTAATATTCTGAGCGTAATTGAAGCAGCTCCGCTTTAGCAAATACACCGCTGCGCAATTGCAGTTAATTCAGACTCAATTATCTTTTTTATTTATTCCTGTATTCGTAATTTACCTTTATGAGTGATTGTCTTTCATGTCTATCCAACAACGGTAAAAAAAGGATAAGCCCCGCAGCAACAATTTACGAAGGTAAGTACTGGCTGGTAGAGCACGTTAACCCAACGGGTTTGTTAGGCTGGGTTGTTATAGTGCTTAAACGCCACAGCGAAAAACTTCATGAACTTGCCCGGGATGAATGGCATGAGCTCAGTGAACTCAATTTCAGGCTGACCCGTGCGCTTCATAATTTCCTGCAATCAGAAAAGGAGTATTCCTGCTGCTTTGCGGAAATGGAAGGTTTCAGGCATATTCATTTCCTTGTGATACCCAAGACCGGAAAATTCAATAAAGAAAATACCGGATCAAAAGTATTCAACTATTTGCGGGTACCTGAAAGTGAAGCACTCAGCAAGGAAGAGATAATTGACTTCTGCAAGTTATTAAGCAAAGAAATGAATACGAAATGGGAATAACAATACATTATCAAGGCAAGATCAATGAACTTTCAATGATAGACAATTTTATTGACGAATTGTCAGATATTTCATGTGAGTTGGATTGGAAAAATCATATTATTGATGACAGCAAACTCAATATAAAAGGAATTCTGCTCTCGCCGCATTCAGGCAGTGAACCGCTTTCATTTCTGTTTGATAAATCCACAGGTATCATAAAAGACAGAATAATTCTGGCTTTTGATGATATGGGTGACGATCATTATAAACATAATCATGTAAAAACCCAGTTTGCTCCGATTCATATTCATATTACAATCATTAAGCTGCTTAAATATTTAAAAGAGAAATATCTTTCTGACCTGATGGTAACCGATGAAGGAGATTATTGGGAAACTGAAAATGCTGAATTGCTGCAGTCGAAATTTGATTTCCTGAAAGAAATGATAGATGTTGTTGCAGGTGCTTTCAATAAAACAGAAAAGATACCGGGCGAATCCCCGGAATCCTTGGCTGATAGAATCGAAAAGATCTTAAACCAAATTCATGAAAGAAATAAAAACAAACATGGTTAACCTTTACTCTAAACTAAGAATAAACATTTATTAAGAATAATATATTTTCAATATGCATTGTGAAACCAAAAGGTTTCATTTATATTTGCAACCATAAGGTTTCATTTAACTATAAGAGGATTAATTATTATGAGAGATGTATTCCAGGCGATAGCTGATCCAACCCGGCGCGAAATACTTGGTATGATCGCATACCGTTCACTGAATGTGAATGCGGTTTCGGGGCAATTCAAAATTTCACGGGCGGCAGTTTATAAGCATATAAAGATCTTACGCGAAGCCGGGCTTGTTGAAATAAAGCAGGAGGGCCGCGAGCGATTTTGCCACGCAAAAATGGAAAAACTTGCCGTGGTATCAGATTGGGTTGAGCAGTACCGGAAATTATGGAATCAGAAACTGGATTCACTTGAAGCTTATCTTGAAAAACTGCAAAATAAAAAATAAATATAAGATATATGGCGGACAAAAATGAATTGAGAATCACCAGAACCTTCAATGCTTCCAAAGAGCAGGTATGGCATGCATGGAGCGATGAAGAACATTTTAAACAGTGGTGGGGACCCAAGGAATTCACATGTCCTGACTGCACTTTAGATTTCACAGTGGGCGGCAAATGGCTGGCCAGCATGATGGACAGCCAGGGTGTAAAAATTTGGGCAACCGGGGTTTACAAAGAAATTATTCCCTTTGAAAAAATAGTTTTTACAGATTGTTTTGCGGATGAGAAGAGCAATGTGATCTCTTCTGAAGTTTACGGCATGAAAGGTGTTCCCATGGAGATGCTTGTGACCGTATTACTTAAAGATATCGGCGGGAAAACTGAAATGACTATCATCCATGAAGGCCTGCCTGAAGGCGATCTTAGAAAAGGCGCAAACACCGGCTGGAATACTTCTATTGATAAAATGGAAGAAAGCTTTAAATAAATTCAGTAAATTCATCCAAATCCAATTAGAAAAAGAAATGCAGCACTTAGAAGAAGAATACACGAAATTAGGAAGTAAAAAGCTTGTAATAGTCAGGGAATTTAATGCTCCGATAGAATCAGTATGGAAAGCATGGACAGTGGAAGAGCATTATAAAAAGTGGTGGGGACCCAAAGGATATACTTGCCCGGTTTGCAGAATTGATCTGAAGGTAGGGGGTAAATATTTATTCTGCATGCGTTCTGAATCAGGCGCTGAATACTGGACAACCGGTGAATACCTAGAAATATCCGCGCCGGCGAAGCTGGTATATACCGATTCATTTTCAGATGAAAACGGGAATCCGCTGCCTCCGCCGCAAAATATATCTTCAAACGGCTTTCCGGGTGTAATTAAAGTTACGGTAATGCTGCTTGAAAGAGGCGGCAAAACCATTATGACGATGATACATGAAGGAATAACCGAAGATGAATTGAAACAGCTTGCTGAAAAGATCTGGAATGAAGCGTTTGATAAAATGGCAGCAAGCTTAGATGAAGCAGCTTTTAAAGACAGAAAAAAATCTTAGAACAAAAAACAATTTGTCTCAGCAAAGAAGCAAAGCACTAAAAATATTTGATACTGTTATTCAATCGCTAAAAGGCGTTGAATATGACTATACTAAAGGCAGCATAAACAAAGCAGTATTCCTGCTGGCCATACCAATGATGCTTGAGCTTAGCCTCGAAAGCGTATTTGCCGTGGTAGATATGTTCTTTGTCAGCAAACTTGGACCAAATGCCATTGCGACCGTTGGCTTAACGGAATCGGTAGTAACAATAGTATATTCTATTTCTATCGGGTTAAGCACAGGAGCAACTGCAATTATAGCGCGCAGGGTAGGTGAAAAAGATCTGCAATCCGCTGCGCGGGCATGCGCGCAATCTCTGTTGGTAGCTCTTGCAATTTCGGTTGTGATAAGTCTGCCGGGGATCTTCTACGCTGCGGATATTCTTGAGTTAATGGGCGCGAGTCAGGAAGTTGTAATTGAAGGCACTATATTCGCGCAGATACTGCTTGGCGGAAATCTTGTTATGATCCTGCTATTTCTGATAAACGGAATTTTCCGCGGGGCAGGCAATGCGGCAATGGCAATGAAAAGCCTTTGGATAGCAAGTTTAACGAACATAATATTATGTCCAATACTCATACATTTTTATGGACTCAAAGGGGCAGCAATAGCCACCCTTGTTGGCAGAACATCCGGGGTAATTTACCAATGCTGGCATCTTTTCAACGGGAAGAGTCTGCTGAAAATAAGCGCTGAATATTTCAGGGTGAACTTTGATCTTATTAAGTCTATTATCAAAATTTCCTGGCCAGCAACACTGCAATTTATAATTGCAAGCGGAAGCTGGATAGTCTTAACCAGGCTGGTTGCGGAAACAGGCGGAACAAACGCATCAGCGGGGTACCAGATAGCTTTCAGGAATATGGTATTTTTCTTCCTTCCCGCCTGGGGGTTGAGCAATGCAGCAGCAACACTTGTTGGGCAGAACCTTGGCGCTAAGGAACTGGAGCGCGCCGAAAAAAGCGTGCTGCTTTCAGTAAAATATAACATAGTGTTTATGGGGCTTGTAATGCTGACTTTCCTTATTTTTCCTGAGCAAATAATAAGGATCTTTACAAGTGATGAAGCTGTACTTGGTTACGGCGCGCATGCGCTGCAAATAATTGGGGCAGGATATATATTTTTCGGGATTGGAATGGTTTTCACGCAGGCGTTAAACGGCGCGGGAGATACTAAAACGCCTACGATAATAAATCTTGTCAGCTTCTGGATCTTCCAGATACCTTTTGCATATTTTCTGGCATATACGCTGGAGTTAAGCTCTACGGGCGCTTTTATAGCTATCCCGGCAGCTGAAGTGCTGATCGCAGTTCTCTCGTGGTATTACTTCAGAAAAGGAAAATGGAAAGCAGTTAAGGTTTAATAATGGTTTTTTTTAAAACTCAAAAATATTAAGTTATGATAAAGAACTTTCTTTTGAAATATGCAGATGCAGGGATATTATTTATCCGCATAGGGATCGGCATACCGTTTGTATTTGTATATGGCATAATGAAAATAGAGGGTGGCCCAGAAATGTGGCAAATGATCGGGGCTGCGATGTCAAACCTGAAGATTAACTTCGGGCATGTGTTCTTCGGGTTCCTTGCATCGGCTAGTGAATTCTTTGGCGGAATACTCATTCTGCTGGGTTTATTTACAAGGACTGCCGCTGGATTTCTCGCTTTCACCATGCTGATGGCATTTATTACGCATTTATCAATGCTTGACCCCTGGCATGTTGCAATGCACCCAATGGAGCTCTTTGGAGTATTCATGGGATTGGTTTTTGCAGGTGCCGGGAAATACAGTCTGGATAATCTAATTTTTAAAAGGAATAAAACAAAGGGATAGTATGAAAGTTGAAAGCAGTAATTCAGCAGAGCAAAGCTTAAAAACAGATAAGGAAATGATCTTTTCCCGGGTTGTAAATGCCCCAAGGGAACTGGTTTGGGAAGTTTGGACCAGGCCTGAACATATCGAAAAATGGTGGGGACCCGATGGTTTCACCATTACTACCAAACAATATGATCTTATACCGGGCGGCGTATGGCTTCATACACTTCACGGACCCGATGGGAAAGACTATCCCAACAAGGTTGTGTTTATTGAGATCATAAAACCCGAAAAACTGACTTACAGGCATACAGATGATGATAAAGGTGTTGAGCCAATCAGGTTTCATGTGGAAGTTACTTTTACCGAAGAGAATGAACAAACCCGGATAACAATGCACTCAATATTTGAAACAGCTGAAATGCTTCAGCTGGTTGTAGATGTTTACGGCGCGTATGAAGGCGCAATACAGCATTTGGCAAGATTGCGCGATTATATAGGCACACTGCAGTCTTAAACAAGAAAATGGATGTTATAATTGACTGCCGGCAGCTCTTGCTCCGGCAGTTTTTTTATATACCATATATTAACTTGATAATTTGCACATATAAATTGATTTTGCGGAAAATCAGAGATCATCAATACTAAGCCTAAGCGGCGGGAGGGTAATTGCATGGAAGAGAATAGAGAACTTGTTTTGAAGGATAACACTGAGAGAAAACAATTTGAGCTGAATGCAGAGGGTCATACTGCGAGGATAGAATATATGATAATGGCGAATAAGATATTTTTGACACATACTGAGGTGCCCGGGGAACTCGAAGGCAAAGGAGTGGGATCAAAGATTGTACATCTCGCCTTTGAAGAAATTGAAAAGCGGGGGTTGAAGTTGATTCCCCTTTGTCCATTTGTTGCAAAGTACTTAACCAAACATCCGGAATGGAAAAAAATTCTGGCTGATGATGTGAATATAAAATAGAAAAGTATCAATAAATAGTTCTCCATATGAAAACAATCTTATTAATTCTCTTTTTAAACTCTTTTAGAATTGTCTTTTCTCAGGATGCGGAGTCCTTGTATAATGATGCAATGAAAAAAGCTGAATCCGGAGACATTGAAGGTGCCATTTTGCTTTTGGATAGATCTATTGAATTAAAAAACGATGAGTATGTTGCCTGGTACAATAGAGGCATTTGTAAATTTAAGTTAGGTTATCATGAAGATGCTTTGCTTGATTTTGAACAAACATTGGTACTTTATCCTGAATACAAAAAGGGTTATATCAGCCGGGGAAATGCAAAGAAACGGTTGACCGATTACAGAGGTGCTATAAATGATTATTCCCACGTAATTTCATCAGATCCAAAATATACAGATGGATATTACAACAGAGGACTGGTTTATAAAATGCTGGGACAAAGGGATTCAGCTTGTATTGACTTCCAAAAAGCGCTTGATTTGGGTTTAAAAAGAGCATCAGAAAAAACTGAAAAGTGTAATGATCCTAGTTTTGATGCGTCAAAGATAAGTGTTATCCTTAGTTTAGAACAAACTTCTACTGATCCTGAATATGGTTATACACCAAGCAAGCCGGTAAAAGTTGGTCAAGGTCCGGATGGCGGAGCAGCGAATGAGAGTGCTTACCTGGACCTATTGAGAGATCATTCAGGTAAGCCCCTTAAATATACTAGGAAAGGCAGCTGCTGTCCATACAAAACAGAAAATGGAATAATGGGTATTGCATTGCTGGACAATTACGAAATCACATACAGGGACGAACAAGGAAATGAAAAGAAAACCAATATCTATATTTCATTCTACGATTATGAAACACCATTGGTATTATATGGCTTAAAGTCTGTAAATTTGAAATGAACTTCACACTATAGAATAACAATGCAAAGACCCGAAACTGACGAATACAATCCATTTTTCAACAGGTATATATCGCTTGTGCCCGAAGGTGATTACATAGAACTTCTGAAAACAAATTCACAGGAAATTACAGATTTCTTTTCGGGCATTCCCGTGGAAAAGCATAACTACCGTTATGCTGCGGGCAAATGGAGTGTTAAAGATATACTGATGCACATCACAGATACCGAACGGGTGATGATGTATCGTGCTTTGTGCGCGGCCCGCGGAGATAGTTCCATTGTTCTGGGAAATATGGATGAAGATAGCTACGCATCAAACGCTGATGTAACAGGCAGAACCCTTGAAAGCATATTATCTGAATTTAATTCATTGAGAAAATCAACAGAAATTTTCTTTGAAAATCTGCGGGAAGAAAGCACAAGGCTCCGCGCAAAAACAGAAACCCACCCTATCACAGCACGTGCCGTTGGATATATTTTGATAGGTCATCCAATGCATCATATGAGAGTAATTAAGGAAAAATACCTGTAAATAAGGCCGGAGACACTCTATTCCACTATTAGTAGCTTAAACATACTACAAAAACTTCAGTTTTTGGGTTATTTTTGATATATTTTGTCCGGAAAAGGTGTATAAATTTATACAGAAAATAATACATTTGTATTTGGTATATTTGCAGTGACTTACCGATATGATGAGTATAATCATTTTTTTAACGAAACTATATAATAAGGTCAATTATCATGAAGGAAATTATTCAGCATTTCTTTAAGTATTTTTCACAATCCCCTTTTGAACTGTACAATGAATCAGGTTTCAGACATGAGCTTGGTATTTTCCTTAAAAAATATTACCCTGAATTGAATGTAAAACTTGATTACCCTGTTTCCAGAATGTTTAACCCCATACCAAAGCTTGCAAACAAAGAAGCGGATATTTTTATCATTGAAAGCGGCGTGCAGAAGCATGTAATAGAGCTAAAGATGCCCAAGGATGAAAATGCAAGCCACGTGGATCTATACCGCGTAATACAGGATCTTAAATTCCTAGAGCAGTTAAAAGACCAGGGATTTGAAACCTGCACAGAGGTTTTCATAACTAAACGTAAAAACATCTGGGAATCCATAAACGGCGGAATATATAAATTGTTTGCCGGTGATTCCGTTAACCTGCGTTCAGTCACCAAGGATGAAATTCAGCCGTTCCTCATCCATGGCGGACCAATTGAACTTGGAAGTACATATAAAGCCAAGTGGGAAGTTATCAATGACGCAAAAGGTGACGAGTACAGGTATTTTATGATCAATGTAAAGTGATGAGAATTCGGGATTCGGTTGTGTTCTAACGAATCAGAATATATTCAGCAAACTAAATTATTATAAGCCGGTTGGGGTATTTCAATGCTATATTAAATTGAATGTTCAGCCGGCATTTTTTATAAGCGGTTTTTCCGCATCCAAAGAACAATTTATAAAATAAGATATAATAATGGTAATAACTGTTACATACATTAAACTGAGATCTCCCTGGAAATTTTTCAGACTGTCACTTTTCGGCTTTAAAGTTCAGAAGCAGCTCAAAAGTGAAAAGGGTTTTATCAAGTTAAAGAATACAGGATTTGGCAAGGATCACTATACACTAACCGCGTGGGAAAGTGAAGGAGACCTGAAACGCTTTTCAAAATCCGGCGAGCACGCCATTGCAATGCGCTCTTCCAAAGAGCTTTCCACTGAGATCAGGATATACACATATAATGCCGATTCTTTACCAGGCTGGAAAGACGCCAAACACCTGGTATTTAAACACGGCAAAATTTTGAATTTCAGCTGAAATACAAATCAGCCATAAAGTTTGTTTGTTCATGGAAACTTATATTATTGAAACCGAACGATTGAGGTTAAGGGAATTCAGTTCATCAGACAGTGAAATGGTGTTCAATTTGCTGAATTCACCCGGCTGGATAAAGTTTATCGGAAGCAGGTCAATATTAAACCTTGATGATGCCGCAAATTACATTGAAACAAAAATCAGAAAAGGTTATATAGAATCAGGTTTTGGCTTCTACCTTATAGAATTAAAATCAACCGGAGAAAAGATCGGTATGAGCGGACTGGTTAAGCGCGAAGCGCTTGAGGATACAGATATCGGGTTTGCCCTGCTTCCGGAATATGAAAATATGGGTTATGCGTTTGAATCAACAGCCGCCGTAGTGATTTTTGCCAAAGAAAAACTGAAGCTTAGTAAACTTGCAGCCATTACTGTTCCGTATAATACAGCTTCGATTAAACTGCTTGAGAAGCTGGGAATGAAGTTTGACAAGAAGATAAATATGCCCGGCGACCCTGAGGATCTGCTGCTTTATTCAATGGAATTGTAAAATATTGATATGGAAAAAGTAAACGTACACGAAAAACTTGAGATGATAAGTTCTTACTGGGATCCAAAGATCGCCGGTGAACTCAACGGGCAGCATGTGAAACTTGTTAAATTTAAAGGTGAATTTGTTTGGCATAAACACGAAAATGAAGACGAAATGTTCTATGTGATAAGGGGCAGTTTCACTATGAAACATCGTGACGGTGAAAAGAAGATCAATGAAAATGAGTTTATTATTATACCTAAAGGTGTTGAGCACTGCCCTTATGCCGAAGAAGAGGTCTGGGTGATGCTTTTTGAACCGGCCGGAACGCTGAATACAGGGAATACTGAAAGTAATTTCACAAAATCTGACCCGGCAAGGATTTAGAACGCCGGAATTAAACAATTAACAAGATGCCTTATAAGATTGAAACAGGCTCGGAACCTGAGAGAATAGAAATTAAGTACACAGGTACAGTTTCTGATAGCGAATACAAAAGCGCTATAGCTGAATTCATTAAGTTCAATTCAGAAAAAAGATGCCTCCTTGTATTGACTGATCTGCGGGAAATGAAAGTAACCCCATCAATTCTGAACGTTTATGATTCCATCAACATGTTCGAAAAAATGGGGATAGACACCAGAACTTCAGAGGCATTGATAATACCCCGAAATAAATTCGTAGAAGATAACGTCAAATTCTATGAAAATGCCTGCCAGAACCGCGGCTATAATGTAAGAATTTTTTATAACAGGGAAGATGCCATAACATGGCTGAAGCGGAATGAGTAGTTCTGCACTTTATTCTGCATAGAACTATATAATAGAATTTCAAAGATCAAACTTTACAGGCGTTTTAGTTTTGTTTTGCCAGTCGCTCCGCAGAATAGAATACCCCGTACAATCATACCGGTTTCCATCTGCATCCGGCCACGCCTCACGGTAGTGAGCTTCCTTTACAAAGCCGCAATGCTCAAACACTTTTCGCATTGCAGTGTTATCAATTCTCGTAGTGGCCTCGAAGCGAAGTTTGTTTGGGTAGTTGGCGAAAACAAAATCAGTAAGCCATTTCAGTGCCTGTTTGCCTATTCCTTTGCCGCGCATTTCTTCTTTTATCTTGATATCAAAGAGCGGGGTTTCATCATCATCAGGTCCCGAGCCCAGATCGAACAATCTCATAACGCCGGCAATCGATCCGTCATCATTCAATATCAGGAATGTTTTGTTACCTTCGCCTATGAAGTAGCCTTCATCAAATTGATTTTCAAGTTTATCCTTAGAAAGATTTGGTGTACTGTGAAATGGCCAGGAACCGCAAGAAAGGAAATTGATCAATTCTTGTTTTTGTGAAATTTTAAATTCTGAAAATTGGATTTCCATTGGGAGTTCTATTTGAGCTCAGATGCCATCTTCTTCTTAATTGCTTTTATTAATCCCGGTCCCTCGTAAACAAGACCTGTATATATCTGTACAAGTGACGCGCCAAGATCAAGCTTTTCCTTCACATCATCGTAAGATGATATTCCGCCGCAGGCTATTACAACAAGTTTTCCATCTGCTTTTTTCATAACATATTTTAACACAGAATTCGAAATTGGCTCAAGCGGTTTGCCGCTGAGCCCACCGGATTCATATTCCCCTTCCGGCAGCGTATCCCGGGAAATTGTTGTATTGGTGGCGATAAGTCCTGTGATGTTATTATCAATTGATACCTGTATAATATCATCAAGCTCCGCTTCGGTGAGGTCAGGCGCGATTTTCAGGTAAATATCCTTAGCGGAATCAGAATATGTTGTATCAAGCTCAGAATTCAGCTGCTGCAGATGTTTTAGAATTTCATCAAGGAATTTCTTTTGCTGCAGCTGTCTTAATCCTTCGGTGTTTGGAGAACTTACATTTATTGTAAAGTAGTCGGCGGATTCAAAACATTTTTCAAATGAAAATTTATAATCCTGGTACGCGTCATCAAGCTCAATGTGTTTATTCTTGCCAATATTAACGCCAACAATAAAATCTTTACTTAACTTTTCCTTTGAGGCTTCCAGATTTTTTTCAAACTCATCAGCTCCCGCGTTATTGAATCCCAGTCTGTTAATGATAGCGCCATATTCCGGCAGGCGGAACATTCTTGGTTTGGGATTGCCCTCCTGCGGCAGCGGTGTAACTGTGCCGGCTTCCGCGAAGCCAAAGCCCATTGCATCCCATCCGGCAAGCGCGGTAGCGTTTTTATCCATTCCGGCAGCGAGTCCGATAGGATTACGAAAAGTAAGCCTGCCCACTTTAGTTTCAAGCTTTTTATCTTCAAAACCGCAGAGCAGTTTTAACATTGCAGGAAAAAGTGAACCGGAAAGTTTATTTATGGTAAAATTATGGACTTTTTCAGGGTCGTAATCAAATAAAAGCGGTTTGATGATCTTTTTATACATTGTACAACAAAGATAACTTAAAATATTTTTTTGTGCTATGTTGTTTTGAATATCGCCCTATTAGAAAATGAATTGAACAACCCTGAATTTTGAGGTAACTTTGCTTCTTATGAACGTGATATATTTAGATAATGCCGCAACTACGCCAATTGATCCACGGGTAAAGGAAGCAATGCTCCCCTGGCTTGATGAGAATTACGGCAATCCATCATCGGTGCATGAAGCCGGCAGGAAAGCCAAGGTGATGCTTGAAGATACCCGGGATTTGTTTGCTGAGTTTATCGGCGTCAGGTCATCTGAAATATACTTTACATCAGGCGGCACGGAGGCAAATAACTTTGCCATAAAAGGCTCTGCCTTTTATAACCTGGGTAAGAAAGATCATATCATAACAACAGCAATTGAACACTCCGCGGTTTTAGATTCTGCAGAATATCTGAGGTCAAGGTTTGGTTTTAATATTACGTATCTTAAAACAAACAGATTTGGTGAAATTGATCTGAAGGAATTGAAGGATTCCATAACAGATAAAACCTTTCTCGTTTCTGTGATGCACTCAAACAACGAGCTTGGTGTAATAAATGATGTTAAATCAATTGCAGTATCATTAAATAATATACCGGTAATGCTTCATAGTGATATGGTTCAATCGTTGGGTAAAGTGAAACTCAATGTTAGTGATATTGGTGTAAACTTCGCATCATTTTCTGCGCATAAGATATACGGACCAAAGGGTCTCGGGGTTTTGTATATTAAGAAGGATTCACATGTGGATAAATTCATGCACGGCGGAAAGCAGGAACGCGACAGGCGCGGCGGAACAGAAAACATTCCCGCAATTGCCGGATTTAAAAAAGCCATTGAGATATTAAAAGATGAAATGAATGCGGATATTGAGAAATCTAGTGGACTCAGAAATAAATTAATTTCTGAATTAAGTTCTCAAATAGGCAACAAAATGATCATTAATTCTCATCAGGATAATTCCCCTCTTGAGAGAGGTACTGCGAAGCAGGGGGGTGTATTTATCCCCAACATAGTAAACATATCGTTTAATCCTGAAACCACAAAAATTGATCCTGATACGCTTTTGATCAAGCTGGATATGAAAGGGATTGCTGTTTCTTCGGGCTCAGCCTGCACCTCAGGTTCAGTGCAGCCCTCCCATGTACTTAAAACCATAGGCTATGATGATGATACCGCAAGATCATCAATTCGAATATCATTTGGCAGATTTAATAATGAGGCTGATATTGAAGTATTGGTTAAGGGTTTAAAAGAGATTTTAGCTTAAATTAATTCGATTCCTTCAGCTTAAGTTCATCAGCATCAGTTTCATCACTACTCACCTTTTTTCTGAAAAAAATTTTACGTATCTGGTTTTTAGTGCTGCGGAAAATACCCGTACTTATATAAAATAAACAAAACGCGAACAATCCTTCCCCTTTTGTAACCAATATCAATATCACAGAAAGAATTACAATTATAGTTTTAACGGGATGTTCTTTTACTTCGCGTTTATTGAACTTTGGAGTTGTATCGTACTTGAACTTACTTACCATCAGCAGCGGCAGCACGATCGCTATACAATAAAGAAAAATTTCGCTTACCTGCGCGTTAAAATTCTGATTGTAATAGAACAGTATAAATGATGAAACCGTAACAGCGGGAATAGGAACCGGAACGCCGCTGAAATAATTCTTATCAAACCCTACAAGCTGGGCGTTGAATCTTGCAAGGCGCAATGCGCCGAAGATCATTATCAGCGCTGAAAGCGCGATGCCGATACCATCAAGTGAGAAGAAGTATACTTTGTATAAAATAAATGAGGGTGCAACACCGAAGGAAACAAGGTCAGCCAGGGAATCAAGCTCCACCCCGAATTTTGAAGATGTGCCTGTAAATCTCGCAACAACGCCATCAAACATATCAAACAAACCCGCATACAGAATAAATAGCGCAGCCTGTTCAAAATTCAGCGCATCGGCATGTATAATTGCCATAAACCCGCAGAACAGGTTCAGCACTGTGAATAAGCTTGGTATGAATCCCATGCGGTTTTTCACTTATTCAGGAACCTCCGCAAGCAATGTGATACCGCCTGTTACTTTTTGGTTAACACTCACTTTTATATTTGCGTTTATTGGCATAATAACATCAGTTCTTGAGCCGAATTTTATCATACCGAATTTTTCACCGATCTTAACTTTATCGCCGACCCTTAATTCACATACAATACGTCTTGCAACAAAACCCGTGATCTGTTTAAACAGCACCTTAAATCTCTCGCCTTCAATTCCAATAACCGTTCTTTCATTCTTATCAGCGGAAGCATGATCATACGCGGCTATAAATTCACCTTTTATATACTGGTAGAATTTAACTGTACCTGAAATCGGCACCCTGTTTACATGAACATTCAATGGTGATAGAAAAATCCCTATGACCTTTGCGGGACCCTTTATGAACTCATTTTCTTCGATTTCTTCGATCATCATTACTTTGCCGTCAGCGGGTGAAATTATATCTCCGCTTTTGAGATCTTTGGGTACATGCCTTACCGGGTCACGGAAAAAGTAAAGCGTAAAAGAAATAAACACCACAGAAAGAACAAGCAAAACAAGTTTTGCAATTTCATTTGGAATAAGAAGCGCGGCAATATCAACAGCAAGTGTTATCAATAATGCTGTAAGAACTGTGCTTCTGCCGTAAATTGTAAGTCTCAATTGATATTTAAACCCGTTACTTTCCTATTATTCGTTTTCTGACTTCCGCATATGCTTCATTCACTCCGCCAAGATCAAATCTGAAGCGGTCTTTATCAAGCTTCTTGTTTGTCTTTTTATCCCACAGTCTGCAGGTATCGGGAGTAATTTCATCACCAAGCATTATGCTGCCTGTTTTATCTTTGCCGAACTCAAGTTTAAAATCAACAAGTCTTAATCCCCTCTTTAAGAAGAAGGGTTTAAGTATTGAATTGATCTTCCCGGCCATTTGTTTCAGCTTCTTTATATCCTTTTCATCCGCAATCTTCATTGCCAGCGCGTGAGAATCACTTATCATAGGATCGCCGAGTGAATCATCTTTGTAGTAGAATTCAACAATGGGCTTTGCCAGTTGGTAGCCTTCTTTAAAATTGGTTTTCTTAAGCAGGCTTCCTGCGGCAATGTTGCGGACAACTACTTCAATGGGAATGATCTTAAGCCGTTTAATGATCATTTCATTAGGCGAGATCTGCTTCACAAAGTGATTTCTCACTCCCTTTTTGCTGAGGTAGGTAAACAGAAAAGTAGTAAGTTCACAGTTAATAATACCTTTATTCAGTATTTTCCCTTTTTTAAGTGCATTGAACGCGGTGGCATCATCTTTGAATTCCTGCAATAACAGGTCATTATGCCCTTTTAAAGTATAAAGCTTCTTAGCTTTACCTTCGTAGATTTGTTTTATTTTTTTGTAATTTTCAGCCATTTTATTGGATTTAAAGTCAAAATTACTCATATCTGTTTCAAATAACAATCCAAACTAATAATTTAACATCATTAAGAAAGAACTAATGTGTAAGCAGAAGTATTTTCCTATTAAATATTATCAAATTAAGATAAATTTGTTTTCTTTAATGGCAAGATGACTGAAAGAGCTTACGACATATTTAAGAATCTCCCTATTCTTGAAACAGAACGCTTAAGGCTTAGAAAACTTTCAATGCGCGATGCAGGCGATGTATTTGATTACGCCTCTAATCCGGATGTGGCTGAGCATGTTACATGGGAGTATCACAGAAATATTTCTGACACCATGCACTATCTCAGGTTCATTACACAGCAATACCGGGAAGGCATTCCGAGTCCGTGGGGCATTATTCATAAAGAGCTTGGTAAACTGATCGGAACTATCGGTTACCATGTATGGTCATTGCCAAACAGCTACGGGGAAGTTGGTTACGCGCTATCTAAAGATTTCTGGAACAAGGGTTATACCACCGAAGCATTTAATGAAGTTATCAGGTACGGTTTTGAACATATGAGGCTTAACAGGGTTGAGGCAACATGCAAACCGGTTAACACTGCTTCAGAAAAAGTAATGATAAAATGCGGACTGGAATATGAAGGGATCCTGAGGAAAAGGCTTTTCGCCAAAAACGAATATCATGATCTTAAACTGTACAGTATTATAAGAGATAAATGGGAACAAATTCAAATTAACGGGATTAAACAGAATAAATAAGTGCCAAAGAGTAAAAAATTAAACCTGCTCGAGCTTCTTACAAAACGCGAAGGCAAGTACATGGGAATAGGAGTAAACCACGAAAAGAAAGATTTCAAGGGAATACTTGAGGTGAAATCTGTGGTTAACCATAAAGGCGTTTCATTCAGATACAAAGCCATTGGAATGGAAGGAACGGAATTCAATAAGGATACAGTATTATACAACGAAGATACTGTTTTGTATAATGAAGAGTATACTATAATATGTTACGATAACGAAAACAAACTGGGTTTGTGGACACTGAACAATAATATTGGCACAATGGTGAGGTTTGACCTGAGAAGGTACAGGCAGGTATCGCCTAAACACAGCCTGTTCATTTTTGGTTATGGCGACCCTGAGGATAACAATATCTTCCGTGAAGAAATTACCATTGAGCTGTGGGATAACAACGACCTGAGTTATAATTATTCCTGGGGCGAAGCCGGCGGGCATTTTTTATCGCGTTCTACTGTTAGAATGAAAAAGATAGATTGAGTATTTAACTTTGTCATTCCTGCGAAGGCAGGAATCTTGAATATTGAACTTTTCAAATTTAATTAGTTTTTGATATGAATGAACTTGAACAACAGATGATCGAAGGATATAAGAGAAGAAGTCTGGAAGACTCTGATTTGATAAAAGATTTCGAAACTACTATTGCTGATGGACTGCTGAATGATACTGAAAATGAAATCGATTCGAATGTTCCACATTCAATTAATCAAAGCTAATGTAAATTCATCTGCATCATTTTTAATTCTAATATGAAAAAAATCTTCCTCGTAATTTTAGCCTTCTTTGCTGCAGCATCAGTTTACTCACAAAACGATGGTATCAACAAGCTATCCTCATCATTTAAGATTGTAAGGCTTAAATATTCCGGCGGGGGTGATTGGTACAATGACCCCTCAGCAGAAGTGAATATGATGGATTACCTGAAGAAAAATACTGTGATTGATGTTGATGAATCGAAATTTTATTCAGTTGATATCAACTCAGATGATATCTTTAATTTCCCTTTTATATTAATTACCGGACATGGTAATATTTCTTTCAGTGATACTGAAGTAAAACGCTTAAGGCAATATCTTGAGCGCGGTGGATTTTTGTATGCAGATGATGATTACGGAATGGATAAAGCCTTCAGGCGTGAAATTGAAAAAGTTTTCCCTGAACAGAAAATGCAGGAACTGCCGTTTGACCATAAAATTTACAATTCACATTTCAGCTTCCCGGCGGGATTACCCAAGATCCACGAACACGATGCAAAGCCCCCGCAGGGCTTTGGCTATTACTTAAACGGCAGGTTGTGCGTGTATTATACTTATGAGACCAACATATCCGATGGCTGGGCAGAGTCACGCGAGCATGACGATCCCCCTGAAAAGCGCGAAGAATCCTTTAAAATGGGCACTAATATTATAGTTTATGTGCTGAATAATTGAATTCGGTTTTCACCACTAAGGCACTAAAAACACTTAGAACTCAAATGAAATGCTTTATAACAGTGATATTGTTAGCTATTTCGATGCCTTAACTCCATACCGTATTGCGGCCTGGAGTACATCAATGTTTATATCATTAAGTGTTTTGAACTTAATGCAATATCCGCTCACGCTGGCTTTGCCGAGTTTTTTACCAAAATTTTCGGCTAAGTATTTCTTATCTTTGATGCCCATGATATATACAGAGATTCCGGTTGTGTTTGCGCTCATACCGATTTGATAAAATTCCCTGGTTTTACCATCAGCATACTTAATTGTCTGAACTCCGTACCCTATGTTAGGATTTGATACTACTTTATTTTCACTGTTTTTACCATCCATGAACCACAATTTACACTCAGGCATTACTCCCATTATAGCACCGTGCAGCGCATGCATATCAATGCGTTTTGCTTCCGGCTGGCTTTCAATATAATTCTTGATCTGTTCTTTTATGTTCATGCGATCTTCAATGATGTTTATAACTGCTAAGCCTTAACATTGCCTGTTTTCACTTTTCCGGCACGTTTATAATAAGCAATAATAACTCCGGTTGTTGTAATAATACTTTTAACTAATTTAAATGCAGTAGGAACCGTACCGCCTTCGAACAGCTTCTTTCCTTTACCAAGTATAAGCGGGTGAATTTTTAGCCGGAGTTCATCAACCAGATCATTCTTAAGCAGAAGCTGAACAAGTTTAGCACTGCCCCATACATGGAGATCAGTACCCCTGGATCTTTTTAGCTTCTTGATATCAGCAAGGCTTTTTATAAAAATTGAATTTTCCCAATCGGATTTTTTTCTTGTTTTAGAAATTATATATTTTTTGCCATCATTGATGCCCGGCCAGAAGTCAGCATGCTTTGGCCAGTATGGTTCCCAGATCTCAAATGTCTTTCTGCCCAGCAGATATTCAGCGGGCTTAAGTTCTTCACGAACGACTTTACCATAAGCTTTATCACCATAAGGTTCAACCCAGCCGCCATATTTAAACCCTTCGGAAGCATCCTCTTTGGAGCCGCCCGGCGCCTGCATGACGCCGTCAAGGGTTATCATGGATAAGACGATTATTTTTCTCATTATATTTTACATGTTAGTGCAGATAGAACTTTTTATTTGTTATTTAAATCATTTTTGTTTCGTTACAAATCTGGTGAACTATTTTAGTATAATTGCTGTGTAAATGCGACAATCTAAGGGGCTGGATGCGAAAGGTTGTTTTCAGTCATAATATAAAGCAATTTACCACAGAGAACACAGAGGTTTAATATTCATTGTAAACCGAATCTAGCAAAAACCATTTGCACTCATTGTTATCAAATTTGTAATGATACTTTGACCAATTATGTGCAAACTTGTTCTGACCAAAACTTATATCCATTACAACATCAGTGGTGTCCCAATCTGTCTTATCTAATTTAATACCAAGTGAGTTAGTGTTTACATATTGATTCACAGTATCCGTTAGCAAATCAAGTTTTATAGAATCCGGATTAACTCTTGACGTGATCTTCCAATAAAATACAGAATCACGAATTGGAATATTCTTCAATCGAAGTACATTTCTATAATAAACGCTATCCTCACCAACAGGCTTTATGTCATTGAAAAAGTATCGTTTGCTCATGATGTCCTTTAATAGTAATTCAATTTTATCAGCATCGCAACTTACTCTTACAGCTTTATTTTCATCCAATTTTCCACAACATTGGATCACAAAAACTGAAATAAGACACAAGAGAAATTTAACGATATCTTTCATACCTCAAATATAGTGATTTCTGATAATTTTGTTTATTGAAAAGAAAGTTCATTTTTAGCCTGTATAATTTATCTTGCATTTTGGGAACAATATTAGCATAATTAAGCTTAAATAGATAAGAAACCATCAATAAACCGCAAATAACACGCCCTCTAAACATATTAATATGAGCAGTTTAGAGCTTACGTATAGAAGTTTTTTAAGCAGAATTACTGAAGTCGGCAAGAAAGATATTCTTTTTGCCGCCCTGCGGCGTGCAGTTATGATGCTGCTAGCTTTTACAATCCTGGCATTTTTGTTAATTTCGCTCGAAGCGGTTTTTGAGCTTTCTGTTACCCTGCGAAAAATTATCTTCTTCGGATTTATCTCCGCATTCATAGCTACTGCTGTTACAATTATAGCAGGCGCGCTCAGCTCAATTTCGAGGCTGCACAGACCTGAGACTGTAACAAGATACGCGCGCAGAATTGGCGGTTCATACCCTCAGATCAAAGACAACCTTGTAAACGCAATTCAGCTTTACAGCTACACAAATAAAAGTGATCATATATTTTCAAATGATTTAGCTGCTGAAACTATAAGCCAGGTGAATGAACAGGCTAAACCTCTTGATTTCAAAAGTTCGGTCAGCTTTAAGAAAAATAATTCACTTCTCATATTTTTTGTATCCGCATTCAGTGTATTCACGCTCCTTATGTTCGCTTTCCCAAACACATTTCTTGCAGCCGCAAACAGAATAGTTAATTATAATTTCACTTTCGTAGATAACACTCTGGGGATAGCCTTTGAGGTTAAGCCCGGTAATGTAGAGCTATCCAAAGGCGAAAGCCTTGATGTAACCGCGCTCATAAAATTCCATGACCCGGCTTACACAACCGATGAAGTTACTTTTCACACCCGCGAAGTTACACCGGATGGAATTGAAATTTCTGAAAATGATGAGAAGATCAAGGCAGCCTCGAACAATGAATTCAAAACTACAATTAAGAATATAAATTCGCAGACAATATACTGGTTTGAATACAGAGGTGTAAAAAGCAGTCCATATACAGTAACAATTACAAACCGACCTGTTATAAAATCAGTTAAAATTACTGTTTACCCGCCGGCGTATACAAAATTGCCTTCCAGAGTTATTGAATCAGGTGAAATTACAACCATAGCAGGCAGCACTATATATGTAGAAGTTGATGCCAGCGATGATTTAAGCCGTTCTATGATACAGTTTGCGGGCGCGACAGCACCGGGGACAATGGAAATCACAGGTAAAACCGCGCGCGGTTCATTTGTGGCGGTATCTAATGGTACATTCACAATCAATGTTGTAAAAGATTTTAACGGTAAGGAGCTTACCGCAACAAATCCAAAGGATTTTACAGTGCGGGTGTTTCCGGATCAATTCCCAGGAATTTCTATTATTGAACCTGATAACAGCGACCTGAACGTGCAGGGTAAACGCGAGCTGCTTGTAAGATCAAGAGTTACCGATGATTTTGGTTTCACAAAAATGCGCATTGGTTACAAAACCGTGAGTTCCAGGTTCGGACCCGCAGATAAGGATTACCGCTACAGCGATATTCCTGTAAAAAATACGGATGCAACCGGTCTTGAAGTTCCGTTTGTATGGAACCTTTCAACGCTCAATCTCGGCTCGGAAGATGTTGTTGAGTACTTTGTTGAAGTGTATGATAATGATGGTTTCAGCGGGCCAAAAATGTCAAGGAGTGAAGTGAAGAGGCTGATATATCCTTCCATTGAATCATTGCTTAAGAAAACCGAAAAGACGAAAGATGAAGTGGAAAATTCCTTAAAAACCGCGATGGAAGAAGCCATGGAGCTTAAGAAGGATCTGGATGAGCTTAAAGATAAGATGGAAAAGAATCCCGAGGAAATGGGATTGAACGATCCGAAGAAGAACCAGGAAATGCAGCAGAAGCTGGAAAATATTCAGAACAACCTGAATTCAACCCAGCAGAAGCTTGATGAGCTGATGAAAGACCTGCAGCAGAACAGCCAGCTTTCACAGGAAACACTTGATAAGTATATGGAACTGCAGAAAATGTTCCAGCAGATCGATTCCAAGGAACTGCGTGAAGCGCTGAAGAAACTCCAGGAAGCGATGAAGAATATGAATAAGGATCAGCTTAAAGAAGCGATGAAGAACTTTAAGTTCGATGAAGAAAATTTTAAGAAGTCGCTTGAAAAGACCATGGAACTGCTCAATAAAATTATGAACGAGCAGAAGATGGGAGAACTAACCCAGAAACTTGATGATATTGCCAAGAAGCAGGATGCGTTAAAGGAAGAAACAAAAAGTACAGATAAAAATGATAAGAACGCTCTGAACGATCAATCAAAAAAGCAGGAAGATGTTAAGAACAACATGCAGGATTTCCAGAAGCAGATGAAGGAGCTTTCAGAGAACTTCAAAAAAGCGGGAGATCAGCAGATGAGCAAGGAAATGCAGAAGATGCTTGAGGAGATAATGAAAAAAATGCTCGAGCAGAAAATGCAGAATTCCAAGCAGAACCTTGAACAGGGCAACCAGGAGCAATCTCAGAAGCAGCAGGAACAGATATCACAAGACCTCAATGACCTGAACCAGCAGATGCAGGATATGCTTCAAAGCATGATGGATAAAGAGAACAGCAAGATGATGGAAAAGATGCAGGAATTCCTTGAAAGGCTGAAGGAAATGTCCAAGAAACAGCAGGAATTGATGGATGAATCTGAGAGTTTTGATAAAAACACTGACCCGAAAGACTTCCAGGAAAATAAAAAGCAGCAGGATAAGCTTCAGAACGAGCTTTCGAATCTTACCGAAGAAATGATGAGTATGGCTCAGCAGATGGGTATGAGCCCGATGATGAGTAAAAATCTTGGTGACGCATTCAATGAAATGCAGAAAGCATCGGAGCAGCTGAGTAAAAAAGAGGGGCAAAGCGCGAACAAATCCCAGGGTAATGCCAAAGAATCACTTGATAAAGCCGCGGAAAAAATGCAGCAGATGTGCCAAAGCGGAAAACCCGGCAACGGTAAAAAACCGGGGCAGGGTTTACAGCAGCTGCTGGAACAGCTTCAGCAGATGATAGCAAAGCAGCAGCAGCTGAATAATCAGATGCAGGGGATGATGCCAAACGGTAACCAGGGTAAGCTTTCGCAGGAACAGATGGCACAGATGCAGAAGCTGGCAATGGAGCAGCAGCAGATAAAGGACGGGGTAAACCAGCTTAATGAGGAATTCAAGAAGCAGCAGGAAGTTGACGGCAAAAAAATGCTTGGAAACCTAGACCAGGTACAAAAAGATATGCAGGAGATAATAAAGGATCTTCAGGAAAATAATGTTACCCCTGAAACCAAAAAGCGCCAGGAAAAAATACTTTCAAGGATGCTGGACTTCCAGCTCTCAACCAGGGAAAAGGACTTTGAGCAGAAACGGGAATCAAGGCCCGGCAAAAATTTCGAGCGCAGCTCTCCGCCGGAAATTGTTATTTCTAAGCCTAACATAATAAACGGTGTAAACCAGGACGCTCTGGAACTTCAGAAAGAAGATTACACTGAAGATTATGAACTTTTGATACAAAAATATCTGGAAAAAATAAAATCAGTAAACAGGTAGTATCACACTAAACAAAATAAATCCTAAAAGACCCCGTAACCTAATAACGTTATACAAACCTAACAAAAACCTTAATTTACCTCAATTTTAACCACTTTTTCAAATGTTTTCTTAACAATTTTCTCACGGTTAATTAATCCTAAAATCCGTATATTTGTATCAGAAATCAATAAACATATATCTTATTAATTAAAGGAGATGAATTCATGAGAAGAATATTACTTCTTATAGCTGCTGTCATGATATTTTCAGTTACTCTAAGTACAAAAAGTCAGATATTATTAAATGAAAATTTTAGTTATCCGACAGGCGATTCATTAACTGCTCATGGGTGGACATGGATCAACAGTTATGTTAATACTGTAACTGTAGCAACAGGAAATCTTACATATTCAGGCTATACCAACTCCGGTATTGGAGAAATGGTTAGGTTAACCAATAATGGACAAGATGTATACAAACAGTTTGATTCAGTGAACACAAACAGTGTATACATTTCTTTCTTGGTCAGTGTTGATTCAGCCCAAGCGACTGGTGATTATTTCTTTGCCTTGCTTCCCAGTACAAGCACAACACTGTACACAATGAGAACATTCATTAAATCTACTGCCGGGGGATTCCAAATTGGGGTTTCTAAAAGCACAGAAGCTGCTACTTATGCTGCCGGAACTTATTCTTTTGGCACAACATATTTGGTGATTGCAAAATATACATTTAATACAGGAACTACTACAGACGATCAGTTAAGTATTTTTGTTTTATCCGGGGCAATCCCAGGCGTTGAGCCTTCGCCAACAATAGGACCGATAACAGCTGCTGCAACTGACGCCGTTAACATCAGCAGAATGGTTCTTAGACAAGGCTCAGCTGCAAACGCTTCTACTCTAGATATAGATGGATTTACGGTTTTCAGGACATGGGGAAGTCTCGTGGGAATTTCAAACATAAGCACAATTGCAGAGAATTTCTCACTTTCACAGAATTATCCTAATCCGTTCAATCCTTCAACAAAGATCAACTTCTCTATACCTGAAAGAAGCTTTGTTACAATGAAGGTTTACGATATGCTTGGAAAAGAAGTAATGACACTTGTTAATTCAAACTACTCAGCAGGCACTTACGCTGTTGATATGAACGCATCAGCGTTAAGCACAGGTATTTACATGTATAGCGTTGAAGCAAGAACAGAAAGCGGCAATATCTTAAAAGATACAAAAAAGCTTACTCTGGTAAAATAATTTTTCAGATTACACAATATAAAAAGGGGCTAACGCCCCTTTTTTGTTAAATACCAATGCATTAAAGATCAACGAAAGTAAATTATTCAGGTAATTTATTTGCTTCCCTTTTTTTCTTCCTTAAAATGAAATTCAGGATGTAAAGATCGAAGCACAAAAATGTAATAACACCCATTGCAATTACCATGGGATTAGCTCTTCGGATCCCAATAATAATAAAAGTAATTGCCGCTACCAGGGTTAGACCAACTGCAATATGCGCGGCAACATGGTTATCTTTTTTGGTTGGAAAAGAAAGAATGAACAGAACAAGCCCGATCCCGGGAGCGATCAATGCCGTGGGGCTGCCGGACGAAGAATATCCGTAAACACCCAAAGCTATTAAGATCACAGCATTTACGATCATTATAATGTGATTTTGTATCATATTTTATTTCTCCGTTTATTTTAGTTATTCGGTTAATATAATTATTATTATCTATAATCCAAACAGGTTCTAAAAGATTTCTCAATTAAATTGAATAACAGCCATAAAATCGCTATTTTTGAGCTTCTATTTACGGCATTTCAACAAATAAGTAATGAGTTAAAAAATGGCAAAGGGTACCAAAAAGCAGGAAAAAAGACAAAAAAACGCGAGGCAGGTGGCGGATATCAGTCTCAATCTGAACTTGAACAAAACTGCACAAGCAGTTATTCTCGCGGTATTGCTGTTACTTTCTATAGGACTGCCATATTATTACATTAATTACGCTTACTCTGTTAACCAGTATTACAGTTTCCCCCTGGATGACCCGTGGATACACCTGCAATTCGCAAAGAACATTGCTGAATACGGCAGCTTTTCATATTTTAAGAATGAAATAGTAACTGCCGGCTCAACCTCGCCGCTATACACAATTATACTCGCTGCAGGATTTTTTATTACCAAAAATGAAATGTGGCTAAGCTATATACTGGGTATCATATTTTTTACTCTTTCAATATATTACTTCTACCGGCTTTCATCGCTTACATTCCCTAAAGAAAACTGGCTGGCTATAGCCGCAGCGTTGCTGCTTGTGTTTGATAAATGGCTGAATCTTATAACGGTAACGGGTATGGAAACCACGATGTATATTTTCCTGCTGATTGCCTGTTACTATTATTACCGCAAAATGAACCCCATTGGCTTTGCCGTAACACTCGGTTTGACATTCTGGACGCGGCCAGACGCGCTTGCATTTATTGGGGCAATAGCGATAGATTACTTCCTGAGGGTTTACCTGAAAAATAAAGCACCGAAAGAAAACGCAGATGTTACTTTGTTTGAAAAGAAAGATCTGTATAAAATTGCAGGAATATTCGGTTTCATAATGGCGGCGTATTTTGTAATGAATTATATTATATCAGGGTCCCTTTTACCAAATACCTACGGAGCAAAAATAGCTTATTATTCAGCTGAGTTCCGCAGCCGGGGAGATTTCCTTAAAACTGAGGTGTGGGAGTACTTCACTGAATCAGCTTATATACTTATTTTTATTCCGTTTGTTTTCGGGATTGTTAAGCTTATCAACGATAGCTTCAGGTTAAGGTACAATCCTCTTATACCGGCGTTTCTTTTTATAGCGATATTGATTTTTATGTACTGGTATAAGCTTCCATACGCTCACCGCTTCGGCAGATATATGATGCCGGTATTTCCGTTCTACATATTGCTCGCAGTTTACGGCGGCAGGCAATTCTTTATTTGGCTTGCAAATTTTATGAATGATAAAAAACTTGTCAATGGTCTTAATATGATCCTTTTGGCAGGTACTGTTGTATATTTTGCCTCCGGATATTATGAAAACAGGAAGAACTACCAGGATCAGTCAAGGCACATATACATAAGACAGGTTGTTGCCGCAAAGTGGCTTAAGGATAATACACCGGAAAGTTCCATAATTGCGACTCACGATGTTGGTGCGATCGCGTTTTATTCTGAAAGGAAAGTACTTGATGTAGTTGGTTTGATAAACCCGGAATTTATTTCCAGGCTGAATAAAACAGAATTTGTGGATTTTGTACTTGAACAGATGAAATCGCAGAAGGTATCATATATGGCTTTTTTAAAGGAGTGGTTCCAGGTGGTTAACGATGAACCGCTGATTGAATTCGGCGACCAGAACTTTGAAATAATGCAGATCTTCAGGTATCAACCCGATAAGATCCATATTCTTTCAGCAGAAGTTAACAGCGGTATTCAGTATGCAGTGAACTTCATAAACGCCAGGCAGTACCAGCAGGCACTGAGTGTCTTGAAGCAGGTAGCGGCTATGGATCCGAACAGCTCACTAACATACATTAGACTTGCGTATGTTTACACGGCGCTGAACGATCCCGGGAACGCAGAAAAAAGTCTGCTGAAGGCAATAGAAATTTACCCCGGTTATAGAGACGCAATACTTTCGCTGGCAAACCTGTACAAAGCGCAGAACAAGATCCCCGAAACAAAAAATATCATCGGAAAATATCTGGAAACAAACCCAAACGATACAACAGCCCTAAGGATTATTAGCGGACTGGGAGAAACCAAACAGGATTCAATAAAACTAAAATAAAAAATCCGGCTGATGCGCCAAAGAATAATATTCCCGGCAGTATTTATAATTTCATTCGCAGTGTTCTTATTACTGCAGCTGGGATTTATGAACAGGATATACAACAATTCAGCCGGTGACGTTGTTATAAAGATCACCAGGGGTGATAACCTGAGAAGCGTTGCAGTTAAGCTTGAAGAAAGCCAGGCAATATATAACCGTTATGTATTTATCGCGCTTGGAAGGCTGTTTGGATACCAGGATAATCTGATACCGGGTGAATACAGAATTCCCAATGGATTAACTTACCTGAATGTACTTAATACGATAACTGATCCTTCAGTGATCAGAACGGTTACGGTAACAATTCCCGAAGGCCTGAATATCAGGCAGATGGGCAGGTTATTGCAGAGGCAGATCGGGGTTGATTCAGCCCGGTTTGTAGAAGAAGCGAAAAATGACAGCCTGATAAGGCTGCTGGGAATAGAAGCGAAAGATCTTGAGGGGTACTTATTCCCCGATACATACCAATTCAGATTCACTTCACTGAACCGTGAAAAGGAAATTGTTTCATTGATGGCGGCAACTTTCCGCAAACGCATTTCCCCGGAGATACGTGAAGAAATGACAAACAGAAAATTAAGCCTGAACGACCTGGTTACAATGGCCTCGATAATTGAAGGTGAAACAAAGTTTGAACCTGAAAAGAAGACCATCTCGGGGGTTTATTACAACAGGATAAAAAAGGGAATGCGGCTGCAGGCTGATCCAACTGTGCAGTATATACTGCCCGGCGGACCCAAGAACAGGTTGTTATATAGTGATCTTAAGATAGAATCGCCATACAATACCTATTTGAACAAAGGACTTCCTCCCGGTCCGATAAATAACCCGGGGTTAAGCTCAATACTTGCCGCGTTAATGCCCGAAGAAAATAAGTATATTTATTTTGTCGCCAAAGGCGACGGCTCTCACCGTTTTGCTGAGAGTTATGAAGAACATAAAAAGAACATTCAATTATACCAGCAATATTTAAAAGAGCTTGAAGAGAAAAAACAGGAATAACAGCCCGGGTAATATAAATTATTGATAAATAAAGTTAAAGTACTTGGCAGTCTGCTGTTAAAGCTTGAAACCCGAAGCAAAACGGGTTCAGGCAGAAAAATGCTGTATCTGAACATATCCTATTTCATACCTGGTGTATTTTTGCCATGGCTGCTGCTTAAGCAAAACGCTGACCCGACAGGATTCCAGTTTGCTTTTATCACATTTCTGTTCTACTCGCTGATAATTGCGTTTACAATTATTACTGAGCTTGATAATCTCATCACAAGCAAAACCGAATCAGAAATACTCTCAGCAATGCCTATAGATAACAGGCTGCTGGTGAATGCCAAGCTTTACATGTTAACCAGGTACCTGCTGCTGCTTTCTTTACCGCTGCTTGTGCCCGGGAGTATATACTATTATGCCATTTTAAGATCGTTCCCGCGTGCGCTGTTGTTCTACATATCGGCATTCATGCTATGTTTCTTTATTACCAATATCCTTGTACTTCTTTACAGCGCGGCAGTAAGAACTTTTCGCTCAAAAAGTGTGGGTTCATATACAATGGTCTTCCAGGTATTAATGATACTTGTGCTTATAATGGCGTACCAGTTCGTATCATTCGGCATCACCGGCAAACCTGGAAGCAGCGTTAACGGTTACATTGCCTCGCTGCAAACAAAGGGCTACATCGATTACTTTCCGCAGGCGTGGTTTGCCTTTTTGGTAACGCGGAACCAATACCTGCTTGAACCCGCGCTGATAATCAAACTTACGGCTCCCCTCTTGATAACAATTCTCAGTTATTACAGCTTAAAGCTGTACCTGCTGGAAAACTTCGGTCACATACGCGATAAATTCTTAAACAGCCGAATACTCAATGGAGCAGCAAACATCAAACAGCCTTTCTTCATTTTTGCAGCGGTAAGAGACTTCATTCAGAATGTATATTTAAGGAATAACACAGAACGCTCTTCGTTCGGATTAATAAGATCTTTGTATTACAAAGATAAAACCGTAAGGCTGGCAATTTTGCCCATGATAATTATTCCATTGGGCCTTGCTGTATTCGCGCTGATAACAAAACAACTGCCGCCTCCGTTTGACAGGAATTATTTTGAGCTTAAGCCTGTGTTCCATATTTCATTGCTGCTGAGTGTTCTGGTTGTTCTTAACACAGCAATTATTGGTGTAAAAATTACAAACTATCCGGGTGTTTCGTGGATATATGATTCATACCCGCTAATATCCAAAAGGAATTTTAAGAACGGATTCAGGAAATTCTTTGTGGTTTACCTGTTAATACCAACCTGCGCTGGACTTGGAATACTTTTTCTTTTTACAATGCCGATGCACCAGGCATTGCTGCATACAGTATTTATATTTGCAGCGGCAAATCTTTACAATTCAATTTATAACTTATTAAGCCGTGTACTTCCCTTTACAAAAGAAAACACTCTTATCAATTCGCTTCAGCGAATGACGGCAATAATCTACCCGTTTGTTTACGGTTCTGTTATAATAGTGCTTCAGCTGTTTGTGTATAAAAACATGATGACAACACTAATTGCCGTGCTTGCGTTTATTACTGTTACATTCTGGCTGAATTATTTCGGGTTTGTCCGCAGAAAGGGCTAAACCTGTCTTTTTAGCCGTTGTTTAGCTTAAGACAAATATGCTGTTTAAATTGTAATTTCCTCGAAAATAGTGTAGTTCACCAAAGTTTGTTTTCCTGTTTTCTGTTAAACGGGCAAAATCCCTAAATTAATAATTTCTCATTTGTTTATTGACAAACCATCTTTTTTTGGTTATGTTTTAGAAAAAAGATATGAAATCCCTCAGATACTATCTTATTCTCTTATTGATAGCAGCATCAATAATCCCAACAATTTCAGTTTACTCACAAAGTTTGGCTCCGGCACAAAGCCTGTTCATGCAGGGCAATAACATAAACGCGGTTTTCAGAACTGACGGATATTTTAACTATGACAAAATTACCTTTGCAAATGGCGAAGCCGGATTCATATGGCCGGCGACTGCCCCGCAAAGAATGACTGCAGTGTTCACATCGGGCATATGGGTAGGCGCAAAGGTGGGTCCACAGCGTGAACTGAGACTTGCCGCATCATTCTATAACACTCATTATTCACCGGGCAATATTCCGCAAATAGGTCAGGTTCCTCCATCATCTGTCTGCAGTGATCCCTCCTGGCGGGCATATTATGTGCAATTGACCGATCAAGCATTATTCAGTGGCGGCACGCGATATAAGATTGCCGGAGGCAGGCAATACACATTTAATTATGATTCCTGGGCAGCCTGGCCAGTTGAAAAAGGCGCGCCTTATGTTGAAGTCAACGGCATTCCCGGCTATCAGCCTGCCTGGGATGGAGACCGACCGGGTATAGGTAATGGAATGACTGCAAGGCCTGAAGAACTCTCATTCTTTGTTTACATGGATTATACTAATTGCACAAACAATCAGCATGCTTCAGAATTATCACTGCCCGGCGGTTCATTACCGTTAGGTGTTGAAATTCAGCAGATCAATTTCATGTTCAACTGCTTTCCCCTGCGCGATATGTATTTTGTTAAGTACAGGATCATTAATAAGAGTTCGCTGAATTGGGATAGTACCTATATTTCTTTTCCAAATGATTTTGATTTAGGAGATGCCGGTGATGATGCAATGGGATGTGATACAATCAGGAATTTAGGTTTTGAATATAATAGTGATAATTCTGATCCAGTTTATGGTGTAAACCCGCCGGCTTGTGGCATTAGATTTTTGCAAAGTCCATTAGTAAATTCGTTATCAAATAATGATACGGTTTTCCTGCCGTATGATACATTGATAGGATTTAAGCAAACCGGATTAAGCGGCTTCACACATTTTGGCAGTTCTCAGTGTTATGGAGATCCTGATAATGCCATATCCGCATTTAATTTTATGCGGGGCAAAGATGGGTGCGGAAATTCATTTATCAATTGGTTAACAGGAAATCCTACTTCATTTAAATACTCAGGTAACGCATGCCAAAAAACAGGTTGGTATGACAGTCTCCCCGGTGATAGGAGAGGAATACTAAATTCGGGGCCTTTCACAATGCAATCCGGCGATACACAAATAGTATTAATAAGCTATATGATAACCCGTGATGGCGGGAATAATAATTTAAATGTATGTGCGCTGCAATCGTTATCTGATTCAGCATTAAAGTATTATTACAATGATTTCCGCACTTGTGTGCCGATAGGCATTGAGCCGATAAGCACTGAGATTCCACTAAAATTTGAGCTGTTCCAGAATTATCCAAACCCATTCAATCCGGTTACAAAAATAAAATTCCATATTCCCCTCTCGAGAGGGGTGGACGGCGTAGCCGGACGGGGTGTGTTACTTAAAATTTACGATGTACTCGGCAAAGAAATAGCCGTACTTGTTAACGAACAACTTAAACCCTGCATATATGAAATAAACTGGAACTCCGAAAACCTGCCAAGCGGCGTGTATTTTTATTCACTAATTACAAATGAATTCACCCAAACAAAAAAAATGGTGGTGGTAAAATGAAAAGGATAATTACATTAATTTTATTGGTGATAGCATCAAATACTTTTTCGCAAAGCGGCTGGGAGCTGATGTATGGCGGGACTGGCGATACCTATTCACCTTATTATAGCGGCATTTACTTCGCAAATGATTTAACAGGCTATGTTTTGGGAAATAATTTCTATAAAAAAACAACAGACGGTGGAACATCGTGGATCAGGACAGATAGTATAGGCAGCAGTAATCACTTTTTTCTGAACAGTCAAACAGGCTGGGTTTTTGGTAGTAATAGATTAAATTTTACTTCAAACGGCGGAACTAGCTGGTCGATTGTTACTTCTCCGGTTATTGGTTCATCATTATTCTTTCTAAACGAAAACACCGGTTATTCCTGCGGATTAGGTGGTTTTATCAGCAAAACCATAAACGGAGGGATAAACTGGATACAACTAACTTCAGGAGTCAATGAAAAACTCAACTCTATTCATTTCATCAATAGTAATTTCGGAGTATGTGCTGGCGATTGGGGAACTATATTAACAACTACAAACAGTGGCAATAACTGGATAAAGTTTACTGATGTTAATCTGGGATTTTTTACAAAAATCTCATTTATCGATCAGCAAACCGGATATGTATGCGGTACAGGAAACAATATATTCCGAACAACAAATGCCGGGTTAAATTGGATGCCGATTTACGCAGGATTTAACGACATTGTTGTCTCATTCTTCTTTACTTCGCAAAGCACAGGATACATGTTTGGCAGTTTCGGCAGCAACTTCCGAACCACTAATGGCGGACTTTCATGGAATCCTCACACAAATAGCAGTAACTTAGGAAAAATATATGCTGTAAGCCCTGCTTCGGCAAACACTTTTTGGTGTGCAGCAGATACAGGCACAATCCATAAATCTCTTGATGAAGGTCAAAACTGGGATTTGGTACTTAAGCAATTCATTACTTACAATAATCTTACATGTGTACACTTCGCAAACTCCCAAACCGGATACATTGGCAGTAATTCCGGAAGAATATTGAGAACTACTAACTCCGGAATAAACTGGCAATCAGAAAATTTAAACACAACTTTCAATATTAAGTCCATTTTGTTCAGGAATAGCTCAACCGGATATATTTGCGCCGGTGACGGCTATACCCATGGTGCAATTTTCAGAACAACGAACAGCGGTCTGAATTGGAATACTGTGTACCAGGATACTTCAAGTTTAAATTCGATCTTTTTCATAAATGATAACACCGGCTGGGCTGTAGGAAGATTGGCAGCAATACTGAAAACCACTAATTCAGGTTTAAACTGGAATACCTACAAGCACCAAATCTATAATTCGATATTACAGGATGTGTGGTTTACAGATGAAAACACCGGTTACATTGCAGGTTTATCTACGTTGTACAAATCAACTAATGGTGGAATAAACTGGTTTTCACTCCCGGGTTCTGTAGGTTCATACCGGGTTCAGTTCACAAATTCCGGAACGGGGTACTTTTCATCCTCCACATCTAACGGCATGGTATTTAAGACCATGAACAGCGGAACAAACTGGATAGGTTATTTTGCCGGTACGGGCAGTGGTGGAGATATGTGTTTTGTAAACGAGCAAACCGGCTGGGTAGGGGGAACAGGAATCAGGGGTACCACAAACGGCGGATTGAATTGGCAGCTTCAAATCAGCTTGAGTTATCCGGCATCCATAAATTCAATACATTTTCTAAATAGTAGTGAGGGATGGGCTGTTGGAAACACCGGAACAATAATCAGAACAATTAGCGGCGGCATTGGGATTACGACTGTATCTTCACAAGTTCCAAAGTCGTTCAATTTACATCAGAATTATCCCAACCCGTTCAATCCGGAAACAAAGATAAGATTCTCGATCCCGGCTTCCGGTGAGTTTTCCAGTCGGGTCATCTCCCTGAGAATTTATGATATCCTCGGCAAAGAAATCGCTGTGCTGGTAAACGAAAGTCTGCTACCCGGAATCTATGAAACAGACTGGAATGCTTCAAATTTTTCAAGCGGTATATATTTTTACAGCCTAATAACTGATAACTTCACCCAAACCAGAAAGATGGTGTTAATAAAATGAAAACTTTAATTTTATTTATTGCTATTAGCTGTACTGTTTATAGTCAATCACTTGTTCCGGTACAGAACATTTTTATGCAGGGCAACAATATCAATGCGGTATTCAGAACCGATGGATACTTTAACTATGACAAAATTACCTTTGCAAATGGCGATGCAGGTTTCATATGGCCGGTAACTTCGCCGCAAAGAATGACCGCCATTTTTGCTACTGGTATCTGGATCGGTGCAAAAGCGGGTCCTCAACGTGAACTAAGGCTTGCTGCATCAACATATAATACACATTATTCCCCCGGTAATATTCCTGTTATTGGGCAGATACCGCCATCATCAGTTTGTACAGATCCTTCCTGGCGGGGATATTATGTTCACTTGAATGACCCATCGCTATTTAATGGCGGCACAAGATATAAAATGGCCGGCGGCAGTCAATACACATTTAATTATGATTCATGGGCAAGTTGGCCTGTAGAGAAGGGCGCGCCTTATGTGGAAGTCAACGGAATACCCGGTTACCAGCCCGCCTGGGATGGCGACAGACCCGGCATTGGAAACGGAATGACCGCCCGGCCCGAAGAAATCCTATTTATGGTGTATATGGATTACACAAACTGCACTGATTCAATTCATACAAGTGAAGCAGGTTTGCCGGGCGGTTCGAAGCCATTGGGAGTTGAGATCCAGCAAATAGTCTTCAATTTCAACTGTTTCCCATTGAGTGATATGTATTTTGTTAAATACATTATAATAAATAAAAGTTCATTGGTTTGGGATAGCACATTTGCAGGCATTTGCAGCGATTCCGATCTTGGTGATGCCGCTGATGACGCCAGCGGCTGCGATACAACAAGGAATTTAGGTTTTATGTATAACCATGATAACAACGATTATTCATACGGAACAAATCCACCTGCAGTTGGAATAAGGCTGTTGCAGAGTCCTTTAAGATTTACCGGATCAAACACCGATACTGCAAAGCTCCCATACGATACATTAACAGGCTATAAACACATTGGAATGACTACTCATAATTCCTTTAAAAATAGTGGCTGTTACGGTGATCCCGATAAAGATACTTCAGCATACTACTATCTGACTGGTTTAAATGAATGCGGGCAGCCGATGATAAACTGGATAACAGGTCAACCCTCAAAATTCAGGTTTAGCGGTAATGCCTGCCAAAGAACAGGGTGGTATGACAGCTTACCGGGTGATAAGAAGAACTTCATCGGCTCGGGTCCCTTTGTTATGAATTCAGGTGATACACAAATTGTAATAACAAGCTTCATGATTACCCGCGATGGCGGGAATAACCTTCAAAATGTCTGTGCATTACAAAAACTTTCGGATTCCGCCTTAGCAAATTATTTCAATGATTTCCGTACTTGTACACCAATTGGCATTGAACCGATAAGCACTGAAATTCCCCAGAAATTTGAGCTTGCACAGAATTACCCGAATCCGTTTAACCCTGTAACAAAGATAAAATTCAGCATTCCCCTCTCGAGAGGGGTGGACGGCGTAGCCGGACGGGGTGTGTTACTTAAGATTTACGATGTCCTCGGCAAAGAAATAGCCGTACTTGTTAACGAACAACTTAAACCCGGCATATATGAAATAAACTGGAACTCCGAAAATCTGCCAAGCGGCGTATATTTTTATACACTAATTACAAATGAATTTACCCAAACAAAAAAGATGGTGGTGGTAAAATGAAAAAGATAATTATACTCTTAGTATTTCTAATATCCAACAATGTTTTCTCCCAAAGCGGCTGGCAGGTAGTGTACTCCAGTAATCTGCCTCCCTTTCCTGTTTACAAAGATATAGTATTTTTAAATGATCAAACCGGCTACACCTTGACAAATTCCGGACTGTTGAAAACCACCAATTCCTCACAAACCTGGAACCAGCTCATGATTCCCGGACAGGTTAGCCCTATAACCTGCTATTTTGTTTATAATGAAAACATTATCTGGGCATTAGGTAACAAAAGAGTAAACTATACTTCAAACGGCGGAATAAACTGGAATTTAATTGATACTACCATTTCTGAACCTTCATCATTAAGTTTTATAAATTCTGTTAACGGATGGGTATGCGGCAATGACGGAATGCTAAAGAGAACCACAAATGGAGGGGCAAACTGGGTTAGCTGTATTTCAGGCGTATCAGAAAACTTAAGAACTATTTCTTTCTATAATATTAATAACGGGATATGTGCCGGTGATTGGGGGAAAATACTTTCGTCAACAGATGGAGGAACTTCATGGAGTGTGTTTACCGATCCGTACCAGGGTTTTTTCAAACATTCAATATACAAAGACGCACAAAATGTATTTATCAGCGGGGGTGGTGTAAATATTTACAGAAGTTCAAATAATGGTCAAAACTGGATACTATCTTATGTAAATTCATCTTTAATTTCAAGCATAAATTTTAATTCACAGGGCAGGGGTTTTGCATTCGGCCAAGCAAATGATGTATTTACTACATTTAACAACGGTATTGAATGGACACGTATGAGTACGAACGGGTTAAATCCTTCTGTCTTTGGTTCTTCTATTACCCCGGGCGGAACCATCTGGGTCGCCGCTGATAGCAGTATGATATTGAATTCGACCAATTCAGGCGCAAGCTGGAATGAGATAATCCGGAATTATATCACGCAAGAAAACCTGAATTCTTTGTATTTTATAAACCAAATGACAGGTTTTGCATGCGGTGATAAAGGTGTGCTCATAAAATCAACAAACGGAGGTTCAAACTGGAAACATACAGGTTTTAATGAGACTAATAAACTGAAGTCTGTTGTATTCACAGATAATAATAGCGGGTATGTTTGCGGCGGGAATGGTTCTTTCCAGGGAATTATATACAAAACAACGAACGCCGGGGAAACCTGGATAAATCAATACAGAGATTCTTCACATTTAAACACCATACAATTTATCAATACTATGACCGGCTGGGCTGCGGGTGTAAAAGGAGTTTACCTGACAACTACAAATGGTGGAAATAACTGGATAAAGACAAGTTTTCAGGATACAACGATTAACCATATATACTTTTTAAACAATAATACAGGATTTATCAGCAGCAGGAAACTTTTCAAAACAACTAATTCCGGAACCACCTGGTACCAGGTAATTAACAGTCCTGCGGTTCAGGTTCAATATGCAGGTAATAACACTTTTGCGTTGAGTCGTGTAAACAATGTAACATACTTAAATAAAAGTACAGATCTTGGCGAAATCTGGAGCACTACATCTCTGGGAAGCGGTTTAAACTTCAGTATGTATTTTATTAATTCTGAAACCGGTTGGTCTAGCAATGGGAGCGCTGTAAGAAGGACGACAAACAGCGGAACAAACTGGGTAATTCAACCGGGTACCGGTATCCCGGTTTTATCTTTATATTTTCTGAATTCAGACTATGGCTGGGCTGCGGGTAACTTTGGCGGAATAATAAGAACAATATCAGGCGGAATCGGAGTTACACAAATATCTTCCGAAGTCCCGAAGCAATTCTATTTAAATCAAAATTATCCAAACCCGTTTAATCCGGTTACGAAAATTCGATTCAGTATTCCCGCTTTTGCAGAGACGACCCGGCGGGTCGTCTCACTGAAGATTTACGATATACTTGGCAAAGAAACAGCCGTACTGGTTAACGAAGAGCTCAAGCCCGGCTTGTACGAAATTGACTGGAACGCCGAAAATCTGCCAAGCGGTGTATATTTTTATTCACTCGTTACAAATGAATTTACCCAAACAAAAAAGATGGTGGTGGTAAAATGAAAAAGATAATATTACTTTTAATGACTGTAAGCTATTGCGTAAATGCTCAGTCACTTGCACCCACTCAAAGCATTTTTATGCAGGGCAACAATATCAATGCAGTATTCAGAACCGATGGCTACTTCAATTATGATAAATTTACATTTATAAATGGAGAAGCAGGTTTCATTTGGCCGGCAAATGCTCCTTCAAGAATGACCGCAGTATTTGCTTCGGGTCTCTTTATTGGTGCAAAAGTGGGTCCCCAACGCGAACTTAGACTTGCTGCTTCTATGTTTAATTCTCATTACTCTCCGGGGAATATTCCCGTAGTAGGTCAGGTTCCCCCATCATCAGTATGCACTGATCCTTCATGGCGGGGGTATTATGTCCAGTTAACTGATCCTTCGTTATTCAACGGAGGTACACGATATAAAAATGCGGGTGGAAGGCAGTATACATTTAATTATGATTCTTGGGCAAGCTGGCCTGTGCAAAAAGGCGCACCATATGTTGAAGTCAACGGAATACCCGGCTATCAGCCTGATTGGAACGGTGACAGACCCGGTATAGGAAATGGTATGACAGCAAGACCAGAAGAATTGCTTTTTATGGTTTTTATGGATTATACTGATTGCAAAGATACAATTCACAGGTCAGAGTTAAGTTTACCCGGAGGCACACTGCCTTTGGGCGCTGAAATACACCAGTTGGTTTTTAATTTCAATTGTTTTCCGCTCAGAGATATGTATTTCATCAAATACAAGATTATCAACAAAAGCTCACAAGTTTGGGATAGCACCTGGATATCAAATTTGAATGATCATGATCTGGGTGATGCGGGAGATGATAGTTATGGGTGTGATAGTTCAAGAAACCTGAGCTTTTTATATAATCAGGATAATATTGACAATCAATATGGCACTAACCCTCCTGCTATAGGTACACGTTTTTTACAATCGCCGGTAAAATTTACCGGAAGCAATTCTGATACTGCAAAGCTGCCATACGATACATTAATTGGCTATAAAATGACAGGTATGTCAGGATTCAACGGATTTTTGGGTGGAGCTAATGAATGTTTTGGTGATCCCGACCAGGCAATTAATGCTTACAATTTTATGAGAGGAAAAGATGGCTGCGGAAATAATGTGATCAATTGGGTCACTAATCAGCCTACCAGCTTTAGATATTCAGGTAATGCATGTTCCAGAACAGGTTGGTATGATACTCTGCCTGGTGATAAACGATGCATTTCAAACATGGGTCAGATAACAATGAATTCAGGAGATACACAAATTGTTGTAATTAGCTATCTGATAACCCGCGAGGGCGGAAATAATTTACAGAATGTATGCGCGCTGCAATCATTATCAGATTCAGCCTTAAAATACTATTACAACGATTTCAGAACCTGTATACCCATTGGTATTGAACCGATAAGCACTGAAATTCCCCAGAAATTTGAGCTGGCACAGAATTACCCAAATCCGTTTAACCCCATCACAAAAATAAGATTTTCGATTCCCCTCTCGAGAGGGGTGTCCGCAGGACGGGGTGTGTTACTTAAAATTTACGATGTCCTTGGCAAAGAAATAGCCGTGCTGGTAAAGGGAGAGCTCAAACCAGGCATTTATGAAATAAACTGGAACGCCGAAAATCTGCCAAGCGGTGTATATTTTTATACACTAATTACAAATGAATTTACCCAAACAAAAAAGATGGTGTTGGTAAAATGAATTTTACGATTTGTTTCATCAACCTGAATGGTGTCAGGTATATTCCTGACACCACATTTTTAACACAAACATTGGTTTCATAAATTTTTACATTTAAATTGATATAACTCCGTTATATTTTGGGCTTTAAAACTACGAAAAATTGATGAATTCAGCCCAAAATACTGCATCAGTCTCAAGAAATACATATATAGGTATCTTTCTTGTGGCGCTTTCGACCTTAATGTATGAAATACTGTTAACACGAATATTCAGCGTTACCATGGGCTATCATTTTGCGTTTATGGCTGTATCGCTGGCAATGTTCGGTATGACAGTAGGTGCAATAATAGTTTACATCTTCCCGCATAAATTTCCACAAGCTAAAATAAATATAATTCTAACCCGCCAGGCGCTTTACTTCAGTATAGCAACATTACTTAGTTTCCTTATACACCTTTTTATACCGTTTATTCACGGAATGTCTTTATTGGGAATGGCAGTAACAGCATTTACATATGCTGAAATTTCCGTGCCGTTCGTATTCAGCGGATTATGTATTTCGCTTCTTTTGACACGCTTCCCGGCCCAGGTAAACAAACTCTATGCCGCTGATCTGATCGGGGCATCACTGGGCTGCATACTTGTTGTAGTGGTCCTTAATGTATCCGGGGGACCGACAGGAGTTTTCATAACTGCACTGATCTCAGCAGCAGCGGCTTATGTTTTCAGCAGAAATTCCGAAATCAAATCTTCAATGGGTAAAGGTATTGCTGTATTTGCCCTGGTAATACTTGTATTTTCAATTTTTCATACTGTACTAGTACAGAAACACGAGCCCCTGCTCAGGTTATTCTGGGTACGCGGCGAATGGTCAGAAAAACCGCTGTATGAGAAGTGGAATTCATTCAGCAGGGTCAGCATTGATGGCGACTCCACCAAGTACGAAACACCATTCGGCTGGGGCTTGAGCAACAAGTATGACCGCTCACGCAAGATAAGGCAGTTAATGCTGAATATTGACGCGCACTCCACAACCGTACTTTCTCACTTCAACGGAGATACTTCAGAGCTTTCGCATTTGAAATATGATGTATCAAATCTGGCGCAGTACCTGCGGCCTAACAGCGATATTATGATAATTGGCAGCGGCGCAGGCAGGGATGTGCTCTCCTCGCTTGCTTTCGGGCAGAAGAAAATTCTTGGTATAGAAATTAACAAGGATATGATAAGTGCTATAAATAACGACTTCGGTGATTTCACGGGGCATTTGGATAAATACCCGAATGTTGAGTTTGTGGGTGATGAAGCCAGAAGTTATATCCAGCGTATGGATAGCGCGCGGAAATTTGATATAATACAGGTATCAGTAATTGATAACTGGTCCGCGGCGGCTTCAGGTGCATTTGTGTTAACGGAAAACGCTCTATATACCAAAGAAACCTGGAAGCTTTTCTTAAGCAGACTGAAACCCAACGGAATCCTGACGGTCACGCGGTTTTACCGCGCCAAGCCTATTGAACATTACAGGCTGATGAACATTACCGCCGATGCCCTGCAGGAATCAGGTATAAAAGATATACGCAGCCATGTAATGCTGATAAAGTGCCAGCAGCAGGAGCGCCTTCAGGATAGAAGCGGAACAGGCACACTGCTTATCAGTAACTCCCCCTTCAGCGGCAATGATATTAAAATGGTAGATAGCCTATGTAAGGCATTTGAATTTGAGGATATTGTTTCACCTGAAAACAATACTGATTCGGTATTTGCAAAATTAACTTCTTCGGATAAGCGTGATGAATTGAACCGGAACTTCCCGCTTGATATCACATCACCCACTGATGATAAGCCGTTCTTTTTCCACTACATGAATTTCACAGACCTGCCCAATACACAAATGTGGAACATGTGGGATATGGGATTCAATGCCAAAGCAATATTTATACTCTTAACCCTGGCAGGCACAATGGCGTTTCTATCGCTTTTATGCATAATAGTACCGCTGAAACTGACCGCAAAGAAAATAAAATTGAAGGGAACATCATCTTTCTTTATTTATTTTACCGGATTAGGTTTGGGCTTCATGCTGATAGAAATTTCGCAGATACAAAGACTCAATATCTTCCTGGGCCACCCCACATTCAGTCTGGCAGCTGCGCTGTTTACTATGCTTCTTTCCAGCGGCATCGGCAGTTATTTCAGCGGGGCTGATAAGCCCGGCGCTGCCGCAAAGAGTAAATTCAGGTTTATGGGTCTATTAATAACTATGATAGTCTTCGGATTGGTTACACCATATGTTATTGATATGTTCAGTGTATCTTCAACTGAGATCAGGATTTTAGTTTCAGTGTTGACACTCTTCCCAATGGGTTTTTTCCTTGGGATGGCCTTCCCCATTGGCATGAAAATGGCTGGTGAAAAAGCTCCAGGAATAACTCCATGGTTGTGGGGTATAAACGGGGTCATGAGCGTACTTGCGACGGTACTTTCGATAATAATTGCTATGAATTACGGTATATCAGCTTCTTATTGGACAGGAGCCGTTTGTTATATAGCCGCCTTTGCGGCACTGCTTACATTTACTAAGCAGAAAGCATAGTTTTAAGATTATTTCCGTAAAAAAAAGACCTGTCTTTTTTGACAGGTCTTTTTTTATTCATCTAACAAAAAACTTTTTCTATTTTGTTGGTTTAGGCGGTACAAAATCTGATCTTTTTTTCATAAGCTGAGATGCAAGCGCAGCGAAAAGTTTGAATAACTGGTTATTACCGCTCACCTGGGTTATATATGAAGCTACTCCGTTTGGATCGGTTAATGGTTCTTTATACAAATTAATAACTGTCGGCTGACCCGTTGTATTAACAGTGATTGTGTATGTTGGTACCGGGAATTCAGTAATTACGGTATCTTTGAAATCATCTGTGTTGAAGTTTGCCATTAGGTTCAAAAAACCTTCCATAACAGAAGAAGAAACGGAATCTCCTGCGATACTCCATTTACCCGATGTATCCTTGGCAACGGTAAAATCGACTTTATTTGAATCCGTTGATTTGAATGAAACAGAAGTCACAACATACGGCTGCACAGAAAAGATGAATTTGTTCCTGAAATCTTTAGATGACTTTGTGAATAATGCTGAAGTCAACTCAGAAGCCAGAAGTATTCTGTTTTCTTCAGGTTTTTTAATATATGAATTATTGGCTGACTGAGTCTTTCCCAGAATAAAAGTGCCAAGCAGTTTGCCTTCCTGGTAAGTGGATACAAGTGAGTTATTTACCGAATCCAGGTAACTGTTGAACTTTGCCGGGTTTTCTGAGGCAACACTTTCGATGGTGAAATTCTTAAGATCCCTTAACAGCAAATACACATTAGTAGTATCCGCAGGGTAATTGATTGGTTTGGTTAACTGCCACTGGTTATTGATCTTTTCCAGCACAACGGTTTCGCCTGTTTTTACTATTTCGATCTTATCAATTTTGGATGAATCTGCAACAAACAGTTTCGCGTCAATTTTTTCGGTTGAAACTTTCTCACCTGTTCTGAAGAACAGGAAGTAAACCGCAATCAGCACAGCAAAAACCGCAAGTAATATTTTAATTGTTTTATTCATATACTGCTCTTGTTATATCTTTTCTTTTTTAACTAAAATTAATGATGTAAATTTATCAGCTTCTAGCCGCTTTTTTTCTTCTCCACTTAAACAGCCCGTAAAGAAGAACCAGAACCGGCGGACCTGCGAGCATTCCGTATTTTACTATGGTTTTGGTACTATCTTCAATTGAATCCAGCGGTTTTGGGTTTGAATCCTTCATCCTGATAAGTGATAGACCGGCATCATCGCTCATATAGTCGATCATATTGGCAAAGAATAAAAGACTCTCGTCGGGTCCGCGGAAATCATCCTGAGGAAAATCGCCGTTGCCAAGCACAATAATTTTTGAAGCCGGGCTTTCAGGCTTAACTGATGTCATTGGTGGATTTGAACCGGCAACCGTATCAGCCGGGATCGGCTTGCCGTTATAGAAGCTTTTGAAAACACCTTCGTAAACCGCGCCTACACTTAGATCTTTTGCTTTGAACATGGTATCCGGCAGCATTTGACCTGAAGCCTGAACGATTGCAAATTCATTTGCTACGCCGGTTTTTGGTGATGTAGTTAAAAGAGGCAGTCCTTGTACTCCTTTTGAACCGGCAAAGTTGAGATCGATATCACTTGTGAATCCTAAAAACACCTGCCCAATATTTGCAAATGAAGGGATATCATGGTTTATATTTACTATTTTAGGATAGTAAGGAAACGGTATCTGTGTGTACATCTGTATGGGACCCTGCTGAACAGGTACCTGAACAAATGCGCATTCCTTATCTGTAATAATAGTATTATTAAGTTTTGCTCCGTAGTTTTCGAGCAAATCCTCGAGCCCGGTTGAAACAACCTGCGCGATCTGGAATTGCTGCTGCGATGCCACATTAACCCTGCTCATCATGAAAATTACTCTGCCGCCATTCATAATATACTGATCTATCGCAAACTTCAGATATTCAGGTACTACCGGCGGCGGAGCCTGCTGCTGCCCCATCATTTGCTGCTGCTGTGGCGGCTTGGGTGTAAACACCACAAGCGTTTTTATATCAGCAGGTATAGGAGTGTTTTTAGAAGCATCTACATTTGTTACATTATAAAATTTTGAAAGATGCTGGTTCACCTTGGAGATCTTGTCAACTCCCGGCATTCCTTCACCTGAAAGAATTCCGATCTTTTTGAGCTCAGGCTGTGTTAACCTGTTAATTACTCCTGTTATATCATACTCAAGGTTTTCAGTGCTTCCAATAAACGGTATGGCTTCCTGTTTGCCGCCATACAGAAGAACTATACCCATATAGGCTTTTAAAGCTTCTGCCCTGTCATTTTTGACCGTCTGAACCTGTACCGGCTGGATCCCGTATTTCTGAGCTTCCCTTTCAAGCTCATCCTGATCACTCGGACTGATGATCTCATATGTGATCCTGCCATCGGCAGCATTGCGGTAATCATCAAGCAATTCCTGCAGGTACCTGCGGTTATTGTTATATGGAGCAGGAAGGTTATCGGTAAAATAGGCTTTCACAACAAGCTTATCATCCAGTTTTGAAACTATAGATTTGCTCGCATCTGAAAGCGTGTAGATCTTGTTTGGAGTAAGATCCCACCGGAAAAAAACCTGCACGGCAATAATATTAATTACAACCAGAATACCCGCTACCAGCAAAACGCTCAGTATAGCCTGACGTCTTTTGGACTCGGTTTTCTTCTGCCGTTTGGTAAGCCGTTCATCCTGTTCAATTTCTTCGGATGATTCTTCCGTTACTTCTTCTTCGTTTAATTCGTCTTTATTTTCTAATTCTTCTGCCATATGTGTATATTAAAAATGCTTATTATTAAATTTACTTAAGAAACTAAAATTACCACTTTCTGCTTTCAAGGGATACCTTTGTTAAGAAGATAGTGAAAAATATCATTGAGAAGTAATATATCAGTACCCTGGAATCAATTACACCCCTTGAAATATTACTCAGATGGTAATCTGTTGTCAAATATTCAAAGAATGAAACAACTGATGTTGGGAACACAACCAGAAGCTTGCCAAATAAGAAAAATGATAAGCAGATCAGCACGCTTACTATAAATGCAATTATCTGGTTTTCTGTGAGTGAAGAAACAAATACACCAATACCAATGAAAAATGCGCTCATTAAAATGTAGCCTAATAAACTGGTCAAAAATGGCCAGAACGGGATAGGGCCGATCATCTTAATGATAATAAAGTATAGTATGGTTGGTGAAAGTGTAATTATAATTAATGTAAGTGCCGAGAGATATTTGCCTAAAATAAGTTCAATATCTGTAATTGGTTTGGTTAAAAGAAGCTCCAGAGTACCCTGTTTCTTTTCTTCAGAAAAGCTGCGCATAGTTATTGCGGGAATAAATACCACAAAGAGTACAAGCTGAATAAAGAAGCTGCCGAAAAATTCCCTCATTGAAGCGATATTTATCTGGAAGAAACTCATTGTGAACAAAAATCCCGATATTGCCATAAAAACTATCATAACAATATACGCTACCGGGGAATTAAAGTAAGACTTAAGTTCTTTTGAATAGATCGTTTTTATATTTTGTGTATTCATATTATTACTTTGTTAACTCCCTGAATATATCTTCTAATGATGATTGTTTGGTCTGCATTGAAAGCACAGTAGCTTTCTGCTGGGTAACTTTGTTTGAAATTACTTCTCTTAAGTCAGCCCCTTTTTCTCCGTAGATATTAAAAACAAATGAATCGCCTGTATCTTTTACGAATTCAACTTTGTTTACGCTTCTGATATCTTTCAATGCGCCGCTGAGTTCATTTTTATCGCAGTTATTCTTAACTTCAAGCGTAACAACGCTCTGCCCTTTGGATTTAGCCTGAAGCTCTTCGGGCGTTCCATCGGCAACTATCTTACCTTTGTTAATGATAATTACCCTGTTACATGTTGCAGTAACTTCCGAAAGGATGTGAGTTGAAAGCACAACTGTTTTTTCTTTGCCAAGCTTCTTGATGAGATTTCTTATCTCAATGATCTGGTTGGGGTCCAGGCCCGAAGTAGGTTCATCGAGTATTAGCACATCAGGATTATTGATCATGGCCTGTGCAAGACCCACACGCTGTTTGTAACCTTTTGAAAGTGTGCCGATATCTTTATGTCTGACGGAATCAAGTCCGCATACCCTTATCATTTCTTCCCGCCTTTTTTTAATATCGGCTGCCGGAATACCATCAAGCTTCGCCACAAAATCCAGGTAATCAACAGGGTTCATATCATAGTATAGCGGATTCAGCTCAGGCAAATAGCCAAGCTTTTTCCTTACCTCAAGTGATTTTTCTTCAACATCAAAACCATCAACTTCAATAGTTCCGGTGGTGGGCGGAAGGTAAGTTGTAATTATCTTCATGGTGGTGGATTTTCCGGCACCGTTGGGTCCAAGAAAACCAAGGATCTCTCCTTTTTTTGCTTCAAACGAAATATTATCTACTGCGAGATAGTCGCCGTAGTATTTCGTTAAATTGTTTACTTTTATTGACATAATTATAGATATTGAACTTTAATTCATTTAAAAAAACGTAAAATTCCCTGTTTTTTGTTAGCTGGCTCCTAAAGAAAAAGGCTCAAAAAGCCAATATTATCGGGTGGATAAGCACAATTATAGAGATTTTATAGGTTTTAAAAAAGGGATAAGTTGGGTATAAATAATGATCATAAAATACCCAAAACATTGTCTATTTAAGCAGAACCATTTTGTTTGTTTGATTAAACCTATTGGTTGCAAGGCTGTAAAAATATACCCCACTTGCCAGATTTGTGCCGTCAAAATCTACACTATATATACCTGCCTTAAGGCCACCGAGTTGATAACTTTTTACCTCTCTGCCGGTAATATCATAAACAAAGATGTTAACCGGGTCATTTTGAGAATTTAAAGGTATAGAAAATTTGATCTTTGTAACCGGATTAAAGGGATTGGGATAGTTTAGATATAATCTAAATTCACTTGGCATACTATTGTTAATGGGTTCAATTCCAATAGGGTCACCGCCGCCGGTTGTTGTTTTGATGATTGTGCCGTTCATTCCTGCTGCGTATCCAGTTAAGGAATTTGTAAAATCCATCGATAACAATGTGCCTGCATAACATGATTGGTAAATACTCCAGGTACTTCCCATATTTATTGATTTCAGGATTTTACCACCATCACAAACTGCATAAACAACCTCATTTTCTGTAATTTTGATCTCGTAAATTCTAGTAACAGGTAAATCGGTTCTCGCCCAGTTCAACCCTGAATTTGTGGTTTTAAGAATAGCACCCTCATAATTACCATTAGGCTGAGAAAATGCTGTCACAAATCCAGTGTTCAAATCCACAAAATCAATACAGCTAAATCCATTAAGTGAATCAATCACGGTTTCAACCCAATTGGATCCTGAATTCGTGGTTTTCCTTATTATGTTTTCACCAACCCAAAACCCGGTGTTAGAATTTATGAATTTTATATCTCCGCTCCAAATTGGAGAAATAAAAACAGGTGCCAGCCATGATTCTCCCCCGTCTGAGCTTCGTGTAAAATAACCGACTTTAGATACCGCGAAACCATTTGAGTTATCAGGGAAATCTATATCAGTTATCTGATCAACAGGTTCTATAATTGCCGAATACCAGTTGACCCCGCCGTTTGTCGTCCTTTTTATTCTCGAAATCGGATTGTTAGATAATACCCCGGCAATTCCGGTGTTTTCATCTAAAAAGTGAAGTGAATTGAAGGATTCTGTTTGCTGGTCTTCAAATGTATTCCAGACAGACCCCCCATTGGTAGTTTTTAAAATTTTACCATAATCACAGGCAATGTAGGCCATGTTTTCATTGACAGCAAAAATATCATTCAATAAACCCCCTGAATATACAGTATTTGTGTAGTTGTCCCAGTTTAATCCGTTGTTAGTGGTTTTGAATATTTCGCCGGTCATACCCGTTGCAAAACCTGTGCCAATAGCATTAAAATAGATGCTATTGGTTGGCAGCTGAACAGTAAACCAGTTTAGTCCTGAATTGGTTGTCTTGAGCTTCGTATATGAATCATAAACATAGCCTGTAGACTCGTTAACAAAATAGAATGAAGAAGTGTTACTCATTGAATATACACTATCCCAGCTTTGAAAACCATTTGTTGTTCTGTACAATTTGTATCCGGGATGATAAGTACTAATAAATCCTGTTTGATCATTCACAAAATATACATTTCGTGCATCTGCTCTAATCCCCGTATGAATTGAATCCCAGATTACTCCGCCATTTGTGGTCTTAAATATCTTTGCCATATTTAAAGGTGAATTTACCCTGCCTACTGCGTATCCTGTCTGCAATGTCGGAAAATGAAAACTCCAAACGTTAGCTGAACTATCAATCTTGTTCAAGTTCCAGTTAAAACCTGCATTTGTTGTTTTGTACAAAGACCAGGTACCTGAAAAATTATTTATTGAAGAACGTGTCAAAGCGTAGCCTGTTTGAAGATCAACAAAGTTTACGTACGGTGTTTCGCCTGTTAAGATTGGTAATGTGCTCCAGTTAATTCCGCCATTTGAAGATTTCAACAGATACGAATCATCTGTCACCAGATAAATATTATTCAGATCGAAAAACTGTGAAGATTTAAGTTCAAAAAATGGAATATTAGTTTGTGCTATCCAATTTAACCCAAGATTAGTTGTTTTCAAAAAAGTCCCCAAATCCCCGATGATATATCCATCATTCCCCGAAATAAATGCATTTCCCAACGCATTCCCTTGTGGCAATGGATTTTGCCAAAACCAGCCCTGCTGGGCATAAATATTGAGTGTAATTATAATCAGAAAGGAATATTTGAATAATTTCATAACAAGGACTTTTAATTATGGAAAAATAAACAATATTTTAGCGCTGTGCAATGGAAAATTTGAAAATTATTAATTCCTATTAATGATATATTTGTTTCAAAAATATCTGATTATTATTGAAAATATGAAAGAAACAGCAGACAACATTTCACACATTTGCCAGAACTGCGGGGCTGATCTGGACGGTAACTACTGCAAAGTTTGCGGACAGAAGAGTGACGCAGCTTATGAAAGATCGGTTTTTTCTATATTAGGACACTTTTTTGAGGAATTGTTTACATGGGATTCACGTTTTTTTCTTTCCGTGAAATACCTTTTCCTGAAACCCGGTCACCTGACCCATGAGTATATTTCAGGAAGGCATATGAAGTACGTTTCACCGCTGAAGATGTTCCTTTTTACTTCATTCATTCTTTTTTTCATTATGATAAAAAGCGAGCCTGATCAATACAGGTCTCTGGTAACAGAAGGAAGCGGCGATAATTTCATGGGAGAATTGATCCTTGAAGAAGAAGAAACCAGCGGTGTTTCTAAAGAGTTATTTATTGAAGGATTCAATAACCAGTTCAACGATAATATTACTCTTTACATTTTCGCTGTGATGCTGGTATTTTCTGTATTACTGAAAATTATCTACCTTCCCAAAAAATACTATTACTCGGAGCATGTTGTTTTTACCCTTCATTTCTTTACATTTATCCTGTGGTGTTTTCTTTTGGGCGTAGCTGCACAAGATCTGGGTGAGGGAGCAATTTTTATACTTATATACTTACTGCCAAGTATTTATCTTTTTGCCGCGTTAAAAAAGGTATATCACAAAACACTTTGGAAGGCGGTACTTGTAAGCATGTTTATGACCATGAGCTACTGCATTCTGATCACTATGTGGATCTTTGGAACTGTTTATTTAAGCGCGGTTCGCGCAGTTTAAAAATTGCATTAATAAAAGCGGCTGAAATTTTCAGCCGCTTTTAAAAACTCTTCAAATTAAATATACTTACTTTAGCACAATCATTTTTTTAGTTTCAGAATATTCACCGGCAGCTATCCTGTAATAGTATACCCCTGAGCTCAGGCTGGCCGCATCAAAGCTCACATCATAGCTGCCCGCTGCTCTATACTCATTAACCGGCGAGGCAACTTCTCTGCCCAGAATATCAAAAACACTGAGTTTAACAATACTGCCGAAAGGTATAGTGAAATTTATGCTGGTTTGCGGGTTGAAAGGATTTGGATAATTTTGCTCAAGCCTGTAACCTTTTGGAGTAAGTTCATGCCCATTATATCCGGTACCTGAAATCTTTCCGCGGTATCTGCCCACAGAAATTGCCCAGGTATGCAGCGGGCTTATCATTTGAGCATTTATTTCTACCACATTTTGCCCCGGTGTTTTGAATATCAACCCAACAGGGATTCCCTCTGTTTTTTCCGTTAGTATCCATAATATACCATGCCCAATTCCGCTGGAATAAAGTCTTGAATCATGAAAATGTGCTTCTTTGCCTGAACAATCATATACCGGGACAGCATATACATCGTACGTATTTAGAAAGAGAGTGATGGAAGTATCGCTTACATTTGGATAAAAATGCTTCAATGTATCAAAGTTCACAGTGTAAGGCTGACTGCTCATTACCATAAAATGTCCGTTTGATTCCCCACCCGGTGCATATGAAAATTCCAGTATATCACCGGCTTCACAATTGTTAAATCCGCCTTTAATTCTGCCGTTGTATTTACCAAGAGCGGGGTGTACCCTGTGGTTATAGGCATCAATTGAATCGGCGATCACATTACCTGAAACATAAGACCAACCCGAGGGATCGTTATCCGGCAGCGTGGGGAAAGCCGCTCCGAGTTCATATGCTGAGGCTACATAACCGCGAACTGCCATCATTGTGGTATTTGCATCCTTAATTGTTTTTATCAGCGAAAGATATGCGTTGCCGTTTTGCGTTGTATCGCCAATTGCAGAAAGTACCCTGGTTCCAAATCCAACACAATCTGCCATGGAATAAAATGTTGAATCAGCATGGCTGTAAATCACCCGGGGAAAATTTATATGCCACACATTGCTGAATATATTTATACCATATTCACCATATGAAGAATACTCAATGTAGTATCCGTTACTGTTTCCGGGTTCCGGATTTTGATAAATGTTTGTTAGCCGGTAAACTTTGCCCTGGTACAGCAGCATCGTATCATTATATATTTGGACTCCCGGCATAACTTTGACTCCCTGCTGCAGCAGAAAAGGCATGGCAATTGATTCAGCAGAAGAGAGCACATCTTCACTAAAAGCAGTGTTGTATCCCGGCAGAAGTTGTGAGTATGAAGTTGCTAAGAAAAAAAATAACAACAAAAGGGAAAAATAGAGGTTTTTCATGTTAAATAGTTTATGTTTATTTAAGAATTATTAATTATAGGGTATATGCAGTAAATAACTTGATAATTATACCGTAGTACGGTTCTGAGTATTCAAGCTGAAGAATCAGAACCGTAATATTTAACTTATTTTAAAATTGAGACTTATTTAATTACTATCATTTTTTTGGTATCAGAAAAATCACCGGCACTCATCCTGTAATAATATATCCCAGACCCTATCTGCCCGGCATTTATGTTCAGCTCATAGCTGCCTGCCTTTTTTATCTCATTAACAGGTGAATATAATTCCCGTCCCAAAATATCAAATACAGTAATGTTGACGAATGAACTCTGAGGGACAGAATAAGTGATCATTGTTTGCGGATTAAACGGATTGGGATAGTTCTGTGATAGCGAATACCCTTTTGGCAAATTATTAATTGGATTGGTCCCCGTTAATATATCAAGCGTATCAGTAAGCTTTATCACATTACCGGTCGATGATACGGCATATCCATATACTATCATACCTGATTGAATAAAGTCAAAATGCGATAATCCTGTAACACCGGGTGTAGGTGTAGTAACCCAGTTTAAACCATTATCAGTACTCCGCTTAATTCCGCCGTTAGAACCCAGGATGTATACGACGGGTGTAGCAGGTACCCAAACAAAATAGCAGGTTCCCGTAACGCCGCTGCCAATATCTACACTATTCCATGTTGAACCGCCATTTGTTGTTCTGGAGATCATGGGCAGTGATGAGCTTGTTGCTGCCACACCAAACAGTTTGTTGGAATGAAATGCTATCGCCGATGTATAGTTGCCGGCGACACTGATCTGTTGAGTACTCCAGGAAACAGCATTATTAACCGTCAGCCTGATCCTTGCAGCACCGTTATTTAAACCGAATCCGTAAAAATTGTTATCAACTATGGTCAATGAATTTTGTGCATTTGATACACCAACAACTCCGGCATTTAACTCAACCCAATTATTGCCGGCATCAGAGGTTTTATATATTTTTTCAGCGATAGCTATTCCAAAAAGATTACCGTTGCTCTTGGTAAATCCAAGGCCTGTAAAATGTCCGCTGTTTGAAGCTGTTGTTAGAATAGGGTTCCAGTTTAAACCTGCATTTGTAGTTTTGAACAGCCTTGCATTTCCATTTACATAACCTTCGCCTGCAAAAACGGTATTTTCAGTAACAGCCCAAATACAATAGATCTCGTGATTAATTCCTGCAACCGGTACATTAAGCCAGCTTGAACCTCCATCTGTCGTTCTGAATATTTTGGGAGAGTTTAAACTGCCATCAGCTATGTAAACTGAATTGATTCCGCAAACCGATATGTTCGGTTTATTCCCAGGGTTTGATACTATTCCTGCAGGTACCCAGCTTTGCGAATATAGATTAAGAGTTAGAAAAGCAAATAATACAAATATTGTAATTTTTCTCATATGAGACCCCCTTTCATAGCGAAAATAGTTAACTATTTTCCACTTGCAAATAACGAAAATTGGGTATTCGTTCTTTAACCGCCATAATTAATGGTTATTTTGAGATATTCACACATTGTAATAAAAAAAACCATTCAATCTGCAATTGAATGGCTTTGAAAATCCCTATATTACCTTTTTACCTGATCAGAACCATTTTTCGGGTTTGGGTAAAATCACCGGATGTAACTGTATAAAAATACACGCCGCTCGAAAACCCCGATGCGTCCCAATCAGCCTCAAAAGTACCGGGCTGCATAGGTTTGTTTAAAATTTCAGCAACTTCCCTGCCGGAAATATCGAAAATTTTCAACAAAACATTTCCAGAAATTGGTATGCTGAATTTGAATTTGGTTACCGGATTAAACGGATTTGGATAATTCTGTTCAAGTAAAAATTTTTCGGGAGTCTCACTGCTTACCGGCTCAATATAAGTAATTCCCCCGTTTGTAGTTTTTAAGATCTTACCTGACCAGTTTGAAATATATCCTGTGGTTGCGGATGTAAACCAAATATCCGTAAGTATTTCGTTTAACGGAGAAGTTTGAGCAAACCAGTTTTCACCGCCATCGGTTGTTCTTACAATTGCCCCGGCATTGCCGCAGGCGTAGCCGGTTGTTTGATCTATGAAATATACTCCGAAGAGTGATTGCGTGGTACCTGAGTTAACCAGATTCCATGTAACACCGCTGTTTGTTGTTTTAACTATCCTGCCTGCATCAGAAACATACAACCCAAGGTTTTCATTGAAGAAATAAATTTCCCTGAAGTTCTCAAATCCGCTAATAGATGGCGCGTTCATGTTCACCCAGTTTGTACCCTGGTTTGTGGTCTTAAGTGCAATAGCTGAGCCTGAAATAAAGCCGGTGTTTTCATTGATAAAATATATTGAGCTTAGCGAGGTTTGCGTGGGTGATGTCATATTGACCCAGTTTGAACCTGCATTGGTTGTTTTCATTATACGCCCGGTTGAACCTGCTGTAAAACCGGTTAAGGAATTAACAAAAAATAATCCCCAAAGCTGTAGAGTTGCTTCTGAATTTACGGTTATCCAGTTACTTCCGCCGTTGACAGTCTTAATTATAAGTCCGTCATTTCCGCTCATATATACAGTATCAGGATGCTGAAGCCATATTGCCATGAAACGCATTGAAGTATATCCGGAACTCTGGGCAACCCAGTTCTGCCCCGCATTAGTGGTTTTATGTATATTAAATGTGGAACCGTTATACAGCGGAGCGGTAGTGTAGCCTGTATTCTGGCCATAAAACCTTACTGCTTGCAGTGACTGCGCGGGACTGAATGTGGTTTGGATGAACCAGCCCTGAGAATAAGTTAAAAAGGGAATTAGAAGAATTAATATGATTTTTTTCATGTCAGTTATTTTATCAACATCATTTTTTTTGTTTCTTTGAAATCACCGGAAGTTAAAGTGTAAAAATAGATCCCGCTTGAATATGCAGATGCATCCCAATCGGCTTCGTAAACGCCCGGTCTTAACTCCCCGTTAACCAGCGTCGAAATTTCTTTGCCGGAAATATCGTATATTCTAAGTGAGACGACCCGCCGGGTCGTCTCTACAGAGGCGGGAATTTGAAAACGAATTTTGGTTGCCGGATTGAACGGATTAGGGTAATTCTGGCTGAGCGAAAATTCCGAAGGGATCTCATTTCCTGTTTGTTGTACACTCATCCACGGAATAACAGTAATGTAACATGTCCTCACAAGCGTATCGCTTCCAAAAGAATTTGAAGCTATCAACGTAACCGGATAGGTACCCTGCAAATTATATCGTACATTCTCAGGGTTCTGGCTTGTTGAAACCGGCGTATTGGAGCCCGGCATCAGCCATAACCAGTTCGTGGGATTAAACGACGACTGATCAAAAAATGATACAGTATCAATATTGAGGAAATAATTTTTATTAGCTTTAAAATCCGCAACCGGTTTAATGCTATGGTTTGTTTTGTAGGCTTTGATCTCAGTTCCGCTGCCTGAAGCTATAAAAATTCCGTTTTGACCAAGGTTAGAACCACTGTAATAATTGTACGGCACATTGAGTGTCCATTTAACGGTTTGCAGGTTTGGTGTAAAAGCAACATACCTGCCGTTACCTGTTTCACCGGTGCAAACGATAATTGTTGAATCAGCACCGCATGACATGTAAGCAAGCGGTGTGCGTATTTGGGCGGAATCCAGCAGGTTACCGTTGAAAGGGTCAAGCCTGTAGATATTGCTGTTTGCAAACTGTGATGGGTCGTTGATATTTGATGCATACAGCGAGCCATCTTTACCTACACCTTTAACAACATAGCCGGGGGAGCGGCTCCACAACTGAACAAATGCTGTGCCGTTATCCTGGAAAGCGTATAAAGCGCCGCCATCACGGCAAATATATATGGTACCCTCAGGACCTATACAAAGGTCATTTTCCTGGTCGCCATCTCCGGGCAGGTCAGCGGAAGTATATCTTGTAACCCCGGTATTTACATCTATGGCAATAAGTTTTTTGGGAGTTACAACAGAACCCGTCCAGTGATAATAAGTATTGCCATAAATACAGAATCCGCCATCGGGTCCAACCGGTATCGTATAATTGTTTGTCCATTTCACAGTTCCGGTATTCCTGTTGATTCTTCTTCCTTTATCAATAGGATCGCCGTCGCATGCAAACATAAGTCCGGTGTTACCCGGGAACATATCTGATGAAATTTGCCATTTCACTGAACCATCAGAAATATTTAATGCATAAAGAATGCCTGTGTTATAATCATGTGCGTACACAGCATCTTCGGTGAAACCAACGGCGTACATTCTTGATGCAGCGTTTATCATCTTTTCCCAAATGAGCGCACCCGAGTTTATATTCCGGAGTTCAACTTTTCCGGTGTAGGGCGAAAGCACAATTCGTGATGTAACAAATTTATCAGCATATGTGTAAATTGAATTTCCCCAGGCGGTTGCATTTGTGCTGTTGACTGTCCAAAACGGAGAGGTAACACTGTTGGGTCCCGTAATTTCACTAAGCCCGTTACGCTGCAAATTACCGCCAATTGTTATCCAGTTTTGTGAATTTGATATTGAGACCAATAAGAAAAGGTTTGCAATTATTATCAGAGTTTTCATATATCCTGTGTTTAGATATTCAATAATATCAATGTTTTTGGCAATTTTCTATAATATTATTGATATACAATATTATACCTGTATAAATTCAGGTTTTTGAAACTGCCGGAAAATTATTTTATCAGAACCATTTTCTTTGAGATCTTACCTTTTACTGATGTCAATTCGTAATAATAAATACCGCTTGGGTATAATGAAGCGTCCCATTGTATTTCATAATTTCCGGGCTGTAAAAAATTATTTGTAAGGGTCCCGGCGAATTTTCCTGAAACATCATATATTTTCAATGATATTAAGCCGGATTCTGTGATACTAAATCTGATATTCGTAACCGGGTTAAACGGGTTAGGATAGTTTTGATACAAAATGAAGTCGTCTGCAATCTCACTTTGAGAAACAATCCCAATAGGAGAAAGGATAATAGTGGTATCATCCTTAACAGAATCAGGGTAAGCAATAAATTTAATGTTCAGGCTATCGGTATAAGATGTAACAAACAATGCCCCATAATTTCCTGTGAACCTGTACCTGCTTTCAGGCACAACGGTACCAAACTCGCGCCAATCCTTGCCTCCGAGCCCGTTCACAAAATATGTTAAGCCTGTACTATCCACCAGTCTTTCGTAATTGTGTTCATGTCCGCAAAATACAGCATTTGCACCCCACTGTTTGAACGGCCATCTCATATCCAGGTTATTCCCATGCTGTCCTGATGAATAGGGCGGGTGATGGAAATAAACTATCTTAAACCTTGAAACAGATTGCGACAGTTTGTTCATTAACCAGTGCGCCTGCGGCGAGCCTGTTGTTATTCCATCAGGTTCATTTATATCACTGTTTACAACAAAAAAATGTATATTTCCTTTTACAAAGTCGTAATATCTTTCATTACCGGGAAGCTGGAAATAGTCGATATATGGGCGGGCTGAATCAGTTAACCAGTCATGATTGCCCATGGAAGGAAAAAACTTATTAAATTGGGCCCCGGTACCAAAGATGCCTGTATAAGGAAAAATAAAGTCGTGGTAAAACTGGCCGATGTTTGAATCAATAGTTGAATCTGCACCGTATTCATAGTTATTATCACCAAGCGTGATAATGAAATCGGGATCCCAATTATGGATCATCCCGGAAACAAGTCTTTCACCTGGTGTATACCATCTGCCGTAATCACCAATTGCAGCAAATCTTACAACTGGCTGTGAATAAATATATCCAATGGCAGAAATGAAAATCAATATTACCTGAAAACAGTATTTTCGCATATGCTAATATAACAAGTTACCATCATTACCGGAAAACCAAATAAAAAGCCCGAATCAAAATTCACCGGTATAACCTGATTGAACCTTGATTAACGGGCATATAGTTAGTGATAAATATTTATCTTACGAGGATCATTTTTTTAGTATCAGTAAAACCCTCTGTACTTAATTTATAAAAGTAAACCCCGCTGGTAAGTTCACTTCCTTCAAAATCAACATCATAGTTCCCCGCAGAGATTTCGCTGCTTAACAATTCAGCAACCAGGGAGCCTTTTGAATCGAACACTGATAAATTCACATACCCGCCGGCTGGCACACTGAATTTGAACTTTGTCTGCGGATTGAACGGATTGGGGTAATTCTGGCTCATAGAAAACTGCGAAGGAATCTCATTGCCGGTTTGAACTATTCCGGTATTTAGCTTCCATGCGGCAATATTATTTGCAGGCAGTCCGCCGGCTAAAGTGAATGTACCTCCTGCAATAACATCACCCAGAAAACTGTTTATAGCATTTACTCTTGGTGCAGAACCGCTAATTCCCGCGCCAAGGGGTCCCCAATTTGTACCGTTATATACAGCAATCCTTGAAGCCGGCTGAACATCGGCAAATTCAAAAATACCCCCTGCATATAAGGAGGTGCCCAGAGAATGCAGCGCATAAACTCCGGCGCTGAATCCGAAACCAACATTGGCCCAGCTTGTACCGTTCCATCGCGCGATCCTGTTTGTAACTGATCCGCCAATGGTAGTGAAGGTTCCGCCTGCGTACAGCGAATTATTATATACCCTGAAACAATAAACTGCGCCATCATCCATACCAACACCAAGAGTTGCCCAGCGTGAACCGCTCCACCGCGCGATTTTTTTGGCTTCAAGGCTATCAGCAACATTAAAATTTCCGCCGGCATACAGAATGGAATTGTACAGCGCCAGGGCGTAAACGTTGTCGTCAAATCCCCAGCCCATTGTTTGCCATGTGGAATTATAGCGGGCAATCCGTGAAATATTCAGCGCATTAACAATTGTGAAATTTCCTCCCGCCACCAGGTAACTTCCCTGAACGGCAAGTGCGTAAATGCTGCCATTGTATGTTCCTCCGGTTGAGCTCCATGAGGCGCCATTCCAGAAAGCAATTTTATTGCAGTTAACACCGCCTGCTGTTGTAAATCTGCCTGCTGCCACAAGCAGGCCGTTGTAAACCGCAAGCGCAAAAACAGAATCATTTGTACCTAAACCCATCGGCACCCATGTTGTACCGTTCCACCTGGCTATATTGTTAACCAATTGACCTCCGGCGGTTGAAAAATATCCCGCTGCAACCAACTCCGAATTGTAATTGACCATTGCGTTAACCGAACCACCTGCACCGGTACCCATTGTATGCCAGCTTTGAGAATTTGTATTTAAGATGTTTAATAATATAGTAAGGATTGTGAAGAGAATTCCTGAAAAATTAAAGACTGTAGATCTTTTCATTTTACTATCCCCCATTTAAGTGATTTTTCAAAAATAATAAGAAAATCCCGGTTTTCGTATTCAAAAATAAATAAATATAATTGTTAAAATTATGAAACTTTATTAGCCTGATTTTCTTTTTAATTATTAATAACTTAATAATTAAACTAAAATAATCAGGAGAAATTATGTCAAAGAAGCTAATTCTTAGCGTTTTTTTATTATTTTTCGCAATTACAGTTGATCTATTGTCGTTTTCAAAGGGTCCGGGCGATAAAGTGGACGGATTTACAATTACAAATTATGATGGTGTATCTTACAATTTCAGTGAGGCCCTGGCGGCATCTGAAAAAGGTGTAATAGTAATATTCTGGTCAACAGAATGTCCCTGGGTACAGCCTTATAATGACAGAATAAATGATTATGTAAAAAATTACACAGATAAAGGCTTCACTGTTTGGGTAATTAACTCAAATAATACTGAAAGCAAAGATGTAGTTATTGACCATGCAAAGAAGAACAGTTATAATTTCCCGATGCTTAAAGATGAAAACAATGTTGTTGCCGATCTTTTTGGCGCAACAAGAACACCTGAAGCTTTTGTAGTTAACAAAGAGAATGTAATTTTATATCACGGAAGAATTTCAGATAATAAGTCAGCGGGTGAGCAGACAGTTCATGATCTGAATAACGCAGTTGAAGATGTTGCCGCAGGAAAAGAAGTATCAGTAAAAGAGACGAAATCATTTGGCTGCGGAATAAAAAGAATTGAAAAATAACAGTTATATCTAAAATGAAAAAGTTTGCGGCATTAGCGTTTTTATTGTTATTATCAGTTACTCTTCATTCACAGGAAGTAAAAACAATTACTACCACTGATGAGTATAAGGCCTTACTGGATAATTCAAAAGGAAAAGTAATATTAGTGAATTTTTGGGCCACATGGTGCCCTCCTTGTGTTAAGGAGTTTCCAGAACTGGTGAAACTTTACAATGATTATAAAGAAAAAGAATTTGTATTGATCTTTATTTCACTGGATGATAAATCTGAATATGATTCAAAGCTGCTCCCGTTTCTTAAAAAACAGGGAGTGGATTTTACCTCGTATTTCGGAAACTTCAGCAACCCTGAGACAATTATGAATTATGTTGATAATGGGTGGCAGGGAGAAATTCCATATACAGGAATTTACGATAAAGAAGGTAAGCTTGTTAAATCCCTGCTTGGCAATAAAACATACGAGCAGTTTGAAACAGAAATTAAAGCTGCAATGAATTAAAGCTGCAATGAATTAGAGCTGCAATGAATTAAAGCTGCAATGAATTAGAGCTGCAATGAATTAGAGCAGGAATGAATTGAAGCAGCAAATCAACAAGAGCTGAACCGAAGTTTAAATAAAAAGCCCGTTATAGAACTTTCTATAACGGGCTTTTGCTTTCCTTAATTTTAACAATCAATGAACTACCCCGGCAGTTTTGCCATTTGGAACCAAAAGTCCTCAATGATCTTGACTGCCTGTGTATATTCATCAAAATCAACCGGTTTAGTTACGTAACAATTGGCGCTTAAGTCATAAGATTTAGTAATGTGATCTTCTGAGCTTGAACTGCTGAGCATAATAACCGGAATCTTTTTTAGCTCGGCGTCATTTTTAATGTTTTCAAGAACTTCAAAGCCGTTCTTCTTGGGCAGGTTAATATCCAGCAAAATTATATCAGGTTTAACTCTTTCGGTATACTTCCCTCTGCCATAAAGGTAATTTAAGGCATCTTCGCCATCGCGCGCAACAGTGAAGTTCTTATCAACTTTGCTTTCGCTGAACGCCTCTTTAATTAGCCGTACATCGCCTTCATTATCTTCTACAAGCAATACCTGCAGACATTTCGGAATATAATCCATTTATAATTTTGTTTAACTTTATTCTCAAAAATACCAAATTAAAAAACTAACAACAAGGAAGGGGGGCTTATTGAAGAGCCTGAGAGTAACTACTCTTTATCAGGAATTGTGAAGGTAAATGTAGCTCCCTGACCGGGTTCAGATTCAACCCACAGATGCCCGCCAAGTTTTTCGATGATCTTTTTGCAGATCGCAAGACCTATTCCGGTACCCGGATACTCAGAGCTGTTGTGAAGCCTCTGGAATATAACAAAGATCTTATCGCTGAATTCTTTATCAATACCTATGCCGTTATCAGAAACAGTGAACAGCCATTCATCACCTGCATGTTTAGCCGAAATATTCACTACCGGGTCAACATCGGGTTTCCTGAATTTAATAGCATTACTTATCAGGTTCTGGAACAGCTGATTTATCTGCATCTGGTTTGCACGCACTGTCGGCAGATTTTCATAGTTAACAGTTGCCCCGGTTTCAGCAATTGAAGCGGAGAGATTTTTCAGATTCTGCTCAACCACTTTTGTGCAATCAACATCTTCCAGGGGAGCTTCTTTTGTATTCACCCTTGAGTACGCGAGAAGATCGTTGATGAGAGTTTTCATTCTTACAACACCATCAACAGCATAATTTATAAATTCATCCGCTTCTGCGGTAATGTTGCCTTTGTATCTGCGCTGCAGCAACTGAATGTAGCTCGCTACCATTCGGAGCGGTTCCTGAAGGTCATGTGATGCAACATAAGCAAACTGCTCAAGCTCTTTGTTAGACTGTGAAAGCTTTTCTGCAAGCTGTTTGAGTTTACCTTCGGTGGTTTTATGTTCCGTAATGTTTATCAATACACCTGCCATGTGAGAGTCACCATTGTTCTTAACCTTGATCATATGGTCTTCAACCCATATATAGGTTCCGTCAGCTCTTCTGACCCTGAATTCCAGGTTCAAGACACCAAGAGAGCCGGCTTTGTGCCATTCTTTGGTTTTTTCTTCAATAGCAACCCAGTCACCCGGATGAGTTATAGTCTTAAAGAAATCTCTGTTGTTGAACAACTCAGCGTTGTATCCAAGCATTTCAAACACATTTTCAGACATGAATTCCTTACCGCCGCCGGTTTCGTATAGAACAACATCCTGCAGATTTTTGAGCAGCGTAGCGAGCCTGAACTGCGTTTTGCTTAACTCTTCCTGCGCTCTTTTGGAATCCGTTATATCCCGTTGTGAACCCCAGATCCTTATAAGCGCTTCGTTTTCAACTATACCCACAAGATTATTCATAAATATCCTTTTGTTCCCGTGCTTGTCGAGTTCAACTGATTCCACGTTATCGATTTTGTAGCCGCCCATAATACTTTTCCTGATATAGTCGATATTTTTGGGTTCGCTTTCAATAAGCAATTCACCAATCCTGGCGCCGGCTATATCCCCTGCGGTTTCATATCCATACATTTTGGCGAACACATCGTTACATTCAGCAAGGTAACCGTATTTAAATACATTTTTCACCTGTTCATCAATAGGTAATTTAATTGAAACCGGTTCCAGGAATTCAAATCTCCATATTCCTTCAGTGCTTTGTTTTACAAATGCCCTGTAACGTTCTTCGCTGTTCCTGAGAGCTTTTTCGGTTTCTTTCCTTTCGGTGATATCGCTGTATATTCCATATACACCTATCTGGTTCTCTTCAAGGGTTATTGGATATGCAAGCACCGATACATCAACTGTACTGCCGTCTTTTCTCTTGCGTTCGGTTTCCCTGTGGATGATCTCACCTTTAAGCACAAACAAAGTCATTTGAGTTGCCTGTTCAAGCATGCTTTCAGGCACAATTATATCGTTAAGTGTTTTGCCTTTAATTTCATCCGCACTGAACTGGAACATCCGCTCAAAGCCTTTATTGGCGTTGAGAATCCTGTCCTGGTTATCCAAAACAACTATACCTTCAGGAGAGTTTTCGAATAATTGCTGGAAGTAAGATTTTTGCAGCAGGATTTCCTGTTCAGCTTTTTTCCTTTCGGTGATATCCCTGTAATTGAAAACAATGGCTCTTATCGAAGGATCGTTTATCAGATTATGCGCAGTAGCTTCGTGCCAGATCCAATCGCCGTTCTTATTCCTGAACCTCAACTGGATATTATTGACGATCTTTCCTTCTTCTGTCAAAACTTCCCTGAACATATTTTCCGCGCTGTGGCGGTCTTCATCGTTTATGAAGTCGAATATATTCCTGCCGGTGTAATTTTCATCTTCGTAACCCAGCATTTTTGTTACCGAGGGACTTGCATAAATGATCTTTCCGGAAGCATCTACAAGCGAAATAAGATCAGTTATATTATCTATCAGCGCGCGGAATCGTTTATCCTTTTCTGTCAGTTCCTCTTCGGCTTTCTTGCGCTCGGTTACATCAATGCATATCTGGTTGATCGCAACGGCTTCTTTAGATGAGTCATACTCGGCATAAAGATAAGTATCAAGCCAAAGCACTGACTTGTGCCTGTTTATGATCCTGTACTCCATATGCTGAGTACCTGTATATCTTACGGCAGCCCAATCTTTATAGAAATTAAAAACCTTTTCCCTGTCATCATGATGGATCATTTCCACAAGCTGCATGTCATTCAGATGGTTGAACTCATCCATGGAATAACCTGATTGCCTTATGAATTCGCTGTTTACAAAATCATACGCTCCTGTTTTCAGCATAACTCTTGTTACTGCCACAGGCGCGTTTGCCGCAAGATTTTTATATTTGTTTTCGTTTTCAACAATTTTTTCCTGCGCTTTTTTCTGCTCAGTTATATCGATACATATCTGGTTTATTGCTCCAACTTTACCGCTTTCATCAAAATCAGCAAACAGGAATGTATCAACCCATATAATTTCACCAAGCCTGTTGAATGTCCTGTAATCGATATGCTGAGTATCTTTAAAACCCTCATTTCTCCATTTATTGAAGAATTCATTGACTCTCTGCCGGTCCTCGGGGAAAGCCATTGCTTTGAGCTCTTCAGCGGAAAGGGCATTATACTCTTCCATTGTGTAACCGGTCTGGCGTGTAAACTCATCATTTACATATTCATATTTCATTGTATCCGCCGAGATCCTTGTTACCGCAATTGGAGCGTTGGCCGCAAGATTTTTGTACTTTTTCTCACTTTCAAGAATTGTGAGTTCGGCCTTCTTTCGTTCGGTTATATCAATACAAATCTCATTCATAACAACAGCCCTGCCAGTATCATCAAAATCCGCGTATATAAAGGTATCAAGCCATATAAGTTCTTTTTTCAGATTGAATATACGATAGTCAAAATGCAGCATACCTTTAAAGCCGTTTTTCTTCCAGTGATCATAATTATCCTGAACCTTTTTTCTATCTTCAACGTAAATTATGTTAGTCTTTTCTGTTCTGGAAAGATGGCTGTATTCTTCCACAGAGCATCCCATCTGCCTTGCGAACTCATCATTGGCATATTCAAAATCATTGGATGTCATAGAGAATCTTGCCACAGATACAGGAGCGTTTTGCGCGAGATTTCTGTACTTCTTCTCACTTTCAAGAAGCGCGATCTGGAATTCTTTATTAGGTGTTATATCCCTGCATATAATGAACAATTCTTTGGGGATCCCGTTAATATCAGAGATCAGCCTTGTACTTTCATTAACCCATATAACGGTACCATCTTTACGAAGCTTTCTGAACTCAAGTTTCGCGCTTTCCAGCTTCTTCGAAAAGATCTCGCTTATTCTTTCTATTACAAGTTCCCTGTCATCAGGATGAACAACCTTCCACACTTCGTTGCCAATTAGTTCATCTGAGGTATAACCAAGATACTCTGAACCGAACCTGTTAACAGATTTAACCCTGCCGGTAGGTGAAATAGAAAAATACATGTCCGGCGCGCTGTCATACAGATCCTGGAAGCGTTTTTCGCTTTGTTTTACCGCTTCTTCGGCTTTTTTGCGTTCGGTTATATCGCTGGCAATACCTATGTGCGCAGCCGCTTTTCCGGAATCATTCTTAAGAATTGAGGTTGAAAGATAGACAGGGAATTCCCTTCCATCCTTTGTCCGGTTGATAAGTTCACCCTGCCACCCGCCTCTATCAGTCTGCTCTATAATCTGCTCGTTTATGTTCGGCGGATTGTTGGGACTCCTGACAATGGTAATAGGTTTACCAAGAATTTCTTCTTTTGAATATCCATAAATTGTTTCAAATGCATCATTCACAAAAATCACTTTGCCGTCAAGATCAGTAATGCTAACGCATTCTGTAATTCCTTTCACGGCCATAGCAAGCATATCTATCTTTTCCTGGGCAAGTTTTCTTTCGGTGATATCACGAACAAAGAGCTGCACCACTTCTTCATCAAAAAGCTTAATAAGCCGCATGCTTATTTCTACATCAACGTAAGTACCGTCTTTTCTTCTATACTCTGTTTCAAACTGGTAATTGCCTTTTTCCTTGAGTGAAGAATATATCATAAATGTATTATCTATGATATTTTCATTTATGAGCTCAGAAAATTTCATCTTCGCAAGCTCTTCTTTGGTATATCCCAGGAGTTTGCTTGCCTGGTTATTTACAGAAATTATTCTCCCATTTAACGCCTGGACAAAAATAGCATCTGTGGCATAATCAAACAGGTTACGGAATTTTGTTTCACTTTCACGCAGCGCAGTTTCAGCAATCTTTCTTTCCGTGATATCCTGAAGAATAAGTACCGCGCCTGTAAGCCTGCCCTTATCATCCCTTAGAGGTGATGAACTGTGATCAATGGATACTTCCCTGCCGTTTCTGGCTATTAACACTGTATGATTGCTTCTGCCTATGATAATATTTTCCGCCAGTACCCTTTCTATCGGGTTAAGCATAGGCTCTTTTGAATCTTCATCCAGAAGTACAAGTACTTCATTTGCTCTTTTGCCGGCAACTTCAGCCAAAGTCCAGCCTGTCAATGTTTCCGCAACAGGGTTAAGGAATTTTATGAAACCGAATTCATCGGTTACAATAACAGCGTCACCAACGCTTTTCAGAATAGCGCTGAGCCAGCGCTCATTTTCTTTCAGCTTGGTTTCCATCTGGTGCTTGTAAAGCGCCATTTCAATACTTGATCGGAGATATCTTTCTTCGAATGGTTTTAAGATATAACCTAAAGGTTCGGTCATTTTGGCGCGTTTTAACGTGCGGTCATCTTCGTATGCAGTTAAATAAACAATAGGGATGTTATACTTTTTCCTTATCTCGGCGGCAGTTTCTATACCGTCAATATCGCCCTTCAGGACAATATCCATCAATACAAGATCAGGGCGCAGTTCCTCAGCTCTGAGGATCGCCTCTTTTCCTGTAAAGACTACATCAGGCACTAAATAGCCTAGACCTTCAAGACAGTTCTTGATATCCTGGGCTATAATACCTTCATCTTCAACAACCATTATACGCGGGGTACCATCAATGTTACTCAATTAACACCCTCTTCAGCAGCTTGATTGATATTCAATATTACGTATATTTTTTTGCAGTACGGAATTCTTCCGTACTCATTTTGTTTATTTTGTCATCCTTCTGCTAATTTCCCCTACTTAGTTAATGAACCAAAAATCGAGTTTTCCTTAAATTTCAGCAATAAGTTAACATTTATACGGTATAGCTTCAATACCCCCAAAACGTTAGTTACTAAGAAATATTTAAAAAATACTTTACCTTCTCCTTTATTGCAGTTAAATTTGTACTTAAATGCAAGAAAATTCTAAGATATTGAATATTCTCATCTCATGCGGTTCATATTCCTGGGGCGGACTGGAAATGATCTCTCTGGAAACTGCAAAGATGCTGAGAGAAAGAGGCTTGAATGTAAAAATACTCTGCACAAAAGGCTCAAAGCTTGAAGAAGAAGCGAAAACAAGGGGATTTGCAACCATAGCTATTTTCGCCAAGAATAAGAATATACCCTCTTCTATAATAGAACTGAAAAATTACTTAAAAAATTCAAACACCGATGTAATTCATACAAACCACTCCCATGATCTTTGGGTCATTACCCCTGCATTGAAATTTTCAGGCAGCAAAGCCCGTTTATTTTTGACAAAACACATGGCAAGCGGCGTTAAGAAAAATGATCTGTTTCACCGATATTTGTATAAAAGAGTGAACAAAGTCTTTGCAATTTCAAACTACATAAAAGCCAGCGTAAGAAATACTACACCCGTAAAGGATGAAGATATAGTTTTGCTGCCGGTGGGAATTGATTTGAAACGATTTGACAAGGGAAGATTTAACCCTGCGGAAATTAAGAGATCATTAGATTTGCCGGAAGATAAAATTATAATTGGAATAGCAGGAAGAATGACACCGGGAAAGGGTCATGAAGAGTTTCTTGAAGCTGCGCGTATGCTGAACGAAGAGTTCCCTGAAAAATTATACTTTCTGGTTATTGGAAATGCAAGCTATGGTGAAGAAAAATATGAAGCCGGTATTGTGAACCTTTCAGACTGCTTGGGATTAAAAAATATAAAATTCACAGGCTACACAGCAGAACCGGAAAGAATTATGACAGTATTAGATATACTTTCGTTCCCTTCGCATGATGAATCATTTGGGAGAGTATTACTTGAAGCAATGGCTCTTGGTATCCCAACCGCCGCAAGCGGCTTTGCCGGAGTGCTGGATATTACAATTGCAGGTGAAACCGGTTTATTGTTTGAGCCCGAAAACGCGAAAAGTCAAGCAGCCGCATTAAGTGAGTTAATACAGAATGAAGAACTGCGCAGGAAATTTTCTTTAAATGGAAAAAAACGCGCGGAAGATGTTTTCACTTTTGATAATATGACAGATGAACTAATAAATCAATATAACAAGTAAAATGGGAAAAAAGAGGATCAGCGCGGGATTATTGATGTATAGAATTAAAGCAGGCAAACCGGAAGTTTTTTTAGCGCATCCGGGTGGACCTTATTTCCATAAAAAAGATGATGGGCACTGGAGCATTCCAAAAGGTGAACCGGAAATTGAGGAAGATATTATTGTTACCGCAATGCGCGAATTTAAAGAAGAAACCGGTATAAACCCGGCCGGTAACCTGATTCCGCTTGGTTCAATTCTGCAAAAGGGCGGCAAAGAAGTTTTCGCCTGGGGCTTTGAAAGTGACCTGCCTCCAAATTATATACATGAATGCAATTTTTTTGAAGAAGAATGGCCGCCAAACTCGGGGGAGTACAGGGAATTTCCGGAAGTAGATAAAGTCGGGTTCTTTTCTATTGAAGAGGCAAAGCAAAAAATAAAAGCCGCGCAGATTCCGTTAATTGAGAGACTTCTGGAAGCAATAAAAAAAGAAGAGAATTAGCCGGCTTTCCATTCCTCTTTCAGAAGGGAATAAATATAGCCATCCCAATATTCGTTGTTATATTTTGTACTTTTTCTGCGCATTCCTTCTCTTTTGAATCCAAGTTTTTCATAGCATTTTATTGCAGGTAAGTTGAATGTATATACATTCAGCTCAACCCTGGTTAAAGCAAGTTGCTCAAAAGCGATATAGAGTACTTCAGAGATCAAATGGTTAGCTATCCCCTTTCCGCGGAAATTCTTATCGGTAAATATACGGCACAAACTGGCGGATTCGTTCTTTTGTGAAACTGCGCCAAGTTCACACATTCCCGCCACATTTCCACTTTCATCAACAGCTTTGTAGATTAGCCTGTTGGGCGCATTTCCCTTTGTTTCTGCAAAATAGCTTTGCAATTGTTCGATCGTCAAAGGAAAATCAAACACCGGGCCGCACCACTCAAGCATTGTTCTTTCATCTTCAGCCCATGCGATCAATCTTTCAAGATCACTTTCAGCAAGCGGCACCACTTTAATTTTTTTATTTTTTTCTATTCTCCCGTTATCCATTTTGTCATTATATTCCGTTCATGCGCGGAAAAGCCCTTCTTCCTGTATAATTTTTGCGCGGTGAGGTTGGCATGCTCTACTTCCAGTCTGAGAGCTTTGTATCCTTTCAGCGCAGCGTATTGTTCAGCATATTCCACTGCTAAAGCACCTAGCCCTTTACCGCGAAATTCTTCTTCAATAAATAACTCATCAAGGAAAGCTGTTTCACCTTTAAACTCAACACTGAATACCGAGACAACAATCATATACCCGGCCGGCGCCCCTTGATAATTTATGACCCAAGCATTACCGAACTGTTCATTATCTATGAGCTTGCGCAAAGCGCATAACACGTCATTTTCAACAAACGTGGTATTTTCCTGCAGGTATAATTTATTTATCATTTTCAGAAGCACAGGTACATCTGCGGCCTGAGCAGGGTAAAAATCGATATTAATAGTGTTCTTCAATATTTAATAACTTAAGTGATCCGGGTAAGTGTTTTACAGCCCGGCGTGAGTAAAAGCGATAAGCAAAAGTGTACATAAAATGTGAATAATTCAATTTCAGAATTTATACCGGATAAATACGTTATTTTATAATCGCAGATTTCATATTATATTGTAAAACTAAAACAGATATATGAACACAAATCCTGCAAAAGGCAAAATTTTGATATCGGAGCCCTTTTTAAATGATCCCAATTTCAAAAGGACAATAATACTATTAACAGAACACGGTGATGACGGGTCAATAGGTTTTGTTATGAACAAACCAACTGATTACAAAATACATGAAGTCATTGAAGAGTTTCCTAAGTTTGATTCCATAGTGTATTACGGCGGACCCGTACAGTTTAACACACTTCAGTTCTTATACAAAGGTGAAAATGTAATTGAGGGTTCAATTGAAATTATTCCCGGTTTATACTGGGGCGGCAGTTTTGATATTCTAAAAACGCTGATAACATCAGGAGCAGTTGAGCCTTCTGATTTCCGGTTTTTCCTGGGCTATTCCGGCTGGATAGAAGGCCAGATTGAAGATGAACTGAAACTGAATTCATGGATTGTATCGGATACTACAATTGAGAATATTTTTTCAGATGAACCGGACAAATTATGGCGTGAAACGCTAAAAGGAATGGGCAGAAAATTCGCTATACTTGCAAGTTTTCCCGAAAATCCAAGTGTAAACTGAAAACATCAAACAATTAAAGATGCAGAAAAAATCACAGTTAGCTATTAAAAATTTGCCTAAAATTCAATTCTGGAAATGACTGCATTAACAGCTCATCGGCTCCTGGCATTTGTTGTTGATTACTTCCTGATAATTTTATACGCCGTATTGCTTTTTCTGTTAGCCTGGCTTTTTCTGGGAACGGATTCATTTTCATACTTACAAGATAATCACTTGCTAAATCAATTGATCACATTTACGACCATGACTCTTCCGGTATTTATGTATTTTTTCCTTTTTGAAACCAGCAAATGGAACGGGACACCTGGAAAAAAAATATTTGGAATTCGTGTTATATCTAATCAACCCTTTCAAAAACGAAAAATATTCATGAGGAATTTCATAAAATTCTTACCTTGGGAGATATCAAACATAGGCGTTATATGGTCATTCAATTATACTAATACTGGTACTGAAATTCCTATATGGATCTGGTTATTATTGTTATTGCCACAGGGGGTTTACATATTTTACTTAACAAGCATAATATATTATAAGGGCGAAAGCAGTTTTTACGATAAAATAGCAAACACAGCAATAGCCGGTAAGAATAATTTAGCTTGATTCAAAAAAAACTTTAGAAAAAAAATTTAACAATTAGTCTATATGTACATAACACTTCTTTCTGCTCATTCTATTTTCCGCTGGCTGGTTGTTATAGGCGTGGTTTACACATTATACCGCGCTTATGCAGGGTTGGGGGGCAACAAAAAGTTTACAGCAGTTGATGCGAATACCAGGAAGTACACTGTAATTGCAGCGCATATACAACTTCTCATTGGCCTGGCAGTTTACTTCCTGAGTCCGCTGACCCAATACTTCATGAGTAATTTTGGCGCAGCTGTAAAAGTAAGAGAAATGCGCTTTTACGGAATGGAGCACTCTATTGTTATGGTGATTGCAATTGTGCTTATAACAATCGGTTCGGCTGCTTCAAAAAAGAAAGAAACCGACCGCGCAAAATTCAAAGCTTTAGCTTTGTGGTTCACAATTGCTCTGGTTTTGCTGCTGTTAATGATCCCATGGCCGATTTCTCCATTTTCAATCAGGCCCTGGTTCAGGTTTTAACCGCTGAAGTTCAGGTTTATAACAACAATTTCGGGTCTGTTTCCGGTTCTGATAGGCGGACCCCAGGAGCCAACTCCGCAGCTTACATAATAATGCGTACTGCCTTTTTGTTTATATCCCATGCTTACTTCGTAGATCTTTTTGGTAATGAAATTGAACGGCCACAACTGCCCGTGGTGGGTGTGACCGCTTAGCTGAAGATCTATACCGTTCTTTTCAGCTTCTTCCAGTTTTACCGGCTGGTGATCCATTAGTATTACCGGCAGTTCTTTATCAATACCCTCGAGCAGCAGATCCAAAGGCTTTCTGAGAATTCCCGCAAATCCTTTAGAAGCTCTGTCTTCCCTGCCAACTATGTAAAATGAATCAGCTATTTTTACTGTCTTATCCCTCAGCTCAATTATTCCGTGTTCAGTAAGATATGAAACAGATGGCTCAACGCCGCCAATATATTCATGATTGCCTGTAACAGCGTAGGCACCAAACTTAGCTCTTAACGCGCGAAGGCTTTCACCGCAATTTTGTTTTACCACCGCTTCAATATCTTCATCAACAACATCACCCGGCAGCAAAATCAGATCGGGCTCCTGAGAGTTTATCAATTCAACAATCTTCTTTGTCCTTTTACTGTTCACAATTGTGCCCAGGTGAATATCAGAAGCCATAACTATTTTAAGCGATCTGAGATTACCTGCTTTTTTATTGATATTAATATTCAGCTTTTTAATAACCGGGCTTGCTGCGTTTATGTAACCTGCGATTACGATCAGGATAACCGATGCATTCACAGCAAAGAAGAACATTAACTGGCAGTTAGCCGAATAAAAGGATGCAGGAAAAATTCCTAGCAGCAAATTAAACAGTCTTACAATATCTATTAATACTACAAAGAGCAAATAATACACCATCGCCCCAAGCCAGAAAGAACCTACCCAAACAAAAAATGCTGAAAAGGAATTCAGGAATTTCCGCTCAAGGAATCTGCCTGCAATATAAGAAAGAAAAAAGAACAGGTAAACTGAGGAATATAGAAAAGTGAATTTATCCGGAATAGAATGCAGACCAGTTATAAAAATGTAATAATTAACCAGTGTATATACACTTAAAACTATGGTTAAGAATACCGCAAATTGAGATTTTTTCAAAAAAATGAGTAGTTAGTATTACTTCAGACGGGAGCTAAATGATTTTATTTTACGCAATTCATCGGATAAACCGCAGGGGCAGTCCAAATTGAAGTCATCCGGTGAGGTATTATTTGTTAAGTATAATATAATTCACCTGCGCAACTGCTACATGAATATTATTCATATCATACAGATCAACAGCAACGGGGGCAAGCGTTCTGCCATGTTTAATTACTTTTGCAAATGCGCGTACATCTGTTCTGCAGGCCGCAAGGAAACGGATATTCATATCGGTGGTTGTGATCTTTGCTTCTGCGCCTGTGAGTGTAAGCAGCGCGAACGCGCTTATGGAGTCAGCCACGGTCATTAGTAAACCCCCGTGAAATGATTCGTAAATTCCATCGTATTGCTTTTGGTGTTTAACAACGGCTTCACAGATACCGCCATCTATTTGTATGAAATCAAACCCAAGTGTATCTACAATTGGAATTTTTTTTATACGTTCCAGGACATCCTGTCTGATTATTTTTTCTGTCTTCATAATTTTTCAAAAAAAAGGAGTGAACTTACTCACTCCAGACTTAATCACCGGATGACCCGAAGTCATCCGGTGATCTATGAACAAAATCTATACCTTTTCTATTTCTTTTTTACCCAATAAACCGGTTGGTTTAAAAAGGAGAATTAAGATCAATATACCAAATGCAATAGCATCGCGGTAAGTGGGTGAAATATAACCGGTAACGAAAGTTTCAAGCAGCCCTATGATCATTCCCCCTAAGGCGGCACCCGGAATATTACCTATTCCCCCAAGTACTGCCGCTACGAAGGCTTTTAAGCCGGGCAGAATGCCCATGAGCGGATCGATACTGGGATAATTCAGACCATACAAAATACCGGCAGCGCCCGCAAGCGAGGAGCCGATTATGAACGTAAAACTGATCACAGCGTTAATATTGATTCCCATTAAACTGGCAGCGGTAGGGTTATAAGAAACAGCACGCATTGCAGTACCGATCTTTGTTTTCATAACTATAAGCCTTAAGCCAACCATAAGTATTCCTGCTGTTACCAGCACAACCAGAGGGTTTGAGCCTATTACAGCGCCGGCAATATTCACAACAGGTTTATTTTCAAGCAATGAAGGGAATGACTTGGGGTCAGCGCCAAACACCAGCTGTCCGCCATACTCTAAAAACAATGAAACCCCGATTGCCGTAATGAGTATTGTAAGTTTGGGTGATTTCCTGAGCGGCTTATACACAAGTTTTTCAACTGTAAAACCCAAAGTACCGGTAACAACCATTGCGCCCAGCATAATCAACAATGCCATCCCTATTGAAGCCACACCTGTAACGGAAGCGAAAGCAAAAACGATCCCAAGGTAATACCCTGAAAATGCGCCGATCATAAATACATCACCGTGGGCAAAGTTGATAAACCGAAGGATACCATAGATCATAGTATAACCAAGCGCAATAAGAGCATAAATACTCCCCAGTGATAGACCGTTAAAAACCTGCTGTATTAATTCTGTCATTTTACGGCTGTACTGTTTCCTTAAATTTAAATTCTCCGCCTTTTATTTCAAGTATTACCGCAGGTTTCACAGCATTGCGCTGTTCGTTAATAGATATCTTACCTGTAACACCAAGGAAATCCTTTATCTTAGCGAGTTCATTTTTTACTTTTTCAGGTTCAGTTGTTCCGGCTTTTTTCATTGCTTCGAATAATATCAAGCCCGCATCGTAAGCAAGAAATGCCATAGCATCCGGGGTTGAATTATACTTAGCTTTATACTTTGTAATGAATTCCTGTATCTTGGGATCTGGATTTTCTGTGGATACATGTGTTGAAAAATAGCAGCCTTCAAGAGCGTCTTTAGCTTTTCCTTCGGTCAGCTTCTCTGATTCCCATCCGTCACTTCCGATAAGCGGAACTGTTAAGCCTATTTCACGGGCCTGGATTGAGATCAGGTTTACATCTGTATAATAAGCAGGTATAAAGATCGCTTCCGGATTCTTGGCTTTTATTGATGTAAGCTGTGCTTTAAAATCTTTATCACCCGCTGAAAAGGACTGGACTTCAACAATTTCTCCGCCCATATTCCTGAATTCCTTTTCAAAGAAATCAGCAAGCCCGGTTGAGTAAGCGTTCTTCACATCCTTAAGCAAAGCTACTTTTTTCAGCTTAAGCGTATTCAGTATGAATTTACTTACCACGGTCGCCTGGAAAGGATCAATGAAGCAAACCCTGAAAATATAATCTCCAATGGCGGTAACTTCAGGATTAGTTGAAGCTGGAGTTATCATTGGAATTTTGTTCTGCTGGCAAATAGGCGCGCCCGCTTTGCTGTTTGATGAAGCAACTTCGCCAATAACTGCAACTACGTTATCATTTTTAATTAAGCGCTGCACAACTGTTTGTGCCTCTGATGGTTTGCCCTGGTCATCGTATGTGATAAGTTTAACTTTCTTACCAAGCAATCCACCGGAATTATTAAGCTCTTCTACTGCGAGTTTTAATCCGTTTGTAGAAGAAATCCCGAACGTTGCATTGGGTCCTGTTAATGAGCCGTATTCACCAATTAAGATCTCATCTCCGCTTCCTTTATTGCATCCTGAAACTGAAAAAACCGCAATTGCCGCAATGGCTATCATACTGAAAAATAACTTTTTCATGGGCTAAAATATGTTAATTTTTTATTAGATTAGTTACCAATAATACCAATTTTGGGTCTTATATTCAATTAAATAAAAATACCTGTTAATGGCAGATATGAAATGTAAGCCTGAAGCTGTTTCGGCTTAACCCTGATCGGCGATTCCGGCTACAGGAAGTAGCTTCTTTTGCGCCTAAAGTCCTTTGCCAAGTGTTTCAAAGTACAATTTCTCTGTCGGGTCACCGAATGTATCCGCCCCGGAAATGAATTCTTCGATCTCACCCGTAGTTTTATAGCCGCGGCGGTAATAGTATTCCATCAATTCAACTCTTCGGTTAATTACCTTCATTTTTATAGTATCAAGCTTCCATACTTCTTTGGTGTACCGTTCGCATTCATTTATAAGCAATTTGCCGATACCTTTATCCTGGTAGTTTACATCCACTGAAAGCATACCAAGGTAGGAATACGAACCTGTATTTTCCAGGTGAACGCAGCCGATGATATTATCACCATCTACAGAGAGTATCACTATATCACTGCGGCGCTCAATAATTTCCCTGATCTTCTCCTCGGTTATCCTGATACCGCCAAGGAATTCCGCTTCGGTTGTCCACCCTTTTTTGGAATTCTCGCCGCGGTAAACGGAATTTACAAGCCTGTTAATTTCATCCGCATCATCAACCGATGCAATTTTCAGTACAATGTTATTCATTATAATTTTTATTTTGGAAAAACAAAGGGCAGGTAATTACCCGCCCTTTGTTATTAAAAAATTCGTTTCACTTTTGACGTTTCACGTTTTACTTTTTCACAATCAGCTTCTGCCCTATTTCGATGGTATCCTTTTTCAGGTTATTCCATTTTTTCAGATCAGCTATTGAGCAGTTATATTTATCGGCTAACTTGCCCAGGGTTTCACCTTTTTTAACGGTGTGATAAGTGGTTTTGGATTTGGTTTCTTTTTTCTCTTTTTTTGTGGTCTCTTTTGTGGAATACAGTTTTAAAACCTGTCCTTCCTGAATTACATCGCTATCAAGCCCGTTCCATTCTTTTATATCAGCCACAGAAACACCATTTGCATCAGCAATTTTTGTGAGGTTATCACCGGCTTTCACCGTATATGTTTTAGCCTTTTTGCTTGAAGAAGTTACTTTTTTATCTGAATAAATTTTCAGCTTCTGGCCAACCATTATTTTATCTGATTCCAGATCGTTCCAATCTTTCACGTCTGCTACATCAACATCATATGAAGCAGCAATGGCTGTGAGGTTATCACCATCTTTAACTGTGTAGGTCTGGTAACTTTGTTTCTTCTTTTTTGTATCTGTGCTTGTTTTTTTTTCTTTTTTTACTTCCGTCTCTTTTTTTACTTCAACATCTTTCTTTACTTCAGTTTCTTTTTTTACTTCGGTCTCTTTTTTAACCTCTTTATCGTTTCTGTGTTCTTTGTTAACCAGTACAGTTTGATTGGTTCCTTCGGAATTTGATTCTTCAACTACTTCATCTTTAACGGGATCAGTTGTGGAATTATCGGTTACATCAATTTTCTTTTCTTCTTCAACTGAACCATATAGCTCCCTGTATTTCTCTTTGGTGAGCCAAACAGAGAGTTTATCACCCTTTTTGGGGTATAATCCATAATTGATATTATTCCACACCCTTAGATCAGTTGGGCGAACGGAATATTTTGATGACACGTTATAGAGATCTTCTGATTCAGCGATATTATGAAAAACCAGCTCACGGTTTGTAGTGCTGATAATGAGTCTTTTATCTTCTACGTTATAACCTGCAACTTTAAAATAAGAAACAGTTTCTTCGTGATTAACAGAAGCGGTGCCCTCGTTGCCGTCATATTCAGGTTTGAATCCGTACTTTTCTATATGAGATGCGGCTTCATAGTTAGCAGTAAAATCCTTGAACTTCCCTTTGGGAATTTTAATAAGGTACCCATCCTCAAATACAGGCGTAACATCGGTAATCATCTGTGAATTGAGTTCACGAATAGTTTCAACATCAGAGCCGCTGAAAGAAGCAATTTCATCTACTGTAAGCGCGGATTTGATAACAACCCTGTCATACTCAATTGGTTTTCCCCATTCAATATCATTGAAGCCGTACTTGGAAGGATTGAGGCAAATAAGCGCAACAGCAATATACTGCGGAACGTAGTTCCTTGTTTCCTTGGGCAGGTATTCGCGAAGTGTCCAGAAATCAGTTGAACCGGATTTTTTGATCGCGCCTGTAATTCTGCCGGGTCCCGCGTTGTATGAAGCCATTGCGAGATACCAGTCACCAAATGATTTATACAGATCCTTCAAATGCCTTGCCGCGGCATCAGTAGCTTTTTCGGGGTCGCGTTTATCATCGTGGTTTCCATCGTAGTATAAACCATAGGCAGAGCCTGTTGTGGGCATAAATTGCCATAAACCGATCGCGCCCGCCCAGGAACTGATTTTCGGGTCAAGCCCTGATTCGATCATTGCGAGATAAATAAGCTCCTCGGGTGCGTTGTTTTCGCGCAGAATTGATCTCATCAGGTTGGAATATTTCCCAAGCCTGAAAAACCATTTATCCATATATTTTCTGCCTGTACCGGTAAAGTAATTTATGTAATCCTGCACAGGACCGTTTTCAACAAGCGGAATATCATTGCACTGCGGAAGTTCATCAGGGTTAAAGGAGTTTGTGAAAGATTTTTTCTCAACCTTTTCATATTTTATTCCAAGCTTTGAAGCCAGCTTCAGTATCTTGTGATTCTCATCAATATCGCTGTGCGTAGTAATATAATCCTGTACAATACTGGACGCAAGTTCTTTGTAATCTTTATCCCATCCGGGGTGCTTTTCAAGATTCTTTATATCTATCTTGTTGAGTTCCTTCAAGGCTCCTTCAAACTCCACCTCTGTGGATTTTGGATCAGCCTGTTCATTGAACTGCAGCGCCTTGGTATAATGTATCCTTGCGCTTTCAAGAGCAGTGTAAACGCTAACAGAATCCTTTTTTTTCTTTTTATCTGCTGAATCTTCTTCTTCTATATCAGAACCACCGCATCCTGTCAGATACTGAAGTGTGATGATAGCAAAAAGTATATATAGAAGGCCGGATAGTCTTTTCATATATTTACTTTCTCCATGATTTAATTTCCTATTTTTGCGAATTCAGAATCGAATATAAAAATTTGAACCCGTAAAATCAAGTTAAATATTAAATAAACTCTGCAATATTCATATATTTAATGCAGATAGCGCGAATTTTTTGCCCATAAATGCTGTTTTTCAAGTAAGATAATTAATTCTTACCGGTATGGTTTTGACACACCCCGTCTTCCCGGCTTTCGCCGGTCAGCCACCCCTATTAAGAGGGGAATTTTTGATTTTGATTAAATTGCGGAGTTTTCTTGCTATTAATTTGAGAACTAATTAACTGAATATTACTTGAAACCTTTTATTGTTAAACTTGTTCCCATAAAGGAATTTGATACATAAATGGCAATAAAGCACATAGATTTAGGGCAAGCTGACTATAAGCAGGTTTGGGACCTGCAGAAGGAAACCCACCTTAAGAAACAAAACGGTTCAACTGAGGATATTCTGTACACTGTAGAGCATAATCATGTCTATACGCTCGGCAAAACGGGTTCCCGGGATCATATCCTCATAAGCGATGAAGAAATGAAATCAAAGGGAATATCATATTATGAAATTGACCGCGGCGGCGATATCACTTATCACGGACCGGGGCAATTGGTTGCTTACCCGATACTTGATTTAAACAACTATTACAAAGATACACACCGCTATTTGCGTGAGCTTGAAGAAACGGTTATCCTTACACTAAAAGATATTGGAATTGATGCGCACCGTGAAGAAGAATTTACAGGGGTATGGGTCGGTGAAGAAAAAATATGCGCAATCGGTATTAAGGTTTCAAGATGGATAACAATGCACGGAATTGCATTTAATGTAAACACAGACCTTACCTACTTTGACAGGATTATACCCTGCGGAATATTTCACAAAGGAGTAACAAGCATTCAGAAATTGACCGGGGAACCGGAAGATCTTAAAAAGATCAAAGACCTGTTTGTTAAGAATTTTAAGGAAGTGTTTAAGGGGACTATTTAAGTATTTCCGATGGGGTATTGTAATTCGCTTTTTGTAGAGACGACCCGGTGGGTCGTATTTTTTTCGTGGTTGCCCCAATTTAAACCTTCCGGGTCTTTAAGACCTTGAAGGTTTTTTTTACTCAGTTTTCCCGAAGTCTCTCCGAAGGAGGACTCTGCGAAAATCTGACTTCCCCCTGTGAGGGTATCCAGAGTGGCTTACTGAATTACCCACACGTAATGGAAATTAACAGAATCTATTTTACATAAATACAGCAGCTTAGTTCGTTTTGGAAGCAGCATTGTTCCAAATTGAGAGGAGTATCTTTACAGCCAAATAGTAACTTGACTATTTAAATGAATTAAGCGAAATTTGCATTAAATAAGTATGACTTCATTTTATTGTATGCGGCATTTGCTGCATGCAGGAGGAATAAAATGAACGCCAAAAATTTTTTAGCAATAACCATGCGGCAAATGCGATATGGGTTCTTGTTGAATGGCGTTTCATTTATCCTCATTCTACAAATATCCCCGCCTGCATTTTCTGCAAGGATCAAGATCTCATTAAAACATAATTAACTCAATAGTTTCATTTTATTGTATATCGATACGAAATGGGTTTTCGTATTGAAATACAGGAGGAATAAAATGGACAAAAGACATTTTCTACATTAAGCAAAAACACAATTGTTTTTCTAATGTAAAAAAGCGCAGCATTACAAAAAAATAAACCAAAGGAGATAGCTTTAAAATGAAAAAAATATCCGGATTAGTATTACTTATTATATTTGCTGTTTCATCCAGCTTCATAGGGTGGAATGCTCCGGTAACCGGAAGTAACGCCTCAAGCGTTACAAACTATTATTATTACCAGGGTCAAAAGTATTACCTTGAGCACAAAACAGATATGATTTTTGTTAAGCTGAAAAGTGAAATCAGCCGGACAGAATTTGAAAATATGATCAGTTCATACGGCACTATACCGGCCGATTACTCATTTGAAAAAAATGATGTAAGGCAGTTCATAAAGTTAACCGGCGCGCTTGATAACACATCAATAAACACAATAATCAGCGCACTAAGATCAAACAACTCAGTTTTAACAGCTTCACCTGTGTTTGGCGTGAAAGAAGGATTAGGAAACAGAAACACATTGATAGGATGCGAGGATAACATAATACTTCAGTTCAAACCAAACTTCAGCAGGCAGCAGGTGGATCAGTACTTAAAAGGCAAGAACATGACGATCCTTCAGCAGCTTGAGTTAACCGGCGGACTTTCATATCTTGTGCAGATACCAACCGGAACAAGTAAAACTTCAATAGAATACGCTAATGAAGTCTATGAAAACGGGGTTGTAAATTACGCTGACCCGGGTTTCTTTTACACCAATCTGCTTCAGCTGGTACCAAATGACCAGTTCTTTCCAATGCAGTGGTCAGCAATCAATACCGGTACAAATATACCTGTAACAGGGACAGGAACAGCGAACAATGATATGGGCCTGGATAGCGCATGGAACCAAACAACAGGAATTCAGCAATGCAGGATCTCTGTTGTAGATTCAGGTATGGATACAACTCACCCAGATCTTTCGGCTAACGTGGTAAACGGTTACAACTTCAATTACTACGCCAACACTTACGGCGGTATTGACGATTTCGGACATGGCGCTTCCTGCGCCGGAATAATCGCGGCTCTTGGGAATAATACAATAGGTATTTCAGGAGTTGCGCCAAACGCAAAAGTATTTTCTGCAAAAATATTCAACTCAGGAGGAAGCACAACAACAGCCGCTATTACGAATGCTATGATCGGTGTAAGAACGTTCGGAAACTGCTGGATCAGCAGCAACTCATGGGGCGGCGGAAGTCCGGTAAGCGCTGCAGATAACGCAATACTTGACGGTACAACATTAGGCAGAAACGGAAAGGGTATCGTCTGGGTTTTCGCAACCGGAAACGGTAACGGCGCATTGAGCTGGCCTTCTACGCTTACAACTGTAATTTCAGTTGGCGGTGTAAGTCCGTGTAACCAAAGAAAATCACCTTCCAGCTGTGACAATGAAAACTGGTGGGGAGCAAACTACGGAACAGGACTTGATATAGTAGCGCCCTGTGTAAAAATATACGCAACAGTTCAGGGTGGCGGCTATACAAACTCATTTAACGGAACATCAAGCGCAACCCCTAACACCTCAGGTGTAGCGGGACTACTGCTTTCCAAAGACTCATCTCAAACCTGGGATACTGTAAGAGCAAGAATAAACAGAACAGCTCAGAAACGCGGCAGCTACAGCTATACTTCCGCGGGACCGCTTGCCAACTTAGGAAATACATGGAATAATGAAATGGGATACGGTATTGTAAACGCAAACCTCGCGTTGCTTGCAGTGGGTCCACCGCCTGCAAACGATGTTGCAGCAGGTCCGTTCTTAAGCTTCCCCGGAAGCTTTACTGTAAACACTGCGTACAATATAAGATCAAGAATTTCAAACATTGGTACAAACGCGCAGACTAACGTTCCTTGCAGGTTCTTTGTGAACGGAACAATTGTCGGATCAACGGTAACAATACCAAGCCTGCCTGCAGGCGGAAATGATTCCGTGACATTTTCATGGACACCAACAGTTGTTGGCAACTATACTTTAAAGATCGCGACAGGTCTTGCAGTTGATAACAACAGGTCAAACGATACAGTTACCGCAGTAGTAACAGTACTTCCCTCAGGTGTAGTAAATACACAAACCACAATTTGCAGGAACAATGTAAATTTAGTTATCCCCGATAATTCTACTGTAAGTGATAATATGGTTGTAAATATCGCGAATTCATTTAACATCGTTGATGTGAATGTAAGGATAGATACAATTATCCATACCTGGGATGCGGACCTGTCAATTTCACTTATAAAAGGGGCTACAAATGTGAATATAATTTCAGGTGTTGGAGGCAGCGGTGATAATTTTATTGGAACAGTTTTGAATGATTCAGCTGCAACACCAATTGCAAGCGGAACAGCGCCTTTTACCGGTTCCTTCATTCCATCCTCACCACTTGCTCCTTTCGTAGGCCAGGCTGTTAACGGTACCTGGACTCTTTCGATCTCTGACGGCGCTACCGGTGATACCGGACTGCTGAAAGCATGGTGTTTACAAATAACCTACCAGACAGTTGTTGGCGGTATTCAAACCATTGAAATACCTAATTATTTTTCTTTGGCACAAAATTACCCCAATCCGTTCAACCCGAATACTTCGATCAAATATTCAGTACCAACACCATCAAATGTTGTACTTAAGATATATGACGTATTAGGTAAAGAAGTTGTAACACTTGTGAACGAAGTGAAACAACCGGGTTTCCATACAGTTGATTTCAACGCATCAGAACTTGCCAGCGGAATTTATTTCTATAGAATCGATGCAGGTGAATTCACATCAGTAAAAAGAATGGTTCTTGTAAAATAAAACTGTTAACGCTTCAATGTAGTATTACCCCGTTTTAGAACGAAGGCGCCTGAAATAGGCGCCTTTTTATTTGTTTAAATTTTCTATCTGAGCCCTGTGCATTTTTTTATTACGCCCTTTCAGGGCTAAGATTGTTCGTGTAGTAATCACGATGGGCTTCGCCCATCGCTGATATATCCCGCCCCTTCGGGGCTCAAATGTGACGGATTGTAGTTTAATTATTCACGGTGTCTCTCCGAAGAAAAATGAAAACGCCCTTCCCCTTTGAGGGGAGCTGGTGGGGTTACTAAAATTAAATAAATCCGTAGAGTCCAAAAAGCTGAACGTAAAGCAAAGGACTGTGCGGATACAAATTTGTATCAAACGGAGTTATATTTTGATTTTAAGTCCCCTCCTTTGGAGGGGATTTAGGGGAGGTCGTACAAAAAGTTCTCAGAATTTATTTATTCAAAATATTTACAACTGTCGGCACGGTGTCTCTCCGAAGAAGGAGACTCTGCGGGGACTAATATTGAGCAGAGTTCACTTTATCAAAACCATTTTGCGGCTTAATGAACTGCTGCCAAAGTTGAGTTTGTAGAAATACACACCCGAAGGAAAATTGCTGAAGTTCAGGGAAATGCTGTGCCTGCCTGAATTCTTGTTACCTTCATTAAAGTTCATAACTTCTTTGCCCGTGTTGTCATAAACTTGTATCACAACATCTGAAGGCGAAGAGAGGAAGTACTCAATCATTGTTTCAGGGTTAAATGGGTTTGGATAGTTTTGAAGCAATTCACTTTCCATGGGCACATTGTTTCCGGTGCTGCTTACACCTATTACGGAAGAATTATATTTAAAGATCTTTCCTCTATCGCCAAAGGCAAACCCCAGCTGCGGGTTAAGGAATTCAACATCATTCACTTCAACCTGTCCCGGGGAATCAACGCACTCCCACCTGGAACCGGGTTTCATGGAATCGAGATTAACCGCAAACCTGCCGGCAAAATTCAGCGCAGCCCATACTTCCGAGGGCGTCCTGAAGGCGAAGCCTTCGGCGTTGCCGAAACAACCTGTTTGCTCATATACCCAGTTATTTCCTCCATCTGAAGATACAGCAAGAATACTGCCCAGATCATAATCTCCACCCATTACTGCGATTCTGCCGTTCCCCAGATCGCGGATCTCGTGAAGCGGCTCTGCCGCAACACACATAGAAAACCAGCTATCACCGCCGTTGGTAGTTTTAACAAAAATGCCCTGCAGGTCAAGAACTCCCCCGCATGCGAATCCAGTAAGCGCATTTATAAAAACTATATCATCTTTAGGAAACAGATACAAACAGCTTGTCGTATCAATATAACTGTTACTCCAGTTAATGCCCGCATTGGTGGTTCTGTAAATATACCCGCTGAATCCCGAAACAAATCCCGTGGTTTCATTAATGAAACAAACTGTTTTTAATATTGTGGTAGTATCAGGAAAGTATATTTTGCTCCATACTGCCCCTGAATTTGTTGTCTTGAGCAAGAAGCTTTTGTATGTTGAATCAAATGATATCACCCAACCGTTCGTTCTGGAGGTAAATGAAAGATCTTTAAGATCTGCGCCTACAACCCCTGAATTCTGAGCGATCCATGTTGCGCCGCTGTTTGTTGTGTTGATTATTGTGCCTGAATCACCCACAACCCAACCATAAGCAGAATCCACAAACTGCGCGCGAAACAATCTCTTTTCAACCGGCGAAGGGTGATCGAGCCAATAGACCTGTGAAAATGCCATTGTGCTTAAAAGATTAACAAAAATGCTGATTAAAAGGCAAAATTTTAAAATATTGTTCATCTTATAAAATACTCAAAAATTAAAAAAATAAATCATCAAAAAGAATTGCGTATGGTACAATTAGAAACAACCGTCAATAAAGTGTAGTCCATCTGATATACTACACTACCAATAAGTTTTATAAATACACGTTAAACACTAAAAATAAACTTGCATTTATTGAAATAATCGCTTAAAATGCGGTACAAAAAATCACTTTTTAATTAACCAAACTAAAATCATTTGGGTGTACTATAATATACCCAGGAGGAAATGATGAAACTAAGATCAACACTTTTCTTTGTGTGTGCACTCCTGTTTACAGGCAGTGTGATATCACAGGATGCGCCGGATTGGGTGTGGAAAACACCTATGATGAAAGTACTGCCAACAGGTGAGTACTATGATTTACCGGCAGCGCAGGACCAGGTGAATTACCAAAATCCAAACACCACAACAAGATACGTAAACACAGGCTCTGAACTTTTAGTTCTTCCGCCGAACGTAAGACCTTTCCCTCATACAGCAACCCAGAGTGAAGTAGATGCAACAACAATGAAGGGCAACGGCTCTGTAATGTTCGCATCATGGAACTCATATGGACCTTCATTCTTTGGAACAGGTTTTGCCTTTTCAAATAATGGCGGTACAAGCTGGACAGGCAGCCACCAGATGTACACTCCGAACAGCGGAGATCCGGGCGCTATCATATGGCCAACAGGCAGCACATGGGCAGGCAGACTTGGACTTTCATGTATCCAGGGCTTCGGTCACTCAACAAACAACGGTACATCATGGGTGTTTGATATGAACTTCCCCGGTGCATCAAGTTTTGATAAAAATTTCTCAGCAGTAGATGAAACAACAGGCAGTCCGTTTTTTGGCCGTGCTTACACAGTATGGACAAACTTCGGCGGCACATTTGTAAACAGAATAGTTGGTTCATATTCAACTGATGGCGGTGTTACATGGTCAACAGCTCAGCCTGTTTCACCTACACCCGCATCAGGACATCACCAGCAGGGCTGCGATATCAGAGTTGGTCCCGGCGGCGTAGTTTATGTTGTTTGGGCACATTGCACAACTAATGGTCAGAATTCAACAGAAGATCATTTAGGTTTTGCAAGATCAACAGACGGCGGTGTAACATGGATTGACCAGACAAACACAGCAGTAGATGTTAACGGTATCCGCGCAGCAAGCTTGTTCAACGGAATCCGCGCTTCAGGTTTCCCGCGCCTGGCTATTGATATGACAGGCGGCTCAAGAAACGGCTGGTTATACGCAGTTCTCGCTGAAAAATCAGGCGGACCGCTCACATTAGACGTATCAGACGTAACAATTTGTATCTCTTCAAACGGCGGTGCAAGCTGGTCACATTCAAAAGTTAACCAGGATCCTTCAAACGGAAGATATAACTATATGCCTTCAGTTTGCGTAACTCCTGATGGCGGTGTAAACGTTGCTTATTATGACCAGAGAAATACATCAGGATTTGTAACAGAATACTGGATGTCACGTTCACTGAACGGCGGTGCTACATGGACCGACGTTGCAGTAAGTGATCATACATTCACACCTGCTCCGATCCCGGGTCTTGCCGGCGGTTACCAGGGTGACTATACAGGAATGACATTCTCTTCAGGTTCCGGTAAAATTTTCCCGTTCTGGGCTGATAACTCATCGGGTGTTTACCAGGTTTGGACAGTTGGTATCACATACGGTCCGCCGCCTGCAAATGATGTAGTAGTTGGTCCGTTCTTAAGCTTGCCGGGTACATTCACAGCGGGCGGAACATATGCTATAAAAGGTAAAGTTACAAACGGCGGAACAAACGCACAGACAAACTTACCTGTAAGATTCTCAGTAAACGGAACAATACAGACAACAAACACAATATCAAGTTTACCTTCAGGCGCAGTAGATTCTTCTTCATTCTCATGGAATCCTACAATTGCAGGTAACTATACACTCAGAATATTCAGCGGCGCGGCTACAGATGAAAACAGGGCTAATGATACCATCGTAACAACAGTTCAGGTTTTCCCGACAGGTACAGTATTTAACCAGGGCCAGTGGTGCAGAAACGGATTAAATATCCTGATCCCATCAGTTGGTTCAGCTCCCCGCGATTCAATAATGGTTAACATTGCCAACACATTTGATGTTGTTGATGTTAACGTAAGAATTGATACCGTGCTTCACACATGGGATTCAGATCTTACATTCAATTTAAGAAGAGGCGCGGCAAATGTTAACTTTATCAGCGCAGTTGGCGGCTCAGGTGATAACTTTATTGGTACAGTATTGAATGATTCAGCTACAACACCAATATCAAGCGGAACTGCTCCTTTCACAGGAACATTCCAGCCTTCCTCACCGCTTTCAGCGCTCAACGGACAGACACTCAACGGTTCATGGGTACTCGGAATTGATGATGCTGTTTCCGGTGATTCAGGCGTATTAAAAGCATGGTGCATACAGGTTACATACAGAACATTAGTAGGCGGTATAGGAACCATTGAAATACCTAACTACTATTCACTTTCACAGAACTATCCTAATCCGTTCAACCCAACAACATCAATAAAGTTCTCAGTTCCAAAAGCTGTGAACGTATCATTAAAGATATTTGATGTATTGGGCAGAGAAGTTGCTACACTTGTAAATGAAGTGAAACAGCCGGGTTTCCATACAGCTGATTTCAATGCTTCAAATATGGCAAGCGGAATCTACTTCTACAGAATTGATGCTGGCGAGTTCACATCAGTTAAGAAAATGATGCTGGTAAAATAACAGCAGTAAATATTCGATTCACAAGAGAGGCTCCTGAAAAGGAGCCTCTTTTTTTTGTGGGAAAATTGGGTATTCGCGGAGTCTCACAGGAGAGGACTTTGCTAAAATGTACTCACCCCTGCAAAGCGGAAGGATATATAGATCCGCTTTTGTAGAGACGATCCGGTGGGTCGTCTTTTTAATGGGTAGCCCAGGCATAAACCGGCCAGGACTTTGAAACCTGGCAGCATTTCTATTACGCCCTTTCAGGGCTTCGAATGTTAGCAGAATCTCTCCGGAGGAGGACTCTGCGGGTACAAATTTACATTTAACGCAGATATATTTCTATCTTTAAGTCCCCTCCTTTGGAGGGGATTTAGGGGAGGTCATAAAAAGAGTTGTCAGAATTCAAGTAGTTAAAATTTTATCTCAACTTTTTTTTCAGGTTTTTTAATAAAGTGTGCGGTGTGAAAGTTTCACAAATCAACCCCACCTCCAACCCACCTTACTGCCGATTCAGTTCTCCTAAGGCAGAGATGGTTGATGTGTAAGAGAATGGCAATTAGTTTTTTGAATTGCAAATTCAAAATTCAATCTATAACTTATATAATTCCCATTTAAAGTAATCAATTTAAATCTATGAAAAATTACAGAATTTTCACATTTTTGCTGTTTTTGTTGATCGCAGCCACTGCAAATGCGCAGTTTATGCAGGCCGGGCTTTCCGAAAGGCTTTACAACAGGTTAAAACTTACCGGAAAGAACGATTACATCAAAGTTATGATAGTTATGAAAGACCAGGTAGATATTGCAGCACTTGATAAACACCTGTATGAGATCAACGCTTCGGCTGAATACAGAGCAAAGACTGTCATTACTTCATTAATGGATAAAGCCGCCTCAACTCAGGGTCCGTTACTTGGTTACCTTGCGGAAAGTTCTGTTTCAGGAAGTGTTTTGAGTTACAAACCTTTCTGGGTGACAAATTTCATCTGGGCAGAAGTTAAGCCCGATTTAGTTTATTCCATTGCCGGCAGAATGGATGTCGCAGAAATGGATATTGACGCGGAGCTTGATTACGACAGACCTGTAGCGTTTGAACCTGCAGGTGAAAAAGACGCGAGTTCAGAATCCGGGCTGAAAGTTATCAATGCGCATAAAATGTGGGAAATAGGCATCACAGGAGCCGGCAGGCTGGTTATGAATGACGATACCGGTGTTGACGGAAACCACCCTGCGTTAAACTATAAATGGAGAGGGGCAACATCCTCACCATGGTACCATGCATGGATAGACCCGGCTGCGGGGTCACAGTTCCCCAGTGACTGCGATAACCACGGTACACACACAATGGGTATTATGACAGGCAGAGCGGGAAGTGACACAATTGGTGTTGCTCCGGCTGCGGAGTGGATAGCTGCAAAAACTATCTGCGCCGGCAACGGAACAAGCAACCATATGACAGCATGGCAATGGGCTATGAATCCTGACAGCAATGTGAACACGATTACAGATATGCCGGACGGCATAGGTAATTCATGGCATGACCCGACGGGTGTGCCCACCAATGGTGACTGCACCAGCACAATTTATCTGAATGCGCTTGCATCAATGGAAGCGGCGGGAATCGCGATCGTATTTTCATGCGGAAACTCAGGTCCGGGCGCATCTACAATAACAAGACCGAAGAATATCAATGAAACATTGATTAATTCTTTCAGCGTTGGAAATGTAAACGGTAATACCAGTTTTCCGTGGGTAATTAATAACACTTCATCACGCGGACCCGGTTATTGCGGAAATACAGGTAAGTTCAGATTTAAACCTGAAGTATCAGCACCGGGTACAAGTGTAAGATCTAGCATCAGAAACGGAGCTTACGCGAATTTAACCGGAACATCAATGGCTTGCCCGCATGTAGTGGGCGCGGTAACTCTGTTAAGACAGGCTTTCCCCAATGCTACCGGCAAACAGTGCCTGGAAGCGCTTTACTGGACAGCGCTTGACCATGGTGTGCCGGGGGAAGATAATGCATATGGCATGGGCGTAATAGATGTGTGGGCTGCATATCAGTATATGAAAAGTAATATAATCCGCCAGCAGAATATAATTATTCTGGATAATGCCACAAATTACGATACTGTAAATGTATATTTTGGAGGTACAATAACTGATGTTAATTTTTCAATGAATTCATTAACGCACTCAAAAACAGGTGACCTTGAGTTTTCGATCAAATCACCGGCAGGCACCGAAGTAATTCTTTCAAGCAGAAGAGGCGGCACCGGTGATAACTACATAAATACTGTTTTTAACGACTCCGCTGCTAACCCAATTTCTTCAGGTACGGCGCCGTTTACTGGTTCATTCAGACCCGAAAGCCCGCTGAGCGCATTTAACGGGCAGAGCCCGTTTGGCAACTGGACTTTCAGGGTTAATGATAATGCAGGCAGCGATACCGGGCGTGTAATGAATTATGCTATAAATATTTCTTACAATGCCACAGTGGGTATCAATAATAATAATAACATGCCTTTCAGTTTCATACTGGAACAGAATTATCCTAACCCGTTCAATCCAGGCACAAGCATTAAGTACTCAGTCCCTGAAGCAGGTGCAGTTACACTGAAGGTATTTGATGTATCCGGCCGGGAAGTCGCCGTTTTAGTTGATGGAGTTAAACAGCAGGGCATTTATACAGTTGATTTTAACGCCTCACATCTTGCCAGCGGGATCTATTTTTACAGGATCGAAGCAGGTGAGTTTACGGCCGTGAAGAAAATGATGTTGATAAAGTGATGAAATCACTTTTGAAATCTGGATTTGACAGACTGGTAAAATAACGGCAGCAGATATACTTTTAAAAAAAGAGGCTCTCAATATGGAGCCTCTTTTTTTTGTGGATATAATTGAGTATCCGCGTAGTCTCACAGGAGAGGACTTTGCAAAAATGTACTCACCCCTGCAAAGCGGAAGGATATATAGATCCGTTTTCGTAGAGACGACCCGGTGGGTCGTCTCTTTTATGGGTAACCCAGGCATAAAGCGGCCAGGACTTTGAAACCTGGCAGCATTTCTATTACGCCCTTTCAGGGCTATGATTAGATGTGTTTTCATCACGATGGGCTTCGCCCATCGCTGAAATATCTCGCCCCTTCAGGGCTTCGAATGTTAGCAGAATCTCTCCGAAGGAGGACTCTGCGAATACTAAAGAACGAGCCCTAAAAGGACTCGACTACTTTTATAAGTACCGGAGTAGGTCTCTGCGTAAAACTGCCCTCCCCCTATGAGGCCGAAGGACCGGCGAAGACATGTGGTAGCTGGAGGGAGGTCACTACATAATAAAAGAGTGTCCGAACCGAAGCGAGCTCTAAAAGAGCTCGACTACATTTATAAGTATTACTGGAAGACTCTGGGGGGACTAATGCTGCATCATTAACTAAATCAATTGCTAAAGCTATTTCATTATTTTTTTAAGCAGGGTCAAATCTCCGGGTGAAGTTATCTTGATATTATTTCTGCTGCCTTCAACTATTTTTACTTTGTATCCGGCATTTTCAACAAGAGAAGATTCGTCGGTAAAATCAGTTCGTTTACCGGCAATTATGTAAGACCTGCTCAACACATCATACCTGAAAGCCTGAGGGGTTTGTATGAGCCAGAGGTCATCACGGGGGATAGTTTGCTGTACATAATTGCCTGAACATTTCTTAACCGTTTCGGATACTTTGCAGCCAAGTATTACTTCGCCATTTTTAATTGCCGCATCAAGAAATTCCTTTAGCTCACTTTTAGAAATGTTAGGACGTGCTGCATCATGTATAATAACAATATCATCCACGGAACAATTCAGCTGGTTGAATGCATTCTGCACAGATTCAAACCTGCTTTTACCTCCTTCAACAAGACCGGTTAACTTGGTGATCCTGTTTTTGACCGCAAGTGAATGCAGATAATTAAAGTACTCTGCTTCAGCTGAAACAGTAATACTTTTCACATTGCTCATTTTCTGGAAATTCTGCAGTGAATATAGTATAACGGGTTTACCGCTAAGCAATTGGTATTGCTTGGGCTTTGGGTTGTTATTCCTTTTACGGAATCTCTCACCTCTTCCAGCGGCAGTAATTATGACATGTATCTCCGGATTCATAGCAGAAAAATAAAAAACCCCGGGGAAAATTTACCGGGGTAATATTTATGATAGTGTAATATAATTTTCTGAAAATTTTCGTTTAGATATAGAACATAGAATCACCGTAGCTGTAAAAACGGTATTTATCTTTTACCGCTTTTTTGTAGGCTTTCATAACAATATCTTTATCTGAAAACGCGCAAACCATCATAACCATTGTTGACTGGGGGTTATGGAAGTTGGTTACAAATTTATCGACTACTTTAAGTGTCTGCGGCGGATAAATGAATTTATCGGTCCAGCCTTTGCCTGAACGGATAAATCTGCCTGCAGTAGTATTTGCTTCAAGCACCCTTGCAACAGATGTTCCGCATGCGATGATCTTTTTCTTACCTTCAATTGCGCGGTTCACTTCTTCGGCGGTATAGTCAGGTATTTCAAAATATTCCGAGTCCATTCTGTGTTTGGTAAGATCTTCCACTTCAACATGACGGAATTTTCCGAGTCCTACATGCAAAGTCACGGGAAGCAGGTTGATGCCCTTTTTTTCTATTTTCCTGAGAAGTTCTTTTGAAAAATGCAGACCTGCAGTAGATGCAGCAACCGATCCGATATTTTCGGCGAAAACCGACTGGTAGTTTTCGCGGTCAGAATCAGTTGGTTCGCGTTTAACATATTCCGGCAGAGGTGTTTTGCCAAGCTTATCGATATATTTCTGGAAGTCGCCGCGGTAGTTAAATCTTACTATCCTGCCGCGTGAAGTAGTGTTATCAATAACTTCGCAATATAGATTCTTTGTGATAAAAATGCGGTTTCCAATTCTTACTTTTCTTGCAGGGTCAACCAGCACATCCCAGATATTTTCTTCCTGGCTAAGCTGCCTCAAAAGGAATACTTCGATCTTGGCATTGGTTTTTTCTTTGGTCCCAAAAAGTTTTGCTGCAAAAACTTTAGAATCGTTCAGTACAAGGCAGTCGCCTTCATCCATGTAATCAATGATATCTTTAAACTTCTTATTTTCTAGTTCTTTGGTTTTGCGGTTAATTACCATCATCTTCGCCTCATCCCTGGGCAGTTTCGGATGCTGCGCGACTAAGGTTTTAGGAATGGAAAATTTAAAATCAGTTGATTTCATTTATGCTTTCTATATATACGTAATTTATTAATTCAATCCTTTAAAAATGCTTCTGCCCGGGTAAACTGCCATATCTCCAAGCTCTTCTTCTATTCTTAACAGCTGGTTGTACTTGGCGGTTCTGTCTGTCCGCGAAAGTGACCCTGTTTTTATCTGTCCGGCGTTGGTCGCGACGGCAATATCCGCAATAGTAACATCTTCAGTCTCGCCGCTGCGGTGACTGATAACATTTGTGTAGCAGTTGGATTTTGCCAGTTCTATTGTTTCCAGGGTTTCAGTGAGTGTTCCAATCTGGTTGACCTTTACAAGAATTGAATTGCAGATTTCGGATTCAATTCCTTTTTTAAGAATTTCTTTGTTTGTGACAAACACATCATCGCCAACAAGCTGAACCTGCGAACCTAAAGCTTCAGTTAAAAGCTTCCATCCATCCCAATCTTCTTCACCCATTACATCTTCCATTGAGATAATGGGGTAATCCTTCACCATTTTTTTATAGAATTCAACCATTTCAGCCGGTGATTTTGAAGGCTGGTGTGATTTATAAAAATCATACTTCCCTTTATTCCACATTTCGCTTGATGCCGCGTCGAGCGCCAGGTAAACATCTTTACCCGCTTTGTAGCCTGCGCCTTCAATACCTGCTATTATAACTTCAAAAGCTTCTTCGTTGGATTTCAGATCAGGCGCAAAACCACCTTCATCGCCAACAGCGGTATTCAGATTCTTTTTGTGCAGCACATTCTTTAAAGAATGAAAAACTTCAGTTCCCATTCTTAACGCTTCACGGAAACTTTTCGCTCCGGCCGGAATGATCATGAATTCCTGGAAATCAAGATTGTTATCGGCATGTTTGCCGCCGTTGACAATATTCATCATCGGCACAGGCAGTACTTTTGCGTTTGTTCCGCCAATATATCTATAGAGTGGTGTTTTGTAATACAACGCAGATGCTTTAGCAGCTGCAAGTGAAACACCAAGTATTGCATTGGCGCCGAGGTTTGATTTATTTTTAGTGCCGTCAAGCTCGAGCAGAATTGAATCAAGCTTAAGCTGGTCGGTAGGGTCAAGATCGATCAACGAATTGGAAATAATATCATTCACATTAGCAACGGCTTTTTGAACGCCTTTGCCCATATATCGCTTTTTATCGCCATCGCGCAGCTCAACAGCTTCTTTTTGTCCCGTTGAAGCGCCGGAAGGAACAGCTGCCCTTCCCATGGTACCATCATTTAAGATTACATCAACTTCTATTGTAGGGTTACCTCGTGAGTCGAGTATCTCCCTGGCTTTAATTTGTGTTATTTTTGGCATTTTTCGGCAAAATTAAACACAAATATAACAAATAATTAATGCCAGAACAACTCATTAAAAAATGTCTAACGTGTTTACGGTAGGGTTTATCGCACTTCGAAATAAATTCTAGTTCGAAAATTCTTTCCAGATCTTCTGGTGGTCTTCAAGATCTTTCTTCCAGACTTCCATTCCGCCGTTTGTATATTCGGGGTTGATCAACTTAGATTGCTTTTCGTAGTATTCGGCAAGTTGGGTCTCGCCAAGAAAGTAATACACCTCACCAAAGGTATCCCAGGAATTGGGATCAGCGGGATTCAGCAATGTTTGCAGCCTTGCAAACGAAAGCGCTTTTTGGAGTTCCTTTTTGCGAAGCAGGCTGTAAACTGTAGAGTTTACTAATGATGATGGAATATTCTTTTTGATAATATCCTGAAGCATTTTATCCTGCTCTTCATCCAGGTATTTTTGGTCTGTTTCCATAAAGTTCTTCATGATATCTGAACCTTTGATGCCGTTGTGTATTACATCATGCAAGCCATGCATCGGCTGCATATCGTTGGGTTCTTTCTTTTCCTTAGATAAGCGGATAAGGTAATCCGGAGATATTCCCCTGGTCATTAAAAACCTATGCAGGTCTTCTTCCCTGTCGGTTAGCATTTCTTTGCCGTCAACAGGTTCACCTTCCCACTTATTATACATGCAGGCGCAGTGTAAAACATTCTGTTTTGGCATGTAGAAGAACAGGTAATCATCGGTGGGAACGTTGGGGAAATCCTGTTTTGTAAAACGGTGCGCAGTGATCGAGTTTTTTCTATCGCTAATCAAAAGTGAATCAGTTACAAAGATAAAATTATCAAGATGTGAAATTATTGAAACTGTATCAATGAATTTCTTTATTACATCGTAATTCTTTTGAGTTGAAACTATCTTAACACCCGATCGTAAAAACGGATTCACAGTTGAAACACTGTGCGGATGCCAATGACTGTAGAGAAAATATTTGAGCGGCTTATTGTTAAAATAAGCAGCCAGCGATCTCAGGATTTTTTCACCGCCATACTCGTGATCCTTCAATTCACGCGCATTGCCGCCCTGATCCTTTACCGGAGCTTCGATGAGAGCGAGGAAGTCTTCAAATTCCACAACAGTGCTTTTGGAATTGGATGAATCATAATACATAAAATAAATACCGTTGCCGGATTCTTTAATAACGTTCAATTCACCTGATTGTGAATGCAGTATACCTGTAACAGCAAAGAATACAACTAATAATTCAGCGAATTTTTTCATTTCACAAAACTTAAAGTTATACCGTCATCAATAGGCACCAACAATGATTCCACTCTGCTATCATTTGCTGCAAGTTTGTTGTAAGCAATAATGCCCTGCGCACCGGGTCCGGGGTTCGGGTCAATCACTTCACCCCTGCGAAGCGTGTTATCGGTAATGATAAGCCCGCCGGGCCTGACCATATTGATAACCTTATTGAAATAGTTAACGCAGTTCTCTTTATCTGCATCTATAAAAACGAGATCAAATGATCTGCCGGAAAGTGTATCAAGTGAATCCAGCGCTTTTCCCAAGATCAGTTCAATCTTACCATCAAGACCCGCTTTTTTGTAATTGTTTAATGCCTCATCAGCGTGAGCTCTTGTGAGCTCCAGAGTTGTAACGCTGCCTTCATCGGGCAAAGCTCTTGCCATCCATATAGTGCTGTAGCCGGTTAGCGTGCCTATTTCAAGCACATGTTTTGCCCCGATCATTTTTATGAACATACCCAGCAGTTTGCCTGTTTCAGGGGATACCTGTATGAGCGGAATATTTTTCGCTTCGGTATCAATTACAATTTGTTTTAATAATTCATCTTCATGTATAAATGTATCAGTGATATATTTATACAGCTCTTCGGTTAATGGTACACCCTTCATTTGATTTCGGATTTTAGATTTACGATTTCGGATTTATAAATATTCACTATTTCAATTTAAGTTTCACACCTGCCTTATTGAGAGCAGCGACAGAAGGTTTGACGTTTGATGTTTGACGTTTGACGTTTGACGTTTGACGTTTCACATTTCACGTTTCACATCAAAATCCGCTTGGTCCGAAAATAAGCGGCATATTTTTGCCGTTCATAATGACCATTTTAGAATTATTGCTTTTGCCAAGTTCCAGTGTTGCTTCAATGCCTTTAAGCTGCAGCACCTGGTCAGTTATGCTCTGCGAAACTATCCTGTTATAATCAGCAATACCCTGTGCTTCTACTCTTTTTCTTTCTGCTTCCTGTTTTTCTTTTTGCAGCACATATACCATTTGCTGCGCGCGCTGTTCGGAAGCGATCTTTTCATCAATTGCGGCGCGGACTTTTTCGGGAAGTTCTACGTTTCTTAAGAGAACACGTTCGAGTATAATTCCCCTTCCATTAAACGCATCTTCCAGATTTTTTGTTACATTAACTACAAAATCCTCGCGTTTAGTTGAGTAAATATCAGTCGCAGCGTATCCCACAGAAACATCCCGCAATGCAGTTCTGATAGCGGGTCTTACGATCTTTTCGGAGTAATCGGTACCGATAGTTCTGTAAACCTGCGGGGCGTCAGTTTCACTCAGCCTGTACCAGATAGTGAGATCAAGCCGCAGAGTTAACCCGTCGCTGGATAGAGTTGAAATAGCATCGTCATTTTTCTGACCGCCTTCATCCTGAATTGAGCTCATAGTGTATGCCTGGGTCTTAATATCCATGTATTCAACATTTACCAGGGGATTAACAATATTCAATCCGCTAGGCAGGGTTTTATCCTGCACGCTGCCGAAGAGAAGCTGCACACCTACTTCACCCGGACCCACCTGCGCAACGCTGGAAAGCAGCGCAGCAACAATGATCCCGATAAATGCAGCGTTTCTTATAACCCCGAATAGTTTGGCGGTAGCAGTATTTGCAACGTTCTTTTTAAGCTGGTTAACAACCAGGGCAACAATAAGCAAAAAAATTATCAAGGCTATCATGATGATTTCCTCCTATGTTTAACAAAATGAAAATGGATTAATATTATACAATATTAACCCATTTTAGTCTAAAAATCTGTGTTATAATAAATCTCGGAATATTACAAATACGCTTTTTTCAGCACCTCTATCATTTCACTGTGAACAGTTTTCCCGTTAGTAGCAAGTATCTGCTTATCATAAACTGAGTATTTACCGCCTTCAAAATTTGTCACTTTTCCGCCTGCTTCAAGCAGGATCAGGTAACCCGCCGCTACATCCCATGCGTTAAGATTCACTTCCCAGAAACCTTCAAACCTTCCTGCGGCCAGGTAGCAGATATCAAGCGCTGCGGAGCCCAGCCGGCGTATGGGTAAACCGAGTTTTACAAAATTCACAAAATGATCTATGCAATGGTCAAAGTTATCCTTTGCGCCATAAGGAAAACCTGTAACCAATAAGCTATCTTTCAAAAGATCAATATCACTTACTTTTAACTGTTTGTGATTCAGAAAAGCTCCACCACCCTTTTCAGCATAGAACTTCTCATTGGTTTTGGGCGAGTAAACTATTCCAAGTATTACTTCTCCTTTATATTCCACAGCAATTGATACACAAAAAACAGGTACAGAGTGAGCATAATTAACGGTTCCGTCAATAGGATCAACTATCCATACATAGTCAGAAGTTTTGTGCTGATCGCCGCCTTCTTCACCAAGCACATTATGTCCCGGAAAGGCATCATGAATTATCTCGATAATTTTAGCTTCGCATTTTTTATCAACTTCGGTAACAAGATCGCTGTAGTCTCGCTTCCTGCCAATTTCAAAATCAGTTTCAAAATATTCAAGCTGTATAGCAGCAGCCGCGTCAGCCGCCTTGAACATTACATCTTTGAGGGTCTTTATATCTGTCATTTTAATATCCGTTCTAAACTAAAAAAGCATTCTGCTTTTTAGAGCAGAATGCTTTTAATTGTTAATTAACCATTTAAATTACTGTGCCTGTTCTTCATTTTTTTCTGTATCCATAACATCATCAATCTTGAAATCTATTTCTTCTTTTGTATCGGCAGCGGATTTAGTTCTGTCAATAACATCAGCAAGTGTGAATTTCTTAAGTTTGAATTTCGCAACATATTCATCTACTTCAGCCTCGTCTTTATCTTTAAGATACTCAAGGACTGATAGTACTATTTTTTTTGATTCTTTATCAAATTCAATCACTTCAGCCATAAATTCTTCACCTGATTTAAAAAGTTCAGCGAAGTTCTTTACCGGAGATACTGAAAGCTGTGAAGCGGGAATAAAGCCATCAACAACTGCGGGTAATTCTACAATTATCCCTTTTTCGATAGCTTTCATAACCTTGCATTTGGCTTCAGTTCCGGGTTTAAACTCATCTGTAAGTTTTTCCCATGGGTTATCTGTAAGCTGTTTATGTCCCAGAGCAATTCTCTGGTTTTCAACGTCTATTCCAAGAATTGTTACATCAATTTCCTGTCCCAACTGAACGAAATCTTCAATATTGAAGATCTTCTTTGTCCATGAAAGGTCAGAAATATGTATTAAGCCGTCAACGCCTTCTTCAAGCTCAACAAAAACGCCGAAGTTTGTAATGTTGCAGACTTTTCCTTTATGCTTTGAATTCACCGGGAAGCGGTCAAGCAAAGACTGCCACGGGTTAGGTGTAAGCTGTTTAATACCAAGTGAGAGTTTCTTTTCGTTCTTATCAAGGCTGAGAACAATAGCTTCAATAACCTGCCCCATTGTAACAACCTGGGTTGGATTGGTTATGTGCTGTGTCCATGACATTTCTGAAATATGAATAAGGCCTTCAATGCCTTTTTCTATTTCAATAAATGCGCCGTAATCGGTAATTGATACAACCTTACCTGATACTTTATCACCGATCTTGAGTTTCTCTTCGATATTTTCCCATGGATGCGGCTGCAGCTGTTTTAAGCCAAGTGTAACGCGTTTCTTTTCTTTGTCGTATTCAAGTACTTTTACATCAATAGTTTCATCCAGGTTAACTACATCGCTGGGGTGATTTATCCTGCCCCATGAGAGGTCGGTAATATGGATAAGTCCATCAACGCCGCCAAGATCTACAAACACACCAAAATCGGTAATAGCCTTAACTGTTGAAGTTAATACCTGGCCTGATTCAAGTGTAGCAAGCAGTTTGCCTCTTTGTTCTGACATTGATTCTTCAATGAGAACTTTATGTGATACTATAATATTTTCATTAGGATGATTGATCTTCAATATCTTGAAGTCCATCATTTTATTTACAAATACATCGTAGTCACGGATAGGTTTGGTATCTATCTGTGAACCCGGAAGGAACGCGTTAATGCCGCCGAGATCGACAACAAATCCGCCTTTGATACGGCGAACGCATTTACCCTGAATAACAGTATCGTTCTCTTTTGCAGCTGTGATCTTTTCCCAGTTACGGATAATATCAGCGCGTTTGCGTGAAAGAACAAGCTGTCCTTCGCGGTCTTCGATCTTTTCTACAAAGATCTCAACTTCATCGCCTATTTTTATGTTATCAGGATCGGGGAACTCATCGATAGAAACTCTACCGTCTGATTTGAAGCCGATATCAATTAAAACGTCGTTGCCTGAAATCGCAACAACCTTTCCTTTTGCTATCTCGTTTTCTTTAATTACATTAAAAGTCTTTTCGTAAAGCTCAATGTATTTTTTAAATTCTTCTTCGCTGTAATCTTTTGCAACAAAATCTTTTGTTTTAATTACAACCGGTTTTGCTTCTTCAATCGCTGCATTATCATTAACTGTCTCGTTTGGTGAAGTCATCGTTTATTAAAATCTCCGTTAAAACTTAGTTTAATTAATAAATATCCCCGCACGCTTCAATAGCGTTCGGAGCGTTAGTTTAAAATCCACTCCAGTTTGAGATAAAATTTCGTGGAAAGAACTACAAATATGCCGATTTTTGGTGAGAATTTCAAGGTATAGAAAGATTCACAACTTAGCAATTAAACTATTGTTAATTAAATGCTTGGATCACCCTGTTGACTCTTTCTATAAACCTTTGGTCATTAGAAGAATTGGCTAAATCGTTGAGAAATGGCAATGATGAAGGGTTTTTTGCTCTTAACAGGAGTGAAAGTATCGCACCCTGCGTGCTGCGGGGTGAGCCTTTAAGGCTATTATTGAGGAATTCTATTACCAAAGGATCATTCAGGTAATCTCCGAGTCCTGTTATGGCTATGTTACGCACTCTTGCTGTACTGCCAATCTTGCCGTATTTCAAAAATACGTCTTTTGCGCGGGGATCTTTGGATCTTGCAAGAGCGGTAAGTACATTGCGGCGGATAATATCAACATGTGAATCCATTTCTAAATAAGGAATTACAGCATCATAAATTTTATCGCTGTCCAGTATATCAGAGAGCGCGGTAACCGCGTCAGCGGCTGCGTAGTAGCTTGTTTCGCCGGCTATCAGGTTCGTGAGGAAGTATTGCAGTACAGCAATGTTCTCTTTTTCTTCGGGGTGATAGTTCAGTATGTTTTTAATATTCAACAAGTACGTTCTTCTTACCCTGGAATCACTCTCATCGATCATATACTTCATAAAAATTTCTGTGACTGATTTGTTTTTTGAATTGGCAATGACCTTTACGGCTTCATTTCTAACGCCCCAGAATGTATCATTTCTCATTGTTGTTCTTAGGGCTTCAATGACATCTTCATCATTGATGAAATCCTTCAAACCGTTAAGAGCGGTAAGCCTATCAATTGCATCCGCTGAATTGTTAAGCTGATAAAGCCAGTCAGCTTTGGGCTTGCTGAAATACAGCTTACAAAGGACTTTGTTCCCTTTATTAAAATTGACATTCAGCGGTTTGGAATCAAGTTTTAAAACGTAAGTTTTAATTTCAGCAGAGGTTTCCATCGATAAATTCTGTTTACCCGCTTCTGTAAAGATCTCCACGGGAACGGGAGTTTTAAAAACAGAAGATGAATCCGTATTCTGTACCTGAACGGCATTTAGAGTTAATTCTTTTATATCTTCATTGTAGGTGTAGTCAGCTTTAAATTCCGGCTGCCCAGCTTTGTAGATCCATTCTTCAAAGAACCAGCTTAAGTTAGCGGGCATTTGGTCAAGCAGCGGGTCATCAATTGCTGTGTGCAGTGCATCAACCAGGTCTTTGGTTACAACCGGCTTAAACTGATTTTTAGTAATGTAAAGGTTCATTGTTTTTCTGAACTTATCATCCCCAATCATATTTCGCAGCATGTTAAGCACAACCGAACCTTTATCGTATGTATTGGTGGTTAAGCCATCTCTTATGTATATAGGTTTGCGTGATGTAGAATCAGCTTTAATGGCGTTGTTGCCATTACTGAAAATATTGTAATCAAACTCATCTTTGCCAAGCTGATGCTCTTTGTACAGGCACTGAAAATAAGTTGCGAAGCTTTCGTTCAGCCACATTTCGTTCCAGTTCTTGCATGTAACAACATCACCCCACCATTGGTGTGCAAGCTCATGAGCTACTAAACCTGTAGCGGAATAATCGGGCTCGGTTTTTTCATCATAAACAGAACCTTCAAACAGAACGACTGCGCCTGTATTTTCCATTCCACCATAGATAAAATCCTGCACGGCAACCTGGCGGAACTCACCCCACGGGTAACGGAAGCCGATGTATTCTGAAAAGAATTTCATGATATCGGCAGTCTGCCTGTATGAATTTTCGCCCCAAGACTTCCAGCCAGGCGGTACATATGATATGACAGGAATCCCATCCCATGAAGTGCTGATTGTATCCCAATTACCTATACCAAGCATAACCAAGTATGATACGTGCGGTTTATCGTTCGCCCAATGCCATGTTGTGTAATTCAGTTTATCGAATTTATTCTTTAATACTCCGTTGGAAATAGTTTGGTACCTGCTGCTGACGGTGACATACATTTCCGTGGTAGCCATATCGTTAGGGTAATCGTAACATGGGAACCAATAGCGGTTATCTTCACCTTCGCCCTGAGACCAGACTTCATAGCGCTTATTTGGAAAGGTTTCAGTGGGAGTAATGAAATACAACCCTTTTTCAGGATCAGTGGTCATATATGCAATTACATAATGCAGGGTATCTTTTTCGCTGTAGGCCTTATCAAGAGTTACTTTGACCTTTTTTTTATCATAAGTGAATTTAAGATCTGTGTAATAGTAACCTTTTCTTTTAGTATTACCGTCATAACTTATGGTCATCGAACCTTTCGGGTCAAGCCATACACTTTCAATCGTCATACCGGCAGCATCAACTTCAAATTCAGAAAATCCATTTTCTATAGGAACAATAGAAGTATATACAAGACCTGATACAGTTTTGGCTTCAGGATCAACGGAAATTTCAAGCTTAATATGCTGAACGTCATAAGTGCGTATTCGTTCAGTGGGCTCCTGCCCGAACATTTGTGAATATATTGAATAATTAAGTAAGGATGTTAACAGCAGAATTATAATGAAAATGTATTTTCTTTTCATTTCACTCAGGACTTTTGAAATTCATTAAATATTAGTAAAATTAAAGTCTTGCCATAAAATAAAAAAGGGGAATTTATCCCCTCTTCAAAAATTCGTAATTGTTAATTACTCATTGCTCATTGTTAATTGTTCTCTATCCATATTCCGTCTTCCTTCATTATGCCGATAAGCTTATCCAAAGCTTCTGGATACGGAATGCCCCGCTCAATAACTTCTTTTCCGCGGTATAAAGTTATCCAGTCGGGTCCTGACCCCACAAAGCCGTAATCGGCGTCAGCCATTTCACCCGGTCCGTTAACAATGCAGCCCATAATGGCGATTTTCACACCTTTCAGATGGTCTGTGCGTTTTTTTATCATAGCTGTTGTTACCTGCAGATCAAACTGCGTTCGCCCGCAAGATGGACAGCTTATATATTCGGTTTTAGAAATCCTTGTTCTTGACGCCTGAAGTATCCCAAAGCTGACGCGGTTGATAACATCAATGCTGTTTTCTGCTTTAATCCAGATACCATCACCCATACCGTCGATCAACAGTGCACCCAAATCTGTTGCGCTGCTTATTGTGAGGTCCTCATCATCAATATCGGCGTAGCTTCGCGATATTATCACAGGTGTATCTATCCCCTGCTGCATGAGCTCAATTATTACTCTTCGCTCCTCTGCCATTCCGTGCTGATTGGATGTATTGATCACAAGCACGCAAAATTTATCAACTTTAATAGCTTCAAGCAGATCTGGTGTGATATCATTAATTGTTAATGAAACAAAATTAATCCTGTAGGATTTTCTCTCAGCTGTTAAATATTCCTTAGGAGTAAATAACGGAAAAGAATCCGATTTATCTTCAAGAGTCTTCCAGAAGCTGTAATCGAAAATTTTCTTTAATGTTCCTGGCAGCGCATAGGGCAGGTCACCCGTACTGAGGTAAATAAAATCCGGCGCCAAGTCGCCGATGTTCCATTTATCAAGTTCTTTAGAATAACTGTATGAAATTTTTTCAAGAGATGAAGGTTCTGAATACTCCTTTGCATCCAGACTCAATATCACAACAGGTACATGATGATTGCCGATCTTATCCGTTTCGTAAGTCTTACGGCGCTGATATGAAAATGGATCGTATGGGATTTCGGAATTCGGATTTTCGATTTCGGATTTGCCTGAAATTACATTATAATCCGCAATCCGCAATCCCAAATCCGCAATCGGTGTGTGTGATTGACGATTATTATATCTCTCTACTATCCTACTGCAAACGGGAATTTCAAACTCAGGGTCTTCGGTGAGAGATACTCTTATTGTATCGCCAAGCCCGTCTTCAAGGAGTGTACCTATACCGACTGATGATTTAATCCTTCCGTCTTCGCCATCGCCTGCTTCTGTTACACCGAGGTGCAGCGGATAGTTCATGCCTTCTTCTATCATCCTGTTAACAAGCAGCCTGTATGCTTCAACCATTACCTGCGTATTGGAAGATTTCATGGAAAGGATAATCTCATGGTAATTGTGATCACGGCAAATTCGCACAAACTCCAGCGCTGATTCCACCATACCAATCGGTGTATCACCGTAGCGATTCATGATCCTGTCACTTAATGAGCCGTGGTTGGTGCCAATTCTCATTGCGGTTCCATGCTCTTTGCAAATTTTTACAAGGGGTGAAAATGATTCGTAAATTCTTTCAAGCTCTTCATTGTATAGTTCATCAGTAAAGCTGAACACTTTGAATTTCTTTTTATCAGCGTAATTGCCGGGGTTAACTCTTACTTTTTCAACTATCCTTGCAGCAATTTCAGCAGCATCGGGTTTGAAGTGGATATCTGCGACTATCGGAGTGTTATATCCGCGGGCACGCAGTTCATTTTTGATGTTCTCCAGATTCCTGGCTTCCTTGGCAGCCGGGGCTGTTATTCTGACGAGCTCGCAGCCGGCTTCGATCATACGTATTGATTGCTCAACCGTACCTTTGGTATCCATGGTATCAGTAGTGGTCATAGATTGCACTCTTATAGGATTGCCTGCGCCAAAACCAATATTGCCAACCATTACTTCACGGGTTTTAAACCTTGAGTATTTTGTTAAAGAGTTGTTGTATATTTTTAATGTGGTTATTGTATCCATATTAATCCATTCTCGTATCAATAAGACTTAAAACAAATAACTTATTTCCTATTAGCACATATGTTAAATAATTGAATTTTGCAATAAGGAATTTTCGTGAATCAGGTCTTTCCGGTATCAACTCGCCCATACCAGGGAATTCTTTTATGAGTTCTATTACTTCAAACACTCTATTGTAATATTCTTCTTCTGTTTTGTAACTCCATTCATCGTAAAGATATTCAAGTATTTGGCGAAAGTCAAAAGTTGCCTGTTCAGTCCAAATTACTTCTTCAACCATTTCTTTGACTCCCTCATTACCTCTTCATGTGAAATTTGTTTTGAAGGATCATTGCATTGTTCAATTGCAATATCAAAATTCCTTTTTTGTTCTTCGCTCAGTTCGTCCCACCAGTCACTGCCTGATTTTTCGAAATTCTGCTTCAGAGCAATAAAATATTCATAAAGCTTTGTAAGCTCATTCTGATCTTCAATTTCGTCTATCAGCTTATGAAAATTCGTTTTTATTTCAAGTTGAGTCATATTCTCTAATGTATCTTCTTGCTTGCTTCAAACAAAATGCGTTTTTCTTCTTCGGTTAAGTTCTGATAGCCATCTTTGCCTATCTTATCTAAGATCTCGTCAATTCTTTCCTGGGTAATATCTGAATCACTGTAATTGTTACCCTTGGAGTAATACTCAGCATCGCTGATATTTTCTCCCGCAGCGGTTGTGTTATATTTTTCGTAATACCTGTTGCGGTAAATATTTGTTGGCCGGTTCTGGTTCACCTTCGGTTTTTTATCAAACCTGAAAAGATCGTTAATATTGTTTCGGGTAATAAGCAGGTAAACAAAACCTACAAGCGCTCCGCCCAAATGCGCAAGATGCGCCACACCGGTATTGCTGCCCACTGAAAATAGTTCAATAGCCATGTAGATTATAACGAAGTATTTGGCTTTAATGGGGAAGAGGAAGTACAGGAAAATTTCTCTGTTGGGGAAAAGCATACCGAATGCTACCAGTATTCCGTAAACGGAGCCTGATGCGCCGACTGTTGGCAGGTTTAGCCCGGTAAACAAGGGTGTAAGTAAAATTGTGGCAAGGCCCGCGCCTACGCCGCACATTAAATAGTACAAAAAGAATTTTTTTGAGCCCCAAATGTTTTCAAGCTCCATACCGAACATCCACAGAGCGAACATATTTAAGAACAGGTGCCAGAAACCGCCATGCATAAAAATGTAAGTGAAAAGCTGCCAGGGGTAGAACGGGAAAACTTCGCTGCCTATAGGGTTAAGTGCAAAATATTTCAGGAAGAATACAGAAAGCGGCACGCCGCCCACTTTGAAACCCGCAAAAATAAAATGCTGGAAAATAAAAATTGCAATGTTAGATATCAGCAGGTATTTTATTACCGGCGGAAAAAATGAAAATCCACCGAACATAGAAGGCCTGTTGTACCCCATGTTATGGTTCCTGTATCTATCTCTATTTGAATTGAAAAATCGCATTAATTAACTTATGTGTATTTCTTACTCTGCCAGATCTTTTACTTCATCCTGTGCCCTGGCAAGGTCTTCAGGAAAGTCAATTTCCATGCATTTATATTCTGAAACATCAACAGCATACATAGCGTTCCCCTTATCGTATAGCTCCTGGAACGATGCTTCATAGAATTCATTTACATTATTTTCTATTACTATTTTTCTTTCAAGCACTTCGCCAAGCTTAGTGAAGAAACCAAATGAAAATCTTTCTATGCCGATTGATTCACCGTAAGATGCTCTTATATCCAAATGTTTACCAATATGCTCAATTTTGTTGGCACTATCAATTATAACTTTAATCTCCTCTTCGCTGAGTGTATGCCCCCGTTTTACGGCAAGGCAATCTGTGTGCGGAAATTCAAAAAGCTTCGAAATTATTCGGTAATCGAACAAAATATCGCTATCAAGCAGAATGGAATCTCCTTTTATATAATTTTTGGTCATCCAAAGGGAATAGCTGTTATTGTTATTTTCGTAGTCGCTGTTGGTTAAGTATGTAATATCGAGCCCCGGGAATTTTTCAGAGATGTGATCTTTTATCATGTTTTCTCTGTAACCGGTGACCATAACAAAGCTATTTACCCCGTTTTTGAGGATATTATTAATAGTCATTTCAAGCAGGGTTTTACCGCCGACCTTCAATAGACACTTTGGTGTTTCATCTGTAAGCGGGCGAAGCCGTTTTGCCATACCCGCCGCTAAAATTATTGCCTGCAAATTTGCTCCTTATTGTAAACCACAAAAATACTTAAAAAGCAGGTTAGAAGCAGTGGAGAAATGCACTATTTCATAGAGAAAAAGAATAGGTATTAGATAAATTAAAAACTTTCCTATATTTGAGTTCTAATTTAAGAGAAAATTATGGGAATACTCAAAATAATTACGCTTATTGTACAAATGGGGATGCCGCTGACATTCCCGGAAGGAGATGAATCACTGCAGCAGCCGCTTGCTGAAAAGATTGAAGTTATATGTAAGGATGACATGTACCCTGTGGCATCAAAACTGCATGAGGTGAAAAATAACACAAAATTCAAAAAGACCAAACCTTCAATCTTTACACATGAGAACACAAAGAACCTCTATATTTTCTTAACGCACATTGATTCCACTTACCTTTACATTGAAGATTGCGATTACAGCATGCTGAAGTTCATGCGGTATAAGACCAATAAACAAAACCTCCAAAACAGGGTGGTTGATTCCATGACATACTTTGTGAATCAGGAAAAATTGCGGCTTGTGAGATGGAACAATCCAATTGGATATAAAATATTCGAGAACAACACGGTGTTTGAAACTACATTTGATACTTACACTGAATACTGGGAGTGCAGCAATAAACTGGATTACTCACCCAAGTATCCGTACATATTCCCGAAACAGACACCGCTCAGGATAAACTACACCGATGAGCAGCACGAGGACCTGGCTTATATTTTGAAGAACCCGATCATGGTATTTTCAATTCTGCCCCTGGATGAAATGACATATGAACTCCCTTATAACCTTGAGGCTTCATCACGCAGGGAAGAGCTTGAAACCTCCAAAGGCAAGAATATCGAAGGGACAGGAATAGACCTGGATAATGATAAGATCCTTGATGCATTCTGGTACAATGAAGTGCAGGACAGCAAAATAATTGAAGTTGTGACAAGACTGTATATCAACATTGAAGGTAAGTGGATCCCAATGTGGTACACCTACTTCAGGGAAATGTAAATAACACAAAGAGAAAACTTTTGATATGATAAAAGCAGTAATATTTGATATGGACGGCGTAATACTTGATTCCGAGCCCTTGTGGAAGGAAGCGGAAATAAAAATATTCAATTCCTTAGGGGTACCGTTAACCGAAGAAATGTGTGAAACAACTACAGGCATGCGCCTTGTTGATGTAGTTAAGTTGTGGAATGAAAAATATCCATGGGATACCGCCAGAGACCCCCTTGAAAAAGTGGGGGAAACAATTGTAACCTCATTGATAACATTGATAAAACAAAAAAGTGTTATCAACCCGGGAATTGAAGAACTTTTGAAAATGTTCGCCTCAAAAAATCTGCCTATGGCAATAGCCTCATCAAGTGATAGAAAGATAATTGACGCCGTTATGAATAAATTCGGCATTGCTGATTATTTCAAGGTGATACATTCAGCGGAATATGAAGAATTCGGCAAACCGCATCCGGCGATCTATATTTCTACGGCTAAAAAGCTGGGTGTTGAACCTCAGGATTGCCTGGCTATTGAAGATTCCTTTAACGGAGTGGTTTCGGCGGTTGCGGCAAGAATGAAAACGGCAGCGTATCCTGAAAAAACAAATTTTTACAATCCAAAATTCGCAATTGCAGATATAAGGTTCAGATCCCTTAAGGATTTCACTGAAGATGAATTCAATAAACTAAATATTTAGTGAGATCAGTTTTATCTGCCCGGGCAAATACTCAAAATAAATATATGCTGATAGTCGTAGCGGGTCCGTACAGTGCCAACACAAATGAACAAAAGGCGGCAAATCTGAAGGCCATGAATATTGCAGCCGCTGAAGTTTACCGTAAGGGTCACATACCCGTTATAGGGGTGAACGCATCGCTTTTTGTGGCAGATGAATTGCCGGAAATAGAAAGAGGAAGAGTTATTTCTGATATTTCATTTGCAATTGTTGAAAGATGCGACGCAATATTAATGATAGGTTCATCGCCGGGGGCAGATTTTGAACGCGGCTTAATTGAATCAAAAGGGTTACCCGTGAATTTTTCAGTGAATGAAATTCCGGAGATTATATGAATCCCGTTATACCATTATATATTGATGCTTTATTATATCTTATAGCGGCCATCATAATAGCGTTCATATTTTTTTCTCTGAAATTTTCCCTTACAGCAATGGGCGCATCAGAAGTTAAAAAGAAAAAGTATTACGCGCTTACAACACTCATATTGGCAGGATGGCTAGTTACTTCCGCGCTTGTAGCAATAAACGGCACATTGCTTGATTTTACTTCCACACCTCCGAAATTAATGATCATAATCATTCCTCCTGTACTCGCAATAAGTTATCTTAGCAGTTCAACAAGGGTGAATGCGTTAATTAAGGAAATACCATCATCGTGGCTGGTATACATACAGTCTTTCAGAATACTGATGGAAATTCTGCTTTGGTTGATGTTTATCAGGAATGTAATTCCATTACAAATGACATTTGAGGGTGTAAATTATGATATACTGACGGGGCTAAGCGCTCCGCTGATAGGCTATTACTGCCTTTCGCAAAATAAATGGCCGCGAATAACTGCCGTACTATGGAATATGGCGGGTATTCTTCTGGTCACAAATATCTTTATTGTAGCATTGCTTTCAACGCCCGGGCCAATGCGTCTGTTCTTTAACGAGCCTGCAAATACCGCTGTTGCGTACTTCCCGTTCGTATGGGTGCCGGCATTCATTGTACCTTTTGCATACCTTATGCATATACTTTCACTAAAACAAATTCTGAAATTCAACAAGTAATTTGGAGCTGCCAAAAACTGAATCGGAGAGACTGATACTTCGCTCACTAACAATTAGTGATGCCGAAGAGCTGTTTGGGTTCCGAACGCGCAACGCAGAGTTCTTTAAACAGTGGAGTCCTGAATACTCCAAAGACTATTTTGATATTAACTTCCACAGAAGTAATCTTGTGAATATTGAATCTGATATTATCAAAGGAACGCTGGTTCAGTTCGGTGTATTTTTGAAGAATTCAGCTGAAAAAATGATGGGCTCGGTTGTGTTTTCAAATATTGTGGCAGGTCCGTTCTTATCCTGCTTTTTAGGTTACAGGATAGATAAAGTTGAGATAAACAAAGGTTACGGCACTGAAGCCGTGAAAGCGGGTTGTGAGTTTATGTTCGGCCAAAGGAAGCTTCACAGAATTGAAGCGAATATAATTCCGCGAAACACCGCATCAATAAAAACAATTGAAAAAGCAGGTTTTCTTTGTGAAGGCATTTCTAAGAAATATCTAAAGATAAATGGTGTATGGGAAGATCATTTGCACTACGTGCTTCTGAATGAAGCTATTGAATGAATAGTGAACATTTCTTTAATTCAGCGTATCGATCTTAAAGGGAAGCAATGCGTTTTCTATAGACTGAGCACCGGGAAAGAAGGCAACTATTTTCTGCAATACCTCATCCAGTATCGCATCGGGGCAGGATGCCCCGCTGGTTAAGATAATTTCAACCGGTTTAGCCATTGACCTTTTCAGCCAGTTTTCTGTCATTACTTCTTCGCTGGTATGTATATTAAAATGGCTGATAGCCTCTTCGGAAATTATTTTTTCAGCGCCTGAAATAAAATAAACCGGTAACTTCTCTTCGCATAGTTCAACTATATGTGAAGTATTAGAGCTGTTGTAGCCACCAACTACAATTGCAAAATCAGCGTTGCTGTTCAGCAGTCCCAATGTAGCCTGCTGGTTATCGTAAGTAGCGTAGCAAAGGGTATCGCTTGTATCAGCAAAATGTTCTTTTATTTTTTCATCACCGTACTTTTCAGCCATAGCTGTTCTTATCATATCCGCTATCGCCTGGGTTTCGGTAGCTAACATTGTGGTTTGATTTACAACTCCCACATGATCCAGGTCGCGCACTACATCAAAACCATCGGAATATTTACCTTCAAAGAGCGTATAAAATTCATCTGCGGGAATTTTGCCGAGGATAATATCACGAAGCATTTTTGTTTCTTCTATGTTCCTTACAATTAAAGTGGGTGAATTCTGCTTTGAATGAGAAAAAGTTGCAATTGTTTCTTCGTGGTTGTATTTACCATGAACAATGATTGTATAACTCTTTTTGCCAAGCGCTTCGGCGCGGTTCCAGACTTTTTCAACAAAAGGGCATGTTGTATCATACTTGTAAGGATCAATTCCCCTGTTGGCAAGCAGTTCCTGAATTTCAAGTGTAGTACCAAATGCCGGTACAATCACGATGTCATCAGAATTAAGCTCCTCCCATGGAATGAGCTGCTTGCCGTTATGTTCACGAAGGAACCTCACTCCCCTTTGGCTGAGATCTGAGTTTACACTTGGATTATGTATCATTTCGCTCAGCAAAAAAACCCTTTTCCCGGGATTCTGCTCGAGTGACTTATACGCTATCTCGATGGCGTTTTCAACGCCGTAGCAGAAACCAAAATGCCGGGCAATTAAAAATTTTACGGGACCGAAATCAAGCACAGAAGGAGTGTAATCCTTCTTGCGTGGATCAGTGATCTTCCGCGCATTCTTAACAACAGAAATTACAGGGCTGCGGTAATATATGGGTATATCAAATTTTTTCATTCTATTTTATCTTAGTAATCTTTAGATAAAGGTCAGGCAAATCATCTTTTACTATATTCCACAAGATATCAAGATTTACTCCTGAATAGTCATGAATAAGTCGGTTTCTTGTTCCTTTGATGTTATTCCAGGGTATTTCAGGATGGTTATCTTTCAGTTCAATTGATACTCTGCTAACAGCTTCTCCAATAATTTCTTTATTCCTGATTATTGCATCCTGAGTTTTGGAGTCGTTTAAGAATTCCGAATAATTGAGCTCTTCGCAATAGGATTCTATCTTTTCAATCGAAGAAATTATATCTTCTAAGAGATCTCTATCGTGCCTAATTGACATAAATAATTTGGTTAGTCTTTAAATTCAGATTGCTGTTTTTCAAACCTTCAAAAGTAATCAGATCAACCTTTTTGTTCAGAAGATTTTCAAGATAGTCACCCAGTTCAACAAAATCTAAACCTATGGGTTTATCAAAATCCACTATAAGATCAATATCGCTGCTTTCAGTTTGAGATTCTACAGCATACGAACCAAATAATCCAATTTTCCTCAAATGATACCTCTCATTAAGAAAAGTAATTTGTTCTTTTAGAATACTGATGATTTTTTCTTTGTTCAATTCATTCATACCTGAAGAATTTCTGTTATTAAATACTATTTAATCATAGGCATTTTTATACCGAATTTCTTTTCATTTTCAATCGCCTGCTCATATCCTGCATCAGCATGACGTACTATACCCATTCCGGGGTCGTATGTCAACACTCTTTCCAATCGTTCTTCGGCTTCTTTGGTTCCATCTGCTACAACTACCATACCACTATGTATAGAAAGCCCTATACCCACTCCCCCGCCATGATGCAGGGAAACCCAGCTTGCGCCGCCTACGGCGTTTAACGCAAAGTTCAAAATTGGCCAGTCTGCAATTGCGTCACTTCCATCTTTCATTTTTTCGGTTTCGCGGTTAGGCGAAGCTACGCTGCCGCAATCGAGGTGGTCACGCCCTATTACAATCGGTGCTTTTACTTTACCATCGCGGACAAGTTCATTGAATATCTTACCCATCTTTGCGCGTTCACCGTAACCCAGCCAGCAGATTCTTGCCGGCAGCCCCTGGAAATGCACTTTTTCCTGAGCTTTTTTTATCCATCTTGCAAGCGCTTTATTTTCAGGGAAAGTTTTAAGCACATATTCATCAGTTACGAATATATCATTGGGATCACCGCTGAGTGCTGCCCAGCGAAAAGGACCTTTGCCATCGCAGAATAAAGGACGGATATATTCAGGTACAAAGCCCGGGATTTCAAATGCCTCCTTGAAACCGTGATTTAACGCTTCGCCGCGGATGTTGTTGCCATAATCAAATACAATCGAACCTGTTTTGAGGAAATCATGCATTGCCTTACAATGAACAACAACTGTATCCCTTGAAAGCTTAATATATTTTTCGGGGTCAGATTTTCTGAGTTCCAGTGCCTCTTCAAATGACATTCCCATTGGTACATAGCCGTTCAGCATATCGTGCGCTGAAGTCTGGTCGGTGACAATATCAGGAATGATATTTCTCTTAAGCAGTTCAGGCAAAACATCGCCTGCATTGCCTACAAGTCCAACAGATTTAGCTTCTTTATTCTTCTTAGCTTCCTGCACTAATTTTATAGCTTCATCAATATCTTCAGTGATAACATCGCAGTAACCTGTATCAATTCTTTTTTGTATCCTTGTTTTATCAACGTCAATCCCTAGTATCACTGCACCGTTCATTGTGGCAGCAAGCGGCTGTGCTCCGCCCATACCCCCCAAACCGGCGGTAAGAATGAATCTGCCGGAAAGATCACTGTTAAAATGTTTATCTGCGCATGCTGAGAAAGTCTCGTAGGTACCCTGCAGTATTCCCTGCGAACCGATATATATCCATGAGCCTGCTGTCATTTGGCCATACATTGTGAGTCCTATGGCATCAAGTCTGCGGAATTCATCCCAGTTAGCCCAGGCAGGTACTAGCTGCGCATTTGATATAATTACTTTGGGGGCATTTGTATGCGTTTTAAAAACTGCAACCGGTTTACCTGACTGAACAAGCAGGGTTTCATCATCATTTAGCTTTTTAAGTGAATCTATAATTGCATCGTAACATTCCCAATTCCTGGCGGCTTTGCCGCCGCCGCCATATACAACTAGGTCATCCGGGCGTTCGGCTACCTCGGGATCTAAATTGTTCATTAACATACGCATAGCGGCTTCTGATATCCAGTTCTTACAGGATAGCTCAGAGCCGGTTGGAGACTTTATTATTCGTTTTGACATAGTAATAAATAGGATTAAGTTACAAAGATAAGGGTTTTAATGAATGTATAACAGGTGTAAAAGATTACACGTTTTTTACATCAAAAATTTTATATGAAATAAACAAAATTATTGCCGTGATATTTCTAATTTTCTTTTATTAACAAAAGAATAATAATAAACAACTAAAATCAAGAATGAATTAAAAATAAATTGCAATGGATTAAGTATTTTATTCAGTTCTTTGAATTCGTTTAATGAATCTGAATTTGATATCCACCGGTTAACATCAGTGCTTAATTCATAAGAATAATAAAAATAAAAAATACTGCTCAAAACAAATGTTAATGCACCAATAACTATGAATTTTGATAAATTAACTTTGTTGAGATTATTAAAATAGTACTTATCAAATAGTTTACTTTTTTTAGATGACATTATCCACAGTATGAATATGCCACCGAAAATTATAACAACTTCATTAAACGAATTATATATAATGGTAAAAGAAACCGGATCAATATTCAACAGCATACAAATGCTAACAAAAATATAATATGATGAGTTAACAAAAAATATGTACATTAACATCCCTGCAATACCTGTTAACATCCAATATATCTTTTTCTTCAAAATATTCAGTTTGTTAATCTTGGTAAATTCTACATATAAAGAATCTATTGTACCAATCCTTTTCTGAGCGACCCAATATGCTTCTTCATCACTTAAACCTGTATCTTTTAATTCTGTTATTTGAACAACTAGATGACTCTCGAGTTCATCAATATTCTCACTTGAAAAAGATTCTTTATTTTTAAAAGCGTTCTTCCATTCAGAAATACTTTTATTCAGGTCAAACATGATTTATCCTCCCAAATTCTATTTAGAGTTGAATTAACAAGGCTCCATTGTTTTTGTTCTCCAGCCAGTGCAGTTTTACCTTCTTTTCTGATCCGGTAATATTTTCTTTTTCTTCCCTCTTCCGAGGTTTTCCATGTTGATTCTATCAGTTCCTGAGCTTCAAGTCTGTGAAGTATCGGATACAGCATTCCATCAGTCCATTCCATACTACCACCCGATAACTTTTTGACGGTTTGGATAATTTCATAACCGTAACTTTCCTTATACAATAATATTGAAAGTATTAACGGCTTTGACGAAGCTGCAACAAGATCTTTTGATAACATTGAAATATTTTTGAATTATACATTGAACTTCTATGTAAATATACATAGCATTTCTATGTATGTCAAGTAAAAAAAATTGATACTTATTTTACCTTCGGTAATTCGAGTGAAGTATCAATCTTTTCCTGTTCGCGCCAGATAGCCTGGCACGGGAATTTATTTTCATAAAGGGCGCGGCTCATCATAACTGAATCAACCCCGAATCTTTCAAGGTCCTGGATTTTTCTAAGATCTGAATAGTTGGAAACTCCTCCGGCTGCGGTTACTTTCAGTCCGGTTTCAGAAGCAATCTGTTTCAATCCTTCAACATCGAGTCCGGTTAAAGTACCAACTCTTGCTACATCCTGGTAGATTATTCTCTCAACGCCAAGCTTCTTCATTCCCAGAGCGAATTCAAGAGCATGAATATTTGTTACGTTGCCCCATCCATCTTTAACCAGGTAGCCATTCCTTACATCAACACTTATAGCAACTTTGCTTTTTCCGAATTCATCAATAAGCTTCTTTATGAGATCAATATTATCAATTGCAGATGTACCGATAACGATCCTGTAAACACCCAGTTCACGGATCAGCTGATTTGCGATTTCAAATGTCCTGATACCTCCTCCGAGCTGTATTGGAACACCGACGTTTTCGGTTATTTCTTTAATAAGCTCATAATTCTTTCGTTTACCGGAAACAGCGCCGTCAAGATCGGAGATATGAATGACCTTTGCATTTTCCTTGCGGAAAAGGCGCGCCATATTCAATGGGCTTTCGGAATAATAAACAGTTTTATCCTCAAGCCCTTCAACCATTCTGACTGATCTGCCGTTTTGAATATCTATAACGGGTATTACGAGCATTCTAAATTAATTCCTAACTATTGCAACTTTACCGGTACATACCTTGCTGGCATCCTTGTTGAATCCGGCTATAATATAGATACCGCTTGAGACATAATTACCGTTTAGATCTTTGCCATCCCACTCAGCAATTCTTCCGCCCGGTGTTTCAAATTCAGCGACTAACACGCCGCTAATACTTATTATTTTTACAGTAGATTCAGCAACAAGACCATCGATCTTCAAAGTGGAACCGGAGGGTACAACAAATGGATTCGGGCCTGCTTTAATTTTATCACATTCTACCAGGGGATTCACAGCAATTGTTTTATTTGATACGATACCTTTTTCACTACCGAAATATGCAGTTCCGCTCTCGCTATCCACAGAGATAGACAATATCTTGTTATCTATGAGAGGTGAGTTTAATGTATTATACCTGGCTAACAAAGTAGAACCATCAGGAGAAACATATAGTACTCCATCCGAGATTGTCCCAAGCCATTTATTGTTCAGAGCATCCACAGCAATAGAAAGTACATTTTCGGTGAGTGGTGTGCTTATTCCGTTTTCAATTATTCTCATTTTAGAAAGTGAGGGTACACTGCCGGGATTGTTAATTACCTGTTCCGGATTCGGAATAACAATAACACCGTTATTTGTGGCTACCCATACTTCTCCATTTTTATCTGTTACAACCTGATTAACCTGCCCAATATCCGAGCCAAGCTGTGAATAATTGATTAACGCACCGGTTGGAGAAGTTCCTTCATTAAAGTACATTAATCCTCTCACGTTGCCCTCAATAGGATGTAGTGTCATCCATTTTGTATTAAAATTATCAATTGCAAGTGTCGTGAAAAATGAAGCTGTACCACCAATAGGTGGTGGATACGATGTTTGTTGTGTGAAATTAACAATGCTGTTTGTTACGAAATTATTCAAAACCCAGAGATTTCCCGAGTTATCCTCATCGGTGCCATATGTTAGTACGAAACCCGGTCCGCCAACTGCCTGCAGTACAGAGTTACTTTCATCATAACGGGTTAGTTCATTGCCGTTAATTTTCAATAAACCATTGCCCCAACCGGAAACCCACATATTCCCAAGTCTATCCGGATATACATTCACCCATCCGCAGCATCCATTGCCCAGAACTGGGTTAGTACTAAATGTAAAGTTAGTCCATGAAGTTCCGTCATATTTGTAAATTCCTGACCTTGGAGACCAATCGCCCAGAGAACCTGAGACGGACCAAACATTTCCTGTTTGATCTACTATTATATTTGACTGTAAATTAGAAAATGGTCCGTTTGGAATTATGTAGTTATTTGCGCCGTTTCTGTAAATATTAACACCGTTGTTAACAGTACCAATTAGAAGATCGCCTGCAGCGTTAACTTTCAGTGAATTCACTTCATTTCCGGCTTCAACAAGTTCAAGGTTATTTAAATTGTTTGAATTCACCTTAAAAGTCCTGAAGTTGCCTTTATATCCTTCATAGTTTGAATATGCGGTAAAGTACATTGTTCCGCCGGATACAGTCATTTTTCCAACAGGGTCAGTTAAGGGCACACCGTTAAATAAAGGGCTATATGAATTTAACGCACCGTTTTCAAAATATACCATGCCGCTATCAGTTCCTATATATACCCGTGAATTAAAATATGCCATAGCGTTAGATTGATTATCTAACATTACAGAATTGGTTGTTGTGAAAGATGACCAATTTGATGAAATAGGAAGGTTAGTGTTAATATTGGCAAAAGCAATTCCGTTGCGTGTTGCTGCCCAAATAGTATCATTTACGACCAGGATATCATACACCGGTGTAGGAGCAGTGAGTGTTCCAAAGCGAGTGTAGGGCTGATCAACAAACTGGAACTGTGGTATATTGAATTTTACAATACAGAATTCAGTTGCGAAGAACATAAAGTTGTTATACTCATAAAAAGCGTTGACTCTTTTGGAAGGCTCGGTTGAGTTAAGTATATCCGTAATTTGCTTCCATGATTGGTCATTGGTATTGAATACACTTATAGCTCCGTTGAATGCACCCGCCCAGACCCTGCCATCGCTGCTGTAAGATACTGCAGTAAGCTCGTTTGAACTTAAGCCATCAAGCGTTGTATATTTACTGATGTTCGAGGGCAGCGAAGGATCAAAATTGAATAATCCGCCGCTGGAGGCGGCCCAAACAGAATTACCGCCAAAAGATATACCTTTTACTTCCCTGAAAGAAGTATAAATATTCCAACCGTTACCTGTATTTTGAGAATACAAATTGCCGCAGGTAATAATAATAGCAGCCAGAAACGCGAGTTTTTTCAGCATCATATTAAAGTTAAGTTAGAAAATAAGTAGAGGTATTATCTATATATAGAAGATAAGTTTTTGGATAATTTATTCAATTATTGCTAGATGTGTTTTAATTTTTAGTTACAATAAATCATTTAAAGCCTGCTCAAGTTCACTTTTTGTATGATCATCATTCTGGGACCTGGCAACAAATATTCCCTTTTCATATATCTTCCGCGCATTTGATTCATCGCCAAGCTGTTCATAGGTTTTACCAAGCTGGTAATATGTCGCAACATAGGCCGGGTCTATAGCATAAATTTCTTCGAAAATATCTTTTGCCATTTCAAAATCCCTTAGCGAAGTATATTCCAGCCCCAGTGCGTATCTTGCAAATGTATCCTGCGGGTCCGCGGCGAGAATCGCCTTTAAATTATCAATTCTTGAGCTATCCATTTAAGCTAATTTAAGCAACTTATATTAAAAATAAAAATAATAAAAGTGGAAAAATTTGCAACATTTTGTTAATTACTGCGTTTAAATTGGTATTTTTTCAAGGTCTCTGGCAATTTCTATGTCATTTTCTGTGATTCCGCCTGCAGAATGAGTTGAAAAGGATACTTCTACCTCTTTGAATTTCATTAGGATATAGTCAGGGTGGTGGTTGCGTTTTTGGCAATAACCCCCAATGGCAGTTACAAAACCCATACTTGCTGGATAACTTGATGTTTTGAATACCTTTTTTATAGATCCGCTTTCATGCTTCCACCCGGGAAGAGATGACATTGATTCGTTAATTTGTTCTTCTGTTAATTTATCCATAGTTTACTCTTGCTATATGAAATAAGAGCGGGCTAAAAAACCCGCTCATATAAATTTCTACAATTTGATGTTAACAATTATTTGATCATTCCCTCTTTGCAGAATTTTCTAAACAACCTCGTTATTTAATCAGCATCATTTTCTTTGTATCAGTGTAGCTACCTGATGAAAGTTTATAAAAATAAACACCGCTTGAAAGTGATGATGCATCAAAGGTCACAGAATTAACGCCAGCATCTTTGATCTCATTAACCAGAATTTTAACTTCTCTTCCGGAAGCATCGTAAATCTTCAAAGTTACAATTCCTTTAACAGGAAGACTAAAATTAATTATAGTTACGGGGTTAAACGGATTAGGATAATTCTGACTGAGCGAAAACTCAAACGGCATGCCGTTATTGTTTTTATCAAGCGTTATTTCATCTGCGGCATTTACCAGCGGAAGATCAATATATGATTTATTATTCAGGTAAACATAGTTGTAACCGTTTTTTAATACCGGAAGTACAAACGGATTGGTTCCCAGGAACCAGGTATCATCTGCGTGAGTATCCAGGTTTGTTATGATGATCTTTATCCTGTTGCCTGATTTGAATATATGCGAATGCGCCTGTCCTTCAAAGTTAGCGGTTCTGCGCGAATTTGCAGTATAATTTCTATCAGTGTAATTAATCCTGTTAATGAGTTTTTCTTTGCCGTTCGGCATTACTTCCAGCACCTGAAAATTATATTGTGTAAATGTTGAGGCTGTTGAAAGATAATCTAGGTTCACTTTTGGAATTCCAAGCCATTTTTTATCTGCTGTTAAAGCCGCGCTTGTGTAAGAAACAGAATTCTTTTTGAACTTTGATGTAAACGTTGTGCCGGTGAATTCTTCATTTACGGCTTCCTGCATAGTTAAGCCGCCGGTAACCTGGTTCCTGATAGATGAACGGGTGTTGTTGCTGGTTCCCGCCGTAGTTGTAAGCCTGTTATTGGTATTAAAGTAAAGGCGGTACGGTGTTGTGATATTCTGCAGCGCAACTTTTGAGCTATCGTGTTTGAAAGACCAGTACACCCCGTTAACAGGGTACGTTGTAGAAGCGTAGTCATAGTTGGCCATGGGCATCCGGGAACCTGTAATATTAAAGAGCCAATAGAAGAACCAATCATTAAAGAACTGCATGTGCCAGGTATCTTCAGTGGGAGAGTTATCACCGCCGTGCCCCTGCACGGCACCGAGGTAAAGCCTGAAAGTAGAATTTGTATTCAGCACAGAAGCTTTCATAATACCCGATGCGTTGAAAAATTTATCCTGCCATGAACCTTCCATGATCAAAGGAACGCGGTTGTTGGGGATGCTAGTCATAAAATCTCTGTTCTGCGGCAGATAAACCGCAAGGCTATCCCAATACTGCTTTTCGGCAGAATAGATCCAGTCACTCATTCTTTCAACCTGGGGAGTGTATCTGGCGGTATCAGGTGTGTACTCTACTGTCCAGAGCAAAGTCATTTTTATACAGCCGTTCTCTATCCAGCTTGTAGCAAAGTTCGGGGGCGCAAGCGCCGAAATTATAGTTTTGACGTTCATTCCCATAGTGCAGGCCATATAGGGTACCAGTCCCCCTTGTGAGCCGCCCATGACCAGAATATTATCAGGGTTGATTCCGTTTGCTATATCAAGTTTGATAAAATTGATGAATTCGATCATATCCTGTGCTTCGGTAGAAGATATCAGGTTTGAAAGGCCTGTTGAGTGCCCTTGACCGCGCATGCTGAAAGTAGTTGTATAGTATCCGTATTCTGCCTGAGCGGCGGCAAATCCCGCGAGTGTTTCTTTGTTATCACCATACCCATGAACAAAAACAACAGTCGGCCAGCCGCCTAGAGGGGGTGTACCCTGTGGTATGAATTTCATTGCGTCAAGCATCACGCCATCCCGCAATGTGACAGTAAAATCAACTCTTGTAACCGGAAGTGCATCCGCGGTAGTGTATTTTGGCAAGAGTTTTAAGAATTCGTAATTATCCCTGGCTCTTTTTTGCTGCGAAAACAGAGATTGCGAAAACAATATAACAGCAATTAAAGCCACAATTGAAAACCTGGCTGATTTCATTTTTTATTCCCTACTATAAAATGTTATAATATAAATTTAATCATAAAGGTGATTTGTTCCAAGACAATAAATTTAAACCACTATGACCCTCAGCGCACATCTAAAAAAACATAAACCCCGTTTTTACACGGGGTTTATAAGTATTGCACACTGAAAAATTAATTCCAGTCTGCCGGGATAAAGCAATATTTTAAGCTTTTCTGATCTGTTTATTGCTATAGAATAGATAACCCAGAATCACAAACGGCAAAAGCAGAAAAACAAATATTACCGGAAGTATTAGTAGTGACATTTCTTATTTCTCCTTGTTTTAATATTTATCATTATATCGTTTTCATATAAACAGCCCGGGATACCCGGTCTTACCGGGTACCCCTGCTGGTTTATCTCATTAATTACATATTTCTATTTTGAAGTAAATCATTTTTTATTTTACAAGCGTCATTTTTCTTATATCGCTGAATGATCCGGCTGATATTTTGTAAAAATAGATTCCACTTGAAAGGTTCACAGCATTGAAGTTAACATTATAAGAACCGGGGTTTTGCAATTCGTTCACAAGTGTCTGTACTTCCCTGCCAAGCAGATCGTACACTTTAAGTTCAACATGCTGAGCATCAGCTATTGAATACTGGATCATAGTGCTTGGGTTGAACGGATTCGGGAAATTCTGCGAAAGACTGAATGTATTAGGTGTATTCAATTCTGAATTATCCTGCTCAAATGCGAGATCGAACCTGTGACCTGTGTTAGACATTATGGGAAGCTCAACATATGAATTACTGCTTAAATATACAGTATGATCGCCGTTTTTCATTGTTGGAAGTACGAACGGATTTGTACCGAAGAATTCCACATCTGTATGAGCCTTATCAAGATTTGTTATTATAATAAGGATCTTGCTTCCGGCCTGGAATTTATGTGAATGAGCCTGGCCGCGGAATGTTACCTGTCTTCTCTGATCCTTTGTATAATTTCTATCAGTAAAGTTAGCGCGGTTAATGAACCTTCTTGATCCATTAGGCAATACTTCGTATATCTGGTAGTTAAACTGGCAGAAAGTCTGCGCAGCTGATTTATAATCAAGTCTAACAATTGGTGTACCTGTCCACTCAAGAGCGGTTGTTAAAGCGCTTGATAAGAACTTAACAGAATCTTTTTTGAATTTGCTTGTGAAGTTTGAACCTGTGAATTCATCATTTACTGCCTGCTGAAGAGTATAACCATTTGTGATCTTATTTTTCAGAACCACTGTATTGCTTCCGGTCTGCGCTGTAGTTTTAAGAACACCATTCTTATTAAGATATAGTTTCATTGGAACAGTGCTTGTTCTTAACAGCGTACTTGAGCTATCGTGTGTGAATGAAAAATACTGGTTGTCAACAACCGGAAAGTGAGTGTATGCATACTGATATTTAGCCTGGTCAAAGATCGGAGTCTGCATACCCCAAAGGGTCTGGAAGAAGAAGTTATTGAACCAATCCATGTGCCAAACATCTTCGGTATAAGAAATATCACTTCCATGGCCGCGAACAGCGCCAAGATATGAGGTTATCGGTGCATTGTTGATCTTATCAATGTGCTGCATCCATCCATCAGCATTGAAGAATTTATCCTGCCATGCAGCTTCAACTAAAACCGGGGTTGTAATATTACCAAGCCCGTTGATAAAATCTCTGCCAATAGGCATATAGTGTTTTAAGCTATCCCAATACGGTTTTGTATCTGCATAGATCCAGTCACTCATCCTGTTAACCTGGCCGTTATATCTTGCTGTATCCGGTGTATATTCAACTGTCCATAACAGGGTCATTTTAGCGCATCCGTTTTCGATCCAGCTTGAAGCGAAATCAGGAGGTGCAACTGAATTGATAATCGCAGCAACTCTCATGCCTCTGATAGCTGCTATCATCGGAACTGCTCCGCCCTGTGAGCCACCCATGATGAGAATTTTTGAAGGATTTGAACCGTTTACTGAATCACGTTTAACCCATTCAACTATTTCAATCAAGTCATCAGCTTCAATTGTGCTGATGAGGTTTGAAAGACCACCGGATAAACCCTGGCCGCGAACGCTGAAGGTCATAGTATAATAGCCATATTCAGCCTGTGCGCGGCAGAAATCTGCCAGTGTTTCTTTGTGATCGCCGTATCCGTGATGCATGATAACTGTATTCCATCCGCCGGCAGGTGGTGTAACGCCAACTGGTACGAATTTCAAACAATCGATAATAACACCATCACGCATTGTGATCGTAAAATCAGTGCGCTGAACTGCTGCGGGATTATCGGTCTGGATCGGGAGTAAATATGAAGGTGTCCAGGTGTTAAGGTTTTTAGGTTTATTCATGACCTTTTGCTGAGTATAGGTAACCTCAGTGTAGGTCATAAAAAAAAGAGCCAATGATAAACAAATCATCAAAAGTCTCTTCGTGCTTCGGGTTTCAATAGCATTCATCTTATTAGATGTTCCTTTCAGAAATAGATTATTAATTAACAAAAATTATCTATTCTGCTATTGTATTCCCTACGTTATTAGTGTTACAAATATAGCCCTCCGGCGAACCCTAATACAATCGTAAATACATGTAAATGCAGAATTACACTTAAAACCCAATGTGTCCACGATTCACTGTATAACGGTAGCCCGATTATCTCTACCGTATAGAGGTGAGGAACCTATTGAATCTCCATGCATATAGCTGATTTTCAATAGGTTGCTAATTTTGATAGAAAATTGCAGAATTGTTCAAAGATTAGTTTGTGACTAATAAGCACTACGTCACAAAACGGAGATAATGATATAAAGTGTAATTATAATGTGTCAAAATGTAAAGAGTTTTGCCGGCTCCCCCTTGTCAAAGCCCCAGGCGGGCCTGATAAAGGGGAGAAAAATACTAAAACTTCGATTCAATATTAAATCCGGAAATTGGAGTGAGTTCAGAGGCTGTGATATTATGATTTTTTAGGCTCTTCATAATTTCTGATCTTAAATGTTACCAGCCAGATTATGAAGCCAACAACAAGGATAAAGGCAACTATGATCCTTGCTTCACCTTCCAACACGATCCAGGCGATTAAAAAACCAATTAAGGTCCATGTAAGGTTAAATAAATCTTTAAAAAATTTTTTCAAAATAGTTCTCCTGTTATTTATTTTTTGTTCTTAGAATTGTTTATCCTGTATGATTCCGGAAGTATGACTAATATCAAAATAATCAAAACAACCGTTTGCGCTTTCTTCCTTTGCTTTGGCGTCATATCAAGCCCTGCGGTCAGGATATCATTAGCGGTATTTATCGCCAATCCCAACCCGGGTATTGATGTAATTGATTCCGGAGCGTCTATGGGTGTTTTATCATAAGGTTTAACTGTATTAAAGATAATCTCTTCTTTCAATTTTTTTGCTTCACTTACAGGGATACCCAAGGTTTTAGCAATTTCTTCCGCGGGAATTCTACCCAGTGCTCTCAGCTCAGCCTGAGAGAACTTACTTATAGCCTTGTAGTGATCATCACTTTTCAGCGAAGCAAGCAATTCAAGTTCTTCTTCAGATATGTTATCTTCGAATTTTGGTGTTTCGGTTGAAAACGTATCTATTTTGATTGTTTCACTTTCGCGGATAAGCGTGTCTTCAGGTGCGGAAGCATTATCCCGTTCTGCGTCATTGTTCTCATTCTTTTTTGCATTCAAATTCTTATCAGGAGCCTCTTTTACTTCCTTTTTTGTATTTTGCTCTTTGGGCTTCTTTTTAATGTTTACTTTTGGGTCTTGTTTTTTAGGCTGGGTGGTAGATGGTTCTATGAAGTCTTCTTCTTGAGAATGTACGGTACCGGCAGATAAAATCAATAAAATGAGGATCGTAAAAAAACAATTCATGAATGCTTTCTATTATCTAAATTTCATAAATTTATACATCATACTTCTCAATTACAATATAATAATATATTTGATGAACAACCTGCAGATGAAAACTACAGCCCAATTTTATACAAACAAAAATTCAAAAAAAATCAGTAATTTTGGCTCATAAAATCCGAACAGAAGCAATTAGAAAGCCGCAGAATATGAAACGAGCGTGGACAAAAAATGAATTAGCTCTCCTTAAGAAACGGTACAAGGAGAAAGGCGCAAAGTATGTCGCAAAAAAGACAGGACACCCATTTACATCAGTAATAGCAAAGGCAAATTCACTTGGGATTAAATCCGCGTTTGTTAAGCGGTGGAGCCAGTTTGAAGTGAACTACCTGCTTAAAAACTACTCAAGCAAGCCGGTGGATTCCATTGCCAGATCGCTTAAACGCAGCGTCCAATCAGTAAATAATAAAGCGCGCCAGCTTGATATATTTAAACCAAAGCCCAAAACATGGTCGGAAGAAGAACTTAAATTATTGCGAGAGCTATGGGTAGATAAGCAGTATTCCATTGATGAAGTGGCCGCGAAACTGGGTAAAACCAGAGCTGCAACACATTACCATGCATGGCACATGGGGCTACGCAGACCCCAGGTATGGAAATTCTGGAACAAGGAAGAAGTAAGCTATTTAAAGAAGAATTACAAAAAGAAAACTTACCAGGAAATTGCGAAGGATCTGGGGATGACCAGGATTGCCGTGTTTCAGAAAGCAAGAAAAATGGGTTTGCGTTTACGAGGCAAGCCGCAGCCGTGGACAAAGGAACATGACGACTACATAAGAGCAAACTATAAAAAGATCCCAACCCGTGAGATTGCCGAAAAACTGGGCAGAAGCATGGATTCTGTAATTAATAGAGCGGGTCCGCTTGGCATTTCGGATAAAACCTGGAGATACAAAGCTAAAAAATAAACCCCAAGTGGGGCTTTGAGAGAGGTTCGGCCACGGTTAATCTTGTCGCGCTGAGCGAAATCGAAGCGCTCAAATCCTTTAATATCTCGTTTTGATTAGTACGATACTTCAAAATCAAAGCTAAACAAGTTATTTAAAGAGACATCCCGGCGGGACGTCTGTACAAAGATAGCTTAGATAAACAAAAAACCCCTGTTTAATATAATTAAACAGGGGTTAAAAGTTTAATGTAAATTCAATTTCTTTATTTAATGATATTCAGTCGTTTAATTTCTTTATAATTTCCAACAACCAGACGGTAGTAATAAGTACCTTTGGTTAAATTAGCTTTATTCAGATCAGCGGAAAACTCTCCCGCTCTTTTATTTTCATTTATCAAGACGGCAATTTCTCTGCCTGAAGTGTTGAAAACCGAAAACCTTACAAATTCATTCTTTGGGATGGAAAAGCTGAACAAAGTATTGGAGGCTACAGATAAGTTCTGCGCCTGCATTAACTCTTCGCTTGATAGTGCAGCAAACGAAGATGCTCCGGCGGCGCGGTTTTCAGCTTCAGATGACATAATGGGACCCGCTGAAAATAAAAAGAGAAGCATAAGCAGCAAAGCTGCATAGTGCTTCTTCCGGCAAATTCGGGGCTGATGAGTGTTCATATTATATATAACCTTTCCAGTGAATAGAATATAATTCTTTCCTGCTACATTTCCCCTACTAAATAGTGATACAAATATAGTCTTTGTACTTACCCCTAAACAATCGTAAACCTAAGTAAATATGTAATTACACTTTAAACCCACTGTGTCCACTATTCACTGTAGTAAACATGAAGATAAATATCTAACGTATATTCGGTAGATGATTCTATAAACTTATGGAAATTATTAAATTTTTGAGGGAAAATAATCGTTATTTTGTGAAAGTGGATTTTTGAAATTCCGGATCATGACCGCTCAACAACTTCAAACCAAATTTCTAACCTTTTTGTGTGAGTCCGTTGGATTCAAACATACATTGGAAACTCAACTTCCCCTAAATAAAAACCCCCGATTTGCAAAAACCGGGGGTACAATCTCGTATGAAAGGAATATCTTGTGCTCTAGTACAGAATATTGAGTTTTCTGACTTCTTTATGCTTGCCGACCACTAGTCTATAGTAGTAGGTGCCCTTTTTGAGGTCTGCCTGGCTGAGATCTGCGCTGAATTCGCCTGCACTCTGGATTTCATCTACTAAAACCTTGATCTCTGCTCCTTTTTGGTCAAAAATAGAAAATCTAACATAATCTCCCTTTTGAATTGAGAAACTGAAGATCATATTGCTTTCAATTGTAAGCATTTCGCTGCTTGAAAGCTCAGATGACGTTAAAACTGCTGCTTCTGTTGTATTAATATTTGATGGGTTTTTTGAGCCGTTTTCTTCAGAAAACGATACTGCCGAAAATAAAAAAAGAAGCATAAATGACAATATGATCATTTGCTTCAGTGTTGAGCGGTTTGAGAAATTGATAGCTTTCATTTTTAAATTTCCTTTCACGAGTTAGTTTGTTTTAAACTTTACTCTGCTACTCTGGTTTTCCCTACCGAATTAGTAATACAAATATAGCATTTGGGTACACCCTAAAACAATCGTAAATGCATGTAAATACAGAATTACCCCCAAAACCGAATACTTCAACCTTTCACTGTAGGGGTGTTTAGCCCATTCACTTTACGCAGATATGGTAGAAATCTGCAGGCTGTTTTAACCGATATCCCTACCGGGAATTGGGGTATTTACGGTAGAGGAAATTTGGGAGAATTGTCGATTTTGGGTTGTTTTTGGAGTTTTCTACAGAAACAAGGTCCCGCCCATGCAGAGCTTTGCGACCAGGCAGGTACTTATCTACAAGCAATATACCTCTACCTCTACCGCTACCGCTAAAGCACCCTACAGCTTACGGAGCACACAGGTATAAAATAAAAAACCCGGTCTGTTAAGACCGGGGTTTCAAAGCTGTGTACTCGCTTCAGGAATACTCTTCATTTATACTCCTGAAGATGGGGGTAACAGCAATTATCATTTAGCAAAGTAGATCCTGATTCCTTCTGCCGCGAACGGTAAAACCGCGAACAGTGAGAATCCTAATATTATTATTGTTTCCATTTTATTATCCTTCAGTTTTGTTTTCCGTTTTTGAATTAGTTCTGTTTATTTTTCTTGTTGCTGCTCTTCTCTTTTTTTAAGTTACGGGGCTCACGTTTCATAGATGTCTTTAGTGGTGAGCCCTTTAACTTTTTCGGCTTAAACAGACCGGCTTCCCTTAATTCCGGACTGCTTGTACGATGAATGCATCATTATTTTACCAATGTCATTTTCTTTATATCAGTAAAGTTTCCTGCTGTCAGTCTGTAGAAGTACACACCGCTTGAGAGGTTCTGAGCATTGAACATAACATTGTATGAACCGGGGTTTTTAACTTCATTAACAAGTGTCTGTACTTCTTTGCCTAAGATATCGTATATTTTGATAGATACGTTCTCTGATTTGGCAATTGAATAACTGATAACTGTATTTGGGTTAAACGGATTCGGAAAATTCTGTTTAAGCTCAAACTTTTCAGGTAAGTTGCTGCCAATTATGCTGTTATCCTTTTCAAACAAGCCTTCTGCATTTGGTCTGTTGTTTGTGCTTGAAACAAACGGAAGATCAACATAGAATTTATTTGTTAAAAGCAGTATTGATGTACCTTTTTTCATGGAAGGAAGTACGAATGGATTTGTACCGAAGAACGCTGTTTCTTCAGCGGTTCTGTCGAAGTTTGTAACTTTGATCCTGATCTTGCTTCCTGCTGAAAATACGTGTGAATGCGCTGAACCGCGGAATGTTACATCTTTTCTGGAAGGAAGAAGTCCGTAGTTGTTATTTCTATCCTGGTAGTTCAACCTTGTAACAAATCTCTGTGTTCCGTTGGGGAATACTTCAAAGATCTGGAAATTGAACTGAACGAACGGTTTAGCTGTTGAAATGTAATCCATTTTAATTGTTGGTGTACCTGTCATTTCCGTGTTAGCGGTCAAAGCAGTTGTTTCGTAAACAACATCGTCTATCTTGAAATTAGTGGTGAAGTTTGTTCCTTTAAATTCATCGTTAACAGCCTGCTGAATTGTGTAGTTATTTCTTACATCATTACTTAGCAGGTCAACATCAGGTAACAGCCAGTTATTATTTGGAGTTGTTTTTAATTTACGGTTATCGTTGAAATAAAGCCTTGTTGGAGCGGAAATATTCTTTAATAAAGCTGAAGCGCTGTCATGAGCAAAAGTCCATGCGTTATTAACAACAGGGGCTTTTGTAGAAGCGTACTGGTATTTCTTTATGGTAAATACATTTGTCTGCATTCCCCAAATTGTCTGGTAGAAGAAGTTATTGAACCAATCCATGTGCCAGATATCCTCTGTTGCTGAATGCTCGCCGCCGTGACCCTGAACTGCGCCCATATATGATGACATAGGTGAGTTTATTCTGTGAATGTTCTGCAGCCAGCCATCAGCGTTGAAGAATTTATCCTGCCATGAAGCTTCTACCAAAAGAGGAACTGTGTTATTCTGTAAAATTGAGGTGAAATCTCTATCCCTGGGCAGCCAGTAAGCAAGACTATCCCAATATTGTTTGTTTTCAGCGTAGATCCAGTCAGACATTCTGTTAACCTGTCCGTTATATCTTGCTGTATCATTTGTGTATTCAATTGTCCATAATAAAGTCATTTTAACACAGCCGTTCTCTATCCAGCTTGATGCGAAATCCGGAGGAGCAACTGAGTTAATGATACCTTTTACCGGAAGTCCGCCGGGCATTGATGCAGCCATAAGCGGTAAAGCGCCGCCCTGTGAACCGCCCATGATAAGGATCTTATCTTTTCCAACGCCATTTAGGGTATCTTTTCTCACGAAATTAACTATTTCCTGCAGATCCATAGCTTCGGTTCTGCTGATGAGGTTTGAAAGACCGCCTGAATTACCCTGTCCGCGTACGCTGAAGGTCATAGTATAATAACCGTATTCAGCCTGGAGTCGGCAGAATTCTGAAAGCGTGCCTTTGTGATCGCCGTAGCCGTGCACCATAATAACAGTCGGCCAACCGTCAACGGGAGCCGGCGCATCGGGTATCCATTTAAGACAGTCGATAATAACGCCATCTCTCATTGTAATAGTAAAATCTGTTTTAACGGCGGTGTATGGGTTATCACCAGCAATTCCGGTTAGGTGATTTGGTGTCCAGGAGTTGATTCCACCCGGTTTGCTTAAACGATATTGTGCGTTTGTTGTGTAAACTGTAACAAATAAAAAAAGAAGCCCTGAGAGTAATACAATCAATTGCTTCTTGCTGAATTGGGAAGTAATAGCATTCATCTTTGTAGATTTCCTTTCTGAGGAGTTTTTTAAATTAGTTGATTTAAAATCCTTCTCTGCTATTGGTTTTTCCCTACCGAATTAGTGATACAAATATAGCTTTCGGGGGAACCCTAAAACAATCGGCATTGAGCAGTATAAATGAAATTACCTTTTAAACCGAAAATTTAATGTAATCACTGTATAATGTATAACCCGAGAATTTCTACCGTATTTTCACTAGAAAGGATTTACTGTTCACAACCGGGTACATAAAAAATGCCGATTACCGCTAAGAAACGGGCATTTTTTTGAATACTCTCTTTTGGGTTTTGGGTTATCACGCCGGAGCCGGGCAGGTGCTTTAGCATAACATACAGCAATTAAGAAGCGGCAACAATTGCGGGAATATCTTCAAAACATTTTCTCACGATGAATCCACCTTTTTTTCCGTAGGATCTACAAAACTTTTTTGCGATTTCAGGGCTATTTCTACATTATCTTTTCTCAACGTGAATACACTTTTTTTTCGGAGGTATTTGCATAAATTTTTTGCGTTACCGGACTGTTTTCGAGGTTTAAATTTTCTCAAGGTGAATATATTCATGTTGAGAATGGCATTTTTAAGGATATTCATCGTGAGAAAGTGAGAATAATAAGAAAATTTTGAGGTTTTCTCACGATGAATAACACTAGTTACAATATCGTAAATTATACTGCAGCCGCAGACTAAACGCCTGAAATGTTTGCCTTTGTACATTAAGGAACCGCCCACGGTGTATGTAAAGTTCATAAATAGAACAGATTTGACAGAATTGCTGCATAGTTTAAGAAATTTGATCATTATAAAGGGAAAACAATGTTTAGTTTATATGCATTATGCATATAATTGCTAATATAATATATGCTGTTAGCAAATGCAAGTGCAAAAATAGTAGAAAAACTCATCGGATTACTTAAAGCGGGATTGACGGCGCATCAGGGGAAGATCAGCAATGGGGAATGATTGCCGTCCTTATCATATCCGTTTCAAAGCGACCCCACCCGCCACGCCCATGGCGTGTCTGCCCTCCCCGATGGAGTGGGCGTGAAGTAAAGAAATACAAAAGCAGGATTTCTCCTGCTTTTGTTTACGCGCAGAGTCCCCAAAAAGCGGGGAACATAAAGACAAGGACTCTGCGGAGACTTAAAGAAAAATTACTAAATAATGCTAAACGACTTGTTGTTGGTGAACTGCGGGTGCAGTCTAGCAACCTTAGAAACAAGGCAGGCAACTGCTAAAGCAGTCATGCTGCCAACAACGGGGGGAAATGTGTTTCGATTCACTGCTGAGGCAGTAAGGCACTCAGCACGACAGGGAGTATAGTAGAAAGTTTTAGGTCTTCGCAGAGTCTATAAAAGCGACCTCTCCCCATCCCGCTGAAGCGGGATTTCCCCTCTCCAAAGGAGAGGGGGAAAAGACTAATTCCTGTAACTCGAATCGCTGATTCGAGTTAAATCGAAACGGCGCGTGCCCGCCCTTGGCGTGGTTTCGATTTACATGTTGCTATGTGCGGGGATATGGAACGCTATCAACAGTACAGCACCTGCCGCTTAATGAGGTTATGTTACTCTCACTGATAATCACGCTGTTTGAGTCATACAATTTGCAAGTTATTGGAGTTGTAAGCGTGCAGGTGCTATCCAGGCAAATCGTGATGTTATCCGGTGTTTTGGATGATGAAGTAGTATCTTCAAATGTCGAAGCTAAAACAATTGTAAAAAGCAAGAAAAGACTAAAGTATGAGATTGCTTTCATTGGATAATACTCCTTTACTAATATTTGTGTTGATTTTAACGTGAAATAATAGGAAATAAGGATTTAAGCAAACAAACTTTTTTCAATTTGTTGTGGGGCAATAAAAAAGGCAGGATTTCTCCTGCTTTTGTTTATCTATAGTAACTTAATCTTCACGCACTTTGTTTTTGGTCACAACACCAACAAAGGAGAGTTTCCGGCAGCTTGAGATACTACTTCTGTTAATCATCACTAAAAGTTTCCAACCCTTTTTCTTTATAATTTTTGGATAGTTCTCTAAGAATTAGAGTACCCGTAATTACTTGCTTTATATAGATATTAGTCTTAAAGTCAGAAGGAACCTTTGATTCTTTAGAAACATATACATTTAATGTATCATTTTGGAAACTATAATAAAAAGGCGAAGAACTTTCGTAAATGTATTCTTTATCGGGAATTGGAATGAAATTCTTGTCTGATGAACTGGATATTACGATGACCAAACGGTCACCGGTTAATCCCCATGTTTTTTTCTTGATATATAATTTTTGGTTATACTTTTCAGAATATATTTCTATCATTTCGACATTTACAGAATAGTCAGGAAGTTTTTTGCTGACATAAACCAATATTGAAAGTATCAATATAACAAAGGCCAATACAATATATATTCTTTGCATTAAATTCTTAGGGCTCTTCAGAAAACCACCCCCTTTCAATCATTCTACCAGAATATTCTAATTCTCCATAATAAGGGGCTGGTTCGATTGAAAAATCTGTAAACAAAATTTTTGATATTGTGAGTGCATCAAAATTCCCGGTATTTAATGCGCCGGCTAATTTCATATATGTATCAAACGATAAATTGGTCCTTTCACCAGCGTTATACCCTGCCAAATAATTTCCAGCAGATCTAGCCGAAATAATTTTCCCCTTAAAAGTTTTTCCAGTAAATTCACCACTTGGTGCATAATTAGGATTAGATTTAAGATCGTATTTTTCACCTCTCTTCGATTTTAATGCTAACATAATTATATCCGGTTCATTCATAGCCTGATTGTGCAATTCTTCAATAGTAGAGCCCCAATCCTCACCAAACATTATTCGGCCTTCAATTTCTCGTGAAACCGGGTTTATAAATTCATCCCAATATAAAGTACTTCCCATGACTTCCCCATCTTTCAAAGGACCCACAAAAAAGTCCTGTTCAACATCATGCTTATAAACATTTAAATCTTCATCATTGTATACTGCTAACACATTACCATTTTTATCTGTATGAGTTGATAAACCATTCGGGTCATAATAATTTATTGGATTTGATAATGTAAAGTTATACGGCGAAAAACTCAAAAACTTATCCAGCAACGGCTCTACCTGCCCCCACCTGCCAATCCTGCTATCATAATACCGTGCCCCAAAGTAATCATAACTGGTTTCGTTGTCGCGCTCTTTGCCGGTAAAGTCATAGCGCATGGCAATGCCGTTGTATGTACGGTTTTTTAACGGGTAGCCCCAAGCGTCATAATCCTGCGCTGAAACTACAGTATTTGTTGAATTGAGAACAGCACGAATACTCCCTAAATGATCCTTTAAATAATAATTGCGTGTCGTATCAGCGTTAATCTTGCCTACGTTATCTAATCCCCATATGTTCCACTGTGTCAACGAACTGCCGGAATATATTGCTATTTCCTTACCTGAAATATCGCGAACGTAGTATTCATCGCTTTGCAAAGCCCAGCTTGGGTTACTTCCTTCCGTTACAAAAACCGGGTCGGGGTCAGAGCCGTTGTATTTATACCTTTTCTTCCGCACACGGTTACCGGCTTCATCGTACCTGTAATAAGTTAAATATAACACGTCAACAGGTATTGGGTCTATAATACTGCTTTCCGATTTAATCACTCGTATTTCTGTCATTAAATTCCTGTGGTCATACTTTATACTGCTTGTTCTGTTGATATCGTCTCTTGTCATGTTACCATTTGCATCGTAGGTATATAAAGTTTTAACTGCGGTTACACTCTGCACTTTATTTGTACCTGAATAATAGGTATAAGTAAAATTATCTGCAAGGTTATTGGAATCATGAAAAAGAAGTAGGGTTACTCCTGCTTTTATAAAATTGTAGACTGATATTTATTATAGGAGAAAACACAAACTTCGGCGAATCATTATTTTAATATTGGTTTCCAATTTGCTATTTTCATTCCAGATGAAACAAGTTTCGACGAATTGGTTTCTGAAAATTTTGTCGCTAATGATGTGGGGATAAGTATTTGAATGAAATCGCTATTCTCATATTTTACATTATCAAACAACAAATTTTGATTTAAACCTTGACTATCAACATCTACGTTTATGATGGCCCCCGAAACCTGATTATCAAAAACGTAATATGCAATTGTGTCATTATCATTTCTATTCCATAATATACTATTTTGAAATATATCCGTACAGAGTGGAACTTTCAAAAAATAATTTTCATTCGAATGTTTTTTAATCAAAAAGTTATTCCACCAATCATCAAAACTTTTAACAAAGAATGGCTCTTTATTTTCACCGAATTTCCAAAATTCACTAGGATTTTGATCATATATTTTTGATTTTAAGGAATCGTATCTATTATATATAAAATATTGTAAATTTAAATAAATATCATATGAAAGCTGGTAAGAATTATAGAAATATTTATAATGTGGTTTAATAAGGTCATCAACCCAATATATATTACTTATGAAAATACCTTCTTTAATTTTTTTATCACTAACATTTTTATTAACTTCAAAAATCAAATAGCCTTCGATATTTACATACATAGTTTCCAATATTATTAATTTCATTTTACCAAATGAAGAGCTATAGATTGATATACAAGTATCCTTCTCATTTGCCTGATTATTAAGACACCAAAATAACAAGATCGTTGGCAATACTATTCTAATTATTTTTTTCATGATACTTCATTGACTCCTTTAATATATTTCTCCGCAGGCCTAGGTTTGTTCTTCTTTAATATTTTGTCTATATTTGATTTTCTTGGTTTTTGTCTATTTATTGAATAACCCATTATATCACGAGATGTTCTTTTTTGATTGGGATGAGGTAACCCCAATAAATGCCCAATTTCATGAGAACCCACATCATTTCTAAGATTTTCTAAACTTTCACTCCCCATAAAAAGCCGATATTCATCTACTCCTGGAGGAACTTGATAAATATTTTCGAACCTGTCGATATCTCCTTGACTCATGAACTCTAACGGTAACGCAATATTTTCTCCGTTTGGATTTGCATTGATATCTTCAATTCTTTCGTCGGTAGTTTCTATTGCCTTAATATCAAAAACCACCTCTCTCCCTTCATAAGAACCTTTTTTATTCCAATTTGCATTTGCTTCAAACACCATAGAATTTAACAAATCAACTCTATCGCTACTTAAACCATATTTTTCTCCAGTTGAATAGTAGATATTCACTGTAATTAATACGACAGTTCCTTCTATTTTAATTTTACCATCTTTGCCATCAATATCCGCAATTACTATCGGATTATTTAAAGAATATATATATGGTGAAACCGTAATATATTTATCCAACAGCGGTTCAACCTGCCCCCATCTGCCTATTCTGCTATCATAATACCTTGCGCCAAAGTAATCATAGCTGGTTTCGTTGTCGCGCTCTTTACCCGTAAAATCATAGCGCATAGCGCTTGCGTTGTATGTGCGGTTTTCTAAGGGATAACCCACTTCTCCAGCTTGCGCTGTATAAGTCAGGCATGCATCATAATCCTGTGCTGAGATTACCGTATTTGTTGAATTCAAAACAACGCGAATACTCCCCAGATGATCCTTCAGGTAATAATTGCGTGTTGTATCTGCATTAATCTTACCAATATTATCCAATCCCCAAATATTCCATTGTGTCAGTGAGCTTCCGGAATATATCGCTATTTCCTTACCTGATACATCGCGGACGTAGTGCTCATCCGTAACTACTTGCCACATTGGGTTATCACCTTCATCTTCAAATACAGGTTACGGGTCCCCGCCGTTGTATTGATAGGTTAACTTCCTGATACGGTTACCGGCTTCATCGTAGCGGTATCTTGTCCAGAAAGTTTTTTCAGAGCGGATCGTTCTTATATCCGTCATCAGATTTCTGTGATACTTCTCCAGCTTGAGCTGTATAAGTCAAGCGTACAGGATATTATAATTTTTATTCAACTCATCCTTTGTCATATTACCATTTGCATCGTAGGTATATAAAGTTTTAACTGCGGTTACACTCTGCACTTTATTTGTTCTTGAATAATAGGTATAAGTAAAATTATCTGCAAGGTTATTTGCGGAACCATACCGCTTCATTCCCTGGAAATTGCCGTCTTTATCATAACCGTTGATAATGTGACCCTACCAGCCACGCCTGTTGAGTGTCTGCCCTTTCCAAAGGAGAGGGTGTGAATCAAAAAAATAAAGGCAGGATTTCTCCTGCTTTTATTTATATAATATTTATTTTAGTTTGCTCTGGATATTGGCGCTATGCTGCTTAAGTAATCAGGCGCACACAACGGCGGGAAATATTTCTTTACGCGCAGAGTCCCCAAAAAGCGGGGAACATAAAGTCAAGGACTCTGCGGAGACTAAACCCCCTCTTAAGGGGAGAGTTTTTAGAACTGGATACTGAAGCCGCCAACGGGCAGGAATTTCCATTGGTATATAGTGCCCTGCTCGTTTTTATATTCATTCCAGAAGTATGAATATACGTTTTCTGTGTTAAAAGTATTCTGCAGCTCAATATATGTCACAATACTGAGATTTTTGAAATTCCACTTTTTATCAACCCTAAGGTCAAGCCTGTTGTAATCTTTGTAACGGGAGCCGTTAAAATTATTGAAGTCACTCACTCCCCTGCCAACAATTGTTGATGCATTTATATCAAACGGGGTATATGGTCTGCCGGTAGTATAGCGGAATTTCAGCCCAACAAGCCAGTCATTGGTTAACTGGTAACCTGCAATAATTGTTAAGTTGTGCCTGTAATCAAATGAACCCGGTTTTTCGCCGCCTTCAAGTCCGGTGACGCGGCTATCGGCCAATGAATAGTTTATCATTCCGTAAAATCCGTTGCCGGTAAGTTTTTTATGCAGCGAAAGATCTATCCCCCGGGAAGATCCTTTCCCTTCGCTCACCGCTTCTCCAAACAGCAGGTTCGGGCCGTTTTCTGTTCCGCCGCTTATTAACACATAAGTTGGCACAAGTGTGCTTACAGGATAATTTTTGTAATCTTTATAATACGCCTCTATTGATAGCCGCAGCTCAGGTGAAAATAAATGTTCGATGCCAACGACAAAATGATTTGCCTGAATGAACTTCAGGTTTTCGTTTCCGGGATCGGCTGTAAGCCAGATGTATTCGGGCGACTGGTAATAAATTCCCGTGGATGCACTAAGTGTAGTGTTTGCAAACAAATTGTAACTAACACCAAACCTTGGTGAGGCTGCAATATTATTTTTGATGCCTGAAAAGTAATCTACTCTTGCTCCCGCGTTCAGAATAACCCTGTTGCCGGGTAATTTTAGCGTGTACTGCGCAAACCCTGAAGCTTTGTAATAGTTATCCTTTACATTTACGTTCGTTTCAGGAATGGGGTCGCCGAATGATGTTGTATCGGCCACATAGAATGTTTCATTCTTAAACTTTATGTAACGGGCAGAGCCCCCAAGTATTAAGTTATTGGATCTGTTCAGCTGGTAAAATACTTCTGATCTAATATTAAAATCGCTTTCGTAGGAATCATACTTAAATTTGAGAACATCCGTTCTGATATCATAATTGGTGTAATTTAAAAACGCCGATGAATTCGCAAGCACCGTTTGCCAATACCCCTTTTTGAAGAGTTTCTTCAGGTTAAATCCGGCGGTGAACTGCTCCTGCTCGCCTTTAGCTTTACCGTAAGGATTATCATCGCTGATTTCGGGTGATTCACCTTCGAAGCTAATTTTATCAATTCCGCCAATACCAACAAAGCTTAGGCGCGTATTTTTGTTAATATCATATACTGCTTTCAGGTTGAAATCCCAGTAATCAGGCACGGCAGCGAGCCTAATAGCGCCTTTGATTAAATTCAGGTAACTTTTCCTCACGGAAAGAATGAATGAACCGTTTTGTGTAAATAAGGGACCTTCAAATATTCCACCAAAGCCCGCTGTTGATAGGTTAATATCGCTTAAAAAGCTTTTGCGGTAACCTTCGCGGAATTTTACATCCATGACGGATGAGAGTTTATCGCCGTAGCGGGCGGAAAATCCGCCGGTAGAAAAATTAACGTTATCAATAAATTTTACGTTTATCATTCCAATGGGTCCGCTTGAGGAGCCCTGTGTCGGGAAGTGGTTTACGTTAGGGATTTCTATTCCGTCAATCATAGTCAAATTCTCAGCGGGTGAGCCGCCCCGTACAATAAGGTCGTTACGCTGATCGTTAGCCGGCGATACGCCGGGCATTATCTGCAGCATCCTGGAAATATCTTCAACAGCGCCGGGGGCGCGGCGGACTTCTTCGAAATCAAGGTTATAGCTGCTTGTGCTGACATCTGTGTTCTTCTGGAAGTATTTGCCTTCAACATCAATTTGTTCAGTGGTAATGTTTGAAAGCAGCAATTCTATTTGTACATCAGCGGGTCTGGATGAATTCACAACAATATCAGTTTGAATGAAAGCTTCATATCCAAGGCAGGTAACTTTAATTTCGTATGTGCCAAGCGGAATATTTAAAAACTGAAAATAGCCTTTTGAATCGGTTACGGTTTTGAATGGTGTGTTAATTACTGTAACTGACGCTTCAGTTACAGGATTTGTTGTTTCCTTATCGGTAACTCTGCCGTTTATGGTGCCCTTATCCTGAGCAAATGCAGCAACTGAAAAAATCAGCAGAAGCAAAAATACTCTTATCATAGTCTTATTAATTTTAAGAATTACTTTTTTTCATTTCAAATACAGTTTCCTTTATGCCGGCTGCGTAAGGAGTTGGTTTAAGTTCAAATGCCTTTTCAAATTTTTCAGATGAAAAGAGATAATCGCTATCGTTTTGATAAAGCATTTCGATCGATTCTCTTATATTAGCATTAAACAAACCAATGATGCGAAGCATCCATTTGGGGACATTCATGTACTTGGGCTCTGCCCCAAATTCATGTGCTATCAATGGAATAATTTCTTTGCCCGTTAAAGCATTTTTATCTGTTGGCAGGTGCCAAACCTGGTTGAATGCATCAGGAGTATTGCCGAGCATTGCAGTGGCTTTGGCTGCGTCAGCAGCATAGGTGAATGAATGTCTGAATTTACCGCTGATAAGCCACTGCGCTTTCTTACCCGCTGCAAAGTTTTTGAAAACTGTCTCAGTGATCGCAGCCAGGGTATTAATGCCGTAAAAATCAGCGGCTCTGACGATCATAGCATTTATACTGCCCTGCTTAACTTCATTCATAAGCATTTCGGCTATATGTTTCCTTAATTCACCCTTTTTGCTTACTGGGTTATATGGTGTTTCTTCAGTCATCCATCCATTCACCCTGCCGTAGGCGTATACGTTATCAAAGAATACAAGTTTACTTCCGGCGGATTTGCAAGCATCAATGACGTTCTGCATGATAACAGGCCACTGGGCCTGCCATATTTTACTATCATACTTCAACCCGGCGGTGAGGAAAACAACATCCGAACCCTTAACAACATCAATTACCTGCTGCCTGTTCAGGAGATCAGCTTTAACAAGCTCATCGCGCGGATTTACTTTTTTCGGATCGCGGCTGACGAGCCTGATCTTATCTGTATATTTCGCAAGCTCTTTTGCGAGTGTTCTTCCTATTATTCCGGTTGAACCTAAAATTGTCTGCATAGAATTGTTTTTCTTAATGAATTTACTTAATTGTTAATTCTTCCGGCAGCGTGTTCATTCTTCCCAATTGCTTCGTTGACTGAGCCGGCCTTACCTAATCCAAAGAGCGGCATATTCACATAAATATTTTCGTAGCTGCCCTGTGATATTTTATATGTTTCGTGCCACACTCCAACCACACCGCTTTGCCTTGCCTTCAGGTTAAAGGCTTTCCATGCGGGGAAGTGTTCCATATCATTGTTCTTCGCATATGCTTCCAGGTGTTCGAATGATTTCCAGTACTGCACGGATATTGTTGTTCTGCCAAACCAACTGCTCTCGCCCATAAATCCGCTTAGCGGATTTTTATACAGCTCCTTTATCATCTTTGGCATAGCCATTGCAACCGGGAACCATTTGTGTATCATTAGCCAGTTGTTGACTCTCATACCAATGAGGAATACGACAAAATCTCCCTGTACATTCGCGAATTTTCTTCCTTTGATTATTTGTGCCATTTGTTTATTACCTCACCCCCATCCCCTCTCCTGAAAGGAGAGGGGAGCAAGGACCTAAAGATTTTAAATAAAGATAAAACTTAGTTTTTAACCTCACCCCCAGCCCCTTTCCTGCTCCAAAGGAATTTTTTTGTGAAAAGGAGAGATGTGTGAGGAATCGTAAATTCTTTTAAGCTAAATTATTTCAAGATTATTTGTCAATTGTTAATTAAATGCGTGTACATAAAACTCAAACTACCTGATACTGTTTGTTCAATGAATTCTTCGGGCATCATGGCGCATCTGCCGCGTATAATTAATGCCGCCATTCCGTGTACGAATCCCCATATACCGAAAGTCACAGCATCAACATTCGGATCGTTGATGTAACCTTGATCAATACATTCTTTAACAGTCTCACGGAGATAATCGTATGAACGGTTGCCGACATCCCACTCCTGCTTTTCGGTAATTTTTTCGGCTACGCCTTTTGCTATAAACATAAGGTCGTAGTAGTCTCTGTTTTCCAGGGCGAACTTCATGTAAAGCCTTCCCATCTGCGCAAGCTTATCCACGGGATTTTCGACGCCGTCAAGCGTCTTTTGCAGCGCATAAAGTTTTTCAAATCCTTCCGTGTGGATTGCGTGGATTATTTCACTCTTATCTTTAAAGTAGGTATAAATTGAGCCGGGTGAGTATTCTATCTTTTCGGCAATGGCGCGGATAGAAACATTATCCATCCCCTTTTCAATAAATAACTGCATGGCAGTTTTGATGATAAGCTGCCGCATTTGCTCTTTTTCGCGCTCTTTTCTATCTTCTGTTCCCAATTCTTATAAACCTCGTTTATATATTGAACCTTGTTTAATAATTGAATGCAATTTAATATATGATATTGAAATTGTCAAGATTTGCGGAGAAAATATTTCTTTAATTATATAATTTACAGTGAGATAATTTTATGAATTTTTGACATAAATTAGCCTTTAAAATTTCGAACTAATTAACAATCTTTACTATTATTAAGACTGATGCCTGAAGAAAACACCGAAAATACAACAATCGAAGCTCCCAGGAATCCGCTGGATATAAAACTTGGCAATCTGCCATCTACCCCGGGAATTTACCAGTTTAAAGATAAGAACGGGAAGATAATTTATGTTGGCAAGGCTAAGAATCTCCGCAACCGTGTGCGTTCATATTTTATGGCGAAGCCAGTGGGTCCGCGTTTAACCAAGATGATCTCGCTAATTCGTGATGTGGAGATTATCAATACCGATAGCGAAGTGGAATCACTTATACTTGAGATGAACATGATAAAGCAGCTTAAGCCGCGGTATAATGTCAATCTGAAGGATGATAAGTCTTTCCCCTACATTGTAATTACCAATGAACCGTATCCGAGAGTTTTCCCCACCCGTAAGCGGCGCAATGACGGCTCGAAATACTTCGGTCCATACACTGATGTTGGCAATATGAAATTTTCGCTCAAAATGCTGCGCGAGCTTTTTATGATAAGGACATGCAGCCTGAATATAACACAGGAAGCAATTGAGAAAAAGAAGTTCAAGGTTTGCCTGGAGTATCACATACACAAATGCGAAGGACCATGCGAAGGACTTGTATCGCAGGCGAAGTATAATGAAATGACGGGTGAAATTGAAAAGGTACTGCATGGCAAAACCGCTTCGCTGATAAAGGAGCTTGAGGCAAAAATGCGCGATGCGGCTATGAATGAAAAGTTTGAAGAAGCCGCGCTGATAAGGAACCGGATCGAATCACTGACAGTATATACCGAAAAACAAAAAATTGTATCTGAAGATTTTCTGGATAAGGATATAATAAATTTTGTGAAGGAAGAAGATGATGCATGCGCTATGATACTCAACATCCGTGACGGCAAGGTCATTGGCAAAAGGCATTATTACATAGATACCGTTGAAGATAAGGAACCCGGCGAAATTCTGGAGAATGTGATATTCAGGTATTACAGCGAAAACTCATTTATTCCCGATGAAATTCATTTACCCGAAGACGCCGATACGGGCGAGAACAGCATTGAAGCATTCAGTGGGTGGTTCATAAAAACTTTCGGCAAAAAAGTTGATTTCAAAATCCCAAAACGCGGCGAAAAAGTACAATTGCTCGCAATGGTTAAAGCCAATGCAAGATATATGCTTGATGAGCTTAAGCTTCAGCGCTTGAAGCGCGAGTTCATACCGAACTCGGTAACATCATTAAAGCGTGATCTCAGGCTGACAAAGCTCCCCCGCCGCATAGAATGTTACGATATTTCCAATATCCAGGGCACTGATACTGTTGCAAGTATGGTAGTATTTATGGATGGAAGACCAAAGAAAAGTGATTACCGTAAGTTTAAGATACAGAGTGCCCTGAACGAAGTCGGCCGACCCGATGATTTCGCCTCAATGCGCGAAGTTATATTCAGAAGGTTCAGGAAGCTTGCGGAGAAGAAGATGATAACCTCACCCCCAACCCCTCTCCTGGAAGGAGAGGGGAGCAAAAACCCGGAGATGTTGGATGAAGAGGAAGTTAAGAAGTTGACCTCATCCCCTATTTTAGAAGATGAGATTAATAACCAGGAAATGATAGGTTATAAGAAATTACAGAATACACTACCCCCCCTCTCCTCTCAGGAAAACGAAACCGGAGGTGATGCATATACTCCCGACCCCAGCTTTGACACAATGCCTGACCTTATTGTTATCGATGGCGGCAAGGGGCAGCTATCAAGCGCCGTGAAGGTGCTGGGTGATATTGGTTTGAGCGATCTTAATATAATCGGCTTGGCAAAGAGGCTTGAAGAAGTATTTCTGCCGGGGGCTAGTGAGGCGCAATCGATACCCAAAACATCAAGCGGGATTAAACTGCTACAGCGCGTCCGCGATGAAGCGCACAGGTTCGCGATAACTTTCCACCGCTCGCTGCGCGATAAGCGCACATTACGGAGTGAGCTTGAAGATATCAAAGGTATCGGCAAAACCACAGCACAGAAATTACTGAAAGAGTTCGGTTCCGTTGATAATATTAAAATAATGGTAAAGAATGATTACGATGAGTTTTCAAAACGTGCAGGTAAAAAAGCTGCCGAGAGAATTAAGGAATGGGTGGAGAGTTAGTTTGAAACTTTTTCAAATACTGATTTTACTTTAAAATATTTAGTCTTTCCAGGCTTTATCTTTTCAATTTTCGTAAAATCCTTTTCAATAAAATCAATATTGGTACCATCCTGAATTGAGTTAATCAGTTTTGGGTCTCTAATTATTTCTCTCAAGAAATCAAAACTCAGACCAATGTTTCTAATTGTTTTCTCTTTTTTATTCATACCTTTATAAAACCAAAGTTAGAATATTTAATTAACAAATACAAACTAAAATGCTAAAAAGTTTCAATTGAATTTCTAATTATGCCCTTGACAAAGGCTGAAATGTTCATTAAAATTACACTAAGGAGATATACAATAGAAATATACAGGTAACACTTTTTAACGGTCACAGCTTTTGCAGGCAGTCATTTATTTTTTGTTAACTTAACTACCAATAATATGGATAACAAATTATTTGACATCACCATTAAAGATTTTACCGGCATAAACGATCTTGAAAGCTCTAAATACCTTTTGCTGAATAAATTCAAATTCTGTGAAAAGGAATTCAATGAGACACGGCTCTACCCCACTTACCAGATGTTGATTAATATATACATGCAATTGGGCGATATTATGAAGAACCATAACCGGATATTCAACAAGGAATATACCGATGCCATAAGCGAAGAGGAAATGGATGAGAAGATGATGCTCATTAACAATGAGCTTGAAAAAAGCTTTGAGCTTATGCACTGGGCATTAGCGCACTTTAACCGCGTTATGGAGCAGGGCAAAGCCATTTATGATTTTGTGGATGAGAGCATTAAGATTGAATCAATAGGCATATTGAGCAAACATAACACCGAAGGGTATTTTATCCTGCCTGATAACAGGGATAGGCTGCTGAGGATAATTAAGTACAGCAGGAATCTTTATAAAATATTAAAGACCAAAGAAGTGGGTAACCGCGAAATGAAGCTGATAACAATTCCGAATGAAGTATTAAGGAATTACATGATATCAGATGATATAATAAACCAGATAATATATATGCTGGATACTGAGCTGAATTTTTCATACCAACAAACCATTCTGCCCGTTGCGAAGCGGAAGTTCCTGGGATTTTTGGAGGGGAGTTAATAAACCGACAAGTTTCAGAATCTTGCAGGAACAGTGAATTATTTAACTTTGCTAAAAACCTTTTTAGTCAATTTAAATTTGTTCCTTATCAGTTTCAAATCATTCTGTTCGGCTTTGGGATTTTTATTATACTTTTTCGAAAGTTCATCCCTTATATCCCGCATCATTTTTACTGAATCAAATTTCTTATTTTTCATAAATAACCTCCCTTGGTGTTCTGATTTCTAATAATGAATAGCCATACTTCATATTTACTGAATTATATAGTCGAATCTTATTAAAATTTACAATGTGTTTAAAATTCCAGCTAACCAATATATCAACTTTGTTAACTGTCGAAATCGCAATATGCCTGCTGTCAATTAACGACTTTTTACCGACAATTTTTTCTTTGATGTAATGATTGGATAACTCTACTGCTTCATCATTCAATAAAATGTATTCCAGGTATGCATCCGGTACATTATTAAGCGCATTCTTTACAAAATCAGGTGCTTTTATAATTCTTCCAGCGTTAAATCAGATATAACAGCAATATGTCTGCCTGAACTTAATTCATCAAACAATTTTATTGTCCATTCTTGAAATTCATCATCAAATAGACCACCTATAACAGAAGTATCCAAATATATCTTCATTTGATACAAATTTAATAAAAAAAATATGTAATTCCCTATAGTTTATTCCACCAGCAATTCAGGTCTGTATTCAAAATGCATGGTATCGTAGTGGTACCACTTGCCGCCCCAGATGAAACCGTGTTTTTCGAATATCTCAACAATCTCTATCGGTATCTGGTTTTTCCAGGTCATATTGCCATCCCACTGCCAGTAATTGCTGTACTTTGTGTTTATATCAATTGCAGTGCCGAAGGCGTGCGTGCTGATACGATTCGTTCCCGCAATTTTGCGCCAGTTGAAGGTCCCTGCGGTTTTGCTTACATACTTATGGAACTCCGCCCCGAGTGTCGCTTCAATTTCCTCTGATACTTCGCGCATTTTATCCGCTGCGCCGTTGATGTTGTTGAACTGTATCGTACATCCGCAGATTGATGGCAGCCATTTAACGCTCACCAGGTTACGCTGCACTTCGCCTGATGATGAGCCATACATTTTTGTGAAGAAGGGTTCATACCTCACCCTGCCGGGCTCAAAATCTTCCGCGGGAGGTGAATCCCAATCAGCCCCTTTGGTATATTTTTGTGACATCATGTCTTCAAGATCGGAGTTATTGAGTTTTTCATCATGGGTTTTGCCTGTGATGCCGTCATCATACTGCATAATAGTGCCATCGTGCCAATACAGATTATTTTCATCGGCTGATTTAAGGAAATCCGGGTATGACTTAAGGAGTCTTTTTAAGCCTTCGGGAACGTTCTTTAAGCTATCAGAACTCTTTACCTTTTTATTTTGCTCATAATTTGTTTTATTTACCTCATTCTTATTGAGATTTTGCTTCAATTCAGTATCATTGCATGCAAAGAAGCTGAAAAATGAGATAATATAGATAAGTAGATTCATGTTGGTAACCTCACCCCCCTGCCCCTCTCCTATAAGGAGAGGGGGGAGAAAATTCGATATTTTATGTTAATGGATAATTTTTTTTTATAACCTCACCCCCAAGTGTTGCCCATCCCGCCAAGGCGGGACTTCGAAAATGTCCAAGGACATTTTCTTGAAGGAGAGGGGGTAGAAAAATTTTAATTTATCGTCTAATTTGTAAATATACTTTAATGCGCCAAATACTATAATGCAAAAAGGAAAACTGTATTTAATACCCAATTCTCTTGGCAGCGATGACTTGAACAGAGTCATACCGCCATACATCAATGAGGTAATTAATACAATAGAACACTATATAGTAGAGAACATTCAGACAGCGGCTAAGTTCCTTAAACTTGCGGGAATCAACAAGCCGCTGCGCGAGCTTACATTTTATGTGCTGAATGCCAAGAGTAAGGAATCCGATATTACAACCTACCTGGATGAAACTGAGCGTGGCAATGATACCGGGCTCATTTCAGAGGCAGGGCTGCCATGCATTGCTGACCCGGGCAGCGCAATTGTTAAAATGGCGCATCAAAAAGGGATACAGGTTGTGCCATTGAGCGGACCATCTTCTATTCTATTGGCGCTAATGGCATCGGGTGTAAGCGGGCAGAACTTCGCGTTCATTGGTTACCTGCCCATTGATAAAGCTGCAAGGGCGAAGAAAATTAAAGGACTTGGAAGCAAAATTAAACAAGAGGGTCAAACGCAGATTTTTATCGAGGCTCCCCACCGTAACGATAGACTGCTTGCTGATATTTTAAGCAATTCGCCCGGCGATATTGTTCTTTCAATTTCAAAGAACCTGACAATGGAAACCGAAGAGATAATAACAGGCACAATTGAGCATTTGAAAAGAAAAATCATTACTCTTGGCAAAGAGCCGGTAATATTTGTAATGGGAAAATAATTATTCCATCATTTCTTTCAGATTTAAACATTTAATTGTATATTTGATAAATATTGAAGGATCTATATATGAAAACTAAAAAAATAGGTGATTTGACCATAGACCAGTTAAAAATGATAATTGATGAGGTTATTAAAGAAAATATGGGGGATATGCTTGAAAATCTGGAAGCAGTTTCAAGTCCTAAATTCGTTAGATCAATAGAAAGATCACGAAAAGAATATAAAACGAAAAAGTTCAAAGATTTTAAAGAAGTCTTTAATGTATAAGATCAGGTTAACAAATTCTGCTATTAAGGATCTTAAGAAAATCAGCAAAAAAGATGTTGAACATATAGGTAAAAAACTCCAGGAATTTTCCAAAGACCCGTTTCCTTATTCAATTAAACTGAGCGGCAAATCAATTTCTACATACAGATTCAGAATTGGTGACTACAGGGCCATATTTGACTTCGATAATGAATATATTGTCATCCATAGAATTGCTCATAGAAAAGAGATCTACAGAAAATAATATGAAAAAAGTATTTATAGTATTTACAATTTCATTCCTGATAATTTCCTGCGGTAAAAAAGAACCTACAGATTCCGGTAATAATAAGACTACACAGGATAGCAAACAGGAAACGGGAAGCATTACAACACAGAAGAAGGACGAAACAGGTTCAACGGGTAAGACTGAAAACACAAAACCCGGCAAACCTGAGGTGAAGTGGGAGTTTAAGCGTGTTGGCACGGGCGAGTATGATACTCCGATAAATGACGTTAATATTATTGTGAACGGCAAAAAACATTTTATTGCCAAGGAATATTACAGCTTCAGTGAAATGCCTGTATCGGATTATAAGTCGTATGAAATTCCGGCTGATGCGATAATCGCGACACGCGGCTGGTGGGCAGGAATGGGAATAGATTACTGGGCAGTGCAGCAGGGATATGAAATTATTGTTATGAAACGGGAAATTGGTGAAACCAGCGGTGAAGATGGCGAGCCGGGTGATTATACCGGTAAACCTGAAAAGGTAACTTCAATTAAGCTTGATCAATAACTTAATACTATTTTCATTATGGAAGAAACTGTAAAAAAAACAAGCCTGGTTTCAAAAGCTTTGATCTGGTTTTTGGTGCTTTCAACCGTTGTTGTAATTTATTTAACAGTTAAGCTGCTGGTTGTGAGTACGTACTTCAGGGAAATGTAGAGTTAACTATGCCGCAGAGTCCTTGACTTTATGTTCCCGCTTTTGGGACTCTGCGGAAAAATCCATCTTCGCAGAGTCATCCTTCGGAGAGACTCTGCGAAAACGTAAAACAAAAAAGGACGGCAGTGCCGTCCTTTTTCTATTAACATTAAATAGAATTATTTACCGTTAACTGTATCTGAAAGACCTTTACCTGCTTTAAACTTGGCAACTTTTCTTGCAGCAATGTTAATTGTTGCGCCAGTCTGCGGGTTTCTGCCCTGTCTTGCAGCTCTTTTTGAAACTGAAAATGTTCCAAAGCCTACAAGTGATACTTTTCCGCCTTTTTTGAGTGTCTTTGTAACACAGCCGATGAATGAATCCAGTGCGGCTTTTGCAGCTACTTTTGTTGTATCTGCATCTTCAGCCATTTTTGCAATAATTTCTTCTCTTGTCATTTGATTGAAAGTTAAATTGTTATTAATTATTTTTTGGAAGTTCTACAAAGATAACTAATTCTTAACAAAATAAAAAATAGTTAATTACGTCTTATGCATTATAGACCTCACCCCCAGCCCCTCTCCTAGAAGGAGAGGGGGGCAATAATTCTGTAATATGGTTTATAGCATAAAAATCTGTTGAACCTCACCCCCAGCCCCTCTCCTAGAAGGAGAGGGGGGCAATAATTCTGTAATTTGGTTTATAGCATAAAAAATCTGTTGAACCTCACCCCCAGCCCCTCTCCTAGAAGGAGAGGGGGGCAATAATTCTGTAATTTGGTTTATAGCATAAAAAATCTGTTGAACCTCACCCCCAATGTAGCCCATCCCGCCAAGGCGGGACTTCGAAAATGTCCAAGGACATTTTCTTGAAGGAGAGGGGGGCACATAATCTATGATCATTTATCATGGAAAGATTAATGTGTAATACCTTTTTTAGTTAAAATAATTTAGTTAAAATTGCAGCCTAAACAAATCTAGATGAAATTACTTCTTTCGTATCTCAAAAATTACCGCGGATTTATTATCCTTGCCCTCGTTTTAGCAGCCGTTAATCAAACATTTTCGATGATGGACCCCCTTATAGTCAGGTATATTATTGATGATTATGCCACAAAATTCGATAAATATACTTCGGAGGAGTTTTTTAAGGGGGTGGGGCTCCTGCTTGGATTAGGCATAGGCGCAGCCTTTGTTTCGAGGGTAGCCAAGAATTTTCAGGATTACTATATTAATCTGGTAACCCAGAAACTCGGGGCAAAGATGTACGCCGATGGCATAAAGCACTCCCTGGAGCTGCCCTACCAGGTATTTGAAGATAAACGCAGCGGTGAAACTTTGGGAGTGCTTCAGAAAGTAAGAACAGATGTCGAAAAACTTATAGCCCTGGCAATAAATATTGTTTACACTACTCTAATTGGTTTGATCTTTGTGACAATATATTCATTTTCTATACATTGGGTCATATTCCCGGTGTATGCTATAACCGCTCCGCTGATCGCTTTTATCAGCTCGAAGCTGAGTAAGAGGATAAAACTTATCCAGAAGAAAATTGTTGGTGAAACTACCGCGCTTGCGGGCACTACGACAGAATCGTTGAGAAATATTGAGCTGGTTAAAAGTTTAGGTTTGGCCGGACAGGAAATTAACAGGCTAAATACTACTACGGAGAAAATCCTGGGGTTAGAACTCAAAAAAGTAAGGTTTGTAAGAAGTCTTAGCTTTATTCAGGGTACAATTGTAAATTTTTTAAGGACATCAATCCTATTCTTAATGATGTACCTGATATTTTCGCGTGTGATAACTGCAGGTGAGTTCTTTTCGCTTTATATATATTCATTTTTTATCTTCGGTCCATTGCAGGAGCTTGGCAACATTATTAATGTTTACAGGGAAACTGAAGTATCACTGAATAACTTTAAGGATATCATAGAAACGCCGCTTGAGAAAAAGCCGGATAACCCCGTTCACATTGGTAAAATTGATACATTTGAATTTAAAGATGTAACATTTAAACATCAAAGCGCATCTACCTATGCGCTTGAAGATATTTCATTTAAAACGAGTGTGGGGCAGACCGTTGCGTTTGTGGGTCCCTCGGGTGCGGGAAAAACTACGCTGGTGAAATTACTTGTGGGACTTTACACGCCGCAAAGCGGCACTGTGTATTACAACGGCGTGCCGGGCAAGGAAATTGAGTTTGATAACCTGCGCAATCAGATAGGTTTTGTAACACAGGATACACAGTTGTTTGCGGGCACGATAAAGGAAAATCTGTTATTTGTTAATCCGAAGGCAACTGATGAAGAAATTATGGATGCGCTGAATAAGGCGGCATGCCAGAATCTTTTGGCGCGTGCTGATAAGGGTATTGATACGGTCATAGGCGAAGGCGGCGTAAAGGTTTCGGGCGGCGAAAAGCAGCGCCTATCCATAGCGCGCGCGCTTTTGAGGCAGCCAAGGCTGCTTGTGTTTGATGAGGCCACTTCCGCGCTGGATTCATTAACCGAAGAAGAGATAAGTCAAACGATCCGCGATGTATCAGCAAGGACTGATCATATCACAATACTTATTGCTCACAGGCTTTCAACAATAATGCACGCAGATAGGATTTACGTTCTTGAAAAAGGAAGTATGGTTGAAGAAGGCAGGCATGAGGAGTTACTCGAAATGAAGGGTTTATATTACGCTATGTGGCGCCAGCAGATTGGCGAACGCCACAGGCGTGAAGGCAATGGATTGCCGTTGGGTCCAGAAATGAAGCAAAAAGAGCTTGTAAAATGATTGATTTTTTATCCAAAAATTTGTCACTCGTTGTAAACTCATTGATTATATCTAAATATTGTGTTAAAATTACACATGCAAAACGTAACTACCGCTCATCCAAAGAGTTTTCAACAAATAGGTTCTGATACCACTACTGAAGGGGTACGGATCCAGGTATTCCCTGAGTACATCACGGAGCAATCAAGCCCGGAGGTAAACCGTTATTCTTTCGGTTACCGGGTAATTATCACAAATACAGCCGAAGGTAAGGTAAAGCTGCTTTCGCGGCACTGGCTGATAATTAACGCTGATGGCGACCATGAAAACGTGGACGGTCCGGGTGTAGTTGGCTACACGCCTGAGCTTGACGCGGGGGAATCGTTTGAGTATTCAAGTCACTGCCCGCTGAACACGAACTGGGGCACCATGGAAGGCAGCTATACCATGATGCGGAGCGATGGTACGAGGTTTGAAGCTAACATCGAAAGGTTTTATCTTGTTAGCGATGAAGTGCTGGCATAAAATTAACTTAAAATTATCAAAAAGGCAGATATATTCTGCCTTTTTTTATAAGTATCAAATCTAAGGGTTAATAGAATTATAAAATAGAGCTCATGAAACCAATAAAACCAAACGCCGGCGAAGAAAGTGTATGGGATTACCCCAGGCCGCCCCGCATTGAGGATTTTGCAGGAAGAATAAAGATAATCTGCGGCGGCATAGTTATTGCCGAAACAACAAATGCCAAACGTGTGCTTGAAACCTCTCACCCGCCGGTATATTATCTGCCCCCTGAGGATGTGAATATGGATTTACTGGAAAGTGCAGATAATCATTCATTTTGTGAGTGGAAGGGCGAGGCAAGTTATTACCATTTGAATGCAGGAGGTAAACAGGTTAGATATGCATGCTGGTACTATCCAAAACCCGTGCCGGCATTTGCAAAGCTGAAGGATCATATGGCATTCTACGCGCAAAAGATGGATGAGTGTTATGTAAATAATGAGCTTGTGATACCTCAGCCCGGCAAATTTTACGGCGGCTGGATAACAAAGAATATTGTGGGTCCGTTTAAAGGCGAAGAAGGCTCTGAAGGATGGTAGAAAAGCTGTACTGACACAGGGGCAACTTAAAATAATGAATTGTTGAGATTGCTTCGTCCGCTCCAAAGGCGGGCACGGCGTTTCACTCCTCGCAAATCAATAATTTTAAACAAACTTCAATTCGGAACATGAAAATACTATTTTTGAGCAAACTTAGTGAAGATTGGGACGCGCCTTTAGAGGTGCTTAAGAGTGAGTTTCCGGGGGTCACTTTTGCAGTAAATGAAATTCCTGAAAACAGAATCAGCGCCATAAAGGAAGCTGATGCAGTAATTGCCGGTAAATTGACTACTGAGGAAATTGAATCTGCTGAAAAACTTTGTGCTGTGATTGTACCCTTTACGGGATTGAATAATTTTCCGTTAGATGTTATTAATAAAAAGAATATTAAGCTATACAATACTCATGCAAACGCTCCTTATGTTGCGGAGCATGCCGTTGCAATGGCGCTTGCGCTGCTGGGTAAGATAAATACTTTCCACAACGATCTTAGCAGAGGTATATGGAACCGCACTAAAGAAGCAGGTGATATGTGGCAATCAATAAGGAATAAAAATATCGGCATTCTGGGATACGGTCATATCGGAAAGTATATAGCAAAGTATCTGAAGGCATTTGATTGCTTCATTGTTGGTTTTAAGCGGAACGCAGAATCAAAAGATAACGATCCTGCTGATGAAATTTCAGATAATATTGATGAAGTAATAGCAAGAAGTGACGTATTATTTAATGTTTTACCCCTGAATCCGGAAACAAGACATATTATAAATGCTGAAAAAATCGCCGGAATGAAAGGAAAGTACCTTATTACCGTTGGCAGAGGTGAAACAATTCATGAAGAAGCAATGTATAATGGATCAAAGGATGGTATCCTTGCAGGAGCGGCAATTGATGTTTGGTACAAATACCCCGGGAAAAGTGAAGAGCCTGTAATGCCCGCAAACTACCCGTTTTGGGAACTGCCGAATGTTGTTATGTCTCCGCATAAATCAGCCCACACCGCAGAAGCGGTAAGAGCTATGATAGAAGATACCTGCGGGAATATCCGAAAATTTATAATTTCGCAGAGGCAAAAATGAAAACGATCTTTCTATTAATACTTGCAGTATCTGTAAATATTTTTTCACAGGATGTGACGGTAAAAATTTCAACAAATAAGAGTGAATACCGGAAAATATATTCACTGAATGAAAACACTGACCCGATACTTTTAGATTATACGTTTTACAACAATACATCTGATTCCATCTATATAAAATGCGAACCATTCTTTGAGCTTACATATACCGGCGAGGGATATACGGGTTATAGTCACTGTTTCCGTATGGAAGCGCAGAAGATCAATGGTGAAGATATTAACAGGAATTACATATTCAATCAGTACGGGTCATTCGAGAAGATCGCGCCAAATGATTCACTAGTTTACAACGGTGAGTTTGATATATTCTGGCCGTGCCGCGGCGCTCCGCCGCAGGGTGAATGGAAGTTTAATTTAACATACCGAAGGCAACTGACTAAAGATGATAATTACTACCTTGTAAACGGAAGATATACAGATGTTACCAGCAAAGAATTCGTAACAGCATGGGAAGGTGAACTGCTCTCAAATACGATCAGTTTAACTGTTCTAAGGGGCAAGTAATTCATTTTAGCTCAAAATATTCATTCTTATGAGCGAAATATTCAAACTTCCCTTTCAAAAGAAATTCTTCAAGTTCAGTGAATTCTTCACTGCTCAACTCTCTAACTTGATAATCATTTTCTTTATTGTTTGTGAAAATTGGGTACAAGAATATTCTCTCTTTGTTATTTCCAGTTACCAGTTTCGTTATCAGGCTGTAAGGCCTTGCCCCGGTTGACCTGTATCTCCCCGGTGAGTTGAAGATAAAATTTCCGATATTATAAATAATCCATTTTCCGTTATACATTTCAATTTCCTGGACAGTGTGCGCGCCGTGACCAATGATAAGATCAGCGCCGGCATTAATCCAGCTATGGGCAAATGAAATTTGCCTCAGCTTAACCTCTCTGTAGTTACTGCCCCAATGCGGGTAGATAATAATTTTTGCTGAAGGAAATTCCTTTCTGTATTTAAAAATTTGCTCATTCAGTGTTATCGTATCAAGCGTGTTAACCCCGGCATTAACAGAATCGGCGTAGAAATCATATGAAGTATCATAGCCGGCACGGTATTCAAATCCGCCAAAGATCACAAATTTAACATTGTTTTTGTTTATAATGAGAGGTGCCGCCCCAACAGTTGAATTGCTGCCCGCGCCAAAATATTTTATACCAAATTTCTCAAGGCTGCCTGTGGTTTCTTTGAAACCTGAAACTCCCCTGTCAAACACATGGTTATTTCCAAGAGAAACGAATTTGATATTATACTTTACAAGATATTCAGGGGTTTTGAAAGGATCAGACCAGTGTACATAAGGTTTTGGACTGCTGATGGTCTCCGGTACCGATAACAGCGGAGTTTCAAGGTTACATACGGAAATATCTGTTGAACTGAGAATTTCCTTCACGTTTTCAAAGAAGTAGTCATAACCGTATTCTTCAATAACATTGACTCCCCTGTTGAACCTGGCGTCATACTGGTAGTTTTCACCAAAGTGAGTATCACCTAAAAACAATATACTGATTGAATCACACTTGATTGAGCCTGAGAAGAAAATAAATAATATGAATACTATACGCACTGATGAAGTTGTTTAAACAAATATAAGAAATACAAATGTGAGGAACAAAATAAAGTGAATGAATCCCTGGAGCGCATTACTTTCACCATCTTTGCAGGTTAAGATACCAACCAGAAGCGAAATTATCACCATGGATGATTGAATTGGGGAAAGCCCAAGTATTAAATCTTGTCCGATAAGCAGCCCGATAATGAGTACCGCGGGAATAGTGAGGCTGACTGTAGAAAGCATTGAGCCGAGAGAGATATTAATAACGCGCTGCATATCGTCATGCAATCCCGCCCTGATTGCTGTGAGCGCTTCCGGTGAGACAATGATAATAGCAATTATCAATCCCGCAGCTGCCGCGGGCAGATGCAGCTTTTCTATGCCGTCATCAACATAGACTGAAAGACTTTCAGCCAAAATAGAAATGGCACCAATTGTTGCCAGAAGCATGATAAAATGGTAAACGGAGCTAATATCTTTTTTTGCAGGCAGGTGATCATGTTCTGTGGTTAAATTCTTTTTTGGTCCTTCGAACTTGAAATAATAGTTATGTTCTTTTGACTGCATCCTGAGGAAAAAGATATAAAGCAGCAAACAAACTATGATAAGGAATGTTTCATATAAAGCGTAATTTTCTACCGGAATAACAAGCGGCAGAAACAGACCGATACCAACAATGCCGAATATCATTGAAAAAAATGAATTGGTACTTTTCAGGTTATATTTTTGTTCGCCGTATTTAATTCCCCCTATCAGCATGATAAGACCGGTTAAACCGTTGAGCAGGATCATAAGTGTGGAAAAAATTGTATCGCGGGCTACATGAGGATCAGAATCTCCGTGCAGCATCATTGTTGCGATCATAATGATTTCAACTGTAACCGCAGAAAGGGTTAAGATCATTGTACCGTATGGTTCACCGAATTTGTAGGCAAGCAGTTCGGCGTGATGTACAACCCCCAAAGCCGCATAAATTATCACTGAAAACACCAATATGAACAGGATCGCTTCAACAGCAAGCGATTCTTTGATAATTGGGCTGCTGCCAAGAACGTACAGCAAACTAAAGCAGATTACTGCGATAATAAATGATAGCTCTTTCCTGAAAAATTTTAATACCATGAATGCAAAATAGCGATTTATGTTTAAAAAATCCGAAGAAATTAAAAAATCTTCTAAAAAAAAAGCCGTTTAAGAAATAAACGGCTTTGGTGTTAAAAATATGAATTTTTCTTTGAGGGGTCAGCTTTCAAGTTGAGGGTTCATGGTCATAATAACATCCATCTGGCGCGGTGTAGTTTTATCTTTTTGGATACGTACTTCACACTCCCATGAATGAGCATTTTCATCTTTGAATTTAAAACGGCTGGTATATGTTTCATCTGCAGATACTTCGAGTCCCGTTTTTTCCCACTTATGTTTGGTAATGAGGCGTGTACAGAAAACATCGGAGAATTTTTCGACAGAAAGATCGGATTCCACTTTGTATTCATATTTAAGCTTTTGGGGGTTTACGTAAACTTCCCCTGAATGTAACAAAGACCCGAATATGAAGCTATGAAGGGCAAAGATAATTGCTGCTAAGAGAACTTTTTGCATAGCTGATCATTTAAATTTATGGAAAAGAATGTGAATTAAAACTTATCTTTCTATGAATTAAAAATTGAATTCATAGCTGACCTTAAAATATCTCCTTGTGTACTGCAGGCGGTCGCCATCAAGATTAAGTACCAAATAAACGTTGCTGCCGCCGAAAAATTCATATTGTACCATTGTATTCCACAAAGCCCGCTTTCCGTATGTATCTTTCTGGTAGTATGACCTGAGGTAGAGTTTATCAAACAACTTAACATCAAGTTTCACGCTGTAGATGGTTTGTTTTATATCACCTTCACTGCGGTAATTGATGCTTCCAAGTAAGCGTAACCTTCCAAAAAATGAAAGATCGATGTTAGCATACGGATTAACAAGTGTGTTACCGAAATATTTGCCGCCGTAAAATCCGGCACTGATCGCGTAGCTGCCGAATAATACTTTCGCGTAATGCTCGGTGAGGATGTTATTACGCACAAGATACGAACCGTCATCGTTGAGCATTATGTTTCCGGAATTATCATATTCATTGGGTCTATCAAAATTGATAGAATGGGACGCGCTCAGCCACCCATTAACCTTGTAAAAAAGATTCAGATTAGCCCCATTTTGATAGTTGAATCCGTCACTTAATACCCTGGCTCTGTAATAGCCTGCGTTGATACTGATATTGCTGAACGTTGGAGTATTCCTTACGAATTGGTACCCTCCGCTCAGGCTTATCTCATCGTAATTATTTCCATAGTTATTGAATAGTGTTGAAGCGTTGAAGTTTGAATCATATCTTGTATATGATGCATCCATAAAGGGTCCACCGTTACTGTTGCTTTCAAAAAACAGGTAGGCATTGTACATATTCGCGCCTGTACCATCTGAATTGAAACTTCTTGCTACCTGGGGAATAAACCAGAACCTTGAAGGTCCCTTGATCTTTGCATCCACATCAACTACTGTTTCTTTGAAATTATTGAGTGTATCCCGGGTATGAACAATAAGTCCGCCTATATTAAAATCCTTAAAATTGAACTTGGGTCTTGCCGCGATAAACGAACGTTTTGAGCCCGGGGAAAAAGGAATGGTATCTTCCTGAACATACACTGCGCCAAGTTTAAATTTATCACTGCGGTAAGTATAGTTAAAACCATAATCTATGTTTGAAATTGCGCGTGTGTAGAACAGGTTTATCGGAGTATTGAAAAGATCCAGGTCCTTACTGAAGAACGGCCGCTTTTCCTGCAGGAAAATGGGTCTGCCGTAAAAGGAGAACCGGAACGGATCAGCTTCTAGTGTTGATTCATCTGTATGAAAAGTACTTTTTAATTTATGTTTATCAAGGCTCACGGCAAATTCACCGCCATATTTAAAGGCGCCATCCAGATTATTGAACTTATTAGCCATAATATAAGGCGTCAAGTTGAAACGCAGGTTCAGTTTTTCATCAAACGGTGTAGTAATATCAAATTTATGCAGATTTTTCAGGTTAAGTAATTCTGCATCACGCGCTATAGAATAATAATAATAATTGCCGTCAGGCTTGTATGAAAAGAGCTGAAGATCAATGCCGAACTGCTTTTTGTTCTTATTCTGGATCCTATCAACAGGAATTTTGATTTCAAGTTCAACATATCCGGGCTGGCCGTCTTTTGGTTCACGGATAATTTTTGATTTATTTTCCCACTGCCAGTCCCATTCGTAGGACTGGTTGCGCTGGTTATAAACAAGCGCATCGCGCTGGTTATCCAGAAAGCTTACTACAAAAATATACCCGTTTTGCCCTTTGTTTTCCAGATCGAGCAGAATAAAAAATTCATTCTCCTCTTCTGTACTTCTGTCACGAGTTAAAGATTGCCTGATCAGTTTTCCTTTTGGCCAGTATTTAATTGCAACATAGATTGCCTGTTTATCCTGTTTGATATACGCAATGGTGCTATCATAATCTTTGCTGTCAGATTTCGGGATCATCATATTGAAATCTCTGAATATTTTCGCATCAGCCCATTCACTATCAGTAATTATACCGTCAACTTTTGTTTCGGATCTTTTTTCGGGAGAGGTTTTTTCAGGAGAGGTTTTTTCATCGCCTGCAATTTCATTTCCTTCCTGCGCATTTATTGATGCGGCAAGAAAAAAAAGAAATAACACGCTTAGAAATATTTTTGTGAAAAAATTTATCATCAATTTAATTTAAATCTTTTTTAAATATATCGTTTATTGAAAATTGCTTTTTATACGAAGGAGATATAAAAGAGCTTGTGCGATGCCTGTCTCAAAAAATATAGCCTATGGGTCAAATACAGGTTAATAATTTTAGAGACAGGCAGCAGCCTACTTTTAACTAAGCCGCCTTCACGCTTGAGCCCTCAAAACAAGCGTCGCCCAATCGCACTGCTCTTTCATTCTTTTCCAGAAGGAGAAATTCTGAGTTTGTTTAACCAAACTGAATTTATCTTTTGATGCTTCTGTTTTTAAAAAGGTTTACTTCAATAGAACGAATTCCTTAAATTAATGATACGCTGAACATCTATTGTATGTTAGACTCCCGAATATCCATTGTGTGACTAAGGAAAGCTTAAAACAACAATGAATACCGCTTCATTTTAACAATATTAACGCACCATTAATATTTAGTACTACAAAGTTATAAATTTTTATATAATAAACAATATAACTGCTTATGTATATTATTAGATTCCCGACAAAGCGTTAGGGTTTATGCGCATAATCTTCTGTTATTATGTATTTTACAAACATTACTTGATCAGGATCATTTTTTTAGTTATAGATAAATTGGCACTATTGAGCTTGTAGAAATATACGCCACTGGGGTTATTTCCGGCCATCCACTTGATTTCATATTCGCCCGGACTGAATTTGCCTTCAGCAAGATTTGTAACCTCCTTGCCGTTAACATCGTAGATCTTAAGGCTGATATTTTTCTGGCCCATGGCGTTAGGGATAGAAAACTTAATAGTTGTTTCAGGATTAAACGGATTTGGATAATTTTGCTCCAGGTTAAAACCTTCGGGAAGCTCAGTTCCGTTGTTTTCAATGCCAATAATACCTGACCCCTGAACGATGCGTATTATTTGATTCACCTGTACGCCGGTATAGGTTTCAGTCATACCGGAGGACCATTCAACAACAATGCTATCTATTACAGGCGTATTGCCAAGACCGAAATGCAGGTCCATGTTCTGCCCGCAATACCCGGATTGCCCGTCAACTGTTCTTATCAGCCAAACCGGATTACCGCTTAGAATTGCCCTTACTTTAACTTTAGACGATATAGGAGAGATATTAGTTGCATTAGCACCCGCTAATTTTATGATGATCCATTTGTTTGCGTTGCCATTATTCAAATAAGCATAATTATTCTGATTTTCGCCATATGTATTAGCTGTAAACAGGTCCAGATCGCCATCTGCATCCCAGTCAGCCCAGGCAAAACCGAAAGAGTATCCCAGATCATTCACTATTTCCCCGTCTGTGATCTTCTCAAATGACGGGGTGCCTGATTCTACTAGCAGATTTTTATACAGGCAATTTACCAGAGGCACGTTAGCGGGTCCGTATGCCTGGGTAACAAACATATCAAGATCTCCGTCATTATCGTAATCACCCCATCCTGAAGATGCGAAATATCCGTTTTCATTTACAATAGGGTCATTAAGAATCTGCGTGAAACCGAAATTACCTTCATTTCTGAAAAGAAAGTTCTTTTGATTTTCATTATTAGCAACAAACAGATCCAGATCGCCATCATTATCATAGTCACCCCAGCTGGAGCTCCATGATACGCCGCCGCTTGTAGTTGGCGGCACGCCGGTTATGCCGGTAAAGTATCCCGCGCCGTTATTCTTGTACATGTAATTCACAGCGCCTGATTCATTTGCAATGAATATATCAAGATCTCTATCATTATCAATATCAACCCAGTTGACCCCTCTTGAAAGAAGTCCAATGCTGTTGTAAACGGCACCGGAATCAACACTAACAAAATTTCCGCTGCCGGTATTTTTATACAGCCGGTTTCGTGAATTATTTGACCTGCTGTTGGTAACTATAAGATCAAGCAGCCCGTCGCTGTCATAATCGCCCCAGCTGCATGTTTCAGAAAAGCCGCGGTTAGTCACAACCGGAGAACTGCCGAGGAAAGTGAAATTACCACCGCCATCATTTTTATAAAGAACGCTGACGGAATCATACCATGTAACAGTGCAGAAATCAAGCAAGCCGTCGTTGTTGAAATCAGCCCAGCTCGATCCGTCAAAGGGCAAACTATCGTTTACGGGTCCGGTATTAAATACGCGGTTGAAGTTCCCGCCATCGTTCCTGTAAAGGAAGCTGCGCTGCCCCCATCTTTTGCCATTACTAACATACAGATCAAGATCTCCGTCGTTATCATAATCCACAAAGTTAACACTTCTTGAAGCTCCGCCATCGTTAACAAATGAACCGGAGGTGACTTTTGTGAAAGATTGCGAAATACCATGACCTGGCGGATACAGCAGGCATGTGAATGCCAAAATGAAAATAAATGTTTTAGGGGCGTTTCTGTTAAAATTATTTCTCATAATTGATTTTTGGTTTATATAAAGAATCAATTTAATATATAAATTGTCATTTTAAGCCACAAAGCCTAATGAGATAAAAATATTTGATTCCCAATGGTGCATAAATTAAATTATTTTGTGGTATTTTGCAGGAAATATAATAAATTAAGATAAAGTAATTTGATTTCTATGACGCTAAATAGTGACTTATTTATCCTTATTAAGAGTATGGACAAGAATGAACGAAGATATTTTAAACTTAATTCAGAACTTCAAAAGGGAAACAAGACATACATTGAGTTATTTACTCAACTTTCGAAGGAAAGCACTTATAATGAAAAGTTATTTAAAGAGAAGCATAAAGGAAAACGTTTCATAAAAAACTTCGCATACAACAAAAATCATTTATACACTTTACTTATCAGATCACTTACTAATTACAGTCATACTTCTACTGCGGACGGCAAGATGCACGCTATGATAGCGGAATGCTGGATCCTATTTAATAAGGCAATGTATCAGAGATATTTCAGAGCACTGGCACGGGCGAAGAAATTTGCCTACAGGCATGAAAAATTCGGATACCTGCTGCAGATACTTGATATGGAAAGAATTATTATTCCAAAAAGGCTGCTGCAAAAGATCAAAGCTGATGAAATTCTCACCGAAGCCAAAGATGCAGCCGGCAAGATGATGAGAATTTTTGAATACGGCAGAACCGCAAGTATGCTTCTTAACAATTTCAGATATTTCGGATTAAGCAGGGATGAATCCCAAACCGAAGAACTTGAAAGAATTACAGCTGCAGGCATTATGTCTGATATAAAAAATGCTGATAGTACAAGAGCCATGGAGGCATACTACAGGGTACAAGAAATTTCCTCTGGAATGAAGGCAGATAATGAAATAAAACACTCGGCCCTGAAGAAAAGATACGAAATTGTTACCTCTAATCCGCATCCATTCAAAGATTACATACTTAACTATCCTATAAATATCTTATATGCGTTAACCGAATGCTGCCTGGCACTGAACAGGACCAATGAAGCTGAATCTTATCTGGATAAGCTATACAGCGAGGTAAAAAATGAGAAATTCAGTTTAGAGGACTTTGAAATCTTCAGGGAATATCTGTATTTGAGGATACATCTTAAAAAGGGTGAGATCGATAAAGCAGTTAAGCTGATACCGAGACTTGAAGGAATTCTGATGAAATACAAAGATAAACTGCAGATCGATACTGAGCTATCAATATTGTATCACATTACAATTTGCAGAATTGAGGAGAAAAATTTCAGCAAGGCTTTAATTGCGGCAAACAATTTATTAAGTCACCCGCTGCTTTCAAAAAGATCTGACTACGAAAGTTACATACAGGTACTTAATTTGGTAATACACTTTGAGCTAAAGAATTATGAACTCTTAAGACATTTACTTGTCAGGACATATCGATATTTGTGCAAACACGAAAAGTTATTCAAAACTGAGCAGCTTATCATAGAATTTATCCGCAAGCTGCAGAAAGTCAAAACGGATGACGATCTGAATTTCAACTTCAGAACTTTAAGCAAGAAATTGAACAGGCTGCGGAATGACAAATACGAAAAAAACGCATTTGAATACTTTGACCTGCTAAAATGGGTGAATTCACGGTTGGTTTAGAAGTTACCAGGAGTTGCATTATCGCGATTTTGTAAGAATGACGGCAAAACCCCCGCCTTTTGCCATTTTAATGGCGAATTTATTACCCGGGCCTGTATTGATCTTGGTTGTTATCACCTTTTCCGGATTGACATCGCCGTCAGAGGCATCTGAATATATTATTGCATCATACCTGCTGTTCCCAAGGAAATTGAGACTGAACTTCACATCTCTTGATTGAGAATTTGTCATTCCCCCAATAAACCATTTATCTTCAGACTTTCTTGCTATTATGATATATTCCCCTATTTTGCCATCAATAACTAAAGTGGAGTCCCAGGTACCTGGCAGCTGGCGGTAAACTTCAAATTCCGGAAACTGCTCATAAATTTTTGGAGATTCACAAAGAGATTGAATTCCGGTTTCATACACAATTGGCATTGCAAGCTGCTGAGAGCGCGTTCCTTTAGTCATCGGGTGCCGCCACCTGCCTTGGAATTTTTCTTCAGGTACGTTTGTGAAAGAACCCGGTGTATAATCCATTGGTCCGGCTACCATACGTGTAAAAGCTAATGTTACGTTATGTTTTGGGTGAGGAAAGCCTGTTATCCATCTTGCATTCTCATTTCCCAAAACACCTTCATAGGTCAAAATATTAGGATACGTTCTGCTTAAACCATCCGGCTTGTATGCTCCATGAAAAGTAACGATCATTTTTCTTGCTGCGCATTCTTCTGCGGTCCGTTTGTAAAAATCCGTCATATACTGGTCATCCCTATCCATAAAATCTACCTTAATCCCTTTTATTCCCAAAGACCGGTAATAATCCATTGCCTCCGTCATTTGTCTTTCAAGTTCGTACCATACAACCCAGAGTATAATGCCAATTCCCTTTGAAGCAGCATACCGTGTAACTTCAGGCAGGTCAAGTTCAGGGAGTGATTTTGTAATATCGTGAACAGCGTCATCTTTGGTTGCATCAAACCATCCGTACCAGCCGCCATCAAGGGTTACATACTGAAAATTGTTTGCCGCGGCAAAATCTATATAATATTTTACTGTCTTCGTTCCAAGTATTTGGTACCCAAAATCAGGTGAAAAACCGCGGTCTTCGGCCCACCAGCTCCATGTTGATTTTCCGGGTTTTATCCAGCTTTCCGCATCGGGTATTTTGTTAGGGTCATTTAAATTCATAATTAGATTTGACTCAATCAGATCGCCGGCCTTTTCACCAATGATAAACAATCGCCACGGACTAAAAGATGGAGTGTTTCCTCTGACAGAAATATCTTTATAAACAGTATCCGGAGCCAGTTTTGATCTTAAAGTATTTCCTGTTGTTTTAACCAGATGCATGCCGGGATAATTCGTAATGTTAGCTTCTGAAACACATACATAAAGATCTTCACTCATTTTCATTGTTAAAGGCAGCGTTATGTAAGGAAAAAAACTTGTGGAGTCGCCCGGTTTATTATCGATATTACTCAAGCGGTACTCCCTGTATTCACCTTCATAGCTGTGCCTGAAGCGGTCTTTCTTCATAGCCCAGCATTCATAGTTACCGCCAAAATTAAAATATGTGTCTTCAGTGGAAATAATGAACTGATTCATATTGTTCTGTTCAGGAAATCCGTACCTAAGGGCGGCTCCATCGTTATAGGCTCTTAAGTAGATATCAAGTTTTCTGTTTGGCGAGTTTTTTTCTTCAAGCGATACTTTTATTTCATTGCAGTAATTTCTGGAATAAGCAGATTTTCCGGAATAAATTCGGAAAGTTTCGTCAATGGAATTGTTTTCTACCCCAATAATATTGAACCCGCTATTAAGTTGACCTGATCCTTTAAAATTTAAACCAAGGTTTGACCATTTGAGGAAATTCAGAGACCTGTATGTTATGCTGTATTGCGGCTCCAAATCAGAATTCAAACGGAAACTCATCTTGATGTTCCCATCAGGTGATTCAACGGAGTATTGAGGGAAAATGGAGGTAATTCCATTAACAGCAAACAGGAAAACAAATACAAGTATTTTCATTTTTAGCGGTTTTTTTTCAGGAAATACATTGGTTTAACGCAATATACACTATAATAAGTAATACTGTCAATAAAATTCCATTATAAATGCAGCAATTTGTTTGTAACTTTGTATAATGGGCAAATCTGTATCATTACATACATTGGGCTGTAAGCTAAACTACTCAGAAACATCTACGTTAGCGGGTAAATTCCACTCAAACGGTTTTAACCTGAAGGAATACGGCGAAGCTTCCGACATTTTTGTGCTGAACACCTGCAGCGTTACCGATAACGCGGATAAAGAATGCAGGCAGATTATAAGAAGCGTTCTCAGCAGAAATCCGGAAACTTACATTATAGTGACAGGTTGTTACGCGCAGCTTCAGCCAAATGAAATTGCCGAAATACATGGAGTGGATCTAGTTCTGGGTGCCAATGAAAAATTCAGGTTGTTTGATTATGTGAACGGTTTTGAAAAGAAAGAACTCTCGTGTGTATTCACATCTCCTGCAGAGGAGATCACAAATCTTGATTACGCTTATTCAAGCGATGTTGAATCCAGAACACGCGCTTTCCTGAAAATTCAGGATGGTTGTGATTACAATTGCTCCTTTTGCACAATACCGCTTGCCCGTGGAAAGTCCAGAAGCCTGCCCCTGAACACTGTGATTGAAAACGCAAAAAAAATATTAGATCTTGGTTACAAAGAAATTGTACTCACAGGTGTTAATACAGGTGATTATACCTATCAGAATGGTTCACCGAAAATCAATAAGCTCATTGATATTTTGTATGAACTGGAAAAGCTGAATATCCCAAGAATAAGAATAAGCTCAATAGAACCAAACCTTTTGACAGATGAGATCATCGAACTTGTAAGCGCTTCAGATAGTTTCTGTAATCATTTTCATATACCGCTTCAGAGCGGCGATCCGGAAACTCTGAAACTGATGAGAAGAAGATACAACAGGGATTTTTATGCAGGATTAATTCACAAGCTCAACAATAAGATTCCGCAACTAGGTATTGGAGTTGATGTAATTATTGGTTTCCCGGGTGAAACTGACGAGCGTTTTTGGAACACATTCAGGTTTCTTGAGGAACTGCAGGTAAGCTACCTGCATGTTTTTACATATTCAGAACGCAGGAATACATATGCAGTAACACTGCCGGGCCGGGTTGAAATGAAGGATAGAAAAGAAAGAAGCAGGATATTAAGAGAGCTTTCAAACAAGAAAAAAATGCAGTTTTATGCCCGAAATACGGGAATTCAGCAAAAAGTACTTTTTGAGACAGCCAAGGAAGATGATCACATTTATGGATTCACAGATAATTACATCAAAGTCAGGGCACCGCATAAGCCTGAATTAGAAAACAGTATCATGGAGTTTGAAATTAGCGGTGCAGATACTTACCGGTTTGCCGAAGGGAAAATTCTATAAATGGATATTTACATAATAAGACACGGTGTAGCAGCTGACCTTGACAGTGAAATTGTTGAGGAGAGTTTCCGTTACCTGACGATACACGGAAGGAATCACTGCAGAATAGTTGCCCAGAGACTTAAGGATATGAAGATAAAGTTTGACTGCATCTTATCAAGTCCGCTCGTTCGCGCAGTGCAAACCGCGGAAGTGTTCGCTTCAGTGATGAAATATGATGAGGAAATTAAAACAGCAATTGAGCTGATTGGCGGCAGCACATATAACAGGTTTTTACAGCTTATCAAAAGGTATTCACATAACAACAGCATTGCAATTTTCGGCCATGCCCCTGATGTGAATTCATATTCACTGAACCTAATAAAAGATAACCCTATAAAGGACCTTCAATTAAACTTCAAGAATGCAAGCGTATGCAAGGTTAAATTTGATCCTTCAACTGCGGAAGGAAATTTTGAATGGTTCCTTAATTCAGAGAACATGAAACTAATAGAATCGGCTGAGAAGTAGTCAAAAATCTTTAATAGGCGCCGGAGTAAATGAGCTTATGAACATTATAAAGGCGAAGACTCCCAGCAGTTTTCTGCCCAAGCCAAGCTCACCCTGATCATAAATTGGCGGGTGGTCTATCTTGATCACAAAAAACAGTAAAACGACCCAAATGACCCACATTGGGGACCCGAGATCAGGATAATTAATAATTTCAGCATAATTCAGAATTCCGATAACTGACATCAGCACAAGCACCCCAAAGAATATCCTGGTCACAATTTTATGTTTATTACCAAGCAAAGCATATGTAATATGCCCGCCATCAAGCTGTCCGATAGGCATCAAGTTAAGTGAAGTAACAAACAAGCCGAACCAGCCGGCACAAAGGAACGGGTAATGATAAATTTCATTCATTGGCGGTATAAAAGCATTTTGCGGCAGCGGCAAAACAAATTTTAGCAAAGAATAGATGAGGGTATTGGAAAAAGTCAATCCCGTAACGGGCGGTAACCCGCCTGAAACATATTCCGGGTGAATTGCATACAGGTAATCAATTGAAGGCAATGTAAGCAACCCGTAAATTATGGAAGCAACTGCAACAACAAATCCCGCGATGGGTCCTGCAATACCAATATCAAACAGCGCCTTTTTGGTTTTAATGGGATCGCGGATCCTGATTACTGCTCCCATAGTTCCGAACGGGTTAAGCATATCGGGCATTGGTATATAAAACGGCAGAGTTGTATCGATTTTATGATACTTTGCAGCGAAGTAATGTCCAAATTCATGAAATGAGAGGAACAAAATAACCAGTGCAGCATAAGTAATGCCGAGATGGAAATTACTTACATCGTAGGGATCTTTCCCGAGCCAGTAAACGCCGCCCATTGTTGTTGTAATACAGGTGGCAATGAACATTATGATATATAACCAGGGGCCGATGGCTCTTTTTTTGGCGGGTTTAAAAGAGTAACCGGGGGCGCCGGGTGTATTCCCATGATGTAAAGTACTTCCGTAATTCGGTATATTATCCTGCAAAATAAATCAATAGTTTGGTACAAATTTAAGTTTGTTTAAGCATTATTAAAAAGGAAATAATATTTCTTGGATTTGAGAGATTTACGGGGAATTCCGAACAACAATAAAATAAGTTTTTTTGATGCCCGTCTAACTAAAAAGAAGCAATAAGTGTTAAATTCAGAAACAGAACCGGTAAATGGAAATTGCAGTTTCAGGGGAGCTAAGTAAAGATCTTACATTGAAAGAAAATCTTGAAAGACAAAACTCCCTCTTGAAGGAAGTAATAGAAAAAGAGAGACCAAGACTCCTTGGATTTATAAAACGCAGAGTAGCTGTAGAATCTGACGCGGAAGACATTCTGCAGGATGTATTCTACCAGTTCACAAAAACCATGCGCGAAGACCCCATAGAAAAAGCGGCATCATGGCTTTTTAAGGCGGCTTCAAACAAAATAATAGACTGGTACCGCAAGATCAAACCTGTTTCGCTGGATAAATTGAATGAATCCCTGTTTGATGAGGATGTGAATACATCATACGGAATTGAAGATGTATCGTACAGTGATGCACAGCCGCAGGATGTAATGTATACCAGGCAGGAATTCTGGCCAATGATGGAAGAACTGCTTAACCAGCTGCCTGAAAAACAGCGGGAGGTGTTTATAATGCATGAATTTGAAGGCAAAAGCTTCAAGGAAATATCAGCAATAACAGGCACAGGGATCAACACTCTTCTTTCAAGAAAGCGCTACGCTGAAATTTTCCTTCGCGAAGAATTAAAAGAGCTTTACGATGAAATAACATCAAACTAAAGAAAAGAAATTTAAAGTAACAACATGAAACACAGAAAATATTTCAAAGGACCGTTTTTTATAATTAAGCTGATCCTTATACTTGGGCTAACATCGGCAATAGTCATGTTCTTATGGAACGCGCTGATTCCTCAACTATTCAACGGGCCGCAATTAACTTACTGGCAGGCAGCGGGTCTGCTGCTGCTGGCAAAGATTCTCTTCGGTTCCATAGGCAGAGGCCTGGGCAGAAGAACAAACCACCGGTACACGGATGAAGTATGGAAGCAGAAACTTCGCGCTAAATATGAGGCCATGACACCCGAGGAAAAAGAGAATTTCAATAAAAAATGCAAGAGCAGGTTTATATTTACATATAGTGATGATTGCGGCGAATCAGAAGCGGCAAAAGCTGAGGCAAAGGAAGAACCCCGCAATAAATAAAGTGAATATATCAAAAAGTCATAACTAAGATTAGTTCAGCAATGGAAATACTGGTTTTCAGAACAGGGGTCAAAGATCCGGTTCACATAGGAGAAGTAGCTCCGCATTTGAATTCATTGAGCGGAATATATAAATGGAATTTTGATCTTGATGACACCGATAATATATTGCGGGTAGAATCTGCGGGTATTTCACCCAGGCAGATAGAAAGTGTTCTTGAAGGTATGAATTACTATTGCGAAGAACTACCGGATTAAGCAAAAAGGGTAATTCAGACTGAGCTAAAACCCTATTTAAGTCTGAACAAGCAATAACCCCGGCTTAAAAGCCGGGGTTAACAGAATTTTGAGACAAACTCCAATTGCCCTTTTGCTGTTGTTGGGGGAATTTGACGCTGCTGATTATGATTGAACGGATCTGGATTTCCTGAAAACTATTATAACCCCTATAACCACTCCAATTGCTGCACCGCTGAAACCAATGCCCAGTAATTCACTGATAATACCTAACACAAAGCAAACTGCAAGAATTAGCAAGATTGTAAAAACCCAGGATTGAGTAAATGATCTTTTGTTTTCCATTTTCTTATACTTTATTTTTATTTTACTAATACCATTTTTTTCACTTCTGTGAATTCTGATGTTTCAAGCCTGTAAAAATATACACCAGAGGACAGGAAGGACGCATTAAAGTCCACGAGGTAGTTCCCCTGCGGCTTGAATTCATCCACAAGTTCTGCTACTTCTCTACCCAATATATCGTACACTTTAAGAGAAACATTCCCGCTCTTCGGGATTGAGAATTTTATGTTAGTTACCGGATTGAACGGATTCGGGTAGTTCTGATGTAAGCTGAACTTCTCCGGCAGTTGATCGCCTATAGTCTGTATTCCAACAGGTGATTCGTATGCGAACTTCAAACACCATTTTTTGAGAGTTCCTGTATCACCGGGATTTGAGTTACTAATTACCAGTACCCATTGGCCATCAGGTGAATATGAATTGAGCGGCTCGAGAACCTGATAAGGTAAAAAATAACCGGTGTAAGTAACAGAACCTGAATCAATTGGCGTTTGGGCAGTATCACTGAATACTGTACCAAACAGCCCTGTTGATGGTACTGAAAGTCCGGAATTTCTAAAAAGTTCAATTTCTGTGTTATGCGGTGTCCGCAGTTTTATAGTTAAGTCCTTAGGGTCTGTGTGCGGGAGGGAATCAATTACAACTTCAAGTCTAACCAGATTGCTGGTTCCGGTATTAACGGATATTGTATCGTACACATTGCCGCCGGGTACAGTTGGAATATTTACACTTCTGCAAAGGGTCATATAATTCACCGCAATGTTATCAAACTTTGTAACGTTTATATCAGCCAGCGAAGCTGTTGTGTAGCTGTTTATAACATACAAACTGCTTCCCTCCCCTCTTTTTACTCCTGCAGGAACTTCAGAGAACTGGCTGAGGGAATCATTATATTCATACTTCCATGTCAATCCACCGGATGTGCTGTATTTATGTACAAACGTCTGCTGAAGGTTGTTGCGGCTGCCGGCAATTATTGGTTCATTCAGATCTCCGGCATCAAGCGAGTAAATGCCTTCCTGGGTGGCGCCGCCTTTATAATTGTAAATCTTTCTGTAAAGTTCATTCCCTCCGGGATTATACCTGATCAGAAAGCCATCAAGACCGGTGTTAATATTGGTGAACTGGCCGCAAATATAAACATCACCTGCCGGGGAGATATCGTAATCGTATATCTTATTAAAAGCATCTGGCGCATTGCCGCTGGTTCTTTTGACCCAAATCATTTGACCAAGTCCGCTTGAAAACTTCATGGTCTGAATTTCTATGATGCTGTTTGAAGTAAGCCTTGCGCTGCCAAATGCAAAAACATCACCGGTTACGGGGTCGGTGGCTAAGCCTATAAGAGTATCAGCTCCGCCGTTAGGACTGTTATAAGTTGAGGACCATTGTTGGGTACCTGTGTTATCAAAATTAGTGACCTTAATATCAGCGCCTCCCGTTGTAGTAACGCTGCCTAAAAAAACGCTTCCAAATGAATTTACTGCAACAAGCGGATTTGTGCAGTTTATAACACTTTGAGATGCCCATTCAAAATTTCCGCTGCTGCTGTATTTTACAACCGAGCACGTTTTCCCGGGCATTGGGAATGTTATTACAAGTTCATACGAAAGATAGACGCTGCCATCGATACCGGTTTTAACATCATGATAGATCCAGGAATGCACATAGAAACCGTTATAGCGAGCCCATACAGTTTCACCCTGTGGATCAAACTTAACAACCATTGCTCTTTTGAAATTGTATGAATTTGTATCAGCATATCCGCAAACAACCGCGTAGCCTGAGTCATCCACGGAGAGGCCTGCGGCAACTGTCCTTCTTCCCAGCGCGCTTTGAAATGTTTTAGCCCAAAGCAATTCGCCCTGCGGGCTGTACTTTATAAGGATCATTCTTGCTGTTGAATCATCAGCTGAACCGGTTTGGCTTTTGTATCCTGCGGCATATACATTGCCGCTGTTATCTGATGCTGTTTTTACTACCACATCCTTTAAACCGCTGTTGTAAGTCTTTGTCCATATCTTCGCAGTTTCACTCTGTGAAAAGGCTGCCCCTGCGAATATTATCAAAACTGCTATAAAAATTGCTGCTCTCATTTTGTTTTCTCCCTGCTAACTATTTTTTGAAATGAATTATTATGATCAAACGATTATTTCTATTTTACCGTGATTTCGTTCTTTGCGTAGTACTTTGTAAAATTCCCCGGGTGGTAATTCAACTGGCGGTCATCCCAATTGATCGCGTACACCCTGTAAATACCCGGTGCGGGAAAGCAAAATGGCTCGGTGGTACAGAACCTTCTGTTGCCCGGCTCGAAATAAGTAAAGTACTCGTTAATGAAACCACTGTCAGTTCCATCCTCACCAACAGAATGTATCACCCATCCAACAGTGATATTATTGCCGCCTTCAATTCCGACTGCAATTTCATTGCTGAAGTGAAAGTAAACTGTTTCACCGGCAGAAATTTCGGAAACGGGTTCAACGGGATATACGTTATCGTCCACATTCTTACAGAAAGTAAAAACACCCTGACTGTAAACAAACTGTGATGAAATTAAAACGCAGAAGAATATTACTGCAAATCTTGTTCTCATTTCTTTTATATTATTTTGATTTAAAATTTTTCAGGATGTTAACCCGCTTCAGAATTGAAAACGGGTTTCATCCTTAGTTAGCGCAAAGTAAACCGTAAGTTTATCCTTGCGGGAGAACCGGTCCTTTGCGGAGCCGGACGAAGGCCTGATATTTGTTTTGCGAGGCGGCAATAAACTTTTAAATTTGAACTTTCACGCTAACTGATACAAAGATAATTTTAGCGAGGGCTGCGAAACGAAGAGAAAATCTCAATAAAATAATCATTTGATTATAAAGATTCTCGATAAACATTGTAATTTTATACATATTTATGCATTTTTAGGCAACTAAAAATAATCATCTGTATATGAAGCAAATCAGATTATTAATGTCACTTTCCCGGGGAGAGCTCAAGAGGTTCGTTGAATTTGCAAACTCTCCGTTTTTCAATAAACGGAAGGATATTGCTATGCTTGCAGAAGGTTTGTTTAAAAAATATCCTGAAATTCCTTTAAGTGAAGAAGAAATTTACAGCAGCGTTTACAGAAGCGGAAAGTTCAACAGGCAGGTTACAAGAAATCTTTTAAGCAGAACAGGAGAGCTGCTGGAAAGATTTCTGACTCAACTTGGCATCGAAAAGGAAAGAGTATTCAGCAATATTTCACTGGCAAATGAGTTCGCAAAAAAGGGTTATGCGCTTCGCGCAAGAAATGTGCTGAGAGCAGGCATCAAAGAACTGGAGAATGAAACATATTCGGTAGAATATCTTAAGAAATATTACGAGTATCTAGAAACCGGTGAAGCAGTAGCGCCCGGTACAGAGAGCTACAGGGTTAAACTTGAAAACTCTGTGAAGCGCGGAGAATGCGCAGTAAATTATTACCTGCTTTCCCTGCTCAGGATAGCAAATGATTACATCGTATTTAAGCACGTACACAGATCTGAAGATAAGACCGAACTATTCAATGGTTTTTTGGAATATTTCGATTTTGAAAGATACATAAAGAATATGAGAGATAGTGGTTCAGAATATTACGCAATCACAGCAATTTTCTATTACGGTATGTTAAGTAAACTTGATGACCCTGAGGGTGAATACAGAAACAGGCTAAAGGAGCTTGTTTTCGAAAATCTGGATACCCTGAAATTAAAAGATCAATATACCTGCTGGATAATGCTTTTTGCTTCATTTATTTTCACCAACACAGTACAAACCAAGCCTGTGAACCGGGAGCTTCACGGTATCAATAAGATCTTTGTTGCCAAGGATCTTATACCGAAAGATGATTCCGGTTACGTAATCGCAAGCAACTATCATAATATCGCAATGCAGGCAATTATATCGAAGGATTTTGAATGGGCAGAAAATTTTCTGAATGGCTACAAAGGAAAGATAGAACCTACAAACAGAGAGAACATGTATTTTGTATTGATGGCATCCTGCCTTTTCGGGAAAGGAGAATATGAAAGATGCCTGGATTTACTGAGTAAAGCCAGATTTGATAATGTAATGACAAAACTGTTGATAAGATCGACCTATATAAAGTGTTATTATGAACTCGGATATTTTGATGAAGCGGAATCCGCCATAGATGCGCTGCGTATGTTCATGTACCAGAACAAGGAATTAACCTCCCAGGTCAAAAGATCGATCCCTGATTTTGTTAAGTTCAGCAGAATACTTCTGAAGACAAAGGCAAAGGAAACACAACTTCCCGAGAATGTTTACCGGAATGCACAGAAAACCCCTGGATTCAACTCCAGAACCTGGGTACTTGAAAAAATGAATGAACTGCTTAAAAAATAGCTTAGCCATTAATTTTTCCGGTTTACCTGAAAAAAGCGCCATTTTTTCTTCAATTTTAGCCCCGAAACCGCGCACTATTATAGTATGTTTAATATTTAAAGTTGCATTAAGCGGGAATAAATGTTATTTTAAGCTAACACTACATCTATTCAGATAACTTTTTTTCCGGGTTAGCTAACACAAACCGGCCTGAAAGGAGCACCAACCATGAAATCACTTCGCGATATCTGCAATCACAAACCTATGCATTATGTTAATACAGGTATGACAATTTATGAAGTTGTTGGAGAAATGTCTAAAAACAATGTTGGCGCTGTTCCTGTACTGGATGACGGGGGAAAACTTAAAGGCATCTTTTCTGAGCGTGACCTGATGACCCGGTGTGCCGCAAAAAGGCTAAACATGGAAGAAACAAAAATAGATGAGGTAATGACAAAGGGCGTGATACTTATGGAAGCGCATGATTCTTACAATGACTGTATCAATATAATGAAACAGGAAAACATAAGGCATATGCCTGTAAGAGACGGTGAAAAGCTGATAGGTGTTGTATCTATGCGAGACCTGATGGCCGAAGATGCGGAAGAAAAGAAACAGGAAATAGAAAATCTGAATTCGTATATATATTACTATAAGTAATTTTTTATGAATACATTGAAGCCGGCAAGGATTTCCTTACCGGCTTTTTTTATTGTAGTTGCTCTAGACCACAGAATTGTTAAACAGCTTTATTGTAATTTTTTTGATAACCAAAACTAATTTTAGTTCTAATATTCAGGATAAATCATTTTAAAAGCATCATTTTTTTGGTTTCAGTATAATTTCCGGTTGAAAATCTGTAAAAATATACGCCGCTTGAAAGCCCCGAAGCGTTAAAGCGGTAGTTATAAACTCCCGCGGTTAAATAGTCATTAACAGGCACTGATATTTCTTTTCCCGAAATATCATAAACTGCAAGCCTCACTATACCGCTTACGGGAAGACTGAAGCAAATATTGGTTTCCGGATTAAACGGGTTGGGATAATTTTGTGATAGGTTATATTCATCGGGGATCAAACTTCCTGGTTGGCCTAAACCGGTGAGCGGTGTATACATAATTGTAGCATAATCATCAAAACTTGTTCCGGTAACATATACATTACCGGAATTATCAGGTAAAACCTTAATAGCTGCGTCATTTTGAGTACCGCTGTAATTGTAAGAAGTCATCCATCTGAAACTACCGGATGAATTATAGGATATTGTTAGGTAATCATCGCTGTTACCATAAGCATTAGTTTTTCCCGCCAGATAGATATTAGATGATAAATCCCCGGCAACCGAATAAATAATTTCATTGCCGCCAACATTTAATGTATTCAGCCATAACTGAGTGCCGTTTGAATTATAGCATGCTGCAAAGACATCATTACCGCTTGCTCCCTGTGTAGTATTACCGGCCGCAAATATGTTACCCGACTGATCAATATAAATACAGTTTACTTTATCATCAGCGTTACCGGGTCCGGTATAACGCTGCATCCACCTAAAACTGCCTGCGCTACTTACTGAATACACAAAGCAATCATTTCCTGTTCCGTAAGCATTCGTATAACCACCAATATATGCATTCCCTGAAGCATCAAGCGCAAGGCTAAGCCCTGTTTCTTCACCGCCAATGTTAAAAGGAAATACCCATTGCTGCGTACCAGATGAATTGTATTTAACAGTAAGGAAATCCGATGCGTTTCCTGAAACAAAAGCGTACCCTGTAACATAAACATCTCCGGATTGTGTTATTTTGATATCAACCGGGTATTCTTCACTATTGGTATGACTATATCTTTTTGACCATTGAGTTGCGCCTGATGAATTCAGTTTAAACACTGCAAAGTCCTTTTGAGTAACGCTGCCCATGCTTGTACCGCAAACATAAACATTGCTTGAAGCATCAAGGATAAGTTTATAAGCCTCGTCATCAAGTCCATCCGGTCCGGTAAAACGGTACTCCCACAATAACGTGCCCGCTGCAGAATATTTTAAGACAAGCATATCCAGCCCAAGACTAGGACCTCCGAAACTTGTACCTAAAACAAAAACATTGCCTGAACCATCTACTGCAACATTGACTCCATAATCATTATTTCCGCCGCCAATACCGGTATGTCTTGCGCTCCACAATTCTGTACCAGTGGAGTTATATTTCACGGTAAGAATATCAATGAAAGTAACCGGTACATTACTGCTTCCGGTAACATAAACATTTCCGGATTGATCTATTGCCATATCTCTGACACTTTCAGCTCCGCCTGTAGAAGGATTGTATCTTGCAACCCATTGCTGTGAAACCTGTGAATTGCCCAAAAAGACAATTGTGAACATTAAGAAAATAAACAGTTTTTTCATTTAATTGCTCCTTTGAATATATTTTTAAATTGATTGATCTTTTGAGAATCAGGAGAAGCACTCTGATAAACAGAGTGCCTTCCTTAGTTAGCGCATGGTAATAGAGAATTCACCAATGCGGGAGAATTGTGATGTTAAATTATTTACGAATTATATAATGTGAGATTTCATAGTTAACTCTGCACTATACGCTAACGATACAAAGATAAATTTAAAGGTCAGGCAGAACAAGAATATTTTAGTTAAAATAAATCACTTACATAATAGCCAATTTTGAGATATATTACATAATTAGCACATTTTTACAGAATATCATAAATAAAATAAATCACTTCATCGATGAATAGTCTCATAACATTAATAAACTCATTAGATGATAATTCCATCAAAAAATTTGGCCATTATCTGAATTCGCCTTTTTTCAATAACAGGGATGACATTATCCGGTTTTACAATTATATCAGCGGAAAAATACCCCTTGCAGAATTAAACCGCCGTGAAATTTACGTGAGCGTTTACATGGGAAGCAAATACAATGAACAGGTTATAGTTAATCTTTTTAGCAGAACTAAAAGACATATGCTCAATTTTTTAACAATTACAGGCTTGATGAATGACGAATTGGCAAAGACAAATGCCCTTGCTTTTGAACTTGCTAAAAAGGGGTTGAACCGGTTAACAGAAAAGATCATTGAAAGTTCGATAGAAAATCTGAGGAATGAATATTATACGGTTGAGTATCTTAAAAAATATTATGATTATACTGAGTTAAAGGAGTCATTGGTAACAAGTCTGAGGAATTACAAACAAAAAACCGAAAATGCCTTAAACAGAGGCGAAGCATTTGTAAATTATTATATTCTGAATTTATTAAGGATAGCAAATGACTTTATAGTTTACAAGTATGTAAATTCAGTTGTAGAAAGCGATGAAATATTCAACGGATTTTTCAACTATTTTGATTTTGAAAAGTATATTCTGAATCTTGAAAAGATTAAATCTCCTTACTTCATTATAACCGCTGTATTCTATTATGGTTTACAAAGCAAGATGAACGATCCGGAGAGAACATATACAGAAAAGCTGAAAAAGATAGTGTTTGAAAATATTGACGGCTTAAAGTATCAAGACCAGGCAACTTGCTGGACCATGCTGTTTTCAGCTTATATTTTTTCGAATTCACCACCCAAAAGTGACCCAGCTGCTGAGGTTCACGAAATTAATAAATTTTTCATTTCAAGGGATATTTATACCAAAGATGAACTGGGGAATCTGATGGAAAACAATTATCATAATATCGCATATCAGGCTATACACGCAAAGGATTATGACTGGGCGGAATGGTTCCTGAATGCATACAGAACAAAGCTCCCGCACGGCACACCGGATGATTCGTATAATATATGTATGGCAAGATGCTGTTTTGAGCGGAAGAATTTCGATGAGTGCCTGAAATTTCTCAGCAGAGTAAAAATAGATAATGTTATGACAAGAACTAATACTGCAACACTTTCTATCAGGTGTTATTATGAACTGGGATATTACGAAGAAGCTCTTTCCGGCACCGAAGCATTGAGACAATTTCATAAAAAGAACAAAATACTGCCCCTTCACTTAAAAAAACCCCTATTTGATTTTGCAAAATACGCGTCAAAACTGATAAGATACAAATCACTTGAAAATAAATTTCCCGAAGATATATATCTCAAAGCGTTAAACGGATCATTATTTAATTCCAAATTGTGGGTGATAGAAAAAATGAGGGAGTTACTTTAGCGCCAAAAAGGATATCTCACTTAGCGCTCTCAAATCAAACAGCAAACCTGAGCTACAAATTGCAGGAGATAGTTTCTATCTCCTGCTAAAGAAATGAAATTCTAATTAATAATAACTTCACCTTTGGCAAGGTACTTAGTGAGGTTACCGTATTTGAAGTTTGTTTCTTTGTCATTTTCATACATAAAGTAAATTCTGTAACTGCCCGGCTGCAGATATATTTTTTCTGTTGTGCAAAAAAACCTTGCTCCATTGTGAACAATTTCGTAACCTTCTTCAATTCTCATTACATACTCACCTGCAAACTCAGTATCTTTGCCGCTATCATCAGTTTTATAAATGCTCCATAAATAAAGCTGATCGTATACTTTTTCCGGCAGCTTCACAAGAAAGTTCACCCCACCTGAACCATTCATTGATGCTGAGGCACCGACCGGATTCCAGTTATCATCAACGTATTCACACATATAAAATTCCTGTGAGTTTACTTTTAAACTAAGGGTTAACATTATAATCAAAACTGCTGATAGATATTTCATTGTTCTTATTCCTTTTGTCTAAAGTTAGATTATTTTATTAACATCATTTTTTTAGTTTCACTGTATGATGAAGTCTGTATTCTGTAAAAATATGTACCACTGCTTAATTTTGACGCGTTGAATTCAATTGTGTGTGAGCCTGCAGTTTTAGTTTCGTTTACAAGCACTGCGGCAATTTTGCCGCTGATATCATATACTATCAATGAAACAAAATCGCTATTAGGAATTGAAAAACTTATTTGGGTGAGGGGGTTAAACGGATTTGGATAGTTCTGTTCAAGATTGAACTCTGACGGATTGTTATGATTGTTATTGTTAAAGCCTGTAACACCTGTTGGCTGTATTTTGTGTCCGAAGAGTGTGACGACGGGTGTATTCCTGTTATCTTCCCAAACGCACACAAGGCTTCCGGAACTTTCAACGACGGATGGATTGAGTGATAAACTCTTGGGACTCAAAACAGATGATACGGGAATATGGGTTATACCCCATGGGAAAGCACCAAGACTGCTCAATTTCTGCGCAAACAGGAAAATATTGGGGAATGCGGTTGCTGTGGCTGTAACGATATAAACTGAATTACTATCACCGCAGGAAATCGATACAAGTCCGCAAGGATCCGGGTTTACTCTTATGCCGTTAGCCTGAAAGTAAGAATTCCCTGCAAGATCAATTCTTTGAATATATGGTCTAGAGTCAACATTTCTGTCATCTTCCCATGCGATGTAAGCTCCGTAATTATTATCGTAGGTGATCTGGTGCTGCCACTGGCGCTCGGTGCCTACACCTATTGGTTTCCCCGCAGCTCCCCACAGGCTGCTGCCGTTCTTAACACGCTGGGCATAGATATCAAAATTATTTGAAGGGATACGCTGATCAATGTTTGCAATAATTGCGCCTCCAACACCATCGGTACATATCCGCGGAAGGAACATGTTTCCTGAGATACCGCTGTAAGCATCAAAACCTTCGCTGCCCCATTGTTTAACACCAATACTGTTAAGGCTCTGCGCCATGATCCTTTGGCTGCGCTGGTAAACAACAATTGAAAAACCGGCCTGGCCAACGCAGATATTTGGATTATCAAATTCAGTAGAAAGTACTGTCGTGGCAACTACGGATCCGTTAGCTCCATAATTTCTTGTGCCGTCGTGAGAAATATTCTGCGCATGAACTTCAAATTTAGAGATAGCGTTATTGAATCTTTTATATGTTAACAGTATACCGCCATTTTCATCAGAAGCTATATTGCATTTTTCATCTTCATTTGAAGCAATGTACGGTATTGTTGCACTTATATCATCTGCCCACTGGGGTATACCTGCAGAATTGATCTTTCTGCAGAAGTAGATTCCCACAGAACCGCTCCTTGTTTCTTTCCAGCAAACAATTGCTCCACCTGAACCATCAGGCACAGCCTTCAATTCAGAAGCAAACTGCTGGCTTGCGCTTAAAACTACACCATTTACCTGCCATTGCGGAATTCCCGAACTGTTGAACCGTTGGACATAAATCTTATCTGCAGATGAATTTCTCTTGTCGATCCAGGCAGTAATTATTCCACCGGCATTATCGCTCACCACAACCGGTGATAACTGGTTCCCCGGGGCAGTGCACAGTTGTGTGTTTATACCGGGATTGGAAATCCATTGGCTCAATAAGGCATTAGACCCCAAAACAAAAAATGTTAACAAAGCATAAATTGAATTTTTCACTTTGATACTCCTTTTATATATATTTAACATTGAATTATTATCATTCAAAAAATTCAGTGAAAGTCTGCAAGCAGACCTCCCCTGTTTTGATAGCGCAATAAAATGACCAACCGGTCCGCTTTATTACAGTGTAGAATTCAATTAACCACTCTATTTCAAACTGCTCAGATTTCATTTTGTCGGTTGTTAGTTTTATTGTATCGCTATCATGGCAAATATATTTTTTGAAGCAGGTATAACCAAAAAGAAAATACCTGAAAAGTAATCATCCTATTTCCGCATTTCCTGTTGTTTATGTACAATATTTTAGGTATTTTGGAGTAATTAGTAATCACCTATAATGAGACAAAAAACACTATTCAAAGAATTTTCAAGACTTTCTGAGCATGAATTTACAAGATTTGCGGAATTCGTTTCTTCCTCTTTCTTTAATAGGCGAAACGACGTTATCAGATTTACACAATATCTCAAACCTTTGTTTCCTGAATTTCCGGAAAAACAGGTCAGTGATAACGCGATTTACAAAAATGTATATGGTGCAGAAAGTGTGAATAAACAGGTTGTGAAGAACCTGTTTGGAAGGACACTTTCTCTGCTGGAAAGATTTCTGATCCAGCTTGCCCTGGAAAGTGATGAAATAATGCAGGTTTCTGCTCTTGTAAAAGAGCTGAAAAGAAAAAATCTGAATACAAGAGCAGATAAAATACTGAATGATAGTATTGATCAATTCAGTAAAGATTCAGACTATACCCTCGATACCTACAGGAAACAAAACGACCTGCTTGAATTGAAACATGGCCTTGTAGGTGAGAGCAACTCAAAAGAAAAAATCCTGAGCAACTCAAAGCGGTTTTCTGCGCTGATTAAGAGTACGCTTGTTTCATTGCTTAAAATTGCAAACGATTACGAAGTATACAGCTTTGTAGAATCAGCCCCAACAAAGACAGCTTACATAGAAAATATTACGGGCTATATTGATTTTGAAAAAGCACTTAAGCTTATTCAAGAAACTGAACCCGAAGAATACCCGTTGATAGCGTGTTACTACTATGGGCTTAAAAGCAAAACCGATGACCCCGATAATATTTTCCGTGAAAAGCTAAAGGACCTTTGCTTTGAGAACATTGAAAGATTCAGGCAAAACGATAATATTGAATTCTGGCAGATGATTTTTTCCTCTTATATTTTCTCGCGGGCACAGAAAGGGCCGGTTGACGTAAAAACTCTTCATCAGATCAATAAGATATACATAGATAAAAATGTGGTACATAAAGATGCGATGGGATTCATTGAAGAAAACAACTACCACAACATAACAATGCAGGCAATTGCAGCCGGCGATATGCAATGGGCGGAAAACTTCATAGAAAAATACGCAAAAGAACTTAATCCTGAAACAAAAGAAAATACATATAACTTTCTGATGGGATACTTCATGCTTAATAAGGGAGAGTACAACAAAGTGATCCCGTATTTAAGCAGGATAAGATCAGGAGATATTCCGGTTCACCTTACGATAAGATGGATGTACATAAGGACTTATTATGAGCTTGGGCATTACTTCGAAGCAGAGTCGGCAATTCTTGCATTTAAAAAATTCATTTCAGCAAGCGGAAGAGTTACAAAGGAAAGCCGGTCAACATACCCGCTTTCACTGGATTACATAAGTGCAGTTGTGAAAAGCAGGATCTCAGGAAAAAGCCTTGGAGAAGAAAAGTATTTGAAGGCTAAAAATTCATCATTTATTGCCAAAAAATGGGTAATTGAAAAAATGGAAGAGCTGCTGCATCAGTAACAACTATTTATCTTAAAATAGTGTTGTTATTCAAAAAATGCACTAATTTTTATGAAATTGATTTACATTATTTATTTAGCTAATTTTTGAAAATTACAATTTAGAAAGATCAATATTAGATGACGAAGACCGCAAACCTTCCGAAGACGCTTGGTGAGCTAAAGAGTTCCGGCTACGAAGTTCTTGCCGTGAAAGATGAACTAAGAAAAAACCTGGTTTCTAAGCTGCAGAATAAAGAAGAAATATTTCCGGGAATAATTGGCTACGAAAAAACCGTTTTGCCGCAGGTTATAAATGCCATACTTGCCAAGCACGATATAATTTTCCTCGGCCTGCGCGGGCAGGCTAAGACCAAAATGGCGAGGATGCTTATAGATCTGCTGGATGAATATACACCGATAGTGAAGGGATCTGAAATAAACGATAACCCATACTTCCCTATTTCAAAATACGCGGTAGATACTGTAAACGAAAAAGGCGATGAAACAGAAATTGAGTGGATTCACCGGGAACGAAGATTTGGCGAAAAACTGGCGACGCCTGATGTAACAATTGCTGATCTTATAGGAGATATTGATCCCATAAAAGCTGCAACGCAGCGGCTGCATTATTCTCATGAAGGAGCAATACATTTCGGGATAGTACCAAGAACGAACAGAGGAATTTTTGCAATTAACGAACTGCCTGATCTGCAGCCGAGGATCCAGGTGGGGCTGCTTAACATTATGCAGGAGCGTGATATACAGATACGCGGATTCAACATACGCTTTCCGCTGGATGTATTTATTGTATATACGGCAAATCCGGAAGACTATACCAACAGGGGCAATATAATTACACCGCTTAAGGATAGGATCGATTCGCAAATATTGACACACTACCCAAAAAATATTGAAGATGGCATAAAGATAACCGAATCACAAAGCTGGATAAAAAGACATGTTGATAAGGAAGTCATAATTCCTTACTACATGAAAGAGATAATTGAATCAGCGGCTCATGAGGCAAGAAGAAGCGAGTTTGTAGAACAAAAATCCGGTGTCAGCGCAAGAATGACAATTTCAGCGATGGAAAATCTGGTAAGTAACGCCGAACGGCGCTCGATTGTGAACAACGAAACGATAATTTTTCCCAGAATAACTGACCTTGCTTCAGTGCTGCCGGGAATGACAGGAAAAATTGAGCTTGTATTTGAAGGCGAGCAGGAGGGTCCGGTGAAAGTAAGCAAAGCCCTTATTGGCAAAAGCGTTCGCGAAATTTTCCGGAAATACTTCCCTGACCCGCTGCAAAAGAAAAGAAGACAAGGTGAAATTAAGGAGGGTCAAAAACCCGGAATAGACCCATACAGCGAGATCGTGAAATGGTTTGAATCAGGTAATTACATAGAACTAAATGACGATATGAAGTTTGATGAGTATTTTGCGGCACTTAAAAGAGTTGAAGGACTTGAATCTGCAGTGAAAAAGTATATCAAGCCTATTGAAAATGACTATGAGCTAGCTTCGCTAATGGAATTTATGCTTGACGGTCTGCATAACAATTCAAAGATAGCCAAGGATGAGCTTGATGTGGGTGTATCTTACAAGGATATGGTGGGCGCGATGCTGTATAATAATGCCGGTTCAAAAGGTTCGCGTTCATCATACGATTACGAAAACGAAGAATGGAATTATTAAGAACTCCGGGAAATCAATCAATGTTATATTACTAATGCAGCAAACAGAAGAGATAACATCGCCGGTAGATATTGATACAACCACAAGCGGTTTTACACTGATATTGTTTAATGACGCGCACCATGAATTCGATGAAGTCATAAACCAGGTAATGCTGGCAACAGGCTACGGGTATGATAAGGCAGAATCGATAACGCTTGAAGCGCATAACAAAGGCCGTGCGGCTGTAATTGCAGGCGAGCTGGATAAGTGCCTTTCGGTACAATCGGTGCTTGAAGAAATTGCTCTCAGAACTTCAATTGAAGTAAACGCATAAACATAATTGCGAACACCCGTTTATAAATACGATTCACTTCAGTGGCAGCAGGTATTGAACGGATACTCGATGGGAATTTTCCCTATGGGGGATGACAGAAAGACCATTGCATGGTTTGAAGCTTCGCCAAGGGCAATTATGCCTGTTGAACTTTCCGCAAGCAGATTAAGAATTCCGCGATCACTTAACCAGGTGCTTAACAAAAATATTTTTGAGATCAGGATCGACACGGCATTTGAAAAAGTAATTTACGAGTGCTCATTGAGGGATAGCACCTGGATAAACGGTCTGATAATGACCGCTTACACGGAACTTTTCCACAGGGGCTACGCTCACTCAGTGGAAGCCTGGGAAAACGGAAAACTTGCCGGCGGACTATACGGAGTTGCCTATAAAGGGGCGTTCTTCGGAGAATCAATGTTTTACAGATCCAACAATGCATCCAAGGTGTGTGTTGTTAAACTTTACGAAATACTTAAGAAAAATAATTATATTCTGTTTGATATACAAATGATGACGCCTCATTTTGAAAAATTCGGCGCAATAGAAATCAGCAAACGCTCATACCTGGAAATTCTTGACCGCGCGATGGATAAAAAATGCGGTTTTATATATTGAACTAAAGGAAAATAAAATTATGTCATTCAAAAGAAATTTAAGTAGAAAATTAATCGAGAACCTATCAAAAGATAAATTGTTCAATAACCATTTATTAAATGACATTATAAATAGAGAAGTTTTTCCGGCAATCAGAAATAATTATGTTGATTTTTACTATAAAGGAGGAAGATTATTTCAGTTTACGAATAACTCGATTTTCAAAACACATTATAAATATGCTTCTGTTATTGATATTAATAATAGGCAATATTTAAGTGAGAAAGAGCTTAAGACTTGTACCTTAATTAAAGATTTTAGTCAGAATTATTTAAGAATTAAAGAAAACTGTTCAAATTATTCGGGAATTGAATCATTAGGTGTTGCTAACTTATATAGCAAATTTTCTTTGTTTAATAGAAATTCGAAAATTGTCGTTCTTGATATTGAGATTTCTCTTAGAGCCAACGAACAAGTAGAAAATCTTGAAACAAAGAAAAAATCAGACCGAATTGATCTGTTATTATATGATATCGACAAACAAATCCTGAGATTCTATGAGGCTAAGCATTTCTCAAATCCTGAGTTATGGTCCGTGTCTACAAGAGAACCACATATTTGTAATCAACTTAACAGATATAAAAGTCAATTAGTTACAAAGTATGATGAAATCCTTTCGAACTACAAAAAATACATAGAATCAATTAATATTCTATTTCAAGGATACATAGATCCTTTGCCAGAACCAATGGAAATTGACAAAAAGATACCAGTATACATTTTTGGGTTCGATGAAGATCAAAAAAAGGGCAGGTTAGCATTTCTACGAGAAAACAAATTTATGAAAGGTCATGATATATATGCAAAAGGTGAGCCAAAAAATGTTAACATTAACAATTTGTGGAGTAAAACTAAACTGTTTTGATATAAACCATTCTTTAATATAAGCTATGTTATATTTTGGCAATAAGTTTAATTAGTTCCTCTGACTATCTTCGATCTTCTTAACTTTTTCAAGTCTTCTTACGTATCTTTCTTCAGGGATGAATTTTGCAGCAAGGAATGAATTAATAATTTCCACAGCAAGCGATTCCCCCACTATTCCACCGCCAAGACAAAGGACATTCATATCATCATCTTCAACGCCCTGGTGCGAAGAAAAAACATCGTGGCATATAGCTGCACGAATTCCTTTGAACTTGTTAGCTGCAACACATGCTCCCACACCGCTTCCGCATATCAGTATCCCTTTTTTAGCAGCACCGGTCTGAATTGCTTTGGCTAATGCTTCCGCAATATCGGGGTAATCCACTGATGCTTCGCTGCCCGTACCCACATCAATAATATTGTAATTCTTTGAAAGCAATACTTTCAATTTTTCTTTCAGGGTAAATCCCCTGTGATCTGCTCCAATAATTATATTTTCCATGCTGCAAATTAACTAATTAACATCTAACTATCAATAAAATAAAGCGGTTAGTTTGTAGTTATTTTTATTACATCAAAATTCTTTTCAAACAGCTATATTAACAGAGAGATATTGAAAATTCATCGAATATTAGACTGATCCATCAACAATTCTTTGCTGGATCTCAACTTGATAGTTACACCGCACAGGAATCTCTTTATGAAAGAAATATCATTAAAGAAGAAAACCAACATTCTGAAGTGTGTTTTATCCGAAGCCAGGAAAAGACACCCTGCATTTTTTACCTCATTTTACTCCAGCCCAGTAGCCAAGGCGCTTCTGGACCCGGAAACTAATAAATACATAGAAGTAAATGATAATTTCCTGAAGTTGTTTGAATGCAGAAGATCAAACGTGCTGAACCGGACCCCAAGGGATCTTGGCTTTGTTATTGAAAATTCGGAAACAAAGAATATTTTAAGAATATACGGAAAAAACAGATTCAGAACTTTCACTTTCAATGTAAGAAGCTTTAAGGGAAATGTTAAAAATGTAATTATATCCACTGAAAAAGTAAAACTGCTCGAAAGTGATTTACTTCTTGGTCACATTATTGATAACACTGAAAAAGCGGAATTTGAAAAGCGACTGGGAGATTCAGAACATAAATACAGCATTGTACTTAATAACACACAGAATGTAATTTATGAATACCGTTTTGAGGATGACCGCTACGATTACATTAGTCCTTCAGCAAACGAGCTATTCGGCATATCACCCGAGAAATTTCTCAAAAAAGAAAATAATGTCATAACTCCCTTACTCTCTCCCTCAGACAGGAAGTTATTTAAGGACCATTTCAGAATGTTAAGAAGTTCTACGGGCAAAGCCAGGAAGAACTTCAATGTTGAATACAATTTTAAAGATAAACAAAATAATGTTAAGTGGCTAAGCGATAGCCACACAGTAATTTACGGTAAAAACGGAAAAGCTGAATCAATAATTGGAAACATAACGGATATAACAGCCAAAAAAAGATCAGAGGAAGAATTGATCTTAAGCTATAAGCAACAGGAAAAGTATCTTGAGCAGCTTACAGCAATCCAGGATACAATTCCGGCTAATATTGCCCTCATAGATAAATCCGGCAGAATACTGACTGTAAATAACGCATGGAAAGACTTTGCCCGCAAAAATGGACTGAAGAGTCCAAATTATTGTATTGGTTCCAACTACCTGAAAGCTTGCATGACAGCAGCAGGAGAGTTTTCGGAAGGCACAAAAGAAGTTTACGAAGGCCTGAAAAGAGTACTTTCAGGGAAACAAAAGGAGTACCAAAAAGAATATCCCTGTCATTCAAAAAATGAAGAGCGGTGGTTCAGGTTGACCATAAGCAGGATAAGCAGTAAAACCAATTTGGGCGCTGTGGTAATGCATGTTAACATAACAGCCCAAAAACTGGCTGAGCAGACTATAAAACAAAGTGAAGACCAATACAGGCTGCTGTTTTACAATAATCCTCAGCCAATGTGGATCTTTGATTTTGAATCTCTCAAGTTTATAGCTGTAAATGATGCAGCAATAGAACACTACGGTTACAGTAAAGAGGAATTTGAAAAGATGACCCTTAAAGATATCCGCCCGCAAAAAGAGTTAAGGAAATTCCTCAAGTTCAGAAAAGAAATAATCTCAGGTAACAGTCAAAACAAGTCTTATAAAACCGGTGTATGGAAACATAAAAAGAAAAGCGGTGAAATTATTGATGTTGAAGTAACAAGATCACCTGTGATCTTTGAAGGCAGAAAAGCAGTACTCATTCTTGCAAAAGACGTAACAGAGAGCTTATCTGCTGAAGCTGCGCTTATGAAAAGGAATAATGAGATCAGCGAGCTTTACCGCGCTGCAAATGAGCTATCCAGAACTCTTGACCCTAACAAAATATATAACAGCATCTACAAAATAATAAGGAAACTAATGCCATGTGACTCAATGCTGATATCCGCTTATGACAGGAGAAGTAACATCATAAGCTGTAAAGCCGCATGGATAGGCAGAAAGAGACTGGATACTTCACAATTTCCGGTTATTCCCGCAGATTTCAGCGGAGGCGGTCTGCAAAGCAGGGTAATAAAATCAGGTAAGTCAGAGCTTCTGCTTGATTTCCAGAAATCGGTTAAGCAGACCGGGAGAAAGTTCTACTATAAGCCTGACGGGACAATAAACGAAAAACCTGACGAAAGGAACCTTTCGGAAAGATCCGCAATTGTAGTCCCGTTGAAGCTGAAAGATACAGTCACAGGAGTAATTCAGGTTAAAAGTCTTAAGGAGAATGCTTATACGCAGAACGATCTGATGCTGGTAGAATCTCTTGCCGCGCAAATATCGGTATCGGCATCAAACGCAGAACTTTATCAGCAGGCTCAATCCGAGATAAGGATAAGGAAAGAAACTGAAACTCAGCTTCTAAAGACCTCTCTTGAGATCTCAAACATTTATGAAGTATCGAAAGATCTTTCTGATGCTTTAACAACCGAAGAGATAAACAGAAAGATCTTCAAAAAGATAAATACCACTTTCCCTGAATGCGATGTGGGTATTTCAATTTTTGATGAAGTAAAAGGTTTAATATTACTTCGGGGATTATTCACTAACGGCAAGGAAGTTGATACTGCGGAGCTTCCTCCAATAAAATTTGATACAACCGGAAAGGGATTGCAGAGCAGCGTAATACTCAGCAGAAAGACCAGATTAATAGAAAACTATAAAGCGTACTTAACCAAAAAAGGCGCGGCTTATTATGTGAAAGATGACGGCACGGTAAGTTATGATAAGGAAGAAATTACCGATATAGCCGAATCCGCATTGATCGTTCCGCTGATACACGAAAACCGGATCATAGGTACTTTGCAGCTTCTCAATTACAGTAATTCCGGGTTCAGTGAAAGTACAATAAAGATGCTTGAGACACTGGCATCTCACATAGCTGTTTCATTTGTGAACGCGGAGCTTCACGAAAAACTTCAGAATGAACTTAATGAAAAACAGGAAGCAGAAAAAGCGCTTCAGGCTAAAACCGAAGAACTACAGATACTATACGAAGCACAACAGGTACTTTCAGGCTCACTGGATATAGAAAGTATATACGATAACACATATAAAATTATCTATTCAAAAATACCGTGTGATTCGATGATCATATCTTCGTATGATAAATCAGCAAAGATAATAAAAATACTTTCCGTATGGGCTGATGGTGTAAAACCCGATATAAAGATCATTCCGCAGATCCCGCTTGCCCCGGAAGGGAAAGGCATACAAAGTGAAGTTATAAGAAGCGGAAAACCTCTGCTTATAAGTAATTACAAAGAGTATTATAAAAAAACACAGACCCATATCAGCTATACCAATGATAAAATAATAACTGAACCTGCTGTGTTGTACAATTCTGCAATGCTGGTGCCAATGGCGCATGAGGGAAATATTATCGGTGTCATACAGTTATTAAGTTATTCCAAAAATGTATATAACCAATCGAGCTTAAGCCTGCTGGAATCGCTGGCAAGTCCAATTTCGGCAGCTACATTTAACGCCTCATTATACAAGCAGGCAAAGACCGAAATAGCAGAAAAGCAGAAGGCGCGTGAAGAACTTGCTTTAAGAAATAAAGAGATCACGCTTTTATACAGCGCGGGCAGAGAGCTTTTAGGTACCTTAAACCTAGAAGAAATTTACGACATCCTGTACAAGAAAGTGACAGAGATCATACCATGCGATTCAATGATAATTTCCGAATACAACAAAAAGCGCAGCGAAATTTTCTGCAAAGCTGCCTGGGTTTTGGACACAAAACATGATGCCAAGAACTTCCCAAGACTTAAGATAGGTACAAATTACAAAGGCACGCAGGCAGAAGCAATCGTAACCGGCTCGGCATTGATAGTAAATGATTTTTATGAACTGACTAAAGAGCGGAAAGACAAATACTACTTTGATGACGACGGAAAAGTAATAGATTACCAGAACACTGATTCTGAAATTAACCCTGAAGAACCTGTGGTTCGCTCCGCAATGTACATTCCCATGAAGATAGGCAGGAATGTAATTGGAGTAATTTCAGTTTTCAGTTATAAAGATAATGCCTACAGCGAATACGACCTGAAAATACTTGAATCAATTTCTGTTCATCTTTCAGTTGCGGCAGCAAATGCCGAGCTTTACAAAAGGGCACAGACTGAAATAACCGGAAGAATAAAGAAGGAAGAAGAATTAAAGCAAATCAGGAAGAATCTTGAAAATGCGCAAAGAATTGCTCACATAGGAAGCTGGGTTTACGATAAAAGAGTTGAAAAGATCTTTAATTCCAGCGAACTATACAGGATACTGGGAATGACAGAGGAACCCGAAAGTTTTGATTTTGAAGAAGCAATGAATCATATTCATGAAACTGACCGGGAAAATACCGCTTCAAAATTAGAAAAAGCAATTGAAGAAAGAAGCTCATATCAAAACGAAGACAGGATAGTTAGACCTGATGGAGAGATAAGGTTTGTAAAAATAGTTGGCGAACCCATGTTTGACGAAAAGGGTATTTTTATCGGGATGCAGGGTACGCTGCAGGATATTACCGAGATCAAACGCATAAATGATGAATTGCTTAAATCACTGAATGAAAAAGAGCTTATACTTAAAGAAATTCACCATCGTGTAAAAAACAACCTGCAGGTAGTTTCAAGTTTGCTTAGACTGCAGGCTGAGAGCATTGCAGATGAAACAGCTAAAGGTTATTTAAAAATGAGCGAGCAGCGGGTACGATCAATGGCTCTTATTCATCAGCAGCTTTACAGGACCAAAGATCTTTCCCGAATAGATTTCAGACAGTATATTGAGGATCTTTGTAACTACCTGTTCTTCTCGTATGATATCAGCTTTTCAAGAGTATCATTGCAGCTTGATGTTGAAGAAATCTATTTTGGTATTGATACAGCATTACCGTGCGGTTTGATTATTAACGAACTTGTTACAAACGCAATTAAGCACGCATTCCCTGATTACAGCGTTGGAATTCTGACCGTTAAGCTCCACAAAATGGCAATAGGCAAATACGACTTAACCGTTCAGGATGACGGTAAAGGCGCGACTAAAATTGATTTTGAAAAAAGCACCACACTTGGAATGGAGCTGGTTAGAACTTTAACCGAACAGCTTGAAGGTACAATTGAGGTAAATGTTGAAAGCGGGACCGCGATCACAATTTCATTTTTTGACCAAAACAAATAATAAAAGATATTAACTTATAATCTAAAAGTATGAACTTAATATTTAAAAAAGCCAGAGTACTTGTAGTAGAAGATGAAAAGATAATTGCAAAAGATATTGAAGCTACACTTAAGCGAATAGGACATGAATCAGCAGGCAGCGTAGCCAAAGGCGAAGAAGCTATTGTATTTGCAGAAGAGCATAAGCCAGATCTTATATTAATGGATATAACCCTTAAAGGCGAAATGGATGGTATTGAAGCAGCAAAGATAATAAATGACAGGTTCAGTATTCCTATAGTTTATATAACTGCGCACCAGGATGAAGATACCATCGAAAAGACCAAGGGGACGAATCCCTATGGCTATATCACAAAACCACTTGATGACCGCGACCTGAATACAGCTATAAATTCAGCAATGTACCGCAGGGATGTTGAACTGAGACTGAAAGACGCAGAAGAAAAGTATTTCCGGCTCTCAGAAAATGCGCCTGACCTGATATTCAGCCAGGATGTAAGAACCAAAAAGTATAATTATGTAAATCAGTCCGCATTCAGGCTGACCGGTTACACCCCTGAGGAGTTCTATAGTTCACCCGGATTGGTAGAAAAGATGGTTGACAGTGAATGGGCAGAGCAATATGTATTTTCCATGAAGATGGTGCTTGATTCAGAAATTTCAATACCCTTTGAATACATGATAATAAGCAAAACCGGCAAAAAGATTTGGATTAACCAAAGAAGTGTAGTAGTACGTGAAAATAGGGTGCCCCAAACCGTTGAGGCAATATTGACAGATATTACAGAACGCAAAAACTACGAGCAAAAACTGGAAGAAACAACTCTCAAATTAAGGGCGTTAACAAATTACCAGCAGAAAGTGAGAGAAGAAGAGCGGCTTCACATTTCCAGGGAGATCCATGACCAGCTGGGCCAGGACCTTACTGTTTTAAAAATGGACCTGGCGATGCTTTCGAAAAGATCGGGTAAAAACAATTCAGAGCCTGACACAGAATCAATAAAAATTTTTACAGAAGAACTAAACAGAATTATACCATATATTGATGATATAATTAATAAAGTTAGAAAAATAGCAACTGAACTGAGACCGGATATCCTTGATAAGCTTGGATTGCTTGAAGCGATTGAATGGCATGCCGGAGAATTTGAAAAAAGATCACAGATAAAATGCAAAACAAAGTTCGAAGTTGAAGAGATAAATCTGAATCCGGAAAAATCAATATCAGTGTTCAGAATATTCCAGGAAACGCTTACAAATGCGGCCAGACACTCAGGCGCAACCGAAGTAGAAATTGATCTCCTTTTACAAAACGGCTGGATGATACTTACAATTAAAGATAACGGCCGCGGAATTACAGCAGCAGAAATTGAGAAAGGTACTTCTCTTGGAATAATGGGAATGAAAGAACGGGTTCTTCTGCTGGGAGGAATCTGGGATATTAAGGGTGAAGAAAATGCCGGAACTACTGTTGATATTAAAGTACCATTAAACTAATTACACACTTACTGTAAACTTCCCGGTAGCTGCAATTTCCACAGCGCTACAGAATGCACACAATTTCATGAAAATTGCATACTCACTGTAATTTATAACCGGCAATTCAGGTTAGAAATTATGAAGTGAACTTAGTGTTAATTTTGATTAAATTTGTACTTACTATATTTAAAATAAGATGAAATTAGAAGATCTATCACAAGAGCAGCGTGAAAAGCTGGCGGAATTTGGCGTAAACTCATGGTTTGTTATGGAGTTATTGGATAACTACGTTAATAATCCAAATTCTGTTGGCAAAGACTGGCAAGAGCTCTTTGCCGGTTTGAACATCGTATCAAACGGTAAAATAACGGCAAAACCTGAAAAGTCCAACGGAACCGCAAAAATAGAAACCGGCAGCTATATCAATTATACGGCTCCGGCACCGGCAGTTAACCAAAATATAAATCTGCCCCAGCCGCAAAAAGGCGAAGAAGCAATTCAGATCAAGGGTGTTGGTGAAAGGATCATAGAAAATATGACCTCGAGCCTTACAATTCCGATTGCTACTTCATTCAGAGCTATTCCGGTAAAAGTACTTGAAGAAAACAGGCTTATCATAAATAGTTACCTGAAAAAAACCAACAGCGGTAAAATTTCTTTTACACATATTATCGGCTGGGCTATTGTAAAGGCATTATCATCGATACCGGCTTTGAATAATGCATACACTATCATAAACGGAAACCCCCATCTCATAAAGAAGAGTTCGGTTAATTTAGGGCTTGCTGTTGACCTCGAAAAGAAGGACGGTTCACGCTCATTGATAGTACCCAACATCAAAGGGGCGGATAAGATGAATTTCCGGCAGTTCTTTGATTCTTACAATGATATTATTAACCGGTCAAGATCGGGGAAGATCGATATTTCTGATTTTCAAGGAACAACAATTACTTTAACAAACCCGGGCACAATCGGGACTGCTGCTTCGCAGCCAAGGCTTATGGTAGGTCAAGGGGCAATTATAGCAACAGGCGCCCTCGACTATCCCGCAGAATACCAGGCTGTAACCAAAGACATCATTACAATGCTTGGGATCAGCAAAGTAATGAACATAACCAGCACATATGATCATAGGATCATTCAGGGAGCTGAGTCCGGAATGTTCCTGCAAAAGATCCATAAACTGATGATTGGCGAAGAAGGTTTCTATGAAACTATTTTCAATGATCTGGGAATGCCTGTTAAGCCTGTAATGTGGAAAGTGGATAATAATCCCGAAAATTTTGACGGCATTGATAATCTAGAAGAAATTGAAAAACAGGCTAAGGCAATTCAGCTTGTGAATATGTACAGGGTACGGGGACATTTGCTGGCAAACCTTGACCCATTGAAACCGATAGCTAAATATCATCCTGAGCTTGACCCAAACACTTATGGCTTTACGGTATGGGACTACGACAGACAATTCATAACTCCGCGTTTAGCCGGATTGAGAACAGCTACTTTAAGGGATATACTTGATATTCTTCAGAAAACATACTGTGAGAATATAGGTGTTGAGTACATGCATATCCAGGACCCTAAAGAAAAACTATGGCTTCAGGATAAAATGGAGCCAATAAGAAATCAGCCTTCTTTTACTGATGAAGAAAAGAAACATATTCTTTACAAGCTTATACAGGCTGAAAATTTTGAGAAGTTTGTTGATAAAAAATATATAGGGCACAAAAGATTTTCACTGGAAGGCTCTGAAACGATAATTCCTGTACTTGATTACCTGCTAAGTATGGCTGCTGCAGAAAAAGTAGATGAAATGGTTTTAGGTATGGCTCACCGCGGCAGGCTTAACGTTCTTGCAAACATAATTGGCAAAAATCTGCAGGAAATATTTTCAGAATTCGAGGATATTTCGGACGTGGATTCAGTGGAAGGCTCCGGCGACGTGAAATATCATCTTGGCGCTTCGGGTGTTTACGAGACACTAAATGGCGACGATATCAACGTATCTGTTGCCTCAAATCCCAGTCACCTGGAATTCGTTAATCCTGTAGTTGAAGGCATAGTTCGCGCAAAACAGCAAATGATGAACGATTCCGACCGAAACAAGTACATCCCTGTTCTGCTTCATGGAGACGCTGCAATTGCAGGCGAAGGCATTGTAGCAGAAACACTTAATTTATCACAGTTGAAGGGTTACAGTACCGGCGGTACAATTCATATTATAATAAATAACCAAATTGGGTTCACGACAAGCCCGGTTGACGCGAGATCTACTGTTTACGCTTCTGATGTGGCTAAAATGGTACAGGCTCCAATTTTCCATGTAAACGGTGATGACCCTGAAGCTACGCTGCTTGTAACCAAGCTTGCGTATGAGTACAGGATGAGATTCCACAAGGATGTTGTTATAGATGTTTACAGTTTCCGCAGGCTTGGGCACAATGAATCTGACGAACCGGCATTTACACAACCGGTATTATACAAAGCAATTCGTAACCATCCAACAGTAAAGAATATTTACCAGGAAAAGCTGCTGAATGAAAAGATAGTAAATGAGGATGATGTGAAAAAAATGGAATCCGAAATTTACGAAGTAATGGATAAAGGCTACACCAAAGCTCACGAGCGTGAAATAGCTTTCAGGCCGGATACGCCTGTAAGGCTTACAGATGAGCAGATAAAGATACTCCGTTCACACCAGCTTTCTGAAATTACGATGAAAGATCTGAACAGGATTGTTGATACAATCACAACATTGCCTTCAGAATTCAGATTGCATCCAAAATTGCAGAAGTTTATTGAAACCCGCAGGGAATTTTTGAACGGTGAAACGAAAATTGACTGGTCATTTGCAGAAGCACTGGCATTTGGAACGCTGCTTCTTGAAGGAATCCCTGTAAGATTAAGCGGCCAGGACAGCGCAAGAGGTACTTTTTCGCAAAGACATATTGTACTCACTGATATGGAAACGGAAGAAGAAGTTATACTGCATAACAATATTGCTCCTGAGCGTGCAAATATTGAACCGCTGGATAGTTTACTTTCAGAAGCTGCCGTACTTGGGTTTGAATTCGGTTACAGCACCGCTGACCCGCTTTCGCTGGTATTGTGGGAAGCGCAGTTTGGCGATTTCGCCAATGCCGGTCAGGTAATAATTGATAACTTCATAGCCGCTTCACAGGATAAATGGAACCTTCCAAGCAATATTGCGATGCTTCTGCCTCACGGCCAGGAAGGCCAGGGGCCGGAACACTCCAGCGCAAGACTTGAAAGATTTTTGACACTTTGCGCGGATGATAACATGACCGTCTGCAATCCATCAACACCGGCTCAGTATTATTACCTGTTGCGCTCGCAGGGTAAATATAACAACCGCAGACCGCTTGTTATTATGACCCCGAAGAGCCTGTTGAGGCTGCCGGAAGCCAGATCAGATAAGGGTGAGTTCATTGGCGGCAAATACCAGCTTGTTATAGATGATAACCAAATTGAAAATAAATCGAATATAAAAAGAATAATTCTCACCAGCGGCAAATTCTACTACGACCTGGTGAAATACAGGAAAGAAAATAATATTAATGATACGGCTGTTATAAGAGTGGAAAGATACTACCCATATCCTTCAGAAGAAATAAAAGCAGTATTAAAAACTTATACTAATGCTGTTGAAGTATTCTGGGCACAGGAAGAACCTCATAACATGGGGGCACTGATATTTATGTCATACAGGCTCAAAAGAGATCTAAGAGAACTTGGCGGTAAAATGACATTGTACGGCGTAAGCAGGGATGAGAGTCCGGCCCCGGCACCTGGCTCACACTCGATCTTCAACCAAACCCAAAAAAGGCTACTTGCAGAGGCTTTTTCTGAAATTAAGAAAGTGGTAGATATCAAATAGCGCTGCTTTTTGTTATTTGGCGTAGTTATACGAAAGGAAAACTCACGGGTTTTCCTTTTTTCTATATACATCATGATACAGGCTGATATTTGTCGTTCATAGCTGTTCAAAACAGTTAGCGGATATGTTTAGAAAGTAAAAAACTGTCATAACCTGTTTCGTTATTTACTTGGGTTAATTAAAGCACTATTTTAGTATTGCAAATGAAGTTAAAGTTTACAACCTTTACAGCCATAGAGGTAACAATAATGGAAACAAACTTAGTACAATTCAAAAAAAGAAGTAATGTGTTTATTGCCGGAACAATAACCATTTTTCTTGTGATCATAATTATTGGCTTTATATTCGGATAGTAAATTGTGATCGCATGTATCCGGCAAAAAAGAATTCTGCTGTCTGAAACAGGGCAGCAGAATTCATAAACAAGCAACAGCATTTCATAAAGTTCCCTGGCACAGAGTTAAATTAACAATTCGGGCATATTAATATAACGGGTTAGGGTGATTGTCCTTGTAACACCAATAGGCTAAATTGGTTAAGAATGAGTAACTAATATTGAAGTAACTTTTATTTATAATTTAAGGAGATTTAAAGCAGATGACAACAAACGAGATAAACGAACAACAGTCAAACCAGCAGATGACTGCGGTAAAGAAGAGCAGCAATATGTTCATCGGAACGACAATTGCGATCATGCTTGTAATTATTGTGATCGGATTTGTATTCGGTTAAAAGTGTTTTAACATTATTTTTTAGCATAAAGCCCTGTGTGCAAACACAGGGCTTTTTTTATGCAATCCCGAATAATGATGGTATAATTATAAAAAGAAAAATCATATAAATTACTGAATTTAATTTAACACAAAATTTTACTATTCTTGTATAATTAGGTTATAACAAGTTCCGACAAGATCAATTTCGAGTGTATAACCTATTGTTTTTTCATTTTTTCGGGGTGTGGCTCAGCCCGGTAGAGCGCCTGGTTCGGGACTAGGAGGCCGGAGGTTCGAATCCTCTCACCCCGACAATGAATTATTTCACCTACATAATTCAGTCGGAATCCACCGAAAAACTTTATATCGGTCAGACAAATAACATCCAAAACCGCTTACTACAGCACAATTCAGATATATCTCTGAGCACAAAGAACAAAGGTCCCTGGAAAATACTCTTCGTAAAAGGATTTGAATCAAGGACAGAGGCTATTTTACTGGAAAAGAAACTGAAAGCTTTCAAGAACAAACAAAGAATTTTACGTTGGATAGAACTAAACAGCCCATAGAGCGTCCCCGTTCTGCTGGATCACTGCGAAACTCATTTTTAACTCAAAAAGCCGAAACTACATTTGCAGTTTCGGCTTTCTGTTAAATAATAAGGTTCATAGTAAGGATGGTATTACTCAATCAATTTAGAACCTGGTAGTTACTATCCCTTTTATAAGGAATTCATCATAGTTAGTTGTGTTATCTTTCCAGCTGTGATATAAATTCTTTTCTGCACGGACCTCAAAATTTATGTACCTTTCATATCCAAGGCTTACACCCATGTAAAATGTGTTTTTCTTATTGCTTTGTTTTTCATATGCAGTACCAAATCCAATAAAACTGTTCACCAGCTCAAACAGCGTATAATCAGCGCTGATATCACCCGATAGTATTCGTGAATATTCACCGGGATATTTGGCAAAGCTCATAGAAAACGATCCGGATATGTTAAGCGGAAAAGTGAAACCTACACTCTGACTGAACATCAAATTATGCACACTTACGTTTTCGGTAATTATGGAATCAAGGTTACTTGATGAGTTCATAAAATACGCAACAGATGAATACATGTTCATATTCTTAATCTTGTAAGCATGACCGGTAAATACGCTGGTAACAAAAAATTTGTTATCCAGTTTATCACTGCTGCCTGTTAATGCGTCGTTAGTCATAAACGTAGGAGCAAATAAAATATTCACTGCAGGCAGACCCTTAAACCTGAAACCTGCGTTTAAACTGAAGCGAGCTACGCTTGTTGTATTTCTTTTCCAGTCAATAAGATTATCACGGTACCACATAAACTCTCCGCTTAAGCTTATCTGCCTATTGGAGAGTTTTTGCTCAACCTTGGATTTGATTTCAAGTTTATCCGTTGAAAGATTCGGTATCCCAAGAGAGGTATAGCCGGGTCCGAGCATTCGCATTCCCGCAGTTATTTTGGTCGCGGATTTTTCATTGGTAAACGTGCCCTTAAGCGTGTAGGAATAATCAACAGAACTGGAAATTTTTGGGTGCACCATATTTTTTGCCCATGTGGGTATCGCCTCGTTTTCCAGATCGGCATCCCTGGTATCGCGGGTTAACATAGCCCCCGAGATCTCACCTTCAAGCGAAAGCTTCTTCCTGAAAAGATCAAGTCTCCCCTCCATTCCGAACAGGTAATTTGCCTTTGGAGTTAATGATTGATTTGCAGCATCAAGTGTTATGGAATTTTCATCATCCTTGGCATACATACCCGTAAAATAAAAATGGCTTCCGTCTTTCTGTCCAATACCCAGCCTGCCGGTATAAATATCGCGGCGGTATGTGGTATTTTCAATTGGTTTCTGATTCTTAAATCCTCCAAAAGCCAAATACAGCAGCCCGGGATTAAGCTCAACATTTACACCTGTCAGCGGAACGCCGCGTACTGTTAAGGGGGTGTAGTCAGGGTAACTTGTTCCGATGCCAAGTGAACGGAACGAAGACATTATCTTAAGCATTGGATGAAGTTTTGAGGTTACTTTGCTTTTTGCATTCGCTTCAAGCTTATCTTTTTGTTTATCGGTAAGCGAAGAAAACTCTTTGTTGCCTTTTTCGAGCAGTTTATCTTTTTCGCGTTCGACTTTTTCCATGATGAAATCCTTTATCACCTGCGCATCAAGGCTTAAGTTAAGCGTGTTTATGTTTTGTCGTGAGCCGGAATTTTCAGAGGAAAACAGCAGCGGAGCTGAAAATGGCAGTCCATATAAAGAGATAGATGGATCAATTTCCCAATAACCATATTGCGGCTCTTTATCAGAGCCGGTTCCGGAACGATTGGCGGTTTCACCGTAAAGCTTACTGTTGAATGCGAACATTAGCGGCTTCTTCTTATGCTGATTTTCAGATGCTGTTGAATTGTATGTACCCTCACTTAGCGCCCAATATTTTTTCATGAATTTGAGCTTCTCGAGGTTAGTAACAGGTGATGTTTCTTTTCCAGCGTTTATCTGCCATACCTCGCTTGATGAAATTAGCACACCGTTCACAAAAGCATCAACCTGCCACGCATAACTGCCCCCTGAAAGCGGCCTTGCCGCTATTGGATACTGGTAAATTGTAGTCATTAGGTTACTAATACTATAATATAGCGGATTTGATTGCATTGCATCATAAGAAGACTGCATCCCGTACATTTGCGCTATTTTCAATCTGTACGTTACCCTTTGACCCGCGCCAACCGGGGTTGGCGGCAGCCATGAGAAAATAATATTTGCGGAAGTTTGCTTTGCATTCATTGATATTCGGTTTGGCATTCCTCCTTCAGTAGTTTTAATGACATCCGGATCTTCGTAGTTCATTCCGTCTTCAGGGGAAAGCAGTTCAACCTGTGAAAGGTTGAGCACTTCTGTGAAGATGCAGTCACTTGCAAGCTCAATACCTGTTACCGCATCGATTGCGTAAACACAGATATCATAACTGCCGCTTGGAACTGTACCCACATTTTTTACCACATCTTCGTATTTGGGATTTGTTTGGTTTACTTTAATAGGTTTGATATCCGCGGCAGTAACAACCTTCACACCAGGAGGTAATGTGAATGTTCCCGTAACTGCATCAGCAATAAATCCTTCTTTCTGCTCTGTAGCCACGCCGCGCAATTGCACGCGGTATGTCTGCTGCGAAGAGTTATGCAGTGTGATCTTCCACATATCTTCCATGTTAAATCTAAGCGGCGGCGGCTGTTTGAGTACTATTACAACTTTGCCGGATTGTGAATAGAGGTTTGTCATTATTCCCAATAATCCGATTATAATTGCTAGTGTTTTTAATGTTTTCATTTCTACTTATTCAATTTAAAAATATTAATCGCTTAGTTGATTATTTGTGCCTTCGGGCTATTTACTATCCACTCTCACATGCCACCAAAGCCTTCACACATGAAATAGGGATGAAGACCGATGAACTTCTTCGGTAATGTAATTATGGGATCGGCACTTTAAAATTTTCCGAGCAGTTAACTCCACTAACATTTGTAAACGTATTACCAAAAAATGCTATTTGCGTGCCAGAACCAGCAAGAGTAAAAAATGTAAATACGCGTGAATTAGAGCCCGGATTTATGTTTTGTAAATTTGTTACATCAACAAATGTACCTTGACTTGGAATAGCAAAAGATAAGTTAAAGTCACCTGCGCATCCGGAATTGTTATTGATGTCTAAAGTTACTTGATATTGATATTGACCAATGGCAACAATCGCAGGAGGATTGTTTACAATACTGATATCACAACCAGTACATGGACAATTCGTTTGGTCAACCATGAAATTAGAAGAAGTCTGTCTGCAAACACCTTCCCCGTCAACATTTTCTATTCTTGCGAAATAAGTTCCAGGATTAAAGACGGTAAAGTACTGTCCGGTGCCAACCTGGGTGTTACTTGAATTAAACCAATTGTAGGTAGTTACACCTGATGAAGGGATATAACTCGGGATAGCTTGTAATGTAGTATTTCCACCGTTGCAATAAGTATTGCTGCCATTAATATTTAGAGTAAGACCCCACGCTGATTGAACCAAACTAACAGGCAAAGACATATTACAATCGCCGGTATTATTAAATATTCTAACCTGGTAACTACCACCACTTGTGGCTTGAAACATCTGAGAATTGCTGTTACTTACAGGAGTGTTTCCACTAAACCATTCATAACTCCACGGGCCTCCCGTTGTATTAGCCGTCAATGTAATGAATCCACCAATGCAAATATTTCCGGAATTTGGCGTTATTGTTGGAACCGGAACATTACCGGAACCGGTAAAACCGACGGAAATGGGTGTGATGATTTTTGTACAGCCATTTGCATCCCTTACTTGAATGCTGTAATTATAAGGGCCAACTAGATCAGTAAAGGTCGAAGTTTGTTGAAATTCTCCGCTGTTTCCTAATCTATACGAATAAGGTGGAGTTCCGCCTGAGATAGACGATTCATTTAGCGTTATGCTACCACCGGTTGTATTAACGCACGTTGCACTTGTAGTACTCCATGTTGCATTTGAAATGACTAATGGCGATTGATCTTGATTTACACGAAATGAATAAAAACCATTTGCAAAACCTCCGGAACAAACAGAAAGATCATATTCATCTATTCCAAGACAACTCTGTGGTACCTTAATGTACTCAGTTTCAGGTGTTTCAACAAAGCAGGTAACATAGTATTTCTCATTCAGATTGTTCGGATCGTTTGCCCGTAGTTCAGAATTTGAACTATTCTGATGTGGAAATATCTGATTGACTAATCCCCCAATCATTGGATCTGCATTAAATGCATTTGAGTTAAGTCCGCCGAATTTATACCATACATTCGATGCTAAAGGAACCACAGGTTGATTATTGCATGAGTAAACAGATAGCGGATACCTATAAACTTTAGTGGGATCTAGCGGCAAATTATAACTAGTTTCATACGAGTTTAAATTCGGTAGATTGCCCGTCGGTTCAGCATTTGACTTCATTATGAACCAATGGTATTTGGTATTACTTGGGAAAGTTGCATCAATATTGCAATTTGCCGCTGACCTAAGTCTAAAGGTTTTTATGCCACAGCATTCCGTAATGTTCCCAATAGGTGAACAGATTTGAACCGGAGACTGCGGTATAGTTACTGTTATTGGAACTGAAATGCTTCCGCCAGGACTTGATGCATTATATGTAAATGAATGAACTCCCGGAGGTAGCATATCTGTATCAGGCGGCCCGCTTTGCGTTTGTCCTGTTGAATTAATTGTCCAGGAATATACAGTGCCTGTTCCGCAGGAAATAATTGGAATCCACCAGTTAATAATATTTTCATTATTGTCATTCATGTTCTCTCCCTGGCATATTTCAAAATTGGTGCAAAACGGTATGCAAAATAGAGAATTAGAAAATTGTGTCCAGGTAAAGCAAAAATTATCAAACCGACTGCAAACGCTGGCAAACATCAATAATCCCGGTAAACTGGATGCAGCTAACTTCTTTTCATTATCTATTCCAAAGACAATCCAGGCATAATTTCTATATTCATCTAAGAGTTTTTGGTCTTTAGGATATTTGAATTCCTTTTCTTTGATTCCCGAAAATTCAGCCACAATGCTTAATGAATCGAAATTTATTTTATCTTCTTTGTCATCTATCTTTGCGATAAGCAAGGTATATGAATCTATATTTTTATCGTTTTTTGTTCTCCATTTGAGTTCAGGCCTGCTATTTGGCATAAATTTTTCGGTTGTTGGAGAAACAATCTCAATTGTAAACTTTTCCTTGCCTAAAGTTGTAACGTTTCTGATTTTGTCTATTCTAAAACGACCGACCTCACTCTCCACATCCCCGCTAGTTACCTGCCATGCATATCTCTTACCGGCTTCAAGCTTTGAGTCTGTTGAGCCTAACTGGTAACTCGATATACTAATTTTTTCTTTTTCTATTATCGGACGGTTTGCCCTAATCCCTTCTTCCTTTGACTCGGAACCCTTTAGTTCCACTATTCTTAGTGAATAAGGTCCACCTTTCGGCAGCGGAGTCCATGTAAACATTAAACCCGGCAAGGTATCCGGATCCAATTCCTCACCATCACCAGGAGTAAGCAATGTTATACCTCCCAACTGCTGCACACTCTGCATTATGCAATTTTCCCTGCCAACTTCAGTGCCGCTATCATCAAACGCAGTTACGCAAATTGTGTAGCTGCCTTCAGGGGCATTGCCGGTACGGAGAATTATTTCTTTGTACTTGCCGTTATTGTACTTTACTTCGGCGCCTGAAAAATCATTATACTTATAATTGCTTCTTCCGGGCTTAAGTGTAAATACTTTAGTTTTACTTTCAATAATCAGCCCGTCTTTTTCTTCCGTGGCAGTACCGGTAAGGTAAATTTTCATTTCTGCATTTGTGGTATTGGTCAGTTCCAGATTCCACAAATCACCCACGCCCATTTGATTTGGCGGCGGCTGATGAAGCTTTATTTTGATTTTTTCATCCGCATGCAAGCTTGTTATTGCCGCAAGTAAAATAAATATTGCGGTTAGTTTTTGCAGTGTTTTCATTATTTTTCTCCTTTAGAAATAACTTCTACTCAATTTGTTTTTAACACGAAAGCTTTTAATTCTTACTTAACATTGTCTCAAGCTGGATAATACTTATTTTGCTTAATATGTCCTCCTTTTTGGAAGTTATCTCGTAAAAATTTTCAAGCTCAATAAACCGGAAATATGTATGCAAAATCATTTTGTATTCTTTTGGTGTATAATTGAAATTTTTCACCAGATCTTGAACTATCATTTCAATCTCTTTAATTGATTCATACCAATTCTGATTGATCTCTCTTGTGATAAAGAGAAATTTGCTGCCATTGCATGTTGATGCGGTTGTTATAAAACATTCGTGTTTTACATCAGTTATAGTGTTCACACAATCAACCTTATACATATATTTTTCATAGTCACAGTTGTTGTGAGCCAATAAATCTTTTAATAATGATTTCATTTTTACCTCTAATTTCCTGAAATTGATTTGTCACTGAAGTACATGCCGCCTTCTCTCGCTTTTCTTTGTGCCGCCAAGCGCGGTTACTTCGTCGCTATCTACCCCGAAGATGCTTTTTCCGCCGGCAAGTACGCGGGTGAACATATCACCAAGCTTTTCTTCTGCCAGCTTAATTTCCGCTGATTTTTTATCCGCCTCGCCAAGTATGAAATTGTATTCATTTACCAGCATCCTGCATAATTCTGCCTGTGTTCTCATTTCACCGGCTGTAAGCGGATTATCCTCTCCCCAATAATTTATTGTGGTGTTTTTTTCATTATCAATTGTATCCATAGCTGCAAGCCTGGCCTCAGCCTTCGTTACCTTTGATGAGGGCTTACGTTTCCTTAATGCCATTTCATACCGTTTTAAAGTGTATGTAAAGTTATATGATATGATACTGCCAAACAAAGAAATATTTGTCCATAAGTGAACATAACCTTTCGCAATAAGCCTTATTTTATGAAAATTTTTAGCTATATTTATGAAAATATGTGAACTAAATTATGGACATTACCAAAATTCACCTTTTGCTTAACCACAGGGAGTTCAAAAAATTCGGCGATTTTATCCGCTCGCCTTATTTTAACTCTGAACCCAGATTCATTAAGCTGTATGATATTCTTGCCTTAAACAGCAATAGTTTATCCAGGGGGCTGATAGCCGAAAAATTCTTTGGCAGCGCCGCTGTCTCTAAGGAGCTGCGTTTCAGGAAGCTGGTTTCGGAATTTATGAAATTATACAGGGCATTTACCGCACAGGCTGAGTATGATAAATGTGAACTCACAAAAAGAAAGATGGAACTCCGGTGGATGAGGAAGAAGAAGGATATTGAGGGGTATCTTAAACTGGCGGTTGATACCGATAGCTTCATCAAGGAAAACTTTGATAAAGATGAAGAATATTACCTTGAACTGACCGTACTTCATTCCAAAATATATGATTTCAAAGATACATCATTGGATGAATCCAAAAATGACTTCAGTATAACGATAAATGACTATCTTGACAAGTATTTTGCCGCAATGAAGCTGTTCCTTTTACAGAGAATGGATTCACTTCAATATACAGCCAACATTGATGCAACTGAATTCAGGACTTTTGAAAAAAGTATTTTTGAATATATCGAAACCAATAAAACCGTACTTCAGAATGAACATCCGGAAATTTATCTGCGCTATCTTGCAATACAACTGGATAGAAACGGCTTCAGACAGGACCTTTACAATGAATACCTGGAAACACTGCTAAGAGCTGAAAGTATATTCAGAATAAACGATAGCGGGCTGTTATTAACTCTATTGAATATGATTTCAAAGTTCATCAATTCAGGCAGAAATGATCTAAGCGATAAAGTTATAGAAATTGCACAAATACTTTATGATAAGCAGATCATTTTGAATAAAGGAATAGGGTATGTTGATCTGAAAATAATAATTGAAGCTGCAATTGGTCTGGGGAAATTCGACTGGGCACTTGATTACATGCATAATACGAAAGGTCATATTAAATATGAATATCCGGATAATGTATATAATATGTTTACGGCAAAGATCCTGTTTTTCAAACATGAATATAGAAGCGCCAGGCTTCTACTTTCCAAAATTTCCATTGATGATTACATATTTTACTGCGAGGCAAAATTGATTGAGTGCCGCATAGCATATATAGGTGGTGATCATGAGTCGGTTCTGCAGATATGTGAGGTTGTAAAAAAATACTTGAAGTCACATAAAAATATCGGGAAACATTTCATTGCTGCATACAGCAATTTCATTTTTATTATAAAGCAGCTGACAATGCTGCAGCTTTTAACCCTAGAAAAAAATGAACTGGAATATAGATTATTAACACTTGAAAAAGAGATGGCTGCGCTCAATTCACCCTGTTACGCAAGTAACTGGCTGCAAGAACAAATTGTGAGCTCTAAGAGCAAAGTTTGAAATAAAGTGTGAATATAAATTCGAAGGCAGGTGTTTAACCTGCCTTTTGTAAGAAAATATTGTTATAGATTAGTGTCCTGTCGGGGGGTTTCTCGGTCCGCCGCCATTACCATCCGTTGAATCTGAAACCTTAAATGATAGATCATCATAGCATTTCAGAGTTACGCTGTTATCTGATGAAAAAATGTTTGAAAATGAAGCTGTAACTAAGGCAATTACCGCGAAAGCTGTTAAAACGAAGTGTTTGGTTTTCATGTTTGTACCTTTCTTTGTTAGTTTGGTTTTTTAGTCCGATGGGTCAGGCTTTAGCCGGCTTTCAAAGCCTTCGCCAAACGAACATGTACAAACATATTTTCGTATCTGACAGAAAAATTCAGAGAGGGATTTTAAGTGATTTTGGGCTAAAAACACAAAAACCTGATAGGTTTTAGAAACCTCTCAGGTTTAGAGCTGTAAATGAAATTCTTAGGATTATTTTAGCTATAGATCCTTTCCGCCTAAGGCGGACCGGCTGCTTCGCTCAGAATGTGAGTTATTTTCTCAAGGGTTTTTGGTTGTGGTTTTTCGTCAAGCTCATCATCATAGATTTTAAGCATTATTTCAAATCTGCTCTTAGCCAATTTAATGTTGCCGAGCTTAACGCAGGCGTTAATGATACTTATGTGGGTTGAATCGCTCAGCCTATCTTCGTTTAATAACAACTCTGAGTATTTTACAACTTCTTCATACCTTGCATCATTTTCAAGCAGCTTAATAAGCTCTTCGCATAAAGTGATAAACATATTCTTATACTTTACTCTTAGTTCTTCGCACCAGCTATCATAATAACCGGGGAGGAAGTCACCCTTATACATCTCAATTGCCTTTACGGAATTCGTGATCTTTTCTTCAATTGATAACGATGGCAATTTTATCTTATTGTAGAGTTTTTCAAATTCAACATTATCTGAAGTATAAAAAAAATCAGGATTAAGTCTTAAAGATTTATCTTCATACAGTATGTACTGCGGATTGTAGTCATACGTTTTATCCTTGGAGCGTTTTGGCTTATCGGATTTTATATCATATATCTTAAGCGCGGTACGGATGTTATATATCGCGCTGTGATAAGCCATATCAGCCTTATCAGCAGGCATATCGTCAAATAAAAAGAACATGTCTATAATTTTATCCTTTGTATGGATCTTCTGAGGGTCACACATTAAATATGCCAGAAGTATCTTGCTTTTTTTTCGTATCCATTTATCTTCGGCTACCAGGTCACCCCTGAGGTATAATTCTGTGTTACCAAAACACCGGAAGCTAATATCAATAAAGCGGGCTATTTTTCCATTTAACTCCATTAAATATTCTTCTCTCAAAAAAGGCAAATCTCTTCTACTTATAAACCTTTCACCAATTTCCTTAACAAGCTTTTTGTTTAAATTTTGAGAAATGGCCAGATCAAATAATGCTCTTGAAGGCAAAATTCTGTTTTCAAGAAAGGAATACATTGAGTATTTATTCAGATTTTCAATTGCATCACATAAATATCCAAATGATGTTTGATAATTGTTACTTTTTAAATATAATTCTGAAATATATAATAGAAAATAACCTATGGGTTTAAATACATTATTTTTTTTGTGCCAGTTTATTGCATTTAGTAATGATTGTTCAGTATTCTTAAAGACCATAGAATTGTCTGCTATAAAATCTTTAACGAAATCAATTATTATAGCGAAATATCTATTTTCAGGTATCTTGGCATAAATCTTTTCGGCTAATAAATATACATCCCTTGCTGCTGTTATTTTATTAGCACTCCAATAAGCCTGTGCCATCTCAATGTATTTGCTCATTAATAAAACCGGATTTTCCAATGTTTCAGTATTATTTATAGCGTTTTCAAGGAAATGTATAGCTTGTGTAAAGTCACCCGAATAATTATAGAAATTAATTTGTGCTCTTAAAACTATATTGTTTAATGATACAATCTTCACACCATAAGTTACGGAAATTAAAATATTTAAATAAGAATATGACTTCTCGTAATTTCCAAGAATAGAATGTAATTCTACTATATTTCCTAGTTGTTTAACATATTTTAAATATTGATTTATATCTTGCAAAGAAGATTCATAATAATGCATTGCCGTCAAAAGGTTACCCTTATCTTTGTAAATGTTACCGAGTAATCCGTATAGTTCAGATCTAAAAAGGTTATTAACGGGAGAGCTAGTTTCTTCTATACAAAGCTCAATGGCTTTGTCGTAGCAATCAGGTCCTATTCTAAAATAAACTCTTGCTAACAGATAGTTAATGTATTGTTTTGTTTCTTCCGTTAAATACTTATCTTTTATTGTAGAAAGAATTTTTTGTGCTTCATCATAATTATTGCTTAACAAGTAAAATTCTGATAGAATTATGTTAACATCAAAATCACTCAAATATATTGAATTGAGGTTTCGAAGTTTATCTATATGCTCTTTTATGTTTAAACCCTTGAATAATTCTAAACGGCAACTGTGATAAAACATAAAATCCTTATCATCTATATCTTCATGTGTAAATACTTCAAGGCACTCGTCATATGAAACGAGGTTATTATCACATATAAGCTTTATGGTGTTACCGCTGAAAGTGCATATAGCTTCTTTAACCAGCCCGGCTTTAAGAAGGAAATATATATGACTCTTAAGATTACCTGATAACTGATAGTGCTTGGCAATTGCTATATAAATTGCAGTATCAAGCCCGGTATTATATACTGTTAAAAATTCTTTAAAGAGCTTTTGGTAACTGTATCTTGCCTTACCATTTTCATCTGCAAAAGATTCGATAAACACCTTTTTTTTAATTACCTGCCGTATAATGTTACCGCTTGAGATTATGTTTAAAATGCGATCGCTCTCCTCTTCATTAAAGGAATCCAGCAGGCTGGTTGCAATAATAAAACGCTTAACCTCTTCATCCAGATCTATAAAAATATCTTCTGAAAAATACCTGAATATATCATCCTTTTTAACTGTTTCCAGCTCTGCTTGCCACGTTTTGCCTTTTTGAAATATAATGTGAATTGCAGATATCCAACCATTAACTGTTTCCTGGAGGAGGTTAAGCTCACTATCCGTTAGCTCTATTTGGTAGATTGCCCGGGCGGCCTCGAGTGTTTCAACATCTGAAAATGCAAGTTCTGATGTATTAATCCTGAATATATTTCTTTTGGCTTCGAGTTTTGCCGTAGGTAAATTGAATTCCTCCCTGGAGGATAGAATAACGTTGAGTCCTTCAATTTTATTCTTTAAAAGCTTCGAAATAAGATTGCTTATTTTATTCTTATCATCATTTTGTTCGAATAGTTGGTAATCATCTATTATAAATTTAAACTCCCTGAGATCTAAACTGCAAAGAATAATTACAAGTTGCTCTAAAGCTTCATCAAGAATCTTATCATCTGAAGAGAGCTCAGTTTCGTAACTTTCAATAATTGAAAAAAATGCATCGTTGATTATATAGCCTGAACTTTTAAATGCAGTTAATACCAGTTTGATTAGGGTGTAAGGAGACCGTATTGTTTCAGTACCCTGAATCCATATATACGAGTCCGGTACCGATGAATGGATATACTGAAGAAGCAGGGAGGTTTTTCCGTATCCTGCAGGTGATGAAATCAATACTAGTTGTTTAGAGTTGTTAACGATTAATGACTGTATTAATCTTTCCCTGGGGATCAATTCCGTGTTAATCTTAGGCGCCTTGATATAATAATTGAAATTCACACTATGCATTGTGTAAAATACAGAATTAATTGCCCAAAATATATTTTACTGATGCACAGTAATCAGTGCCTGAATTCCCATAAAAGAAGTTAACAGAGCCTATCTGAGTGCTGTTTAGAGATGTAACTGTCAAATCAAGATTTAGAAATGCCGAATGCCTGTTAGTTAAATTTAATGTAACTACATCATTCACCCCCGAAACGCTATAACTGCCAACCTGCTGTGGACCTTGAGAATTACCTGAATTGCTTGCAATGTAATCAAGTGATGGGTCAACTGTTCCTACTTGGTCTGATTGAGTCCATCCTGTAAGAACATTATTGTCAAACTCAAAACCCGGGACGATGATCCTGATGTAGTCTCTGAAGTTTGAATTATGATTCAACCTGATGCTGATTCTCCATTTGTTATTTTCTTCTGTTGGAAACATAACCAGGTCGTTCTTATTGGTGCAATCGCATTCAGAAACGCTAACTTCTGTAATCAGGCCTAAATCAGCGACGGATAAACCCATTATATATGGGTCCGGATCAACAGCATTGAATTTGTATGCCGGATTATTTAAAATTTCTGCCATCGTACTGTTTGACTCGCGGATTATCTTTCCCTTACCGCAGATAAATGCGAGATTATCATTTACGCGGTGGACACCATATAAGTCCACGCCGGCATTATATGCGGATAGTATCCATGTGCTTCCGCCGTTATTTGTTTCAACTATGGTACCGCCGCTGCCAACAGCAGTTCCTTTAGATGTTCCGTTGAAAGATATACAGTTGAGCGATACAGAAGAATTACTGTATTGTATGCTCCATGAACTTCCGCCGTTAATTGATTTATATATCCGCCCCTTGGAAGTGCAGAACCACCCTGTTAATGAATCAGCAAAGTATATTGATCTAACACTTCCGGTTGTATCGAAAGAGTATATAGTGCTCCAACTAAGTCCGGCATCGGTTGTTTTGATCACAATACCGCTATCACCGGAAGAATATCCAGTGAATTTTGTGGGAAAGCAGACACTCCTCAATGTTTTTGTTGTACCGGAATTTATGTTATTCCATGTTACTCCTCTATTATTTGATCTTATTACTTTACCGCTCTCACCAACTACCATCATTGTGTCGTAGTCATTTATGACGCTGCCATAGAGATTTTTGAGTGTTCCTGAAGCAGGCAGAAGCCAGTTCAATCCGCCGTTTGGTGTTATCATTATTGTTCCGGAATCGCCTGCAACAATAAATGAACCCGCACCGTACCTGTGAATTGCATTCAAGTTGCGGGTTGTTTCCCGTTTCAGGCTATCAACAGATTTTATGTTTTTTGAATTTATGATTTTTCCAACAGGTTTTAAGGAATCACAATTTTTAGGTGGTGGGTTTGTTACGGGCGGCGGGTTGCCTGTGCATTTATCAAATCCTGTAATTAGAAAAAATATGATCGCGGGCATTATAGCCCAGCTCAAAAATTGTAATCGTTTAAACATTGTATTCCCCCTTTTTGCAAATAGTGCAAATATAGGGAATTCCCAATAATAAATATATTTATAAACAAGGGCTTGGAATTAAGAGAGAATGCTAAGTGACAATTATTAGTTTTGTTTTTACCTCTTTTCTTAATAAAGAAAGGAAAATAATACATTTCTTGGGTTTTAAAATGCAAAGGATTTTATAAAATTCGAGAAAAAAGGCTGTCACTCCATTGAGTAACAGCCTTTTTATTGAAATAAAAATATGTTAATTACAATTCTATTGAAAAAGCATCAGAATCTTTTTCACCATTTGATCCGGCTAAGTAAACCAATACCTCGCCGTTACCTTCTCCATATACCAAAATATATCCATATTCCGCTGAAACCTGCCTTACCAGATTAGTTTCATTTTTCTTCAGCTTATTGCCAAAAAAATATTTATCACCGCTCTCAGAAACAAGTTCGGTATTTTTTACCCAAACTTCATTTTCACCCAAAACAATTATACTTTCGCCTTTCAGGTTTTCGGAATGACCATCGGAATTGAGATCCACTTTCAAGCTTTTCAATACCGGCGATTTTACGATTGTTGAAAAACTCAGCACGTTCCCTGAACTGCTGCCGTATACGCTTTGTGAATAAGAGATCGTTACACTTAATATAATTGCCAATAAATATTTCATGGTTCTATCCTCCTAAATTATATTTATGATTAGTTAACAGCAATTTCTGTGCCATTTCTTAAGCTCTGAAATTTGCTTAAATACCACTAAGAATAATTAACTGGTATGACATTATTGACAGAACATTCCAGTTGATCTGTCAAGAAATGAAGTAATTTTGTTGTTTTTTGTTTGCATTATGCTAAACTAAATTTTAGAACATTGGCACGGTAATTGATACTTACTCTATAATGAAAGGAGAATTTACAAATAATGAAAGCAATACTCGTATCTATATTACCGGCCTTAATTACACTCCAGCTACTTACAGTTAACATCAAATCACAAACCTCAACAGGTTATGATTCAAAATTTGTTAACCAATCGATCCCGGATAGAATGATTCCCGGGCAGAAATACAATTTAATTGTTACCTTTCAGAATTCCGGCACAGTATCGTGGGTACCAGGCGAAGTAAGATTAAAACTTTTTTCCAACGAGGATTCGAAATCACCCGTATGGGCAGTTTCAGAACTTGATCTTACCAAGACCATTGAATCAGAAAACACCGCAACATTCGAGATCACAGTTACGGCTCCCTCCACTGCAGGAGTATATAAAATCAGTGCGCAGCTTACAAATTCCGCCGGTGTATTTGGCGATGTAAGTAAAATCCTTGAAATTTCTGTGAACAATGAAGTGGGCTTTAATGACGCTCTTAACAGCAGCGCATTTGTTGAGCAAACAGTTCCTTCAGAGATGGAAGCCGGGAAGTTTTATAAAGTTATGGTAAGCTATACCAATACCGGCAAAACAAGCTGGGATAAAGGTAATTACAGGTTAATAATGCTGGATGCAGCAGGAAATCCGTTAACGGGGAATTTTTGGAACAGCTATTCCGTGAGTCTAGATGAAACAATTTCGCCCGGCGGTTCAAAAGTATTTAACTTTGATGTAGTTCCGTATTCACCGGGTACGTACACACTACAATGGAGATTGGCATCAGGTGAAACGGGCTTGTTTGGTGATGTTTCAAACCCGGCAGTTGTAACGGTAACCCCGGTTCCTGAAATAAAGAATGAAGGTAAAAGCGGCAAACAATAAGTATAAATTTCAATCACACATTAAAAAAAGGAGAAACGATCATGCTTTGGACAATTGCGTTAATATTACTTGTGCTTTGGTTATTAGGGATGGTAAGTTCCTATACGATGGGCGGCTTCATACACATTTTGATAGTGCTGGCAGTTGTAGCGGTGCTTATAAGATTAATCCAGGGCAGAAACCCTGTTGCATAGGTGAGCTGAACTATGAAACCTGAATCAGGAAGGACAGAATCAATTTGGATGGGGACATTTGATGTCCCCAAATTTTCTATGTTAACCGGCAACACCGAGTGCGATGTATGCATCATTGGCGCAGGTATAACCGGTTTGACAGCAGCTTATTTGCTGCTTCGTTCAGGAAAGAAAGTAGTTATAGTTGATGATGGAAATATTGCGGGCGGAGAGTCTTCACGAACTACGGCGCATATCACAAATGTAATTGATGACAGATACTATATCTTAGAAAGACTGCATGGAGAAGAAGCAGCCCGCCTGGCCGCAGAAAGCCAAACTGCGGGAATAGATCTAATTGAGAAAATTATAAATGAAAATAATATAGAATGTGATTTCACGCGGTTAAATGGTTATTTGATATTCAAACCGGATGAAAACGCGGGGATATTGGAAACAGAGTACAATGCCTGCATGAAAGCAGGAATCACTGTAAACATAGCAGCGGAGCCGCCTTATGATAAGCTGGGAGACTATCCTTGTCTTGAATTCCCCAACCAGGCAGAATTTCATATGCTGAAATATCTCAGCGGAATTGCAAAAGCAGTGATTGATATGGGCGGCAGAATATATACACAAACCCATATTAACAAGATCACAGATGGCAAGCGGGCAATTGCTGAAACAAAAGACAAAATTACTATTACAGCAAGTGATATAGTAATTGCTACCAACAGCCCTGTAAGTGATTATTTAGCCATTCACACGAAACAATCTGCATACAGGACCTATGTGATAGGAGTAAGGATACCAAAAGATTCAATCCCCCATGCGCTATATTGGGATAATGAAGATCCTTACCACTATGTAAGGATCTATAAGCAGCAAAAGGATGATATTTTAATTGTAGGCGGCGAAGACCACAAAACCGGCCAGGATGATGACACTGAACACAGGTTTAACAATCTGATCAAATGGACGACCGAAAGATTCCCAATGGCAGAACATGTAGAATACAAGTGGTCCGGTCAAGTGTTGGAGCCATTTGACGGTTTGAGTTTTATCGGCAAAGATCCTGAAAATCCCGAACATGTTTATATAGCCACCGGTGATTCAGGTATGGGTATAACCCACGCTTCATACGCGGCAATTTTACTTGATGACCTCATAAATGGAAGAAAAAACAAATGGGCCGAACTTTATGATCCCAAAAGGATCACTTTAAAAGCCGCCCCTGAATTCATTAAAGAGGGTTTCAATACTGCAGTGCAGTATATTGATCTGATAACTCCGCCTGAATATGGTGAAGAGAAAGAAATTCCAATTGGTACCGGAGCCATAATGAGTTTCGGGAAAGATAAAGCCGCGGTTTACAGAGATAACAAGGGAAAGATCCATAAATTTTCAGCATTGTGCCCTCATCTGAAATGCGTGGTGGAATGGAACAAGACAGAAAGCACCTGGGATTGCCCCTGCCACGGTTCCCGCTTCGAAGCAACAGGCAAAGTAATTAACGGTCCTGCCTTGGCAGACCTGAAACCAATAGATTGATCTAATGAAAGCACTTTGGAAAGGCTCCATAAGTTTCGGGCTCGTGAACATTCCGGTAAAATTATACTCAGCTTCACAAAGCCATACACTTGATCTGGATATGCTCCGCAAGGGTGACCTTTGCCAGGTAAGATTTGCCCGTGTGTGCCGTGATGACGGCAAGGAAATTCCCTACGAAGATATAGTTAAGGGTTACAAGTATAAAGAGGGTGATTATGTTGTGTTAACAGATAAAGATTTTGAAAACGCAAGTGTTGAAAAATCTCACACAATAGATATAATGCATTTTGTAAATGAAAAGGAAATAGACCCGGTCTATTTTGAGAAGCCATATTTTCTCGAGCCAGACAGATCAGGTACAAAATCATATGCTTTGCTCCGCGAAGCAATTAAACAAACAAAGAAGGCAGGTATTGGCAGGTTCGTACTTAAAAACCGGGAGCACATTGGTTTGTTAAGAATATTTGACGATGTAATTATCTTTAACCAAATAAGATATTTTGATGAGATAAGGAACACTGCGGATCTTTCAATTCCAACATCAAAGCAGGTTACTAAAAAGGAAATTGAAATGGCCATCGATCTTGTGAAGCAGTTAAGCAAAAAGTTCAATCCAAAAGAATACAAGGATACTTATGTTGATGAGCTTAAAAAGATAATTACAAAGAAAGCAAAGGGTCAAAAGGTGAAACCTAAAGGTAAAGAGCCAAAACCAAGTTCCGCCGGTAATTTAATGAAGCTTCTTAAACAGAGCATGAAAAATAAAGCAGCCTGACCTCTGATTGAAATATGAGCCTGAGCAATTACAGAAAAAAGAGAAACTTCAAGGAAACAACAGAGCCGGCCGGTAAAGGGAAAACCGCCGGCAGTAATCTTATTTTCGTAGTTCAGAAACATGACGCAAGCCACTTACATTATGATTTCAGGCTTGAGCTTGCAGGAGTGCTCAAAAGCTGGGCAGTACCTAAGGGACCTTCAATGAATCCCGCGGATAAAAGACTTGCAATGATGGTAGAAGACCACCCGTTTGATTACAGGGATTTTGAAGGCACTATACCAAAAGGTAATTATGGGGCTGGTGAAGTAATAGTTTGGGATAGCGGCGTTTACCTTCCGGCAAACGGTGGAGGCGATAAAAAGGAAAATGAAAAACTGCTTAGAAAAGCCCTCAAAAAGGGAGATCTAAAGCTGGTACTTCTCGGGAAAAAATTGAAGGGCGAGTTTGCGCTTGTAAACATGAAGAAAGATGACAGATCATGGTTATTGATTAAGAAGCAGGATGAATATGCCGTTGAAAAGGATATACTTACAAAGAACAAGTCTGTTATAAGCGGAAAAACTATTGAAATGTTACGGAAAGCTAATGGCAGGAAAAAATCAAATACTAAATAGGCTTACAAAAACTCCCTTTCCGGAAAATATTAGACCAATGCTGGCGACTCTTTATGATAAGCCATTCAACAGCAAAGAGTGGATCTTTGAAATTAAGTGGGATGGTTACAGGGTGATTTCTAAAAAGAGAAAAAATACCACTTCGCTGAATTCACGGAATCTAAATTCATTTGATAATCTATTTCCCGGTATAACAAGATCGCTTAAAAAGATAAAAGGTGACTTTGTAATCGACGGCGAAGCCGTTGCAATTGACGAAAGTAACAGGCCCAGCTTCCAACAGATACAAAACCACCATAAAACAGGCCAAGGAAACATAGTTTACTATGTGTTTGATCTGCTTTGGCTTAACGGATACAGCACCGAACTTCTGCCGGTAACACAAAGAAAAGAACTGCTAAAAGAGCTGATACCAGGCTTAGATAATATTTTATATTGTGAGCATATTGCTGAAAGCGGCGTGGAACTGTTCAAGGAAGTAACAAAGCTGAACATTGAAGGTATTATCGCAAAGAAAGCAGATAGCCGGTATTACGAAAATACCCGGTCGCAGAGTTGGCTAAAAATAAAGACCGAACATACTATAGATGCGGTAATTTGCGGTTATACTGAACCACGGGGCAGCCGCAAATATTTTGGAGCTTTGATATTAGGCGTATTTAATGCCGGCAAACTTACTTACATTGGTCACACCGGTACCGGTTTCAACTTTTCTATTCAGCAAAAAATCTTCAGCACATTGAAAAAGTATTCGGCCGCTAAGAGTCCATTCACCAATCCACCAAAGCCTAATGCCCCGGTAACATGGCTAAAACCGCGCTTAGTGTGCGAAGTAAAATTCTCTCAATTGACAAAAGACGGGATCTTAAGGCATCCTGTATTTCTAAGAATGCGGGATGATAAAGAAGCTGAAGAAGTAACTTTTGTGTCTCAATTTCCGGGAATAACAAATAAAATAAAACATGGATAAAGCCGTAAAAATTAAGGGCAAAACTGTTGAATTAACCAATCTGCAGAAGATCTATTGGCCAAAGGAAAAGTATTCCAAAGGTGAACTTATTGAATACTATCACCTGGTTTCAAAATACATTATGCCATACATTAAAAACAGGCCCCACTCATTAAACAGGTTTCCAAACGGTATAAACGGCAAAAGTTTTTACCAGAAGGATGTAAAAGATAAAGTAGCAGATTGGGTCACAACTGAAGAAGTGTATTCTGAATCAAACGATGAGAACATAAATTATTATGTGTGTACCGATGAAGCTTCTCTGCTTTACATGGTAAACCTTGGGTGTATAGAGATCAATCCCTGGTTTTCAACAATAAAAAAGATCAATAACCCTGATTATCTGGCGATTGATCTTGATCCTCTAAATATTTCGTTCAAAAAAGTAGTGGAAACTGCATTTGCCGTAAAAGAAGTACTCGATAAAGCTAAGGCCAAAGGTTATTGCAAGACTTCCGGCGCAACAGGTGTACATATTTACATACCCTTAAACAAAAAGTATGATTTCGAAATTGCGCGGGAATTCGCGCACGTTATTGCAGAACTTACAAATGAGCTTGTACCTGATTTTACCAGCATTGAAAGATCACCGGCAAAACGCAAGAGGAAAGTATATATCGATTACCTGCAGAACAGGACCGGTCAGACTTTGGCAGCGCCATACAGCGTTAGGCCAAGGGCTAAAGCACCGGTATCCACGCCTCTTGAATGGAAAGAGCTAAGTTCAATTGAAGCACCCGAAGAATTCACGATGAAGAATATATTTAACAGGTTAAAGAAAAAGGGAGATCTGTTTAAAGGAGTTCTTGGTAAAGGAATAAATATTGAGAACTGTCTTAAAAATCTGGGTGTACAGTAAGATGCGAAGGGATAAAAAATACATTACATACTGCGGAAACAGGTTAATAAGGAAAACAATAATACTGTTTGTCTTCCTTATTTCTATTTATCCGCAATCAACCTATACCCAGGAAATACTTGAAGTTGATGAAATTGAATTTTCATTTACAGGTAAACAAACCTTTGAAGAGAGTCAACTAAAAGATGCCATTGCTCTATCCAAAAGCAGTGTATTCACCCTGAAACTTGTTGAGGGCGATATTCAGAAACTAAAAAAATTCTATTTTGATAATGGTTTTTTTGATATTACAGTTGATACTACCATAAGAGTTGATCGTGAAGATTCCGAAGCATCAATAATCTTTAAAATAACCGAAAATAAACGCTACATAGTAGATTCGGTAAGTGTCAACGGCCTGGAAAACATTCCTCCCGAAACTCTAAGCAAGATCAGAAAGATCAAGACTATTAAAAGAGGAGATAACTACAGCAAGGTATTTATTTTACAATACGGAAACGAAATTCTCGATACATTACAGAACAACGGATTCATGAATGCGCGATATACGCTCGATTCAGGAACAGTGATTTCACGTAACAAACAGGAAAACACTGTCAAAGTAACGCTGAACCTTGCGGGAGCAGATACACTCTATTATTTTGGTAACACCAAAATTAACATAAAAGATAACGAATACGGAGTAAGAACAGAGCTGCCTGCTGAAGAAATATCCTATAAAGAGGGAGAAATTTACAGCAAAGCAAAAAAACTCGAAAGCGAAAGAAACATGTCAAAGATTCCTATAATTTCCAGCGCTAAACTAAACCAGCAAGAATACAACGGCAGCAAAGTAAACTTTTCTGCTGATATAACTTTGAACAAAAAAAATGAACTTACGCCTTTCATTAAGGGATCAAATTTCGAAAACAGGTTTTACCTCGGTGCAGGCATAAGATATCTGAACAAATACTTTCTATCAGGAAACAGGACTCTTATGCTTGAGTTAGAAGAAGATTTTAACTCGACTGATATAAACAGGACAGAATTTTCCGCTACGGTAACACAGCCGCATTTCTTGAGAAGAAATATTACGCTAACAGATAAAGTATCAGTTGGCTTCAATAACGTGGAAAACTACAAAAATTATTTTATCGCAAACCTTACTACACTAAACTACTTCATAGCGCCTCATACTTTCTACAACAACGTTTACCTTGATCTGAATGAGGAGTTAATATGGATAAAATACGATACCATTGCAACAGGAAGACAAACTCAGTTTAACTCCATATTGAGCATAACATTTGAACACGATAACACCAATAATCTGCTTGCACCCTCCAGGGGATTTTATCATTCCATAATGGCAGGTAATGCCGGGTTAATTCCGCGGCTGGTGACGGGATTGTTAGGCAGAAGCGTATTTTACTCTCAGTTCTTTAAGGTATATACTCTCAACAAATTCTATTTTTCATTGGCAAAGAAGGATAATACTGTTCTGGCCACAAACTTTAAGATTGGAGATATAATTGAATACGGCGCCGGTGAGAATATTATACCGGTTCAGCCGCCTTACAAATTTTTCAGCGGAGGCTCGAGCAGTTTGCGCGGATGGAATGCCAAAGGTAACGGTATCCTTGATAACAAAATAGATGGCGGCACATTCCTTCTGGAAGGAAGCATTGAGCTCCGCCAAAAACTATTTCCCAATGCTGAAGGCTTTACAAGCGCCCTTGGCGCGGCTTTATTCCTGGATTACGGCAATGTATGGGAAACGCACAGAGACTTCAGGTTTTCACAGATCGCTATGGCAGTTGGATTTGGTATAAGGTATGACCTATTTATCGGGCCAATAAGATTTGATTTTGGTTTCAGGCTTTATGACCCCTCAGCTCCGGAAGGTGAACAGTGGCTGTTTGATAACCCCGGCAGAATATTCAAAGATAAGTTCGCGGTTCAGTTTGGCATTGGGCAGGCATTTTAGAGGCAATTTGCTGTTTTAGAATTTGATCTTATAAAGTATTTTGATCTCAGTTGTCATTATATCATTCTGGTTTGATGTCAATGCCTGCTTCTTCTCTTCCCTGGCAAATTCCAGCAGCAGTGTTTCAGGCAGATTCAGTTTCAGAAGTTTGTTAAGGGGGTAATCAACCACAAGTTCAAAGTTTTTGACATCTTTAAGCAGTTTACCGCCGAACTTTACCCTTGCATCACCAAGCTCTGATATAAGTTCAACATCCGTATCCTGTACATTGCCTTCAGTGTAATTGAACTGAGCGTCAACAATGAAAGGAAGCACTTCTCTCACTGTTTGTGAAAGGTATGATGAAGCATACAGAGAGCCCACAGAGGCTCCAAGCGATGAGGCAACTGCTGTCCTTTCTGAAGCAGAGAGTTCGCTTTTATATCTGCCAAACAGCAGGTATGTAATTGCATCTGACTGCGCATCACTGCCCGATACTTCACTGCCATCCTGGAATAGGTTAAGGGTCAATTCAGGCTCTTTAACACTTCCTTTAACAGTAATAACTACTTCTACTTCACTTGTGGTAACTGAACCATACTGCTCGTTATTCTTTGTACTGGCATATACTCCTTTAATATCAAGAATAGGATCGGATATATCTCCATCAAATTTAATATTGCTTTCGTCAAGCTTAAAATCACGGTAAAACCTGTAGTATGAATCACCTGCGACATCAACAGAACCAAATGCCTGAAGATTGCCGTTAACGGTTTTTATATCCAGATCTGCTATCAGCTCACCAAATAGTCTGTCACGTGTCAAATTATTGAAATCAATTGAAGCATAGATACTGCTTTCGGTTTTCACATTGATATCCAGATTCACCAGTGTTTCTTTGGTGCTATCAGCAGAAAGCAGGTATAGAGATCTTTCAAAGGGATTTAGCATAGCATACTCTTCGGGTTCAAGCACTTTCAGTGAATCAGGGTTAGTAATAAGAGAATCAAATGTTTCTTCTATGTAAACAAAATTGTCATCATCCGTATTATAACCGGTTCCTTCAAGCGGAACTGAGGATATTGTAGCATCTTTTATCAGCAATTGACCTGTGACAAACAGGCTATCAAGAGAGCCTGTTACTTTTACGGGCGGACTGCCTATACCTGCCAGAATATAGCCATAAACTCCCAGGTCATTTTGTTCAACATCAGAATCAAGCAGAACCATATCACCCGAAGCCTGGAGATCTATATCCGAAATTTTCAAGTCTTTGAAATCAAGGCTGCCGTATAGATCAATATGCTTTGAATCATCTTCTTCATTGTATATTTTAAGCCTGTTGAGTACAAGCTTAAAATTATCTGTGCTCATATCAACATCAAAACTGTAATCCATTCCCGTTAGAGGCAGTAAATATCCTCCCTCTGTAATTTTTAAATTACCTGATAACCCGGGATCCGATGCAGTACCCTTTGCAGAAAGATCTGCGTTAAGAATCCCGCGCAAACTTGCAATATCTTTCACCAGCAGACTGAAATAATCCAATTGAAAATTATCAGCCTTAAAATTTATATCAACAGGCATGGTGGATACGTTCAGTTGGTTTAACGTATCACCTGAAAGCGGGTTTTGAAATGGCACACTTCCTTTAAGGGTAAGTGTTCCCTTATTTTCTGCATTTTCCATTTTCAGCAAAGCATCAGCAATATTACTTTGGTATTCCACGCTCACTGTTAAAACTCCAATATCTGTTTCCTGGTACTTTAATGTATTGGTTTTTATATCAGCATTTATCTCCGGCGCATCCATTGTACCTTTATAGGTAATCATAAACGCTGAAAATTCACCTTCAATATCTTCATCAGCTGAAATTATGTATGATGAATCAGCTTTGTTAATAATATCAGCTAAATCTGTGATCTTCAGATCTTTGCCCTCAAGTTTGAGGTCACTTTGCTCATTTAAGGAAAGCTCCCCGCTAAGATTCACCACAGCATCATAACTCTTTATATTAAACTGCTCAAAAATAAACCTGTCACCCCGGTTGAAGCTGAACAACCAGTTATCCTGATTTTCTATATTATAGCCGCTGTAAACAACCTTGACCGTATCAAGATCCGCGGAGACTTTTGAATTACCTAGAGTCAATTTTCCTGATATCAATGCGCTGCCGGTTGTATCCATTTTTGAGCGCAGCATAATTCCGGCATCGCTTCCCTGCATCCTGATGTTCGCAGCAACGGAATCGAATGAATTAGCGCCAAAAGATATCCGTTCACCTGTGGTTATAACATCAACTTTTAATCCGCTTAACGTGCCGGTGTAATCATTGGTTATAACAGCACTTGAGTTAACATTCTTCAATACAATAGCAGTATCGTTATACAGGAAGGATCTGATATCACTTTTATTGGTTAAATTAAAACCGCCTGAAAAATTACTGATATTACCTGAAACATTACCATTGAAGTAAACGCCAAAGGGTTTGAGAACTTTGCCAAGTTTAACGCTATCCCTCGTGCTCAGAGAGTAGGTTAGATCTATATTCCCGCCAACAGGCAGTGTATTGAAAGTTTCTGTTTCAATCAGGGATGTTGAATCGCTCATAAGACCGGATGTACCTGTACTATTTACTATCTGTTCACTAACCTGTGAAATGTTATATACTATCACATCAACCAGTTCATCCAGTTTAAAAGAACCTTGAGCATTTACATCAGCCATATCAGTTGTGATACTTATGGTACCGTTTGAATTGCTGCTGTGTATTTCCGCATTAAGAGGAGTTGAAGGGATCTCATACTGCCCGTAAAATGATTCAGTAATATCCATTCTATAGTTGCCATTTATGTTTTCAGGCGAAATGCCGGTACCGTTAATATCAAAATCGAAATTAAGGCTGCTTTTATCACCGGTGTTTCCGGTCACAGCTGCAATATTCAGAGCATTTACATTTCCTTTCAGGTTATATGAAGGATTTTTCATGTTGCTGATGTTTACTTTTCCGGCAGCGGAAACATTTCCCATTGAAGAAGAGTGTTTAACATTTAGTGTAACGTTTCCGTTGTTTGTATGGATAGTGCCTGTGGAAGTTCTGATATCATATTTACCAAATCCGGAACCATTTATTGAGTAAACCAGATTTGTATTCATATTAACAGGGTCAAATCCCCTGCCGTCAAATTTGGCGTTCAGGTTAAGGCTGCTCCTCAAACTGTTATCCCGCACAATTCTGCCTATATCAAGCGCACGCGTGTTAACATAACCTGAATATATTTCGTTATCCAGATCCAGAAATACATCACCTTCTGAATAGCCTGCATCTGTGTTTATATAAAATTCGGTTTGGAATTTTGAATATGTACCTTTGTACTTAATATCCGCCCTTACATTTCCAACGCCGCTGAAATCAGGGAGTTCACCCTTGTAAACCTGCTTTATATCAGCAGCATTAATTATGATATTATTTCCGTAAACATCCATGTACAGGCTATCAGGTAGTTGCAGGTTAGCTATTTTGCCTTTAAGACCAATCCTGGAGTTAGGAAGAGTAAGGGTAATGTTTTCAGCATTCAAGTCGCCGTACTTTCCTGCTGCATCGATTTTTACCCCAACAATAGTATCAAGTATGCTAAGCTCGGGCAAAAAGAAACGCAGATCTTTGAAATCAAATTTCTGTATATCTAAGCTTATTTCAACATTCTTATTGCCAAGTTCTTCATAACTGAATTCGTAGAAGGGATTAAACCTCTCAGCGTAGATCCGGTATATTTTAATATCGGACCTGTTAGTGAGCAATTCAAAATTCCACAGATCGGTCACTGTATCTCTTTCATTCAGCACAGCGTTAAAGTGCATTTTTTCAACATTCAAATCTGAGTTGGTATTGAACGAAAGATGATTGATATTTATGGATTTAAAGTCATTGTAATATTTGGCGCTCAGCTCCAGGTTGAAATCGGAAATATCAGTTTTGAACATATCAAAACTTTCCATCAGCGTTCTTTTTTCTTCCCATGCGGGCAGCAGCTTTGCTGAATCATCTGATACTCTGAAAAAGCCATTATGTATTTTCAGAAGTTCAACTGAAAGGTCCCAATCAAACGCAGAGCTTGATGTATCAGGCTCCGAAGGAGCGAACAGGTTCTCAAAATTCCATATCAGGCTATCGCCTGAACTGATCTTTGAAGCATTGATAACAGGTTCATTCAGTATAACGCTTGCCAGCGAGATCCTCTTATCAAGCAATCCCCAAAGATCATAATCTACCATCAAATAATCAAAACTAAGCAATGTATCATGCCGCACGGTTATGTTACCTTTATTCAGTTTTATACCATAAAGTATATTGCCTTCAATTGATTCGGCGTTGATATTATTTTCGCGGGGAGTTTGTGATGAATTGAGCTCATCCAAAGTGTAATCTAGAGCAAATTTATTAAAGGTATCGCTCTGAATAAAAATAAAGATTAATACCAGAAGAAGTAACACAATACCTGAAAACCATAAAGCTATCTTACCGCTTTTCTTCAGTATTTTGGAAAGATCTTTCATCCTGCTTTAACCTTTTTAACGGATGACTTTTTGACTGCGCTGTTGATCAGATCAGTAGCCTTCGGCACAATTATGCTATCATTTGTTGGCAATAGTTTTTGATCGCTGTACCTTTTCCGGAACACCTGGGTAAGCTCAGCGCCAAAATACAATATAAGCCCTGAGTAATATATCCAAACAAAAATAATTACCAGTGATGCCGCGGCTCCATATGTAGAGCTGAACGAGGAGCTTCCAAGATACAGGCTGATAAGGTACTTACCAAGAGTGAAGAGCACGGATGTTAAGATTGCCCCGAACCATACATATTTCCATGAGATCAAAACATCAGGAAGAACTTTGTAAACCATTGCAAACAAAACTGTTAAAACAATAAGAGAAGAAAGATTGTTAAAAATGAATGCCATGGGAATGAGCGAAGGGAACTGCTCACCCATGAAAGTATTTACAATTGAGATCAAAGAAGATATTATAAGCGATACCATGAGCAGAAAGCCCGTTGCAACTACCATAGAAAACGAAACGAGACGGTTTTTTATGAACAGCCATAACCCCTTGCCGGGTTTCAACTCTGCTCCCCAGATAATATTTAATGATTCCTGCAATTCAAGGAATACACCAATTGAACCAAGTATCAGCAGAACTATACTTAGAGTTGCGGCAAAAATGCCGGTTGATTTGCTGGAAGCACCCTTTAGAATTGTCTCTATCATAACTGCGCCATCGGGCCCTACAAGATTCTTTAATTCGGAAAACACCTGGCCCTTTGCAGCATCTTCTCCGAAAAAGAAGCCGGCAATGGAAATTACTATAATAAGCAGGGGTCCCAGTGAAAAAGCCGCATAATACGAAAGCGCAGCTGCCATTTTGAAACCCTTGTCATCAAGCATTTCATAGTACGCCTGCACGATCAGTGAAGGCACAGCCTTTATTTTGAATTTGCTACTCAACCTGCAGTTCCTGTCTTATACGATACATTCTGTGCAGGGATGTAAGCCAGCTGATGGTTGATTCCGCACCCTGGTTCTGGTTTGTAATTGCCGAAGTCAATCCGTCAAAACAGCCGCCGGTTGTGAAATCATAGAGAGGTTCCTGCCTGTCATTGTTACCAAGAAACCAGCTGAAGGCGACACCAATTTTGCTGATCCACTCCATATCTTCTGAAATGAGATATGCCTGGTAGCATGCATCTATGATTGAAGCAATTTCCACCGGCTGCTGATCAAACTTAGCTTTTTCTTTGCCCTTATAGTACCAGCCTTCGTTGCCGATAGGTGAAATGTAATTCTTTTCTTTATCGTTTATAACGTCATACATCCAGTTAAGAGACTCCAGTCCATTATATAAAAAGGTACTGTTCTTGAAGTATATTCCTCCCATCAGCAGCGCTTGTGGCAGGCGCGCATTATCATAGGTAAGGCACTCCTCAAACCATTTCCATTCATCCTTAGAATTTTTTTCGTAGGATTCATTCAGTTTTTCAAGCAGTTTTTTACATATCCTTTTAACATCACGCGCGCCTGAAAATCTGTGCAGGTAGAATATGCAGCCCATTATTATATGGGCAATAGATCTCAATGATGTGAATTTTTCCATGTTCTTTACAGTGGAATCAAACAGCAATTTGCATAGTGCAAGGTGTGAATGATCTTCTGCATTCTTAATAAAATACCCCAATACGAAGAGTGTTCTTCCATTAGAATCCTCGGAACCTGATTCATCCAGCCATTTCCTTTCATAACTCATGAAATTCCTGAACAATCCGGATTCTTTATTATACGCATAATGTATAAAAGAAAGGTAAGTGTATAATAACCGGTCGGCAAGCGGATCGTGGAACAGATACTTGTTCATGATAATCACCAGTAATGCCCTGCAATTATCATCAATACAATAGCCTTCATTGCGGTTAGGAATTGAAAAAATTGAATGCTGCAAAATACCGGTACTATCGGTAATATTGCGTAAATGCGTGAGGTTTACTTCCGGCAAAGAAGGTATCATTTTATATTTTTGCGATGGAACAAGACTGGTTGAATTTATGGTATATTCAGCTGCAGCCTGCTGGAAAATTTCATAGTACCTTTTTGCAACTTCGTCCCATATCATGCTTCTTCCCGCCTCGTAAGCGTTCCTGCGAAGCCTGTTACGCTTGTTTTCATCATCAAGAAGATCTTTTATAGCAGTACTTAAAGATGCGATGTTATGCGGCTCATACAAAATGCCCTTTTCGTCTCTAAGAAGCTCTTCGGCGTACCAGTACGGTGTAGAAATTATTGCTTTGCCGGATGCAAGCGCATACGTTAACGTACCGGATACGATCTGTTCAAGATTGTGATATGGTGATATATATATATCACTCATAAGCAGGAATTCCAGCAGTTCTTCAGTATCTACAAACCTGTTGATGAATATGACATTATTTTCCAGGCCGTGTTTCTTTACAAGGTTTTCAAGACTGTTCCTGTAAGACTCGCCATATTGTTTTTTAACATGAGGGTGCGTTGCGCCAAGAACTATGTACGCAACATCGGGATTTGTTTTGACAACTTCAGCCAGTGCGTTTATGACATCTTCCAGACCCTTCCCCGGGCTTAACAGCCCGAAGGTAAGCAGAACTTTTTTTTCGGTTAGTTGAAATTTATCTTTGTAATATGTTGTATCAAGGAACTGTACATCATGCGCGCCATGAGGAATATATTTTATTTTTTCAGAGGGAATACCGTAAACTTCTGAAAGCATGCCGTACGCTTTTTCGGATTGTACCACCATATAGGAAGAATACCTTCCGATTTCCCGGATAACTTTTAACTGGTCTTCATTGGGATGCTGAAGAACAGTATGAAGTGTAGTTACAACGGGCTTTTTTAAATTTTCAAGCAGGTATAATATATGCGAACCGGCTTCGCCGCCGTAAAGACCGAATTCATGCTGAAGATTTATGATATCTTTATCTGATAGATTAAGATAATATGCGGCTTCTTTAAAATCGTTGATGCTTTTATCTTTTATCTCGAACTTGACTTCCCTGGAATATTTATATCCTTCAGGGTTATCGTTCAGTGCAGTTATGTTTGATCTGAGTATGGAACCGTTTTGGATCCTGTTGAAAGAATCCGCAAGATCGTTTGTAAATGTTGCTATACCGCACTGCCTTGGTATAAAGGAGGATATAAATGAAACTCCGAATGTTTTACTCATCTTATTTGTTATGCTTCCTAATAAATTCCAGAACTTCTTTCAGTGAAGCTGTGGCAATTGCCATAGTAGTATCAGCAGCGCCATAATACATAATTAACTCATCACCCTTCAATACAATACCGCATGGAAAAGTCACATCAGGTACATCTCCTATCCTTTCGTAATCTTCGTTGGGGCCAAAGATCCATTCATCACTTCTTGCTATGACTTTGTGCGGATTATCAAGATCCAGCAGCGCCAGCCCAAGCCTGTAGATAGAACCCGCTGCCGTAGTTTTTACGCCATGATATATTATGAGCCATCCTTCGGGTGTTTCCAGGGGCTGTGGTCCAAGTCCGACCTTATAGGCATCCCACCAGCTTCCTTTTCTTGCCGGCAATAGTATTGCGCTATCGCCCCAATGTTTTAAGTCAGGTGAATGTGATATCCAGATATGCGCGCCAAGGAGGTAACTTGTTGGAGATGGCCTGTGTATCAAAACATACCTGCCGTTGAATTTACGCGGAAACAAAGATGCGTCCTTATCATCGGGAGGCATTACGACACCGTACCGTCTGTAACCACGAAAATCCTCAGTTGTTGCCAAAGAAACCAGCGGTCCGCTTTCGGAAAAGGAAGTATAAACAACAGCGAATCTTCCCTCATCTTCCAGCTTTACGATCCTGGGGTCTTCAATGCCGAATATTTCTTCGGGAAATTCATCCGGCTTTGGTGATAATGTCGGCGCAGGATCAATTTTCCAGTTTGTATAGCCATCCCTGCTTTCTACTTTGCATAGATGGGAAAAGCCTCTCATGTCTTCTATTCTGACAAGCAGCAGTACTTTTCCATCGTATATAGTAGCGCCGGCGTTAAAAACAGAATTTACTTTGTACGGCCACATGGCCGGTGTTAACACCGGATTATTTTTATAACGCTTGAATAATTCACTTTCCTGATAGATTGATTTTGAACCCATAGATATATCTCCCTGGAATACCGTTTACGAAAAATAACCAAGATTGAACTTAATGTCTTCCATTCCCTTTTTTACCATACCTTCTCGCAGTGTAGTAAATAGAAAAGGCATAAATGCCCCATGTTGCCAGAGCAATAAGTACTGCTATTATGATAAATTCCATTTTGGACCTCTGCTTCCGTTTAGATAGTTATAAAATATGATCATACCTCAATGCAATAATTACCCAGATCAATAGGTCTTTCCGATCGCTGGGCGGTCATTCTGAAAATGTTTATCAAGCCACTTTTATCCTGTTCCAGTGCTTCGGCAATTGCATCACTTTTTTTAGCGTATTTAAAATCATTAATGTATTCATTCTTAATGAATTCATTTTGAGGAACAATTTCCGCATTCAGTATCTTTAAATGACCTGTCTTTTCCCACAACTTTACCCACCATTCCAATGAATGTACGAAATACCATTTATCCTGGTAATGCTCCCGCATAAATTCAGGTACTTCAGCCAGATAGTTTATTTCTTTACTGAAACAGATATCTACAATGCCTATAGTACCGCCCGGTTTGAGGAACTGGGAAATATACGGGGTAAACTTCTCGTCTGTTCCGAAATACATGTAGGAATCAACAGATACAATGGCATCAAAGAAGTGAGCGGGAAACGGCAGCTCTTTAGCATTAAGTTTCAGAGGATAAACACTATGTTCACAATTCATTTCCTTAACCCGCTGGTAATTCTCTGAAGGCGCGATGTATTGATCAACAGCCCATACTTCTACGCCAAATTCCTTTGCAAGGAAGACGGCGCTTGCAACTCTTCCGCATCCCAGGTCTAACACTCTCATACCTTCCTTGAATTCCATTATTTCACATAGACTTTCAAGATTGTATAAAACATTTTCACCCAAAGAATTCTTTTTGATCCATGATTTATCGTATGCCGCGCTGAGCGGAAAAAGTGTATTCTTGAATGAAGCTGAATGAATGTTCATAGGATTCTCCTCTCTTATAATTACTTATCCTGCAGATCGTGTTCTTCTCTTACGGGTATATCAGCAATGATCTTTGCAAGTTGTGGGTCAGCATAAGCACCGTATGAATCCACCAATACCCCTTTTGTGCCATCTTTTGCTGTTATTGCGTAGATTATCGCGCTATCTGAGGGATTAGAATCCCCTTCATATCTTTCGGTTTTCTCAATCATCAGATCTTCAGGCTCGTATTTGCTGCCGTCGGAATCACAACACAGCTCTTCGTTTTTAATACTGAAATCGTGGATGTAACCCTCTTCACGCAGCGACTCGATAATTTCGATAACTGATTTCATTAATCTGTACATACTATCTCCTTTAGAATTAATTTATGGACTTACAAGAACTATAATAGCAGCAAAAACATAAACCACTGTCAAAAAGTAAACTATTAAATTTTTCATATCTGTGCCTCCGTTTAATTTTGATGATAGATTATTTTTCCACTATATTTATATCACCATCTGTTTCAAGAACTGCCGTTTCCACTTTTTTAATATCTTTGATCCCCTTTTCTCTCAGCGCTTCTTCCAGATCTTCTCCGGTTAATTTTTCTTTCTTCATCGCTTTGTGATCAATTCTGCCATTTTTTACGAGTATAACCGGGCTGCCTTCCAGATAGTCCCTGATCAGTTTGGATCTGAACGCAACATTCACTATCAGGAAGTTCATGATAGTAAGCGTTACTATGCAAACAACCGCTGAAATAAACGCGTTTTCCTGCGGTATCAAAGAGCCCATTGCCTCACCTATAAGAATTATTAAAACAAGATCTCCCAGTGAAATTTCAGCCAAACCCTTTTTCCCGATAAGCCTGAGGCAGATTATAATAATTATGTATAATGCAGCACTTCCGCCTGCAACTTCAAGTAATTCCATTATTTTTTAGCTGAACCCTTTTTAGTTGATTTAGCTTCACCTTTTTTGCGTCTTGTTTTATTTACAGTAGCCATAGCGATCCTTTTCGCTGTTTTAACAGGGCGGCCTTCTTTTTTTTCGGATTCCAGGATGTGTTTATATTGCCGTTTACGTTTTTCGGGCAATTCACTTTTCCTTTTTTCTGCGCCAGCATGCCTGTTTGCAGACTTTTTTCCCTCTTTAGAACCTGAACCGGCAGCTCTCTTTTTGACCGAAGGTCGTTTGTTATTTTTAGATCGAGGCATATATTCTCATTTTTCCTTTTATAAAATTTGGTCTGCCGCATTACGAACGGCAGACCAATGGGGTAAATTAGGATTTAGAGTTTGGAATTCATTTCCTTATTTTTCCGCTTCCGCGGGTTCAAGCGCTTCAGCATTCAGTTCTTCTGAAAGACCGGTGAGTTTTTCATCCGCGGCGCTTTCTTCCTGCTGAGTTTCTTCAAGGAGCTCTTCAACTTCACTGTATCCAAGCAGCCTTGCATATGTTTTCGCGCATCCGTAGGATGCTATTTCATAGTGCTCAACTTTCTGCGCAGCCGCGATAAGTGCAACATCACGTACTTCAGGAGTGCAGTCTTCTTCCATTATCTCCTTGCCTTCTTCTATCAGGCCTTCCATAGCTTTGCATTTTTTCCCGGCAAGAGATCTGCCGGCAAGTTTGGATATTTTCTCAAGCCGCGCAACCTGTCCTTCGGTTTCTTTTAAGTGATCTTCAAACGCCTGGCGTAAATCATCTGAATTAGCCGCTTTTGCCATTTTAGGAAGAGCCTTTGTAAGCTGCTTTTCCGCGCTGTAAAGGTCTTTTAATTCTTCCACTAAGAAGTCTTCCAGGGATTTCATTTTTGCCATTGTTTCATCTCCGATTAATTTTTGAATTCTCAATCCAGTTTTTTGTGTTTATAATTCTTAGTTCTAACAATGTTACTTACCGCCTTAGGGCTGATTTTTTCTGTTGTTATCATCACGTTTTTTTTCAGCTGCTCCATGGGCGGGGTTTTCTTTCTTTATCTTGCCGCCAACATTTTCACCCTGTTCCTTTTCATAAGTTTCAGTTTTTGGACGGTCCAGGATCGAATCATCGCGGGTATCGTTAAGCCTGGCTGCTTTATCTACATTCAGTTTTGAACCCTGCTGATTATTAGCTTCGTTCATTTTATCCTGCTGCCAGTCAGCATCTTTCGTTTTAGGATCGGTTGTATCATCTCTTTCGAGCCTTTCAGGTTCATCACCACGCTTATCTTTTCTTGCGGGTTCAGAAGAATTTTCAGGATCAAAACCGGTCTTTTGGTTTTTGTTTCTTTCAGATCTGACAGCAGTTTCATCGTTTTCTACATCAGGTTTCTGCCCGGTCTGACCTGTATTCTTTTCAGGTTTTTCACCGTTTATACCTGTTGTGATGTCGTCATTTTTCTTTTCCGGTACCGGCAGATCAACTTCCTGCGAACGGTCAGTTCTGGTATCACGGCTGTTTTGATCATTGTTGTTCGTATCTGTATTTATGTTTTTTTCAATTGGATTTTTGATCTGTGTCATAACAGTTTCTCCTCTGTTCTATATTGCAGGTTTTTAAGATAATTTCTTGATTGTATAATAGTATTTCAATTTCCGTGCCAAAAAAATGTTGTCAAAAAATGATATTTTCGCATAACATTTGAGATCAATCACATTTTAATGACAATTATGTCATAAAAAAAAGCAGGCATTCCGGCCTGCTTTAAATAAGCATGTATTCAATTTAGTTCTTATTCAAATTTCCACGAAGAAACTACGCGAACGCACTTTTCATCTTTTCCATTGGAGGTATCCTTTCCGGTAAACGGATTCTCGAGTTCTTTGGAATCTGTCAGCCAGTAAGTGTTATCAGAAAGCGCGGTACATTTTAATTTATAGATCGTACGGTTATCCAGCCCGAACTGCTTAACCATAGATTCCATAGACGCGGTAAGTTCAGAAAAACTTTTTCTCTGCGCTTCTAAGCCCGTTGCGGCCGCCAGAGCTGCTATTACTTTTTCAGATGTTGAAACCCACAGTTTCCAGTCTTTACCCATATCTGCGGCCGGCGCATATGAACCTGTAGTCATTAAAACTTTTTTCAGATCATCAGCATTTTTGCGGACATCGGCAGTATCATCACCTGAGAGATCATCTTTGATATCTTCATACTTGTCAAATATGTCATTAAGGGCAGAACGGAACTCTTTGCTTTTCAGATTTGCGCCGTCAACAGATTCAACCGGGGCATTGTTGAAAAGAGAATCATTTGTGAGCTTCGTATTGATAACAGTATCAAGCTCATGACCCAACTTTTGTGAAGCAGAATCAATAGTTTGCTTCACTTCTTTTCTATCTTCTTTGGTGCAGGCTGCAAATATAATCAGGGAAAAAAATCCCAAAAGAATCATTGATCTTTGTAACATTGTATATACCTCCTGTTTAGTTTAGAGAAAGATATATACAAACATTATGCCAAAAATATTTTACACAGGTAAGGCAGTCAGAAACGCGTTAGTTTATTCCAAGACTTTTCAGCTTTCGGTAGAATGTGCGTTCATTCATATTAAGCAGCTTTGCTGCTTTTGATTTATTTCCTCCGGATTCATCCAAAGCGCTTAATATTGCATCTTTTTCAGCTTTTTTGGTAAGCGTTTCAAAAGAAGAATTATCACTCTCTTCGGCTTGATTTTCGTAAACAGTTTTGGGAGCAACATCATCGGTAATACTGATCTTTTCCATTATATTTCCCGGTGTAAGCAGCACTGCTCTTCTGATAGTATTTCTCAGCTCACGCACATTGCCCGGCCAGTGATGAGCCTTTATTTTTTTCATTACATCATCGGAAACAGAGTTAACAGATTTATTCAGTTCTTCGTTTGCATCCTTAATGAAATGATCAACCAATTGAGTGAGATCTCCGGTTCTTGCCCTTAGCGGCGGCAGATCGATGTGAAATTCATTAAGCCTGTAATAAAGATCAGCCCTGAATTTGTTATTGTTTACAGCCTCAGCAAGTTTAACATTTGTAGCCGTTAATATCCTAACATCAAGGTTTAAAGCTTTTTTGCCGCCAATTCTTGTGATTTTTCTTTCCTGAATAGCGCGCAGCAATTTAATCTGGTTTGGATCTGAAAGGTTAGTAATTTCATCAAGAAAAATTGTGCCGCCGTTAGCCTGTTCAAATTTACCTTCCCTTTGGGATTTTGCGTCTGTGAAGGCCCCTTTTTCATGTCCGAACAATTCACTTTCTATCAAGGATTCGGGAATAGCACCGCAATCAACGGCAATAAAGGGTTTGGCAGCACGTTCACTGGCGCGATGGATCATATTCGCGATCACTTCTTTGCCTGTCCCGCTTTCACCCTGTATCAAAACAGTTAAATTTGTGGGCGCGACAATCTTCACCTGGTCAAAAACTTCTTTCATTTGCGGACTTGAGCCGATTATCCCCTCACCTTTATATGAATCATCCGTTCTCTTCCTGAGAATTGCAAGCTCTTTGTTAAGATACCTGATCTCAAGGGCTTTGCGTAATGTTAAGATCATACCGTCATTATCAAACGGTTTTGTAAGGTAGTCACTGGCGCCCTGTTTCATTGCTTCAACAGCATTCTTTATATCGCCAAACGCGGTTAAAATTATAAAAGGCATCTCCGGGTCTATCTTCTTCACTTCCGCAAGGATCTGCATGCCATCCATCTTTGGCATTTTCATATCGCATATAACCAGGTCGTAAGATTTACTTTTAAATTCCTCCAGCGCTTTTACACCGTCTTCCGCTGATGTTGGCAAAAAGCCATTTTCCTCAAGAACACTTTCAAGCGTATAACGCAATGATTCATTATCATCAATTATTAATATTTTTTCCATGCTATCAGGTTTTACATTAATTTAATTTTTTAAATTGCTTATAGGCAGTTTAATTTCCACGTGTGTGCCTTTACCCGGGTGACTTGTAATGTTTAGGATACCATTATGGGATTTAATGTATTGATATGCAAGACCCAGTCCTAATCCGGTTCCGGTTTCCTTGGTGGTAAAAAAAGGTTCAAATATTTTATCAAGGTTTTCAGGCGGAATACCTTTACCTGAATCTATGATATCAATTATAACCTGCCGGTTCACTTTATCTTCACGTGCCTTCACAGAAATATTTCCGCCGCCTTCGATCGCATCGATAGCGTTGGAAATAAAATTGAGCAATGCGTTTTCAAGTTTAACTTTATCTGCGCGCAGTACGGGCAGGTCATCGGGAATATCCTTGCTCAAAGCGATCTGTTTCTCTACACACCTTGCTTCAATGCTGTTCATTGTGTTTTCCAGAAGTTCAGAAGTCGGGAAGTTATCATAAACCAGGTCTTCCGGCGAAGCAAAGTTCAGCAGGTCCTTAATGATCTTATTGGCAATATCGGAATTCACGAGAATGTATTTAAGATGTTTCTTCATCTTTTCATCTTCTATTTTCGATTTTGCCAGAAGCTGCGCCAGCGCGCTGATATTAGCCAGCGGGTTTCGGATTTCGTGGGCTATGCCAGAAGAAAATCTGCCCAGCGCCGCCAGTTTTTCATTGTGTATTAACTCCTTCTGAGCTTCAATCAGTTTAGCATTTGTTTTGCGAAGCTCATCTTCAACAAGTTTGATATCGGTTATATCCTGAACGCTGCCATAAAGCCTTAAAGGCCTTTTGCGGCTATCATACTCTACCCTTAGATCCAGATTGAGATATTTCAACCTCCCCGAGGGAGTAACAATCCGGTAGTCTATTTCCGCGTCATATGGTTTCTTTTCCAGGTCTCTTATAAGTGAATCCATTTTGGAAAGATCTTTGTGATAAATATACTTTCTCAGATTATCATAACTGATTGAATCAACGCCCGGCTCAAATTCGTAGATCCTGTACATTTCATCAGACCAATGCAGAGCACCTGTTTTAAATTCAGCCTGCCAGCTTCCCAGCTTCGCTATACTTTGAGCTTCTTTCAGCTGCTTTTCGCTTTGTTTAACTTTTTCTTCGGCCTGTTTCATTTCGGTTACATCCATGAAAGTACCGACCATTCTTGTAACTTTTCCGGAACTATCTTTTTCAATTTCACCCTGTGAGTGAATTATCTTAGCTGCCCCCGCAGCGCTTTTTATATTAAGGTAATATTCAAAACTGCCATCACCTGTTAATGCTTTGTTGATAGCTTCTTCGCGGGTCTTAAGACTATCTTCATCCAGCATTTCCAGGTAACTTTGCTGAGTAATTTCGGTGCCTTGTTCAATTTCAAAGATATTATACATTTCTGAAGACCATTTGACTTTATCACTAAGCGCATCCCATTCCCAACTGCCCATCTTCGCGATCTCCTGGGCTTCTTTCAAACGTTTTTCGCTTTCAACCAGATCCTGTTCAGCTTTTCTGCGTTCTGTGATATCACGGGTTACTTTAACGTAACCCTTTAGAACTTCGCCATCAAACAGCGGCGAAAAGATTATATCTGCCCAAAAAACTGTTCCGTCTTTTCGCTTTCTCCATCCCTGGCTTTCATATCTTCCAAGCTTTGCCGCTTTTTCAAGGTTGATCCCCGGTTTACCCTCCTCAATTTCTTCTGTGGTATAAAAGACGGAGATGTGTTTACCAATTATCTCATCTCTGGTGTAACCTTTTATATACTCAGCAGCCTTGTTCCAGCTTTTTACGTTACCCTTTTCGTCCAGCAGAATAATTGCGTAATCCTTAATGTTTTCCATAATAAGGGTAAGCCGTTCTTCGTTTTCTCTTATTTTCTGTTCGGCTTCAAAAATTTCGGTTATATCCAGGCAAGTACCTACAAGCCTGGTTACATTTCCGTTATCATCCAGCCGCACTCCACCGGAAGAACGAAGTACCTTTACTTTACCTGAGGGTGTCAATATTCTTTCATTGAAGTCAAATGACTTTTTGCCGTTGAATGCCTCTGTTATTTTATCTTTGATGATTTCCCTGTCTTCAGGGTGCAGTTTACTGAGAAAACTCTCATAAGAATTATCAAACTCTTCCCTGGAAATTTCGTATATATTATACATTTCATCTGACCAATTAACCCTGTTAGCTGTTACATCCCACTGCCAATTTCCAAGCTTTGCTATTGACTGCGCCTCAATAAGGGAATTCCGGTTTTCTATCAACTGATTTTCGATGGACTTTCTGGATGAGATATCACGTATCATACCTGTGAAGAATAATTTATCGTTCAGTTCCCACTTGGCCAATGAAAGCTCTATAGGGAACTCTGTTCCATCTTTCTTTATTCCGGCAAGTTCCAGTGTTTTACCCGATAAATTCAAGACTCCTGTATTAGCGACGCTTTTGAAGGCAGTCTGATGTAAACTTATGTATCTTGCAGGCATTAAAGTTGTTAATGGTGAGTTCAGAAGTTCATCTGTTTCATACCCAAACATTCCCGCTGTACTGGAATTGACGTATATAATATTACCTTCGCTATCTGCGGTAATTATTGAATCATTTGCGGTATTCGCAATGGCACTGAAATGTTTTTCACGTTCTTTTATTTCACGAACAAATTCATTTTTCCTTATGACATTGCTCACTTCAGAGGAAATGTTCACGATACTATCCAGTACTTCTTTATCAAGATCTTTTTGCTGTGATCTATAGAACTCCATTAAACCAATAACTTTGTTTACTCCAACAACCGGGACCCAAACAACCGTTTTCAGACCGATCTCTTTGCAGATCTCAGCACGTTTATACATGTTTGTATCGTTCAAAGCAGATATTTGCGCCCATACGGGTTTTCTTTCCCCGATCACTTGTTCATTGAATCCATGTTCTTTATCAAAAGTTGTTTCTTCTGTCAGCACCCTGAAAACATCGTATTCGGGCTTCAGATCCTTATTCCATATAGCTGAGCTTTTCAGCGTTGCACCATCATATGTAAAATAGTGCCCAATATCCCATCCGGTATATTCACAAACTTTATCAATAGAGTATTGAATACATGATTCATTATCTGTAAATCTGTTGGATTCAATCGCTACTTCGTTGACGAGGTTCAGCAGACTGTATCTTTTTTCAAGAAGAGCCAGATTATTTTTTTCGTTTGTAATATCCTGGACGATACCCACAATGGCATCCACCCTGCCTTCTTCATCTCTTATCACAGAAGCAGAAAGGTAAACAGAAAACTCTGTTCCATCGCTTCTTTTGTTCACAAGTTCGCCCTTCCACCCGTTCTTCAAAGCTTCCGAAAGTATCTCTTTTCGTTTTTCTTCCGAGATGCTCTCTGTATAAAGGACCGGTATGTTTTTTTCAAGAAGTTCACTCTCAAGGAATCCATAGACTGATTCAAACGCGGGGTTCACAAATACTGTTCTGTTCTGCAGGTTAGTAATAAATACGCATTCCTTAATACCGCGAAGCGCGTGGCCAAAAAGCTTCAGCCTGCTTTGAACTTTTTCTTTAATTGCCATTTCATCAAGCAGCCTGTTGAGCGTATTGGCAAGCTCAACAGTTCTTTCATTTACTCTGGTTTCCAGTTCATCGTAAGCTATTTTGAGATTTTCTTCCGCCCTTTTTCTTTCGAGGAAGTTACCAACCTGGCTTCCAATAGATTCAAGCACTTCTAGAAGATCATTTTTGGGACTTAAAACACTCTTGTTAAAACATTCAATAACGGCAATTACTCTCTCGCCATCTTTGATCGGGACTGCAAAACCGGTATGCCATCCAAGTTCCATCAGATCCTTTTTTCTTGGCAGGTTGTCATCAGCTTCCAGGTCTTCTATCCATACAGGAGCGGATGTGCCCCAAACCCTGCCCGGCAAACCAACACCTTTTGATAAATTGAAATCACTTCCGAATCTTGAATTATAATTTTTGGTTTCTACCGGATTTTCACTCCATACTGCCTTTTGCACTAATTTATCACCTTCTGTTATCCATGCGACGCCAAATTTCCAGTTTACCCCTGAACAGATATTTTCAAGTACATTCAAAAGAGCGGTTTCAGTGGATTCCGCTTGAGTTAGTGTGTTTGAAACAAGATACTGGATCTTTAAATACCTTTCGGTCCTTTTCTTTTCCTGGATATCTATAGCTACACCGATATAACCTGAAAACTCATTGCCTGTATATCGGGGTATTCCCCGGCTTAGGATCCATTTGTAATCACCTTCGGCGGATTGAAGCCTGTATTCAAGTTCAAAAGGTTCTCTGTTTTCAAATGCTGCTGAATATGAGCTTAATGTTCTTTCCAGGTCTTCCTGGTGAATGCCATCAAGCCAGCCGTTTCCGGATTCCTGCTCCAGGGTTCTTCCCCTGAAATCAAGCCATCCCTTATTGAAATATTCACACCTTTTATCAGTACCTGCAATCCAGATCAAAGCCGGAGCCGAATCTGCCATTTCCCTGAACCTGTTTTCACTTTCTCGAAGTGAGTTTTCAATCTTAATTCTGTTGTTGATCTCATTTACCAGACTCTCATTGGAAGTTTTAAGTTCTGATGTACGTTCTGCAACTTTATCTTCAAGTTCGTCGTACGATCTTTTCAGAAGTTCATCAGCCTCATTCTTATTTATCACCATCTTGTTAAATATGAAAAGAGACATGCCCAGGACAAAAAAGGCGAATAAACTTGTGATGATAATAAAAGTCTGAGTATCATTCAGGTTAATACGCGAATTCTCCTGTCTGATATCGAGTAATCGGAATTCTTCATCTTTAATTTCTTCTATTACAGAATATACCCTGTCAAGATCATCCTGTGCCAGCATAGCCAGATTTGTCTGCTCAGGCATAACTTTACCTTCGGATCTATACAGTACAATAGAAGAATCAAGAAGCAGGGTGATGTTTTTGGCCAGAGAGTCGAGTCTATTCACTTTTGGATCGTGTTCAGGGTTATCCGCGGTCAGGTTTTTAAGATGAGAGATCAATTCATCCAAACTTCCGCTCAATTTTATATAGTGTTCATAGTTTTTGATTTCTCCTTTTACGATATAGCTTCTTCTCTGCAAATGCATATTTGACAAAGTAAGCTTGATTTCATCAGTTTTTTGAATGACCTTATTTGTATGATCAACCAGCTCAACATTACCTTTGTATAAGGATATGTTATTATATGTAATTATACTCAAAAAGATGAAACATAACAAAAAGATCAAGAAAGCGGCAGGAATGAACTTCTCCAAAGGAAGCCTATCCGCAAATTTTCCAAATTTCTGCGATTTTTTATCCAATTATTCTAATTCCCATCAAATTTTGCGACATTTATGTCAGAGACATAACCAGTAATTACTAAAATAACATCAAAAAGCCCAAAAAAGATTTGGCACAGTAATTGTAATTCTTGTATGTACAAAAAGATAATAAAATCTAAACAAATTAAAAATGGAGGATGTGATGTTAGATTTAAGGATAAATCAGGAAGATCTGGGATACTTAAAATTATTGATAGACCTTGCAACTATAGAAAGCAAAGATAACAAAAAGAAAATTAAAAACTCGAACGTTAACTAACTTATTTGAATATAATGAACATTCTTATATTAATAGTAGAAGATGACAAGTACATGAATGAAACACTTTGTGAAGTTCTGGAATCTGAGGGCTACAATGTTGAATCAGCTTTAAGTGCACTTGATGCGATAAACAAAATAAAGCACAGTGAAAAAACATATCATCTGCTGATACTCGACTATAACCTTCAATATCTTCAGGGCGTAACAGGACTTGATATCTTCAAAATGGCTAAAGAAAACGATCCCGATGTAAAAGCTATAATGATCTCAGCATACGGGAAAGACAAAGAACTTAAAGAAAAAGCTATGACTACTGGTATCCAGGCCTTTATTGATAAACCTTTCCTGATAACAGACCTGATAGATACCGTAGATAATATCCTGAGACACTCGGCGCCGCAGGAAACAGCTTCGCGATAGCCAAAAGTTCTAAATAGGTTCAAAGCATGAAAAACAATATTAAAAGGAGAATTATAAAATGAAAACTTTCAACAATTTAAACCATTTTCTACTGGCAGTTTTAATAATATTTTCAGGTGTTACATTTTCACAGATCAAAAATACACCGGTGAGTAATTCAAAGATCAAAAAACAAAATTTCCCGCAATTTTCGGTTGCTCCATCGGGCGGTGCTATATTCCCGTTAAGCAGGGATTTCAGAGCAGATTTTAAGCCGGGCGGCGTGGTTGGTCTCGATCTTGGACTGAAAATTAACAAAGAAGTTGGGCTCTACGGAAAATTTAATTACATGTTCATGTCATCCAAAAAGAGCGGCGCGCCAATAGGTCAATATATGGAATTTTCTGCGGGACCCAGGTATTACTTCACGCATCCGAAGCTAAAATCACAGGTATATTTTGAAGGCGGAGCAGGTGCTTATTACTTTAATCAGAACAGCTATATAGACCCAATTGATAACACAGTTACAGTTGCGCAGGTATCGCAAACGAATGCAGGTATTAACGGCGGAGTGGGAGCAAGTCTTTTCCTCAGTGATGCTGTAAGCATACTTGCAAAAACAAAGTATCACAATGTATTCACAAGAACAGGCTCAATTGGCTTCATGACAGTAAACGCCGGACTTGAGTTCACATTTAAATAGTAAGTAACAACCTGGTAATAATCTCATGCAGCAGGGCAAAAGCCCTGCTGCAAATTTAAACTAAACAGCACAAGGGACACAAAGAAAAATGAAACAATTAACATTGATATTCTTTTTATGCGTAACAGCGGTATTTTATAATGGATGCAGCGAAGATGAAGACCCGATAACACCCCCATCATCCGATACATCAGCAGTAAATTTCAATAATCTTGTTATTTCAGAAAGAACCATACCTTTTGATGATGCCTTCAGCGGAATAGATTTTTTCAGCGGAGTGGTCGTAAAAGATTCAAGCATGTACAAGGACGCTAACCTGATAGATTCAGTCTCTTTTGGAGATTCCGTTTACTACTTCAGATCGGGAGATCTCTCAGACTTTCCTGCATCCGTTCCGGGCTACAGAACGCGGTTCAAACTTGTAATGTTACAGGCTTCTCAATCAGAATTTGATACAATGAAAGTAATTCCCGATACCGATACTACACTGACGGAAAATGATTTTACTTCAGATATTACCGGCTCTTTCAGGGCTCCGCTGCTTTTCAATACAGTTTACGGTTTCTATCTGAAAGGCAAATATGACGATAATGTTACACCAAACCAGGTTTTTGGTTTGCTGTACCTGGATGAAGCGTACAATGAATCAACCGGCTTTAAATTAAGGTTTGATGTAAAGATCAACAAATCCGGAAAGAACAATTTCAGATCACAATAAAAGAAAATAAAGCCGCTCAATGGCAAAACAAGGAGAATATAAAATGGAAGACAGAACATCATCAACAAAAGGTTTCTTGCTGGGGCTTCTGGCCGGCGGTGCAATAGGCGGTCTTACTGCCCTGTTATACGCACCAAAAAGCGGCAGAGAGCTGCGCAAGGATATAGGGAAAAAAGGACGTGAGGTTATAAAAGAAACCGAACATTACGTTGATAACGCTAAAACAAAGGCTTCAGAGATCCTTTCTGAAAGCAGGCGTAAGGCTGAAAGTTTGCTGAGCGATGCGAGAAAGAAAGCTGATTCCATAACCAAAGGCACAGAAAAACTTTACTCACAGGGTAAAGAATTCATAACCGATGAAGCTGTGCGCCTTAAAGAGGCAGTCAGAGCCGGAGTAGATACATTCAACGAAGAAAAAAACAAAACAAGGTAATAAAATAAAGTGGAAATACTGAATATCATTAGAGCGGTTATAGAAATTATTATGTTTGCCGGGATATGCCTCGCAAGCATTTATTTGATAGTGTACCTGAAAAAATTCAATTCAGTTATAGAAAGCATTAATTCCAAAATTTCCGGTATCGAAAGTGATGTAAAGCCGGTACTCAATGATATCAGTATTCTCACAGGTAAAATTAATGATATTTCTGAAAAGGTGCAGAAAATTGGCAATAACGCAGAGATCATAAGCGGGAAAGTTGTAAAAAAGACAGAAGAGGCAGAAATGTATATTGATGAATTCAGAGATTCTATAGTTTCAAAGCTCAGGAGTGCAGCAAACATAATACATGCATTAAATTCAGGCTTCAGAACATTTTATAAAAAGATAAATTAAACGGCCATGATAATAAATAAAAATACTGAACTCTTTAACCAGCCTGTAGAAATTGATACAGATGAAGAAAATGATGAAGTATATAAATGGTTAAGTCTGCTGCTGCTCTTCATTTGGATACTTTCTATGTTCGTCTTATAGTTTCATTTTTAAAAATAATTTACGGGGGTAAATTAAATGCTTTGGACAATATTTATTCTTCTCATTATCCTTTGGGTTTTAGGGATAGTTTCAAATTTTTTAGGCGGTTATATACATATTTTGTTAATAGTTGCCGTAGTTGTAATAATATTAAGCTTCTTTAAAAGGAAATGAACATTATGAAAAATACAGAACTCAGCAAAGACCGTTTATTTTTGGATGAGATATATATTCATCACAAATATTTTCTGAATGTCGCCAGAAAAATGACGATGAATGAATTTGACGCAGAAAATCTGCTCCAGGATACATTCATCAGGGCATACCGTTTCCTTGATTCATTTGAACCTGGAAGTAACGCTAAAGCATGGACATACAGGATAATGAAGAACCTGTTCATTAATTTCAACCGTAAGAAACAGGCTCATCCGTGTTACAGTTTAGATACTATTACACATGAACCGCACACCGAAGAAGGTGAAAGCAGGCTGAAATATTTCGAAATCGTAAGGATCATTGAAAGCATTAAAGATGATTACAGGCAGGTTATAGTTTTGTTTCACCTTCAAGAGTTCTCTCTGATAGAGATCTCCAAGAAACTGAACTGGCCTCTGGGAACTGTAAAAAGCAGGCTACACAGGGCAAGAAAAGAATTCAGAAAAGTGTTCGAAGAAACAACATAACATTAAAATACTCAACAGGAGGCAGCGGCAATGGAAAAATTTGGAAGTCAGCTTTATATAGAAGGTGAAAAGAACAGCCTGTTCATATACTTTCATTTGCAGGATTTCAAGATCCGCAATGCTTCTGAGATCTTAAAAAAATATATTGAAAACTTCAGGGAGCACGATATTGAAAAGATCAATATTTCTTTCTGCAGCAAAGGCGTCCCCGGTGAACACCTGAGCGCATACAGAAAAACCAATAACAGGGCCATTGCCAAGATACTCAAAGGAGTAAAATGCATTTCAGCTTGTTTTCAGTATAAAGAGAACATTACAACAATAAACAGGCCAAAGGCACTTTCAAGGGCAAGGGCTAACTGATATGCAAAAAAGCTCAGCCAAAAAAAAAGCGCGTAAGGCCGCAGCACAGAAGCAGCAGCCCGGCATGGAATACTTAATGGAGCCTAAGCCCGAATTTGCTTCATTAAAATATAAACCTGCGGGTAAACTCAGCGGCAAAACCGCAATAATAACAGGAGGCGACAGCGGCATCGGCAGAGCTGTCGCAGTAGCATTCGCCCGGGAGGGCTGTAATGTTGCCATCATTTATCTTAATGAAACCAGGGACGCGGAATTTACCCGCAAAGCAATTGAAGAAATTAATGGCAAATGCATTCTGTTAAAAGGAGATATATCTTCTGAAAAATTCTGCGCAAAAGCGGTTACCGCATGCGTAAAAAAGTTTGGCTCACTTGAAGTTGTAGTAAATAACGCCGCCGTTCAGTATCCCCGGGAAGATATAACTCAAATTACTTCCAGGCAGCTTGAAAAAACCTTCCGGATAAATCTGTTTTCGCAGTTTTATATGGTAAAAGCGGCATTGAAGCACCTGAAGGAAGGTTCAACAATTATAAATACCACTTCTGTAACGGCTTACCGCGGAAGCGGGCATTTAATAGATTATTCAGCAACAAAAGGCGCAATTGTTTCATTTACAAGATCACTTTCAGCCGGTCTTGTAAAGCGCGGTATACGCGTAAACGGCGTAGCACCCGGCCCAATCTGGACACCTCTAATACCCGCTACATTTCCTCCTAAGGACGTCGCTACATTCGGTACAGATGTCCCGTTGGGCAGGGCGGGGCAGCCTGAAGAGACTGCCCCGTGCTATGTTTTTTTGGCCTCCGAAGATTCATCATATATGACGGGTCAAATTCTGCACCCTAACGGCGGAGAAATTGTAAATGGCTAAGAAAAAAGAAAGAGATGTTTTTGAACGAATTTCAATTGCTTTAACGCATTTTACAGGCAGCACTGCTGCCTTCGTTATCAGTATATCTCTTGTCATTCTATGGCTGCTCTTAGGCCCAATATTTGATTTTTCGGAATCATGGCAGCTGGTCATTAATTCCTGCACAACCATAATTACATTTATTATGGTTTTTGTGATCCAGCGGACCCAGAATAAAGATTCCATGGCAATACAGCTTAAACTGAATGAATTAATTGCAGCGGCAGCCGGGGCAAGCAATCGCATGGTAGATATTGAAGATATCAGTGAAGCAGAGCTGGAGATACTACACAGACATTACAAAAAACTTGCACGCCTGTTTGAAAATGATAAACATTTGAAAGAGACACATTCCATTGAAGAGGCTGAAAAAAGACACCAAAGAAAGGCCGCAAAAAAATGAAAAAGCAAATCTCAGTAATATATCTCTCCATAACTTTTGCACTATTGCTTGTAATTCTGCCCGGCTGCGAATTTATTGGCGATGTATTTAAGGCCGGTATATGGGTTGGAATCATAATTGTAATTGCTGTTCTGGCTGTTATAGCTTTTATAATCAAGATGTTCAAAGACTAAATAGGTGAATGTTGAATAAGAATACAGCAAAGAGTGAATCATTCACTAAATTGAATGTACTTATATTAAATGCATCACTTAAGCATAAAGGCGAGCTTTCAAACACCGAAGAATTGGCAAGGCTTGTGGTAAAGAATATGAAAGCTGAACACAATGAACTTGCCGCGGAATTTATCAGGCTTTCCGATCTGTATATTCCGCCTGGCCTGAAATTCAGCGAGGATAAAAAAGATAAGTGGCCTGAAATAGCCCGTAAGATCGTTGCATCTGATATCATAATATTCGCAACCCCTATCTGGTGGGGGGCGAGATCAAGCCTTATACAGAGAATTATTGAGCGGATGGATTCATTTGATGAACAGTATAAAGAAAAAGGAAGAAGTGTATTATTGAACAAAGTAGCCGGCGTTGTAATTACAGGTAGTGAAGATGGAGCACAGTCAACACTTGGAGCTTTACTTTCTGTGCTGACTTTTATGAATTTTACAATTCCCCCGGAATGCTGCACTTATTGGGTTGGTGAAGTTGGGAAACCGCCGGCAAACAACCGCAGAGATAGGCTGAAGAACAAGTCATCGAAAGTAATGGCTCAAAAAATGGCCTCAAATCTTGTTTACTATGCTAATTTACTGAAAAAATACCCGCTTGTAAAATCTTAAATTATGACAATTATGTCATAGTTCGCCGATTCTCGGCACTTTTATACCCTTTAACTCAAAATAACAGCATTAAAAATTTGGCATAAAATTTGATTATATCAGTTACTGATAGTTTTTTAAAACCAGTTAATTTGAGGAATTGATATGGCTAAATGTATGAAATGCGGAAATGAATATGATAAATCTTTTGAAATTAAGATGAATGAAAGAATTTACATATTCGACAGTTTTGAATGCGCAATAAGCGAGCTTGCCCCGCGCTGCAAACATTGCGGCTGCATTGTAATAGGACACGGTTTAGAAAACGACGGAATAATATATTGCTGCTCTAACTGCGCAGTTTCCGAAGGTGAAACAAAACTATCCGATAGTGTATAAAGGGAAATTTTTCACAAAATTTTAATATACATTAGTTATTTCAAATAATGTTAAGGACTGCTGTATTTTAATAATAACAAACAGAAAGGTATCGAAATGAAGATCAGAAAAATAACTGTTGTAGTTTTATTTTTAATTCTGGGTAGCGCTTCTTTCAGTCAGTTAAAGGAAAGTGATAATCTTTTGGGAGGTTCTGTAGGATTTTGGGCAAAAGGAAATGTGCCAATGTTTGGCGTTAACTTTGAATCTCAGTTAACCCAGGCGGGTATTGGAACAGTTGGCTTAGGCGGCATTTTCAGGTATTACACTTTTACCAATACTTACGGTAACGGTGACTCACGCAGATACTCATTCTCTTCGATAGGAGCACAGTTAAACTATAATTTTAACCAGATAAGCAGCGGAAGCTTTGTTCCTTATATTGGTATAGTAGCAGGGTATAATTACGTTAATCATACCTACACAGATGTTACACGAAATGCCGTGTATGTTACCGATATAAATTATTCAAGCGGCGCATGGTTATGGGGTCAGCTTGGTATGAGATATTTCTTCAGTCCAAAGGTAGCCGGTTCTGTAAGGCTGGGGCTTGGCAATAACGATTTTAACACACTGGAGCTTGGAGTAGATTTCAAGTTGTAATATTTTGAATAAGAAAGTTTTAAGCTAAATCAATAAAGGGGTTGTACAATGAAGTATTCCAAAATTAAAATTACTGCATTTTTACTTTTTATATTTATAGTGAGCGGCATGGTTTCCTGCTCAAAAAACACCCATGATACAGCGGATAATGAAGTAAAAGATGCAGATATGGTAAGTATAAGCAGCGATGAGGTCCTGGAAACTGATGAGGACCTTTTTAGCGTTGACTACAAAGAATTCTATGATGAACTTGCACCTCATGGTGAGTGGGTAGAAGTAAAAGGTGATGAGATTGGCGTTGATGTGAAGCAGGGTACCTCTTCAGGTGAAAGCAAAAAATCGATCTCTTTCAGCGATCTTTTTGGCATTAAAGCAGCATACGCTGATAATGTAAATTTCGGCGCATTTTTTGTTTGGAAACCTGCACCAAATCTGGCAGTGGGCATCACAGCCGGCGAGCCGCCTGTTTATCAGCCCTACACAAACGGCCAGTGGGTTCACACAAATAACGGATGGTATTTCCGCGCGGCATCGCAGCATGAAGAAATTACTCATCATTACGGCCGATGGGTATATACTCCCGCTATGGGATGGCTATGGGTCCCGGGACGTGTGTGGGCACCTGCCTGGGTTGACTGGCGTGAGGAAGAAGAATACATTGCATGGGCGCCCGTACCGCCAAGTGTATATATAGTTAACAATGTTATTGTTGCCCCTCCGGTATATGAAGAAAGATACGTTATAGTTGAAAGAAGATATTTTATAGAGCCTGAAATTTACAGGTATTCATACAAGGTTCATAAGTATAAGCATAAAGTAAAGATTACCGAATGGCGCAGAATGGACGGAATTATGGTAGTAAACAATACAGTAATAAACCGGGGACCTGATGTAACCATTATTCAAAATGTTACAGGCAGATCGTTTGAGCCTGTTGTTATTAATCATGTAACCGGTAAAAATAAGATCAAGTATTCAGATAGAGAATATAGTGTGTACTCACCAGAGTTCAGAAAAGTTAAAAAGGAAGTTAAAGTTAAGGGACCTGTAAGTAAACCCAAAGAGTTCAGCGATTTTCGCAGCGCCTCCGAAAAGGAAAGCGGCAGAAATCACAAAGATAACCGGGAAATGGGTAACAGCAAAAACGAAACAGGTATTAACGAAAGTCCCGGAAAAGACAGAAAGTATATTGATGACAAAAATATGAAAAACGGGAAGAACAATGAAAATAATAGTAACAAGCAAAGGTACAATGATGACCGCAAAAAAAATGACAACAACGGAAACAAGAATAAAAGTGAAGACAGGAAAAAGGATTCAAAGCAAAATGACCGGGTAAAAGAGAAAAAAAACGATAATGACAATTCTAACCGAAAAGAAAAAGGTAACGAAAAAAGATCCGGAAAAGAAAAAGGAAATAAAAAATTCAAGAACGAAACAAATAGAAACGATATTCAGAAAGAGGGAATAAAAGGTGATGGCGAGCGAAAACATGATCGATCCGGTAAAAACAAACATAAAAGATAACTAATCCTGAAGGATTTTAGAGAACAGATATCAAAAAAGTGTAAACATTCTGCGGATTAGGATTGCAGGTTTTGATCACCTCAAAGAATAGCCCACCCTAATTGCACTATAATAGAAGGCTATTTAATGTTACAATGTAGTTTTAAGCAAAAAGTGAAACTGTATCTTAAAACAGGGCTTTCACAAATGATTAAGAAATAATAGTTTGCATTTAGCCCTGTAAAAAGGGATTTTTCCTGCCATTATTACGTTTTAGTATATATACAATATGGTAATTTATGATTAAATTACATCTATCCGATATTCATTGTGAGAGATCATTTTTACTATTCAATTGCTCTGCGCCCTGCCAGTTATCACATTTCTTTTCGCAATATATCGGTTCTGCTTCGCGATCTGAAAAGTTTCTGAGATCAAACAAATTAACATACATTCAATTCACTAAATAAATTTATGCTTAGATACAAAGCTGATATAAAAACGCTGATCTACATGTTCATTACCACATCTTTATTCATTTTGCAATGGACAGTGATCGGCTTTAATCCGATAGTTTTTATAATTTACTGTTTCTTTTCTATTGCGGTGGCAGTTATAACACACAACCATAATCATGTAAGGATATGGAAGTCCAACTTCCTGAATACATTACAGGATTGGTGGCTGACGGTGTTTTACGGTTTCCCCGTGTTCGCGTGGATACCGACTCATAACAAGAATCATCACAAAATGAATAATCGGGTAGGCGACTATACTATCACTTACAGGTTCAGCGAAAAGAACAATTTTCTTACTTTAATAACTTACCCAACCATTAGCGGTTTTTACCAGCAGAAAGCTATCCGCGATTATTTGAAAGATATGTACAAGAATAAAAAGTCAAGGTTTTACCTTGCTATAGCGCAGTATGCCGTACTGGTAATATGGATAGGCGCATTTTTGCTTCTAGACTGGAAAAAGGCTTTGCTTTATGTAATAATACCGCAGCAGGTATCGCTCTTCAGCGTTTTAATATTTAACTACGTGCAGCACGTTCACGCTAATGAGGAATCCGAATGGAATCATTCACGTAACTTTACCGGATTTCTGAATTTTTTGCTTTTCAATAACGGCTTGCATACTGTTCACCATGAAACAGCCGGGCTGCATTGGAGCCAGGTACCGGAAGAGCATAAAAAAGTTGAGCACCTGATAGATGACTCGCTGAAAGAAAGAAGTTTTTGGTGGTATATATTCAGGAATTATGTAATGGGATTTTTCAATAAAAAGTATAAAACAGATTCCATGCGCCTGCAAAGGATTGAGCAGGAGCAAAGAGAGCTGCGAAAGCTGCAGCAACAGGAATCAAACGCTGTTACTGCTTAGATTTTTAAAAAAGCCTGCTGAAAAACAGCAGGCTTTACTATTCGTGGAAATAATTTAAATTTTTGTATTTTATTGTTGCCCGTATAAAAGATTCTCAAAAATTTCATACGGCAATTTGTTCACCTATAAGCGCTCCTTTCGTAAGTTAGAAATTGTATATTTTTTTCACACCTGTTTACACTCCAATGCAAGTTCAATCACATTTACGCTATAAAGCTTACCGCAAATAAAATTGCGCCAACAAAGGCTATAAAATAGACTAATGGTTCTATTCGATCAATATTGTACATTTCATTAATATTGAATAAAGGTTATAAATTTGCTGCCGGTACAAATATATACTCTGTTTATCGGTTAAAGAATACTCCCAAACAGGTATAATTAGGCGATAAATATCATATAAACAAGTGATCTACGATACCTGAACTTCCTGCAAAATTCGAAACAATCATGAATATTTTTCTGTGCTTAAATCATCATGCGGAGTTATATTTGCCTGTAGAATTTTAAACTAATTTAAATACTCATATGGAACCGCAGCATAATTACCCGTCATACAATGCCGGATTCCAGCAGCAGGTATATGGAAGAAAAAGATCCAAAAAAGGATGCTTTGCTGCCGGCATAATCATTGTTCTGTTGATCATTTCAGGTAGCTTATTTCTGGCGTACTTCATTTACAACAAAACTAACAATACCCTTGAGGAAATTACAGAGAAGTTCAGGAAGATTGGCGGCAAAGAGAAGTTCGTTGGCAGCAGAAATGAAGACAGCAGGTTTACCGGGGCATTTGTTGATGCCTTAGAGGTCCCTGTACCCGGCTCTACGCCTGTTATATTCCTGTTAACGGATGCATCAAGGACATACATTGAAACCAAAAAGCGCCCGGGTTACTATTCAACAGGCGCAGCGTGTATTGACTGCAAAACAATTGCCTATATATATGACCCCATAAGTGATAAAATTATAACTAACACAGATGTTAAATTTCCAGATATTATTTCTTCTACTGAACTATTCATTAAAGATGACAGGGTTTACCAGTTTACAAAGGCATACGGCGAAACACCCGCTGGAGTGAATATTTATGATTCCCGCACAGCAAAACTTCTCAGTGAAACTACGGATTTCATTTCTGCATATCCGGAATTGAGCGCAGGTATCACTGAGTTAAACGTGAGGGCAGAAAACAAAACCGTGAACTTTGAAACAAAAGACGGCAGAAAAAAAATAATATATAGTATTGAATTGCAGAAGATATTCAAGGATGATAAATCCTTCAGAACCGCCATTGAAAGCACCGCCGAAGGCGAAGGGTATATTTACGGAATGGCAAGTGAAGACAATGATTCCCGCAAGCAGCTTCACAAAATTACCGCACCGGCAAAATATATACTTTCGCAGCGTTCAATCCTGATGAGCTACGCCGACCGAAATAATATGCTTAAAAGCTACAGCGCTCACTCAGTGAGGGTATCCGATAAGAATTACATTGAAGGCATAATTTACGCGCAGGATGAAAATAATGTGTTGATAATTTCACTCACCGCCGCAGGGAAAAAATCTGAAAGAATATTTACCTGTGTTGATGCAGGAACAGGCACCGAAAAATGGAGCGTACAGCAGAATGACCTGTTTGATTATATGAAAATTGACGAGGAACAGAATTCAGCCCAAAGCTTTTTTTCAACTAAAGATAAGATCACTGTTTCTATCCACGGGGCTTTAGTATTACTGAAGTTAAAGGGTGATGGAGTAATTGGCTTTGATTCTGAAACAGGCCGGAAAATGTGGTCCATTCAGCCTGCGCCGGCAGGCTTTTGAAAGTACCTGATATTTACAGGACTTTTTATACATTAATGTACTATTTTTGTATATACTTCTGTACAACTATGGGCACTCATTCTGTAAGCCACGGGACTTTGGAACGATCAGAGCATGAAAAATGGCCTGTTTCCAAATGGATGAAATTCTTATCAATCACTCTTTTTTCAGAAGCTGCAATACTGTTTTTTTTATCGTTCATCATTTTTTTTATCAAACGAACAGAAGGCACCGATCCAAGGCTTATTTCCGGATCATTTGAAGGTACCACGCAACTTACATTCTTTATCACTGTAAATTTACTCTCGGCAATTCTTGCCGTGCAGGGTTATTATCTTTTCTTTTTTAATAATGAATCGGAAATTAGGGATGATCATTTAAGAAAATTTTTTAAAACGGCCGGTTTAACGTCAATCCCTGTTTTCTTAGTTTTTACAGGAATTTTATTATTCAGGGTTTTCGGGCAGTAAACTTAGATTGGTGAGTAATTAAGACAGGTTTATTACTAACATATTCTCGGCAGCTGCTCACCGCTCAGCATATCAAGAATACGTTTTGTTCCGATGCGGCTGTTGAGTTTCACAATAGCTTCATTTGCGGAATTTATTCTGCCAATTATAGCTGATTCAGGATTGTATTTCCGCAGGATCTCAAGGCAGGCTTCTGCCTGCTGCCGCGGGACAATTGTTATGAATTTTCCTTCATTTGCAACATACATGGGATCAAAACCAAGAATTTCACATGCGCCGCGCACATCTTCGTGTACGGGCACCGAAACTTCATCAATTTCAATTGCACACCCGGCGGAATCCGCCAGTTCATTTAACGTACTTGAAAGCCCTCCGCGTGTCAGATCCCGCATACAGTGAACATCGATCTCTGAAGAAATAATATCATTTACAATTCCGTTCAACGGGGCACAGTCGCTTTCTATCTTATGGTCAAATTCAAGGCCCTCACGTTCTGCCATTATAGCAATACCATGCCTGCCTATATCGCCGTTCAGAATTATCACGTCACCTGAATGGATGTTTTTTGGTGAAATGTTAAGTGAATGTTCCATTACACCGATACCGGAAGTATTTATGAATATTCCATCTCCTTTACCTTTATCAACAACCTTAGTATCTCCGGTTGCGATCTTAACGCCCGCAGCTTCTGCTGCTGCCGCTATACTTTTCACAACCTTCCATAACTCATCCATTGGAAAACCTTCTTCAATTATGAGTCCCAGGCTTATGTATAGCGGAACTGCGCCGCTCATTGCAAGATCATTCACCGTACCATTTACTGCCAGTGAGCCGATATCACCCCCGGGAAAGAACAGAGGTTTTACAACGTATGAATCAGTTGTGAAAGCTATCTTATTTTCTTGCAGTGTAATTTGCGCTGAGTCATGTTCCTGCAGAAGTATATCATTACTGAAAGCAGCGCTGAACATTTTTGCAATCAGGTTATGCATAAGCTTTCCTCCCCCGCCATGAGCAAGCAGCACATTGGGGTAATCAGAAATGGGAATGGGGCATTGCAAACTAAAGTTTTTCATCTTCTATTATCATTTCCGCGAATGCGGGAAATTCATTTCCCGAATTTTTAGTACTATTGATGAGACCCTTCACTTCGTTCAGGGTTATTTTTTTCTATACCTGTAATACGCAGCGCAGGCTCCCTCACTTGAAACCATTGTTGCCCCAAGCGGACGCTCGGGTGTACAGATCTTGCCAAACGCTTCGCACTCGTGTGGTTTTTTCAATCCCTGCAGAATTATTCCGCTTATACACTCTTTTGGTTCCTCCACCACAATTTCAGCGAGCCCGAATTTCAAAGATGCATCATATTCTATATAAGCATCCTGCAGCACTAAGCCGCTATCGGGAATTTCACCTATCCCCCGCCATTTGCGTGTACCAACTTTAAAAACCCTGCTCACAATATTCTGCGCGGTTAAATTACCTTCCTTATCCACAGCGCGTGAATACTGGTTTTCAACTTCGTATCTTCCTTCTTCAAGTTGTTTGACTGTCATATATATTCCCTGCAGAATATCCAAAGGCTCAAAGCCGGTAACAACTACAGGTACTTTATATTTTTCGGCTATTGGGTAATATTCATTGTAGCCCATAACAGCGCATACGTGACCCGCTGCGAGGAATCCCTGTACCAAACAATTTTCACCGGAAAGTATCGCTTCCATTGCCGGCGGAACAAGTACATGCGAAACCAGGATAGAAAAATTCTTTATGCTCTGCTCTTTAGCCTGGTAAACCGCCATTGCATTAGCCGGCGCTGTTGTTTCAAATCCAACAGCAAAAAAAACCACTTCCTTTCCGGGATTTTCCTTTGCAATTTTCAACGCGTCCAAAGGTGAATACATCATCCTCACATCACCGCCTTCTGCTTTAACCTGGAGCAGATCCTTTTTCGATCCCGGAACACGAAGCATATCACCGAATGAACAGAAAATTACATCGGGGTTTGATGCTATTTCAATTGATTTATCGATCAGTTCAAGTGAAGTTACACAAACCGGGCATCCCGGTCCATGGATAAGCCTTATACTTTTGGGAAGGAGTTCATCAATTCCGAATTTTACGATCGCATGTGTCTGCCCTCCGCAGACTTCCATAATATTCCAGCTCTTGGTTGTGATATTATGAATAAGCTCAGAGTATTTCTTCGCCGCATCAGCATCCCTGTATTCATCAATGAACTTCATAAGTCTAAGTAATTTTTTCCTCTCCAGTCAACTCATCAAGCCCGTCAATTTCTTTGAGGTACTCAAAGACTTTCATCGCTTCACTCTCATCAACGGTATTTAAAGCAAAACCTACGTGAACTATAACGTAATCATCCACTTTTGCTTCAGGTGTATAAGCAAGATTAACATCTTTAATAATACCCCCAAAGCTCACCTTGCCAATTTTCATTAAGTCACCGTTTGAATCATCTATACTTAATATTTTTCCCGGAACAGCTAAGCACATACAGTTTTTTATTTAGTGTTATTTTAAATATGAAGCGTATTTCATCTGACCCAGAGAAATTCCTCCATCACCTGCGGGAATCCTTTGCTGGGTGTAAACTTTATATCCTTCTTCTTTAAGTCTTTGCACGGCTCTTTCCAGCAGCAGCTTATTCATAAAACATCCGCCTGTCAAGAGTACCTTTTCAAAATGGAGTTTATCTGCAATTTGCACAATTACTTCCGCAAGCGTGTTGTGGAATTTTGCTGAGATCAATCCCGGCTTTTCACCTGCCGCAAGATCTGCAACAATACTTTTAATAATACCGTGCCAATTGAAAACAAACGCATCATTGATTTTATCAATAGTAGAGGCAAAATAATCATTTGTTTTGTAATCATCAGCGGCAAATTCCAAATCCATTGCAGCCTGCGCTTCAAAGTTTGCTTGTTGATTTATACCAATTACAGCTGAAATTCCGTCAAAAAGTCTGCCGCAGCTTGAAGTAACCGGTGAGTTGATATTTTTATCGAGCAGTTGTTTAATTGTCTTTGCCTCCTTTTTTTTCAGGAGAGGGATGTTTTGGAGTTTAAAGACATCTTTGCCGTAAACATCGTAAAGTAAAGAGAGACCAATTTTCCATACATCATGTATGGCGGCTTCACCGCCCGGGAGACGAAAAGTCTTAAAATAACCTGCCCGTTTAAACTTTAAACCATTTGGTATAATGAACTCCCCGCCCCATATCGTGCCATCGCTTCCGTATCCGGTGCCATCCCAGCTTACACCAAGTACACTTTCATCCAGTTCATTTTCAGCCATACAGGAAAGCACATGGGCGTAGTGATGCTGCACTTTGTGCAGGGGGAGCGAAAGAGTCTCTGAAAATTTTGTGGAAATATAATCAGGGTGTTCATCACAAATAACCATTTCAGGTTTCAGCTCATAAAAATTTTCAATATCTGTTATAACTTTTTTAAACGCATTTATAGATTCTATGTTTTCAAGATCACCGATATGCTGGGATATAAATACATTGCTGCCTTTATTAACAGCAATTGTGTTTTTCAAATGCGCGCCCGCTGCAAGAACTGTGAAGTTTTCAATTCCTTTTAATACAACAGGCAGCGGTGCAAAGCCGCGAGCGCGGCGGATCATAACTTCTTTACCAGCAGCAATTCTTACAATTGAATCATCAACATGCCTCAATATTTTGCGGTTATGCACTAAGAAGAAGTCTGCGATATCCCCAAGTTTTCCATAGGCATCAGCTTCGGTTATACATATCGGTTCTTCTGAAATATTGCCGCTTGTTGCAACAACAGGAATGCCCAGTTCTTTCATCAATATATGGTGAAGCGGCGAATATGGCAGCATTATTCCAAGATATGGATTACCGTAGATACATTCATACGCAACTTTCGATTGAACATTCTTCTTCCGTTTGAGTAAAACTATCGGCGCTTCAACTGATGTGAGCAAACGATATTCCGGATCACTCACTTCACATTCAGTAATTACTGTATCAGTACCAGGGAACATAAGCGCGAAAGGTTTTTGGCTGCGGCGTTTCCTTTGGCGAAGTGTATTTACTGTATCTGAATTTGAAGCGTCACACAATAGCTGGTAACCGCCTATCCCCTTAAGAGCAATAATGCTTCCCTTTTTTATTGCTTCGGCAGCGGCATGTACCGCTTCATGTTTTTCAGAAAGTATATTTCCCCTGTTATCAGTAAGTGTGACCTGCGGGCCGCATTCCGGACAAGCTGTCGGCTCTGCATGGAATCTGCGGTTCAGCGGATCGGTATATTCGGTCATGCACTCAGGACACATTTCAAACTCTCCCATTGTAGTATTGCGTCTATCGTAAGGCAGATCAGCAATAATAGAAAAGCGCGGTCCGCAATTTGTGCAATTAGTGAACGGGTAAAGGTATCTTCTGTTTTTGGGATCAAAAATTTCTTCAAGGCAATCATTACAGGTAGAAATATCCGGCAGAACCAGGGCAGTTTTACTGCCCGCTTCAAGGCTTTCGCGGATCTCAAAATCCGTAAATCCTTCAGCATCAAGCCATGTTTGTTCAAAGCTCTGTATGTAAGAATTCTTCGGACGGTCAGATTCTATTTTGTTTAAAAATTGTTCAAGGGTTTTTCTTTCAGCTTCCGCTTCAATAAAAACGCCCTGCGATGAGTTTATTATCCAGCCATTTACATTCAGTTCTTTTGCAAGCCGGAAAATAAACGGGCGAAAACCTACGCCCTGCACAACGCCGCGGATAACTATTTTTAACTTCCGTATCAATTTATACCTAAATGCTGCTCTCCAAAAAATCACAGAATTTACCAACACCCTCGCCCGAAGTACATGAAATTTCAAATACCTGCAGGGCTGGGTTTATCTTCAAAGCGTTTTGTTTAAGCTGCTCTATATTACAATTTACATAAGGCAGGAGGTCAATTTTATTTATGACAAGCACTTTTGAATTTATAAACATTTTCGGGTACTTGAGCGGTTTATCATCTCCTTCAGTGACGCTGATAACAACGACCTTCATATCTTCACCAAGATCATACCCTGCGGGACAAACCAGATTGCCTACATTTTCAATGATAAGCAGGTCTGTCTGCACCAGGTCCAGATTCTTAAGTGAATCATTAACCAGGTTTGCTTCAAGATGGCATCCCCCATTGGTTATTATCTGTACCACGGGGACGTTGTATGCAGATACGCGCTGCGCGTCAAGATCAGTTTGCACATCGCCTTCAATGACTGATATATTCACGCGTCCGTTGAAATATTCTATAATTTTCTCAACAAGGCTGGTTTTACCCGAGCCCGGTGAGCTTACCATGTTTATAGCAAACACACCATTTTCTTCAAACTTGCCGCGTATTTCAGATGCTATTGCATCATTCTTTGCAAGTACTTTTCTTTCGATCTTTATTATTTCCATTTGCAACAGGTATTTAAGTTATTCTTCCGCTAATTTCAGTTCTTTAACTCTCAGTTCATCACCTGAGAGTATTTGCGTATTAATGCCTCCGCATATGCTGCAGAGCATCATTGGTATTTCTGTAGATGTTTCACTCCCGCAATCATTGCATTTAAGGCAAAACGGGATATCAACGATCGTCATCACAGCTTCATTAAGCTCGGTGCCCGAAGTAATAGCTTCGAAAGAGAATTTCAGAGATTCAGCAACCACGCCCGAAAATGCGCCAATTTCAACAACAACTTCCCGCACTTTGGAAAGTTCATCTGCAGTTACGTTTTGCCTTACAGTTTCTAATATATTCTGCGCAAGTGAAAGTTCATGCATATTAATATTATCCCTTCATTACTTATACCAATCAGTACAAATATAGCATTTATCCCGTAATCTAAATATGATTTATCTTAGGAAAGTGGTAATTGATTTAAATTGCAAGTTATTGTATATTAAGGGGTTAGTTCGGGGATTTTTAAAGATTGAGAAATTTTCCATTCTTTTATAATATCTTTTACTTTCCTCACAAGTCCGGGTATTTCGCTTTCGATACAGGGTGAAAGCCCCTGCCTGATCACAAAGGGATCTTCAATTTCGATAACAATTATTCTGACTTCATCGGGGAAGTTCAGTTCAAGTTCTTTTGCAAGCCCAATGATCTCCGGAAGTCCGGCATAGTGAGGCGAACCGGTTTGCCTCCCCGTGAGTTCTTCCAGGGTAAGCTCTCTTATAAGCCCCGGTGTATGTGTTGAGAGTATTGTATCAATCAGAATCACCTTATCGTAACCTTCCATCAGATCAAGCAGCATGAATCCGGCAGAGGCGACCTCAAAAACATCGATCTCACTGCCGAATTCATTTCTTAATAATTTTGCGGCTGCCAGTGCTGCACCATCATCCCCCATTATATCATTACCAAGGGCAAGAACCATTATCCTGTTTTGTATTGTCTTCATCTTAAAATGTTAATCATTTATAATTTCATAATGAAAATATTCATCTTGAAATTGATTGCAGCAATTGTTTTTGTTTATTGTAAATGCTGATAACTATCGGAACTGTACCTGGCAATGAATGCGTTGCACACCCGTTACACGGGTCATACGCCCTGAAAGCCATTTCGATCATGTTCAGCAGTCCATCATCTGCTTTGCCTTCGTGAATCAGATCTTTGGCAGCCTTATCTATACTCATAGCGATCCTTGCCGAATTATTCTGCGTAGCCACAATAAGATTTACTTTCGTTAACATTCCTCTCTCATCTGTTTCAAAGTGATGAATGAGTGTTCCTCTGGGTGCTTCAACAACACCAACTCCAATTTTCGGAACTGCTGTGGGAAGTATCCTTATATTTTCCCCGGTAATTTCAGGGTCATTTACCAGCTCAACTATCTTTTCGGCTGCCTGAAGCATTTCAACTACCCTTGCCCAGTGATTGGCAAGTGTATGATGAACGGGCTTAGCTCCAAGGATCTTAAAGTACTCTTCATAAGCTTTCTGAGATTCTTCGGTAGCCATACCCGCAGAAGCATTAAGTCTGGCAAGCGGAGCGACAGCATATACACTGGTGTTGGCATCTTCAATATAGCCGTTCCATCCAAGTTTTTTAAGATAATTAAACTTCACATAACTCCACGGTTCTACACGCTCAGCAATATGCTCAAGGCAATCCTTAATTTCAAATTTTACATATTCCTTCCCGTCAGGATCAACAACCCTAAGCTTTCCATCATAGAAATTTACCCGGTTGTTTTCATCAACCATACCCATATAATAGGTACGGTGAGTGTAAGCATCAGATGTTATGAGTTTTACATAGTCATCATTCTTAAGCACAATATCCTTAAAAACCTGCAGTGTGAATCTTGCGAATTCAATTGCTTCCCTGGCGGTTTCCTTAAACACGGGCAGGTCAGCAGGATCAAGTCCCTTTGAAACACCCCCGGGGAGCCCGAAAACAGGATGAATAACTTTACCACCAAGGTAATTGATGATATTCCGAATTTTGCGCCTCATATCAATTACGCGTTTTCCTGTTTCCAACCCGACTTTTTCAATTACTCCCAGAATATTCCTATTGCTTTTATCGGCAGTAGGTCCAACCATGAAATCTGGTCCACCCAGCACATAAACATGCAATGCATGATCTTCAAGCATGAACGCATTGTAGATCAGTTCTCTCAATTTGCGTGCTGTTGGAGGCGGTTCAATGCTGTACAGGCTATCAAGCGCCTTGGTTGCAGCCATATGATGCGCCGTTGGGCACACGCCGCAAATGCGGCTTGTTATCTGCGGCATCTCTTCAGCGGGCCTGCCAAGACAGAACGTTTCAAATCCACGGATTTCGGGGATCTGGTAATATGCATGTTCAACTTCACCTTTTTCATCAAGCAGGATATCTATTTTCCCATGGCCTTCAAGCCTTGTAATAGGATCAATTGTTATCCTGCGGGTTTTCATATAAGAATTATCGGCCTTTGTTAAGCCTTCATTCCATTTTTCCTTAATTATAGTTTCCATTACACATCCTCCGTGATTTTTTTTCTGAGAAGAGAAGCAGCTAGTCCGTACCTGTAAAAAGTACCAACCGGGTCCGGAATTCCATCAAGCACTCCATCAATACCTGCTTCATCATTTTCGGAAATATTAGAACAAAGCGAAGAAAGCATCTTAGCTCCCTGATCTCTTACTCTCGAGGTCGGACCAAAGCATCCGCTGCAGGGCATATTACCGCTGATGCACAACGCCTCGCAGCCTGCGCGCGTTGCCGGACCCATGCAAACTACACCCTGAGAAAGCAGGCATTTGGTTTTATCAAGCAGCACTTCGTGCGGTCTGTAGAAATGTTTGAATGATAAGTCAGAAGGTTTTGATTCCTTACGCGGGCATTCTTCGCACAATGCCTCATCAGGTGAAAGCACTGTTCCTTTCGGGGGAAATTCACCAGACAGCAGTGTTAACACTGCCTGCTTCAGAAGTTTTGGTGTTGGCGGACATCCCGGCAAATAGTAATCAACATCAATTACCTGGTCAAGCGTGCGCACAAGATTTCTAATTTCAGGAAGGTTTACATTTTGAGAATTATGTTTGAAGTTTAACATAGGTCTAATTTTTTCAGGGTTCACCACTGAGGGTGATTCCTGGTACATAAATTCCATGATCTGTTCTCGCGAGAATTCATTGGCAAGTGAAGGTATCCCGCCCATGTGCGCGCACGAACCGTAAGCAATGACTACTTTGCTTTTTCTTCTTATCAGGCGCGCCATTTCTTCCTGCTCTGATGTCCGGATAGCTCCGTTTATCATAGCGGCAAAAATGGAACCATCTTCCATTGCCTCAACATCGTTTTTTTTGAAATCCATAGCAACGGGCCAGAAAATAATATCCACTGCTCCGGCAACCATTAAGATATCTTCGGCAAGATCAACAACTGATTCTTCACAGCCTCCGCAGGAGGCGCACCAGTAAAATGCAAGTTTAGGTTTATCAGACATGACTTAACTCCTCCCTGCCGGTTAACGGTTCTGCGTGTTCTTCGGTTATTTCTCTTAATTCTTCATCCAGAACACTTATCTGTTTCGGAATTGAAAGCGGTCCGAGAACTTTTAATTTTTCAACCATATCGTTAATGACAATTTTAACTTTTTCGCCTTCAGAAGCTGATATCCATTCCAGTCTGAATCTTTCATCATCAATTCCCAGCGTATGAAGCATCCTTTTAAGCAGACGGAATCTTCTTAGCATTTTGTAATTGCCTTCGGAATAATGACAATCACCCGGGTGACAGCCTCCAATGAGTACACCATCGGCTCCGCTGGCAAATGCCTGCAGTATGAACTGCGGGTCAACCCTGCCGGAACACATAATTCTAATTACTTTAACATTAGGCGCGTATTTAAGACGTGAAACGCCGGCAAGATCCGCAGCTGTGTATGTACACCAGTTACAGAAGAATGCGACGATTTTTGGCTCATATTTTTTATCAGGCATGTTCAGCCTCCGTTTCTTCGAGTTCTATATCTGCGAATTTTAATAATCCGTCAATTTCACTGAATATCTGATCATCTTCGAACAGGTTCTGTATAATTGAGCCTGACGGACAGGCAGCTACACAAGTTCCGCAGCCTTTGCATAACGCTTCATTGATTATTGCTTTTTGAGTACCATCGTTGAACGATATTGCCGAGTAAGGACAGATCGGTATGCAGGATTTGCATCCTGAACAGAATTTTTCATTGATGCTTGCTGTATTGGGTTCAAGTTCAATACTGCCTGCACTTATCAGTGACAGCACTTCAGCGGCGGCGGCACCTGCCTGTGCCACAGAGTCAGGGATATCTTTAGGTCCCTGGCTTGCGCCTGCAATGAAAATACCATCTGTGAAAGTGCTTACCGGTGCAAGTTTCGGGTGTCTTTCAAGGAACCAGCCTTCGTTTGAGCATGATATATTGAACATACGTCTTATATCACCTGCATCAACCCGCGGTTCAAGTCCAACTGCCAGAACAACCATATCAACAGGCACTCTGCGCACAACACCAATCAGCGTATCTTCAACCCTGATAGTGAGCTTATTCTCCTCTTCGGGAACCAGCGCCCAGTCAGTCACTTCAGAAACTCGGCCACGTACAAAATGAACACCTTCAGTCATTATCTTTTCATAAAATTCATCATATCCTTTGCCGGGTGTGCGCATATCTATATAGAAGTTATAGACCTCAGCCCCCGTGTGTTCTTTTATCAAGTGGGCAAGTTTTAATGAATACATGCAGCAAACCTTTGAGCACCATTTATGCGCTTTCTGGTCGCGGGAACCAACACAGTGAATAATACCCACTGATTTTGGCTTTTTGCCGTCTTTTGTAACAACTTCCCCGGAAGTTGGACCGGAAGCATTTACAAGTCTTTCAATTTCTAAAGAAGTGTAAACATTTGGATATTTACCATAACCGTACTGCGGTGAAAGTTCTGCATCGTATGGTTTGAAACCGGTTGTAAGTATTACCGTACCCACATTTATTTCTTTATATTCCGGTACCTGTTTCAGGTCAATTGCTTTCCTGTCACATGCTTCAATACAGGTTTTTTTGCACCTGTGGCTCTTGAAATCAATGCATGTTTCAGGATCGAACAATACGACCTGAGGTGTTGCCTGCGGAAAAGGTATATATATAGGTTTGCGTTTACTCAGCTTCTGGTTGAATTCATCGGGATACTTTGCTTCTTTATATATGCAGGCATCGATGCACTCCATACATCCTACGCAAAGTTCTTCTATAACATAACGCGGTTTACGTTTAATGTTAACTTTGTAATTACCAACAAATCCTTCCACTTTTTCAACTTCAGAATATGTCCAAAGCGTTATATTAGGGTGAGATCTAACGGCAGACATCTTAGGTGTTAAGATACAGGCAGCGCAATCAAGCGTAGGAAATGTTTTATCAAACATTGCCATATGTCCCCCAATAGTTGGTTCACGCTCAACAAGGTAAACGTGTTTGCCTGCGTTAGCGATAGTGAGCGCAGCGGTAATTCCCGCAATACCTCCGCCCACAATTAATACATCCGGATTAACCGGAACTGTTTTCTTTTCAAGTGCTTTATGGAAAAATACCCTTTGAATCGCAGCACGGGTCAAAGCCTTCGCTTTTTGTGTTGCAGATAGCATATCAGTATGAACCCAGGACACATTTTCGCGGATATTTACCATATGAAAATAATAAGGATTGAGTCCCGCCTTTTCGGCAGCTACACGGAATGTATGTTCATGTAAAAGCGGTGAACATGATGCTACAACGATCCTGTTCAGACCAAGCTCTTTGATATCTTTCTGGATCAATTCCTGCCCGGGATCGGAACACATGTATTTGTAATCACGTGATATTTTCACGCCGGGCAAAGTTGATGCGAATTTCTGAACCTCTTCAACATCAACCATAGAAGCGATGTTATGTCCGCAATGACAGACGTAGAATCCGATCTTGGGGGCGCCATTACCGTTAGAATTAAACATATACCGGCTTACCTCCTTCCATTATTTTGTAGAGATTTTCGGGTTGAGCAAATAGACGGTTTATGCCAAGCTTTTTGGGATCTAAACCAAGCGCCAGCCCGAGGAGCTGTGTAAAATAAATGACATCAATCTTTGTATCGGTTTTAAATTTTGCATCAATATTCGTCTGGTAGCACTCAAGATTGAACTGGCACAAAGAGCACGCTGTTGTAACAACATCAGCTCTTCTCTTCTTTGCTTCATGCAGAATGATATAACTTAAGGGTAGAGCGACTTCCTGTATAGTACCGGTCAGGCTTGCGCCGCAGCAGCGTGTCTTCATGGTCCACTCAACAACTTCTGCGCCTGCTGCCTTAAACAGCTCATCCATGGTTACAGGATTTCTCTGGTCATCAAATGTTGAATAGGGTCTCACTGTCTGGCATCCGTAATAAGATGCTACCCTGATACCCTTTAACGGTTTGTTTATCCGTCTTGTAATTTCCTGTACTCCTACATCATTCACCAACACATCTATGGGATGACGAATTTTGGCTTTTGCGCTGTAATCCAGCCCTGATTCCTTAAGTGCGGCTTTAATAACGGCCATATCTTCAGGGTTATCTTCAAGGAATTTCTGAGTCTTAAGCAGGATCATATAACAGGCACTGCAGGGAGCTACTATATTAACTTCTTCTTCCTCTTTGAATTGCTGCTCCGCAAGAGCAATATTCCTAGCCGCAAGTACAAAGGCTTTTTTTTCATCAACAGCCATGTATGCAGTTGCTCCGCAGCAATTCCAATCTTTAAGCTCTTCATATTTTATATCCAGCGCGTCAAATACAGCAAGCAGCGATTCTTCGTAAAGTTTCCCTGTGCTTTTCAGAGAGCATCCGGGATAATATATATATTTCATACGGCAGACGCCTCCTTTAATGATGAGGAATTAACTTTAACTTTGTAATTGGATTTATCTTCTACGCTCTGAAGAAGTTTTTTTAAGGCCTTTCTATCCTTTATCTTTTCGGTCTTAAGTGAAATCCTGCCTCTCATCCAGAGTTTAAAACCAAGCGCCATGTTCTTGAACAGCATAAACGGATTTGTTTTGAGGTACATTTTTATCAGCAGCGGACCTTCGCTGTTCCTGCCGTTATTAAGAACCTGGTTAAAGAAATTATTAGCTAATATTGATGCAGGGGATTTTTTAGGATAATAATTACCTAAGATGGATTCTCTTTTCAGAGCATACATCACATCCGTAATTTTTATTCCTTTGGGACACTCAACTGTACACGCATAACATGATGCACATAACCAAACTGTTGAGGATGTTAATACTTCTTCTTTGAATCCTTCACGCACCATCTGGATTATTTTTCTTGGTGTATAGTCCATGTAATGGCTAACCGGACATGCCGCACTGCAGGTGCCGCATTGAATACAGCCATAAAGTTTCTCACCGTGAGCAGATTTAGCAATCTTATCTCTGAAACTCTTGTCTAGTTCTCCTTCATACTTTATTCGTCTGCGTATCTCAACAATATCTTTAGCTGCATTATCCAGAGCAAAGGACTCAGCAAATACGGTTTTATCCATAGTGCAGAACTCTCCTTTAAATTTATTTTTCTCCTAGATAACTGAAACTAAACGCGATATTATTTTCAAAACGCTTCAGTCAGAATATCACAATAGTGATGTTTTACAGATTGAAACAATTTGCAGAATAGAATCAGACAGACTGAAGTATATTAGTTAAATTAGTACAATAGGATTATCAGGATCCGGTTTAGATCCAGGGCAGGATTGAGCCTTTGAAGTGATAGGTTTTTGCCGGTTTTATTCCTGAAGCTGCATTAACAGGATAACCTTTTTACCCGGTCCATATTCCAAAGTAGAAGCCATTGGATTTAGTAATTACCGTAAAAATAAAAGGCTGCTCATAATAATGAAAAAGTGAGTGTATTCCGAATTATGCGGATACACCTTTTATTTACCATCAAATATAATATACTATTCAAGTAAAAAAAGCACCCAAATTTTTCATCACATGATCACGGGTAAGCCCAAAAGATGTTTCTTTGTGTTAATAATAGAAAATACATTTTCTATAACGTCCGGTATCCTTATTTCAACTTCAGGGCTTAGCCTATCACTTGTTAGGAAATTTTTGCCGCTCACTGTTATCAAATGCACTTCAGGGAGCTTACCGTATAATTGCCTGGCTAAAAGCAGAATTGATTCAAGAGTATAATCATGGGCTGCAGTACCGGTATCATGCAAATCATCAGTGTTAATCAATCTGCATCTAAGTTCACCATGATTGCCGGAAACCTCCGCATCAATGCAAATGAGCAGGTCATATTCAGCAATTTCTTCAGCGTGCTCAGGCATCAATTGATGAATATATTTTACAGCAACATACTCAGGTAATTCCAGGCCAACAAGCTTTTGCGCAGCATAGAATCCAAAAGCATCATCACCCGCAAGTGAGTTGCCATATCCTATAACAAGCACCTTATTCAAATGTATTTATGACTAGTTTTTAATAAGTTCATCTATAATTTCATTGCAGCTGTTTACAAGCTGTATTTTCATCGGCATTTTACCAACGGCGTGAGTTGAACAGCTTAGACACGGGTCGTAGCATCTTATCACGGCTTCCACCCGGTTTGTCATTCCTTCGGTAAGCTTATCATGTTTGATAAAATGTTTTGCTGCCTGCAGAATTCCTTTATTCATTGCCTGGTTATTATGACCGGTTGCAATTATCATGTTTGCCCATGTAATCAGGCCCTGCTCATTAATTTTATAGTGGTGTATTAAGGTACCTCTTGGTGCCTCGCTTACTCCAACACCTTCAAAGTTATTTGGTTCAGCATAAGCACGGAAGTGTGTGCTTAATATTTTTTCGTCATCAAGCAGCATTTTAATTTTTTCAATGCCGTAAAGGATCTCAATCAGCCTTGCAAAATGATAATGGAAAGAACTCAGAACCGCCCCGCGTTCAAGATCCCTGAATTCAGCCCATTCCTGGTCCGCAAGCGGAGTACCGCATCTATCAATAATGTTAAGCCTAGCCAGGGGGCCCACTCTGTAAGATCCCTGGTCAGGACCCAGCGGTTTATAATAAGGGAACTTCATAAAAGTCCACGGTTCAACTTTTTCTTCTATATATTCAAAATATTTCTGCGGGTCAAGTTTATCTGCAATAATGTTCCCAACGCTGTCAACAATTCTCAGCTTGCCGCTGTAATGCTCAAGTTCGTTGTTTTCATTTACAAGACCCATGAACAGAGAGGGGAAGTTACCGAATGTTCTCATCTCCTCACGGAAATTCTCGAGCAATGGCTTAACTGTATCAAGCGTCCACTGAATAGCTTTCAGCGCTTCCGGAATCCAGCCAAGCATAGTTTTCCGTTGTTCTTCTGTAAGTTTTGTACTCACACCGCCTGCAATAACCCATGAAGGATGAATACGCTTTCCGCCCAGCAGTTCAATGATCTTCTGCCCGAATTTGCGAAGTAAAATTCCATTCTTCGCAAGCTCAGGGTTCGCTTTTACAATTCCGCCCAGGTTTCTATCCTGAACAGGAGAATCAAGTCCAAGGAGAATATCCGGCGAAGAAAGGTAGAAAAAGCTTAATGCATGCGACTGAATTATCTGCGATAGATTCATGATCTTTCTGAGCATTATCGCCGCATCAGGTAACCTGACTGCCAGAATATCATCGCAGGCTTTTGCGCCCGCAACCAAATGGCTTACGGGACATATACCGCAGGTTCTTGCCATAAGAGAAGGCATTTCGTAGAATGGTCTTCCTTCGCAGAACTTTTCGAACCCGCGAAACTGTGTTACATGAAATCTTGCATCGTTAACTTTACCTTCATCATCAAGATGAATTGTTATTTTTGAGTGACCTTCTATCCTTGTGACAGGATCTATAGTTATTGTTCTGGACATTTTAATTTATGATCGGAATTATTTTATCAATTTATATTTATTTTCCCAGCCTCGAGACCTTCGTCAGATCCGGCATCCTGCCTTCAAGCAATTCAGTCAGCAGGAAATGGATAGCATCAGCCGGAGGCGGACATCCCTGGAGGAAAAGATCTACTTTTACAAAGTTATGCACAGGCCTTGAATACTCAAAGAGCTCGGGCACTACTTCATTCGGTATCACATCCTTGGTTACAGCAGTATCAATGTAAGCGTGTTTCATAATAGCTTCAACTCCAAACGGATTCCGCATAGAAGGAACATTAGCTGTTATGGCGCAATCACCCAGTGATACAAGAATTTTTGTGTGTGCGCGAACCTTTCTTATCTTCTCAAGATCTTCGTGGCTGCTTACCGCGCCTTCAACCAGAGTCACATCCACCATATCCGGAAATTCTTTATGATCAACAAGCGGAGAGTACAATAAATCGATCTTTTCAAGAAGCTCCACAATGCGTTCATCCATATCAAGAAATGACATATGACAACCGGAGCACCCGTCAAGCCATACTGTAGCAGCCTTTACTTTGGCTGAATTGGTATCACTACCTGTATTTAACGCAATATCTTCACTAACTTTGCTCATTTTTCACCTCTCTCATAGTAGTAAGATAAGGAAGGAATTTCAGCTTATCTTTTTTATACATAAATGATTTATCAACAGCGTTCTTATATTTTTCAACGAGCGCTCCGGTAGGGCATACCGCAACACACTTTCCGCAGCTTGTACATGACTCTGATTCACCCCACGGTTTATTTAAATCGGTAATGACCATAGATTCAATTCCCCTGCCCATAATATCCCAGGTATGCGCTCCTTCAATTTCATCGCAGACCCTTACACATCTTGTGCACAGTATGCAGCGATTATTATCAAGCACAAATCTCTCGTGTGAGGCATCTACATCAAACTTCGGAAACAGATATGGATAGTGAACGTGTGTCATTCCAAGTCTTTGCGCAAGATTCTGCAGTTCGCAAATACCATTGGATACACAAACTGAACAGATATGATTTCTTTCAGAAAAGAAAAGTTCGAGGATTTTTATCCGGTACTTTTTCAGTCCTTCGCTTGCCGTAATTACCTCCATGCCTTCATGTACTTTTGTTACACATGCCGGCAGAAGTTTATTAGAGCCTTTTATTTCCACAAGACATAGCCTGCAGGCTCCGACTTCTGCCAAGCCTTCAAGGTGACACAATGTCGGTATTTCGATATTATTCTCCCTGCAAACCTCAATGACAGTTTGGTCTTCTGTGCCGCTTACATCTTTGCCGTCAATTATAAACGTTTTGACTTTTTTTCCGGTTGTTACCATTATATTATCACCTCACTCTTCCCGGTTTCTGCATGAGTATGGAACTTACATACACCTGCAGGACATTTTTTATCAACAATATGCGCTATGTATTCATCCCTGAAATATTGTATTGTGCTCAATACCGGGTTGGGGGCTGCCTGACCTAATCCGCACAAACTGGTATTTTTAACCAGGTCGCAAAGGTCATCAAGCTCGTCAAGATCTTCCATTGTTCCGGTACCTTTAGTAATTCTATCCAGAATATTGTAAAGCTGAACGGTCCCGACTCTGCATGGAACGCACTTACCGCAGGACTCATCCTTTGTAAAATCGAGGAAGTACTTGGCAACATCAACCATACATGAGGTTTCATCCATTATGATCATTCCGCCTGAACCCATAATTGAGCCCAGTTCGCTCAATGATTCGTAATCAACAGGTTTATCCAGAAATTGTTCCGGAATACACCCGCCAGAGGGACCTCCTGTTTGAACCGCTTTGAATTTTTTCCCGTCAGGAATACCTCCGCCAATATCATATATTACTTCCCGGAGCGATATACCCATCGGAATTTCAATTAAACCGGTATTAACAATTTTTCCTGCAAGCGCAAATACCTTTGTTCCTTTGCTTTTTTCTGTGCCAATTGCCGCATACCACTCACCGCCATTACGCAGAATTGGGGCAATGTTGCCGTAAGTTTCAACATTATTTATCAGTGTCGGTGAACCCCATAATCCAACTTCAGCAGGATATGGAGGTCTTGGTCTTGGCTGTCCGCGTTTGCCTTCTATTGAAGCTATGAGCGCTGTTTCTTCTCCGCAAACAAACGCACCTGCTCCGATCCTGAGATCGACCGTAAATGAAAAAGTTGTACCAAAAATATTTTTTCCCAGAACACCGGCACGCTCTGCCTGCTTAACGGCGTTCTTTAGTCTTTTTATTGCCAGCGGGTACTCCGCGCGGCAGTAAACATATCCTTCGTCAGCTCCAACGGCATAAGCCGCGATAGCCATTCCCTCAAGTACCCTGTGCGGATCCCCTTCCAGAAGGCTTCTATCCATAAAGGCGCCGGGATCGCCTTCATCAGCATTGCAAATAACATACTTCTTTATATTTCCTGTTTTTGCGACAGTATTCCATTTTAAACCGGTCGGGTAACCGGCTCCTCCCCTGCCCCTTAATCCGCTGATGGTAACTTCATCAATTACTTCCTGCGGAGTCATTTCAAGGACATCATGCAGCGCCTTGTAACCATCACGCAGAATATAATCATGTATCTTCTCCGGGTCAACCTGACCGCTGTTTTCAAGTACAATTTTCTGCTGTCTTGTAAAAAACTTATCGGTTTCTGACTGCGGATCAGTTTTCGCTTTTTCTATTATCAGATTCGCGTCTTCAGGTTTAACATTCTGGTACACCCTGTTACCTGAATCAATTGTAACAAGCGGACCCTTACTGCACAGTCCAAGGCAGCCTACCGGCTTAACTGATACTTCTTCTTCAATACCAAGCTCAGCGATCTTCTTTCTTAACTCATCAGCCACTGCTTCGCTTTTAAGAGAAAGGCACCCTGCGGCAGAGCAGACTTTAACTTCATGCTTTCCTGTTTTTTCCCTGAGGTGCAGTTTTTGAGCATATTCTATAAGTTCTTCAATTATCATTTTCGTGTCTCCTGAGTACTTCTAAAGTTTTTTCAACCGATACATTTCCGTGGACTTCACCATCAATTACAATTGCCGGCGCTATGCCACAAGCGCCAAGACACCTTGCCGAAAGGAGCGAAAGGTTTCCGCTCTCGGTAGTTTTTCCCATTGATAGCTTAAATTCTTTTTTGATCTCCTCGGCAATTACATTGGTACCCTTAATGTAGCATGCTGTACCAAGGCAAACAACGCAGGTATGTTTTCCCTGTGGTTTTAGATTAAAAAAATTATAAAACGTTGCCACCCCATACACAGAACTTAAAGGGACCTTGAGAGTTAAGGCTACAAACTTTAAAGAAATTTCATCAAGATAACCGAATGTTTCCTGCACGGTATGAAGTGTTTCTATTAGTGAGTTTGGCTGATAGCCATGACGCTTCATTGTGGCATTAATTAATTTCCAGCGATTATCATCTGAAGGTAAAATTATTTTCTTAATTAGCATAGTCAGTAATATTAAAATATAGTTTTGACAAAAAAAATGGATATATATTCACTCAAAATAAACTATTTATTCTTTCAGGTTTATAAAAGATCTCATTGAGGATATTTCTGGCGATATTCATACATGAAACCTGTACTTCAAACGAAAGTTCAACTCCATAGCCGAAATTTACCCCTTCAACCGCAAAAACAACCAGTTTTGCAGGAAGTTTGTTAATGTGCCTGGCCAGTTCAACCGCTTCTGCCAGACTGAAATTGTGTGAAGAATAATGGAAATAATCTGACTGCAAAGGAGTTGTTGATGCATCTATCCTTGTTACTTTTCCGGGGTTACCTGAAACTTGTGAAGCATCGGCAATGTAAACTGATTCGTAACCCTCCCATTGATCAATCAGCTCGGCACCTTCACCGCTGAGTTTCTTTATATCCAACAGACTGTTAAACGGTGTGCCGGTAAGTGCATCTGAAACAAGATCGCAAACAAGGAGACCTGCTTTATCGTCAGAGCGGAAACTGTTGCCGATCCCTGCAATTAATATTTTCTTTTTCAATTTCTGATACCGCTTTCAATCCAGTGTATTCACTTTGTGCTTAAGATCCGGGTTACTCATATAATCCGGTGAAACATCATCAATTTTAATCTCTTTCAATATGCAGCTTTAAATAATGAGTAGCGCAGGAAATGCACGGATCGTAGTTTCTTACCGCCTGCTCGCATTTCCAGACAAGCTCCGCTTCAGGAAGATGAATATGAGCCGGGATGAAGTTCCGAAGGTCATTTTCAATTGTCTTCTGATTCTGAGATGTTGGCGGAACAATTTTTGCGTCTTCTATTAAACCGTTGTTATCGATCCTGTACCTGTGATATATAAGTCCCCTCGGTGCTTCGGTGGCAGCATACCCGGTAGCTTCTTTGACCTTATAACTAATGGCGGGAACTTCGGGTTTTTCATACTGCGCAATTATCCGCAGTGCTTCTTCACAGGAGTATATTGTTTCAATTGCCCTGATAGTGATGCTTTTAAACAGGTTGTCGCAGGTTTTGCCCATACCTGCTTCTTTGGCCGCCTGTTTACATAAGGGTGTAAGTTTATCAAAATTCAGGTTATAACGCGCAACCGGGCCGACCATATAATTTCCCCGCTGCCTTACTTTTGAATGCAGTGCATTTGAATGCTCAACATGTTCTTCAATGAAATTGAAATCATATTCTTCAGGCAGTATATCAATTCCTTTGCTGGAAACAATCCTTCCTTCGTTGAATGGATATTCATCGGGGTGAACCAGTGATACAGATTCATAATCCTGATGGAAATCAGGGAAATCAAGCTTTGAAACGAATTTAACTGTATCAACTGCTGCATCTCTTGCCCATTTGATATCATCAACCATATCAAGCAGTTCTTTCTTTTCGGGTACACGGTAGAAACCGCCGACTTTAACATTTATCGGATGTATCTCTCTTCCGCCAATAACACGCATTATTTCATTGCCGATCTTCTTCATTCTCAGTGCATTTTTTACCGCCTGGGGATGGTCTTTGGCCATTTGCACTACATCCTGGTAACCAAGAAAATCAGGGGCATGAAGCATATACAAATGCAATACGTGGCTCTCTATCCACTCACCGCAGTATAACAACCTGCGAAGCTCGCGCAATTGTCCTGTTACTCTTACACCGAAGGCCTGTTCAATTGCGTGAACAGCTGCCATTTGGTAAGCCACAGGACATATACCGCATATTCTGGCAGTTATATCCGGCGCTTCGCTGTAAGACCTGCCGCGAAGGAACGCCTCGAAAAATCTTGGTGGTTCAAAAATTTTAAGTTTAACATCAGCAACTTCGCCTCCCTTTATTTTTATGAACAGAGCGCCTTCGCCTTCAACTCTTGCAAGGTAATCAACCTTTATCGTTTTATTTTTCATATACTTCACTCTCTTTTCTGAACTGTTCTGCGTATGCGTTAAAGCTTCTGAAAATGCTCATTATCTCGAAATTGGATTCACCAAGAACCTTAAGCTGCTTTGCAAGCGCGCTTGTGTTTGTGGAATCCATAGGCCCGTAACATCCAAAACATCCGCGGTTGTATGAAGGACACAAAGCATTGCAGCCTGCCTGTGTTACAGGTCCAATGCAGGCAATTCCCCGGGATACCATTACACAATTATTGCCGCGCAGTTTACACTCACTGCAAACACTGTTAGTGGGTATATTTGGTTTGCGGTTGTTTAACAGAGCATTTATAACTTCGATCAACTGGTATTTATTTATGGGGCAACCGCGAAGTTCATAATCTACATGAATGAATGAACCCACGGGCAAAGATCTATCAAGCGTAGAAATGAACTGGGGGTTGGCATATACTATCTTGGTGAATTCCTTAACATCTTTCCAGTTTTTAAGCGCCTGAATTCCTCCTGAAGTAGCGCAAGCTCCAATAGTGATAAGGAATTTACACTGCTTTCTTATTTCACGTATCATTTCAACGTTATCGGGGTTTGTAATACTGCCTTCTACAAGACCTATATCATACGGTCCCGGCATCATTCTTCTTGAAGCTTCGGGAAAGTACGCAATTTCAATTTTTCCCAGGACGTCCAGTAATTCATCTTCCGCGTCAAGCAGAGAGAGCTGACATCCGTCACAAGATGATAATTTAAATACTGCTAATTTTGGTTTTTTATTTTTCATAGTTATAGCTCCCAGATATCGAATATCTTCTTAACATGGGAAAAATTAAATACAGGTCCATCTTTACAGATAAAATTAGGTCCGTACTGGCAATGGCCGCAGAATCCTACAGCGCACTTCATATTGCGTTCCATAGAAAGATATATGCTTTTATCGGCAAGTCCGCTTTTTCTCAGTTCGTCAATTGTGAATTTCATCATAATTTCGGGACCGCAAACCATTGCAAGTGTTGAACGCGCGTCAATTTTAATTGTCTGGAAAAGATTTGTGACAACTCCGATGTTTCCGCGCCATGAGCTATCGCCTCTATCCACGGTTATAAGTATTTCAATGTCGTACTTCTTTTCCCATTCTTCAAGCTCAACCCTGTACAGCATATCCAGTCCGGAACGGGAGCCGTATAAAAGCACAACTCTTCCATAGGATTTCCGGTGTTTGAAAATGTAATATAACGCGGGTCTTAGCGGTGCCAGCCCTATACCGCCTGCGGCAATGATAACATCCTTGCCTTTGGCTTCTTCTACCGGCCAGCTTGATCCGAATGGTCCACGGACGCCGATAACATCACCCTTTTTCAGCTGTGAAAGCGCGCTGGTTACATATCCCACTTTATGGATTGTGTGCGCAATTGAAGAAGTTTTGGACGAATCTGAACTGATAGATATTGCAGACTCACCAAGCCCGAATTTATACAGCATATTGAACTGACCCGGTTTAAAATGGAAACCTTTTTCCTTTTCCTCATCGGGCTCAAGTATTATAGTAAAAGTGTCCTCGGTTTCCCAAAAGTGTTTTTTTACCTTCATTGTAAAAGGAAGCATTGGGTCTGCTTTCACTTGAGTTCTTGTTTTTTCTATTATCTTTTCCATTAAATAACTGCGAAGTTTAAATTACATTATCAGGTATTCGTTATAGCTTTCAAAAGCTGCCTGCGGGCGGATTGAAGTCTTTGCTCGAGAAGCAGTGAGAACCGCTTAAACATTTCATATCCCATTTTAGGGTCTTTCTCGCATTTCTTCCTCAAACATTCACCATCCATAGCAATAGCTCTTACATCTTCAATTACAATTGCGTTAAAGTGCCATTTATTGGGAGAGACCAGCCAGCTCCAGCCAAGCATTTGTCCCGGTCCTATTGTCTCAATTCTTATCATGCCCTTATCTCTGCCGTTAAATTCCAGCGCGATCTTCCCCGTTCTTATCAAGTAAAACTTTTCTGCATTATCGCCTTCTTTGAATATAACGTCATTCTCGTGAAAAACTACATTTGAGGCGCAGCCTGTTATTTCTTTTACGTATTCTTCACCAAGATCCTCAATGAATGGATGCTGTTTTAAAATGCCTGATAAGTCTTCCATTGTTTTGTTTGGTTAATTTTAAAAAATATTATTTAGTACATCTAGCATTTTTATACTCTTTGCGCGGCTCTTATATCCGCTGCTTGTTTTGTTATATCCAGTCCAACAGGACACCAAGTTATACACCTTCCGCAGCCCACACAGCCAAGCGTGCCGAACTGCTCTTCCCACGAGGCAAGCTTATGGGTCATCCACTGCCTGTACCTGGCTTTTACGGAAGTGCGGAAATTTCCACCGGCTACCTTTGAGTATTCAAGGTTAAAACAGGAATCCCACTCTCTCCACCTTTCAGTGTGATTTCCGGTAAGATCGGTAACATCTTCAACATTTGAACAAAAGCAGGTAGGACAAACCAGTGTGCAGTTTGCGCAGCTTAAACATTTTGCGGCAGTTTCTTCCCAAACAGGATGATCGAAATTTTTGTACAGCATTTCTCTGATACCCTGAGTGTTTAGCTTTCTCCCCATTTTTTCTGATGCGGCCTTAACTGCTTCTTCGGCGGTTTTTTTCTGGTCTGGTGAAGCTGCAGGGATTTCCAGCGCCATAAGTAATTTCTTACCTTTTGCGCTGCCATCTTCCGCGGTAAAATAATGCTCTTTCCCGGCGCTCACTTCAGTAATAGCTATATCAAAACCATTCAAAGCTTTGGGTCCCGTATTCATAGAAGCGCAAAAGCAGGTTGCGCCCGCCTTTGTGCAGTTTACTGCAACTATAAATATATTATCCCTTATCGCTTTGTAATGGGAATCAGTATAGGAGCCGTTCATAAAAACTTTATCCTGAATCAGAATAGCGCTTAATTCACATGAACGGACGCCAATGAAAGCAAATTTTTTGTGAGCTTCGCCGTTGTGCTTTATATCAAAGCCCTTGCCGTTCTTCTGGGCGGACCATAGTTTTAGCCGAGTGGGAAATAAAAATTTCTTCCATGATTGAGGTCCAACATTGTAAGAGAATAATAAGTTCGAATCGGTTTTATTAAGCCTGTATTTTCCGGCAGCCTGTTCATCTGTGTAACCGGCCGGCAGATCTTTTACGCCGTTTATTTCTTCAAAAACAATTGCGCCGTTCTTTTGCAGGGGTCCAATTGTTACATAACCTTCGTTTTTAAGTGACTGAATTAGCTTATCAAGACTTTTTTTATCGAGTGTTTTCATTTTTTATTCTGCCATGACGGGCAATAACAGTAGAGTTCACACCGCCTCTTACGGAAAACTCTCCTTTTACTTCCATCCATTTGGGCTTTAATAATCCAACAAGATCGTCGAGGATCCGGTTGGTAACGTTTTCATAAAAAATACCTTCATTTCGAAACGACTGCAGGTAAAATTTAAGTGATTTGAGCTCAACACAACGTTTATTGGCAATATATGAAATGGTAATCACGCCAAAATCCGGCTGACCTGTCTTGGGACAAACAGAGGTAAATTCATTGGCACGGTGAATAATAAGGTAGTTTCTTTGTGGAAAGGAATTATCGAAAGCCTCTAAGAGGTTTATTTTTGCAGAATTGGTTTTTGCGGGATTGAACTTTTTCATGGTTTGCATGTTCCTTTAATAATTTTACTTAATTTACAGTAAAATTACCAAAATTTGCTCAAAAAACTATCCATCTTACAGTTCAAAAATATCATTTTTAATATCAATTTATTATGACGCAAATCATAGGTTTTATGCCCGAAAAGTTGTTATTTTTAAAAAAATTTTGTTTCAAAAATAAAAAATACTGCCATGAAATCTAGTTTATACTTACTGGTTATTACCCTTTTAATCACGCAAATAACATTTTCTCAGATGCCTCTTAAAAAAGGCAGCGAGTTATGTTCCGAAAGGAAAATGAATTTACCGCATTCATTTTTGGATGATGATTCCCCCAATTCACCCAAACATACTTTCGATGTGCTTGACTATAAAATGAATCTGGATATGAGGAGCTGTTTCATATCTCCTTATCCCAAAAGTTTTACCGGAAGTATAATTGTTAAGTTCAGAATTGATACTGCTCTTAACAATATAAATCTCAATGCGGTAAACACATCACTTGTAATAAGTTCAGTTGGGATGAGCGGCGTATCATTTACACATACAGGCAACATACTGAACATAGTACTTAACAGAACATATACTCCGGGAGAAGTTACTGAGGTGCTGATAAATTATTCTCATAACAACGTTAGTGATGGCGCAATTAACACAGGGAGCGGCGGATTGTTCACAGATGCTGAACCTGAAGGCGCGCGCAAATGGTTCCCATGCTGGGATAAACCATCGGATAAAGCAACCGTTGATATAACTGTAAAAGTACCGGCAAATGTTAAATTAGGTTCAAACGGCAGGCTGAATGATTCAACATTAACCGGCGATACGTTATATTATCATTGGATAAGCCGCGACCCGGTTACAACTTACTTAACAGTACTTACGGGAAAAGTAAATTACAATTTAAATATTATTTATTGGCCAAAGATATCAAATCCCGGTGACCTGGTACCAATTAGATTCTATTCAAATTCAGGTGAAAACCCTGCGGCAATGATGACGATGTTCCCGAACATGATAACGTATTTCTCGCAGAAATTCGGTGAGCATGATTTTGAGAAAAATGGATTCACAACAGCGCCGGCTCCGGGTTTCACATGGGGCGGAATGGAAAACCAAACGTTAACAACATTATGCGCAAACTGCTGGAGTGAAAACCTGATATCACATGAATTTGCTCACCAGTGGTTTGGAGATATGATATCACCTGCAACGTGGGCTGATATTTGGCTTAACGAAGGATTCGCAACTTACAGTGAAGCGCTATGGTATGAAAAAACCGGCGGATATTCATCTTACAAAAGTGATATAAACAGTGACGCAAGCGGATATTTAAGCGGCAACCCCGGCTGGGCAATGTATAATCCTGACTGGGCAATAAATACACCAAATACAAATACCCTGTTTAACACTGCCATAACATATAACAAGGGCGCATGCGTACTTCACATGCTAAGATATACCGTTAACGATACCAATATATTTTTCAATATGTTAAGAGGTTATGCTACAGATACAGCTAACTTCAAACACAAATCTGCCGCAACAGATGATTTTACTGCCAAGATAAGCCAGATATACGGGCAGGATCTTTCATGGTTTATAAATCAGTGGGTAAAGGAACCTAATCATCCTGTTTACGGTAATTATTACCAGTTTGCAAATAACGGCAACGGTACATGGAACGTTGGCTTCCAGGCAAGACAGACACAATCCAATACACCCTTCCACAGGATGCCGCTGACAGTGAGGATATCGTTCGCAACAGGCAATGATACAACTTTCAGAGTAGATAATACCGCGAATAACCAGATCTGGATATGGACTTTTAACCGCCAGCCAACAGCGTTCGCGTTTGATCCGAACAACGATATAGTTCTGAAAACAGGCAACACCACTGCAGGCTCGGTTCCCGGAACAACAGGCATTTCATCAACAAATACTGACCTTCCGGATGTATTTGCTTTAATGCAGAACTATCCTAACCCATTTAACCCTGTAACAAACATCAGGTTTGATATTCCGAAACGTTCTTTTGTTACTTTACGGATATTTGATATAACAGGGAAAGCAGTAAGTGAAATTTATAAAGGATTAAGCGACCCCGGAAAATATACCGCAGATTTTGACGCCTCCAAACTTGCTTCGGGGGTATATTACTATGAAATTACCGCTGCATCTGAAAAAGGAAGCGTGATGTTCAGGGAAGTAAAGAAAATGGTTTTAGTAAAATAACCGGAGTATTATTTTGTTGACTTTAAGGAGTTAATAAAATAGTTAATGTAAAATAAATATCTAAAGGCGTTCAGTAAAATGAACGCCTTTTTTATTGAATGACAGATAAATGTGAAATAAATATTCACAAGGATTCGAACTTTTTACCCTTTCGCTTACATTTTATGATATTTTTCGGCATAAATAAGATTTTTTCTTTCACAAAGTTGATAATTTTTCTTTGATATTTGCCCATTAAATGAAGTAAATTTGTTCAGCTATATAGATTATGTTAAGACGGCAAATAGATAGTAAACAAAATTGAACAGAAAATAAGACAATTGAGTATTTACCTCTCTCGGTAAACTTGTAAAATCCCTGCAAATGACAATTTTGCGCAATACACCCGGGATCTCTCAAACGCAGTATTGATCCTCTTGGTTACTTAACACTTTTGTCATTTAACAATATTTAAAATGAGGTATTCATTATTTTGAATGCCTCTTTTTTATTGACTAATGATAGGAAAAAATCCCTATTTTTGTTGAAGTCTGATTGATACATAAAATTAAGCAAATGAAATTTATATTTTCCGGAATTTTTATACTTTCACTTCTTGCAGCAGATTCTGTCTCTTCAAATTGCAGATTTTATTTTCCCGCGCCGGCAGAAGATACAACCGATGGATCCAAATTAGACCTCGACGGCCCGTACATAATTTACCGTAACGGGTATGCTGTAATTAAGCAGATACAAAAAGTTGAAAATGCATTTTACCCTGTTTCTGATTCAGTACAGGGATCTTTAAAAGGTAAACTCATTAGCTGTAATGTTAATGATTCATTATTTTTCAGCACATTGGTAAAAGATACATTAATAAATGAGGACTGTGTTTTTGAAATGCCCGAAAAGCTTATCGCTATTTCTGATATAGAAGGCAACTTCGAAGCATTCAGAGATTTCCTCATAAACAATGGTGTTATAAACAGTGATAATCAATGGCTATTTGCCAAGGGTCACCTTGTACTGAACGGTGATTTTTTTGACAGAGGTTTAAATGTGACAGAGTGCCTGTGGTTCATTTACCATATCGAACAGGAAGCCGTTAAGAACGGCGGATATGTACATTTTATACTCGGGAACCATGAGATAATGAATATGAACGATGATATAAGGTATGTAAGGAATAAATACGCGGAAACATCGAAATTCATTAATGAAGATTATAAAGATCTTTACAAGCCAAATACTGAACTTGGCAGATGGCTTGAAACAAAAAATATCGTAGAAAAGATAGGGCCCTATCTTTTTTTACATGGAGGTATTTCAGAAGAACTGAATCTGCTGAATCCCACAATTGAAGAGATAAATACCAAATCCAGGGAATACTATTACAGCAGCAAAGCTGCCCGCGTGAGCGGTGATACACTTGTAAGCACAATTTTCAGGTCTAAGTACTCACCCTTCTGGTACAGAGGTTATGTACAGGAAACCATCAAGGAAGATTCGCTTAATATAACCCTAAAGATATTTAATGTAGAAAAAATTGTTGTAGGTCATACAATAGTAGATGACGTGCGATATTTCTATCGGGGAAAAGTGATTGCAATAGATACAGATCACGCATCCGGTGATACTGAAGGATTACTGATAGAAAACGGGAATGAATATAGAGTGGATAGAGCCGGAAACAAAAATGAGATAAAGTAAGAAAGTTCCATGTGGTAATTTGTATCAATTTTGATTTATAAAAGGAGAATCTATAAGTTCTCCTTTTTTTGTGCTCTTCAAAGAAGAAGGCAAAAGATGTGACTTGTTGAATCCGGCAGCAGCCGGATGAAATCCCACTGCAGCGGGAAACCTACATGCGCTGTGCCACCCCCTTCCCGCCGATGGCGGGACTTCAGTAACTGCCGGTGGCAGTTACTTTGCACGATTGGTGCGCCTGACTTAATGAACTTTAGTTCAGGAAGTTCTGCCATAGAATTACCGCCATAAAAAAAGGAAGGCTTACGCCTTCCAGTTTCACTGTGCGGGAGGGGGGACTTG